>Ga0307380_10012473_pt1 | contig 10575 bp, 1 predicted proteins | sample UN3MG_FD_202239 | JGI IMG/M metagenome (GOLD analysis project Ga0307380, IMG submission 202239) | Soil microbial communities from Risofladan, Vaasa, Finland - UN-3 | ecosystem: Environmental > Terrestrial > Soil > Coastal area > Acid sulfate soil | place: Finland: Risofladan, Vaasa | collected... | reverse complement strand
TCTTACTCTTCTCCCTCTTCTTTCTTGCGAGTTCCGAACCTGACATTTCACCCTTTGTCTTAGGTGTCTTGCTCGAAACACGCTTGGTAGGTCTGCAATACTCGTTCTTACCACCAGCACCACAGGCTTTACCTGTTCGGGTATCAACCCATTTTTCCTTTTCCCACCTTTTTAGCTCCGTTCCTGACTTACTCTTCTTTACTGTACCACTCGCCTTACGGCACTTTGCTATAGCTTGTGATGCTCTTGCACTCGGAAATACCTTGTACTTAGCCTTTACTTTTCTATAACACGCATCCTTCGGCATAACTCAAAGGTACGGAATTTTGAGGATATAACATTGTGCATCAATTACCGATAAGTTCAGGGTCATTTTTAGCCTCTATGTATTTCGTTAGAAACTTATTGAATTTGTCTTTTGACATCACTGAGTTGTATTGACCCCTGTATTCATTCATCATTTGAGCTGATATTTCTTTAAACTGATCACCCTGAACGTCAACATCACCAAAGTCTTCAAAAAACCTGTATGCCATTACAACTGGATCCCTGTCAACCACGTATGTCAACTTATACTGTGTAGGAAGCTCAGGAAGATTAAGTGCTGGCACTGCGTTTCTGTAGACCTTATGCCTTATTTCCATTTCATCTTTTTCTGATATTTCAACATTGGCTTCCTTGAATACATCAATCTGAGTGCTTACCATCTTATCCATTTCACTGACCAATGTATCTATATCCAAAGCATCTATTTCTTTGTTTTTCACCTTTTTAATGATGTCATATACAACCGTTTTCGGTATTTTAGATGTAGCGTATTTTTCTTCTTTATGCTCTCTTATCTTCTCCTCTATCTTTTTTGTTTTAGGTTTTTTAGCATACTCTTCGTAATCAGCAGATATGACTGCAACCTTTTTGGTCATTTTCAATATGTCGGAAACCAAAGACCTGTCCTTTTTGATTATATCTGAAGTCTTATTGTTCCTGTCAAGCATACTGTAAACACTGGCTATTATAGGGTTATTCTCTGGTCTTGTAATGACCTTTTCAACCATTACCTTCATCTCCTTAGGAGTTATACTTGTATTCAACTCCATTGCCATGTCTTTGTAAAAACCTTGAATTTCTGGGTCGTTCCAACCTATAAGATACTTACTGTCAAGTTCTGATTGGTACTTTTTCTCTGGAGAGATATATCTGTTGGTGTATGGGTCATAACCAGTCATTGTTATTATCATGAGTGATAACGGTATGTTCTTCTGAGCCAAGTTTGAAACAAGACCAAGACCAGTATCTCCGTTCTCATCAACTGGCGAAAGATTTATTGGCATTACATATTCATGAAACAAGTAGTTAATTTCCAAAGCATCTTTTTTAAGATTTTCAGAACTGTATCTTTCTTCACTTCCAAGCAACTGTTTTTCAAGGTTGTATCTCAATGCTTTTTCTGCCGCATAAGAAATAGGTATCAATGCTGGGTTCTTTGCTATCCTTATTACCTCGTAGTTTCCATTTTCATCTTTCCTACCTGTGGGTATGATGTAGAATTTATTTCTGTAATATGGATTTACCGAATCAAGTATTTTGTAGTATTTCTTTAGAGTTCCGTATTGCTTATCCTTGTCATCTCCCTCTTCTTCGTCATCTTCGTCAAACATATTAAGCATCATCAATCCCATACCAAGCATGGCTGTTGAAAGGATGGTAGTACCTTGGGCAACCCTGAATGTAAATGCAGGTGGATTTTTCCTAAACTCTTTTACAACAGTATCTGTACCTATAACAGCGGCATTTAAGTACGATGCGTATGGGTTTACTTTTTTCGTAAGGCTACCTCCTTCACTGAAATTCATGAAATCCCTAGATACAGCAGCCGCTTTTTTCCTAGCATCTTGTTTAGCTTCAAGATACTCTTCATCTGTCATCTTATCTTTTGCGGCCTCGATTTTTTTGTATTCAGCGTCCCTTACCCTTTCATAAATTGCAATCCTAAAACCAAGCTCACTGTATCTGTTAGCAGCAGTAAGACCAGATGACATAGCGTCAATACCCTTGGTCAATGCCATTGAACCTACTCTTGTTATATCACTTTTCTCTGCTAATTTCAAAAGTGAATCCTTCATCATTTTTCTAAGACCAATACCTTTCTCCATGTATAGGAAATCCATACCTACACCATTTTCCATTGCTTCTCTATAAAGAGCATCGTCCATGAATATATGATAGGCACCCTTTGCAAAATCTTTCATTGCTTTTGCCATTGAAATTGGTGTAAACGTCCAATTCCCGTAAACATCCGATATTACTGATAATTGAACAAAATCACGAGGAGTGTTGAATACAAAGAAGAATGGTGCGGCTTCACCTGTTGCAAAACTTTGGAGTATCCTTTGTGGAATCTGAAATAGGTTATCAAGTAATTTAGTGGCGGTTCCATCAGGTCTTACCGTGCTTCTCATATCATACCACTGCTTGAATATGTCATCCCTTATATAGAATGACTTCTTCTCACCGTTCTCATAGTAGTTCGCTGAACTCATTCCTCTTTTTCGTTCAGTGGAGAAAGCGTCAAGTATGTTGCCTAATTTCTTGTACCGTAATCGTTCCTCTTTCGTTAATTTATCTTTCTTTTTCAGTTCATTGAACTCAGCCTCAAATTTTGACAATACACTTACCATTTTTGTGTTAAGGTCGTTGAACGCATATCTCCTTTCTCTTGATGAGATATACCCGGCAAGTAGTTTTTCTGAGTCTGTTATCAACTCCCAATACGCTTCGTTTGTGTTGAGATCCTTCAGCCCCTCTCTTAATGTTCTTATGGCATCAGAACTAAGTGAATACTCCTTCATTAGTCTTGCCTCATCTATATTCTCAATGAACTCACCGTCAAATCCGAACATATGCTGTATGAAAACCCTCGGAGAATAGTCCTTGCCTATCATTGCATCATATTGTTCCTGAGATATGATACCTTTCTTCAGGTCTTTTTCAAGCATTTTTTTGAACTCATCGAAGTACAGTTCAGCTCTTTCATTTATCTTATTGAAATCCTTTTTCCCAACAACAACTTCAATCTCAGATAGCATTTCTCTTGCTACACTTAATCCTATCGGATTACCATTTGAATCTTTACCTGTGAAGTTTTCATTTTTAAGAAATCCAAGGTCTTCTCTCAATTGCTTTTCAAAACGCTTCTGTTTAAGCTCACTCAATGATTTGTACCATTCGCTTTGTCTAAGTGATCTTAATGCTTCGTTTCTTATACCTCTTGCGTCAAGTGCTTGTTGCTCGGTTGAATTGGCATAATCATTTGCTACCGAAACAGCTTCGTTGAATGCATTTACAGCCTCATCTCCAGCTTTCTCAAATATTTCAGAAGCCTTTAATGAACCAAGCCCTTTTCTATTCGACTCAACCCTTGATTCGTTTATCGTGATTATCCTTCTGTATTTTATCAGAGAATCAAGATGTTTCCTAAGATTGGGGAATATACCATCGTATATCTTCTTTTTTGCCTCTTGGAAAATAAGGTTGGCGTTTCCAGGCGAACCGAGTCTTGCTACAAAATAATCATAAACAGGCCTTATGTCTGTAGTTGATTTCAATAACTCTCTTGTGTCGGAAGAGAACTTAACAAAAGTTCTTCTGAAGTCCATGAACAGTTTTTTTGCTGCATTGAAAAGACTCTTACCTCTTTTACTAAGGTCTTTCCTGTTCATATCCTCTGTCTTCTCATAGTTTGTTTCCCCCTTTTTAGGGTTAACCTTATTGGCTATGAACTCCGCCCCTGCATCATCAAGTGTGGCTTCACCACCTGTAAAGTCATTGAAAGCTTTCTGAATATCTTTGGCTGTCTTTATTCCGAGTGCCTTAATGTATGTCAGGAACGCTTCCAAAAGATCCATATCCTCATTGGCCTTTGATTTGGGGTCGAATACTACTCCGAGGTTCTTTTGGCTCTGCTTCCACTTTTCCCATGCACTGCTCAGTTTGTCTTTCGCGGCTTTTACTTTTTCTTCTTCGCTGACTTCTTTACCTTCTTGGGTAGGCTTTTCAGCTTCTGCTTGGGGTTTTCCTTCCTCCACTTTTTCGCCAGCTTTGGATTCTGGCTGTACAGGTACTTTACCTGCTGCTTGCTCTTGAATGGCATCTTGTTCTTTTTTAGGCGTTATATCTACTACTGTTCCATCTTTTAAGTCAAAAATGACAGACCCCTCTTGACTTTTATCAGGAGAACCCAGTCCTTGGTCATCCTTTAATCCTCTAACATCCACTCCTTCATAACCCATTTTTTTAAGTAAAAAGGTTTCAAACCTCTCTACCTTTCTATCCACAGCTTCCCCTTTTATTATACTTTGTTTTGAAAATTCAGAATCCCTAATTTCAACCCAATCATCAAATATTGACTGAATATCTTCTTTATTTTCATTAAGCCACCTTCCTACTTCTGGAACCCAATAAGACAAAATTTCAATATATCCATCTATTGATTTGCCTCTAAGTAGTTTATCTTCAATATTCTTTAATCCAGACTTAAGCTCCCAATATCCAGCGGTTGTTGGTTTTAACAGGTTATACTTAGAGAAATCAACAGCCCTTGCGTCATTTTCTAATGTATTTCTATTACCCCTTTCCAACGCTCTTTTCTTGTCACTAAAAAAGTAATGCCCAGTAAACGGCTGCTCCCCTCTATACCTGGTTGTTAAGTAATCACTTTTATCGCCAAGATTCCCACCGTGATAACCATATTTGGATGGGTTTTCTTCTACATCTTTTAACGATGCTGGAGCAGCCTCTTTTTCTATTTTTTTAAGTCGCTTGAGTTTCTCAATCTCACCTATCTCTGCATCAATAGCATTAATCATAGACTCCAACTCCTGAAATTCCCTATTATTCCTAACCTTATCTTTTTTTCTTTTTAAAACTCCCTGTCTTTGAAGAAGTTCTGATATTTCTTCATCGTACTCAGCTTCTGTTTTCTCAATAGGCTCAGCTTCTTTTGTTTCGGTAGGAGCGGAAACAGGCTCTGTTTTGGGTTTTCCTTCCTCCACTTTTTCGCCAGCTTTGGCTTCTGGCTGTACAGGTACTTTACCTGCTGCTTGCTTTTGAACGGCATCTTGCTGTTTAATAAAATCAGTTAAAACTATATATGGATTACCTCGTTCATTTTTTAATGAATGTTCGTAATTCTTGAAATTCTTGTACGTGGCTCTTGATTTAGACTCTTGTAATAGTTGACCACCAACCATAAGACCTTCACTACCTTGTTCGTTTGCGTGTTCTAATGCGTCTCTATATATAAATTTAGAATATCCTAATCCTTGGTATTCGTCCTCTATTTTAATAAATTCCAATGTGGTGAACTCGTTGAACTTCCCTCCGCGAGCATAAGCAACTGGATTACCGTTCTCGTCTAAGTAGTCTATCTTATAAGACCCATCTCCCATATCATTAACAATCTTTTTAAAACTGTCAAATTCTTTTTCCTTTTGAACGGCATCTTGTTTTACTTTCCCGTCTGAAACTACAATAGGGGCTTCTGTTGTTTTACTTTCGGTTGGTATTTCTTTAGTTATACGGTCTTCAACAGCATCCACCATAACAACCTTATTCTCTCTCCCGTCAAATATTAGGTAAGATTCCCCTCCGTATTTTTCCGTAAGGTCTTTATATCTCTGAGACTCAGTGTTGTTCTCCCCCGACTGCATATCAAGAATATTCACAGCTTTTACTCCATCCACATTAGGGTCTTTAGCAAGCGCCTCCAAAGCATCTCTACCCGTTAGCTCTTTACCGTCTTTTGTAATCGACAACTCATCCCACGCTGTAAGATTATCTTTCCCCTTAGCATCAAAGGTTACATAGTTTCCCTTTTTAAGAAATACAGGATATATAGCGCCCCTTCTAAAATCGACATCTTCGCTAAGTGGTCCTGAAAACCTTACGTATTTAGGACTACCGACTGGGATTCCTTTTAATTTCTCCCTTAGTTTTGCCTTATATTCTTCAGATGGTTTTAGTTTAGAATAGATATCGTAAGCCATCTTCTTGCTTGAGGTAAAGAATGTGCCAAACTCCTTTACGCCATGTTTTTTAACAGTTTGGCTCTTACTCCTATCAAACGACTCAATATCAACAATAGGGCTTCCATGAGAAATAATTAATGGCTCCCCGTTTGCATCCAATTCTAACTTTGAGTTTTTAGGGTCAGATTCCCAATCACCAAATTCTTTCTTAAACTCATGATGCCTTACTAATTTGGATTCATCACTATTAAGATTTGACGGTTTTTCTTGTCTATTTTCATCTGTTTTGAGTTTTTCCTCGGTAGGAGCGGAAACAGTCTCTTCTACGGGTGTTTCTTTGAGGGATTGTTCTACTGCTTTTACAAGTTCGGGATTTGTGCCATCTGCTTTGGCTTTATGGTAGGCTTTGGCTATTTTTTCTTCAACCCCTTGCTCTACTTCAAAACCAAATGCTTCTGCTATATCCGAAGTAACTTTAGATGTTTCTGCATCTTTAAAAGCCTGAGCAGTACTCTCTACATCTTTCAATGCAGGGTTATCTGTTACAGGTTGTGTTCCTGTCTCTACATCAAACAGCCCTTCTTGTTTTTCAAGTGTATCGTACTCCTCCTGTGTGAGTTCTTTCTTTGTTCCGTCTTCATAGGTTACTTCTCCTACAATACCATCTTGAGGAGTACTGAACTTAGTAAGTCTGCCTTTTTGTTTGGCAGGAACGGTGTCTTTTTCAACCTTAACGACATCATTGAAACGGCTTTGCATTTCTTTGTCATTCTTTATACGGACATCTATCCTTCCATTTCTAAGACCAGCAACAAAATCTTCATCAGACAGCCTATTCTCTACCTGATCCTTGCTCATTGCTACACCATTTATAACGTAGAATGGGGTTTTCGAGCCTTTATTTATGTACTCATTAAGTGATGAGTTGATATCATTGATTATAGATTGGAACGTGTTTTTAGAAACATCATCTGTTGTTTTCGATTCAAATGACCTCTTCCTTGATAATAGATCGGTAATAGCGATCTTATCAGCTTCTGTCAGGTTCTTATTTGAGAAATACACCTCAGACATTTTACCCAATTCTTCAAGCTGACCTATATGCTCGTCTATGTATTCCTGAGTAAGTTCAACTTCCTTTCCACTTGCATCTTTTATCTTCTTGCCAAGATTCTCTTCAAACAGTTTTCTTACAGTATCTATATTCTGAGTTGCTGAATATGTAAGTTCTTTCTTACTGTTTGTTTTAGCGTCACCAGACAATCCAAGAAATGCAAATGGCAATGATCCTGCCCCCGCAAGGAAGAAAGTATTTATATACTCAGCAATATCCTTTTCAGTATAAGTGTTTACACCACCGACCATATTCCAACCAGCAGATATGACATCTCCAGCAGGTATCTCAAGAGTCTCCTCCAATCCCTCTTTTCCAGCCTCTTTCAATACGGTTTTTCCTACAGTTGCTACTTTAGATGCCGTCCTTGAGAATAAGCTTTTAGTTACTTCAGCGGCAGCATCCTTTCTACTCATGCCGCCAACAATGTTCTGAACATATTTTTTAGCAAGTGATTTTTGAGCAGACCCTGTCATTCTCATCAAAGCCTTTGCTTCAATAGGGTTTATGGCCGCTATACCTGCAATAGCTGCTGATTGAGCCATACCGAAAGCTAAAGCCTCTTGGTCGTTAGCCCCAGCATCTTTTGCCATTTGAACGAACTCATCCTGGCTTTGAACTACAATTGCTGCCGACATACCAAGTGTTGCCGCTAATTTTTCAGAAGCACCTATTGCCTTGAATCCTTTACCAAAAACTCCAGCAACAGGCATAAGCCCCATCACCATGTCAATACCAACTTCCGTACTACTGTAAAGCCCCGATCTTATATTGAAGTTTGTTTCCTTGTCGTATAGGTCAGGATCATCGTTATATTGCTTGAGAATATTGTCAGTAATCCCTGATTGAGCCAAATATCCGTTTGATCCGAAAACTCTCCCTGTAGGTTTACCACCCTTTAATTCAACCTCATAGTCTCCAACAATAGCCACCTCTTCATAAAAGTCTCTTGAAAATTTTGATGGTGCTGGATTTCTAAGGTCATAGGTTTCAGCAGCTCCTTTAGCCCAAGCGGCTATGTCATCAGTAGTACCCCACTCATTATCAGTGTTTAGATTGTTAATGAGACTGGTTACATTTGAAACAAGACCAAGACCACTTCTCATGACACCATCTGTAATTGGTGTCAATACATCAGATACAAAGCTGTTCTTGTAATAAGCAGCATCTACCTGTCTTTGATAATTGCTCTTTATGGTTTCGTAAGCATCAAGTATATTTACGTCAGGATTGGTTTCGTAGTCCTTGTACGTTGAATTTAGAGCATCAAGAGATGACCTAAGTTCCCTCATCTCCTGAGATTCAGATAATTGATTGATCTGTGTTATAAGATTTGAATACTCCTGAAATTGTTCCGGAGTTCCATTATAGGTATTACCATCAATTCTCTCAAAATGCTTTTCAAGTTGCGGTTCAAGTTCGGTTATCTGATCAACTATTCCTGAAGCCTTTTCGCTTGCACTTACGTAATTCTCCTGAGTTACGCCAAGCACTATATCAAGACCACCTTTTACAACTTCAGCAGACGGGGATTTTAAATCGGTTTTTTGTTTATTGAAGAAGTCCTTGTCGTTTTCAATTCTACTTCTAAGATCATTAGCTTTATTAGGGTTTGTTGCGTCAAGCTTATTAAGCATCACGTTTACATAATAATTGTAACCACCTTCCCAATGAGATTCAGATGATTTCGCCTTACTTTCCTCTATCTTATTTGATATTATAATGTCCTGACCAGGCATTATACCTTCTTCAAACCCAGAAACCTGTTGAGCGATCTTTCCGTCTTCCTTACCTATAGCCATTCTCATGGCTTCCTTATTCTTGGCTTCTTCTTCTTTTTGTCTGTTCAATTCATTGATAGCATCGGTATCAATACCTGAAACCATTAGCTTTTGAGATGGACCAGCGAATTGCTCAAACGTCCTATCAAAAGAATCTACCTCTTTTCCTTCGGCAGGAACAGAGTCGGTTACGTTTAACTCAAGTTCACTTGGGTCGGTATATTTCCTTACATCTTTTCTTGTAAGGTCTGATGCTCCTTGAATAAACGCCTCGCCTCTTGGCTGAGTTTGGTCTACATCCCTAAGTACGCCCTGACCAACTGAGGGGGTGGGTGATTGATTTTCCTTCCATGAACCTTCAGCCACAGAAGCTGCTTCCTCTTGTGTGTCATAATAAAGAACCTCACCTCTTTTTTTAGCTATTTCATACGCTTGGTCTTCGCTTTCAGCAACAATCCAATCATTAGGACTTGACGTTTGATTGTCTGGGTCTTTAGGAAATATAGTTGGAAATGCAACATACTTACCATTGGCTTCTGGAGGTGAATAATCTCCGTAATGAGCCATTAGCACTGTCGATGGAGAGTCGTACTGAGGGAGCTTTACTTCAGTCGTTCTTTTTATCCCCTTTGGCGCACGAACAGGAGATTGTGTAGTTTCTTCCGAAACACCTCCAAGACCAGGTAAAGGAGCTGCCTGAGTCGGTTTGGTCTGTTCTTTTTTTTTTACGTCAGGAGTGGTTTCATCTAACACTTCAGTGTACCCTTTTGGTAACGGTACTGATTCTTCCTTAGAAACCTGAGTGTATCCTTTTGGTAGAGGGATTTCTTGATTGTTTTCCATTATTTTATCTCTTCACCAGTATCAATATTATACCACTTTCCACCTTTTACACCAGCATTTATTAGATTTCCACTTGAATCTGTTAGCGTGGTTATTTGTGTGTATGCAGATGTTGATGACGTTCCTGACGCAGAAGGAACCTTTTTAAGGTCTTTTATTATTCCTTCTCTTTCTTTTTTATCAACACCAACTCCCTGCCAAAACTGACTATCTATCTCAGAACTTGATGGTATGAGATATGTTTTAGCGTATTTTGAAAGGCTTGTGTAATCAATATCATCAACACCTTGACTTCGCCTGTAGGCCGCTTCAAACACATCAAGTTGTTCTATCTCTGCTTTGGATGCGACCTTGTACCATAACTTACCATTCTTATCCGAATAAGACTGTAAGGCTATAGCATCATTCAATCCCTTTTGTGTTGAACTTATAGGTGTGTATTCAGTTCCTTCGCTACCTATTTCAAAAGACCCGGAAGGTATGTTTATTGCAAACTTCTTGGCTGTCTTGCCTAAATTTTGGAAAACAATTGCATTGGAAACGTCAACAAGAAGTTCCTGACCACCTCGTCCTCCCGTCTGTGACGCTGGAAGGTTTCCGTATATTGGCTTTGGATCATCAACAAACTCATAAGAGTATTCATCTGTTTTACCATAACCATCATTGTAGCCTTTAGCTTCTTTTTCTTCAGGTATCTTACTTATTTTCTGACCGTATAGTTTTGGTTCTATTTCTTTACTTACATACTCCCTTGCTAACGCTGCTCTTTTTTGCATTCCGTCAGGAGTTCTTTCATCTAATTGACCAGCAT
>Ga0307380_10012469_pt1 | contig 10576 bp, 10 predicted proteins | sample UN3MG_FD_202239 | JGI IMG/M metagenome (GOLD analysis project Ga0307380, IMG submission 202239) | Soil microbial communities from Risofladan, Vaasa, Finland - UN-3 | ecosystem: Environmental > Terrestrial > Soil > Coastal area > Acid sulfate soil | place: Finland: Risofladan, Vaasa | collected... | reverse complement strand
GGCCACGGTATATGTCGACGATGATTCGAGGATCGTCTCCGGTGTGATCTGGACGCTCAGCCCGTTCGCGGCCAGATCGAGACGGGCGGACACGATCTCGGTTCCGCGCCGCAGTCGTACGGAGGTCGGGGTCACCGTTCCGCCGTCCACGGGTTCGCTGAACACGATCACGATGAACGAGTTGAGCGGTACACGGGTCTTCCCGCGCGGCGGATCGGTTCGCACGACGATCGGTGGTATCCGCTCCGGCACGGCACGCGCGAACAGCTCGAGGATGATCCCGTCGCGATAGGTCGTGATTACGAGCGTGTCGCCGATCGACGCCGGGATCGGGATCGGATCCAGTCCGCCGTCGATCATGGGCGATCCGACGGCCAGGTCCCGCGTCCGGTTGAACACGTCCGCCGAGTCTGCCTCGGGCTGAGAGCCCGGGGGAAACGACACGTAGCTCACCTCTTCGGCGGCGTTCGAATACAGCTGGGCCCGTCCGGCGCTCCGAACCCCGATTGCTGACAGGGCCGCAGCCTCGAGCAGCACCGGCTCGGTTACAACCACGTCGGATGGATCTTCCGGCGGCGGATTCTCCGGCAGGTTGTTCGGTCCCGCGGGATTGCTCGAATCGGCGCTGCAGCTCGGCCCGGCCACGACGAGTGCTGCGACCGCCAGCCAGGGAAGGGAATGCGTGATCGTTCGTCTAACGGATTTCATAGAGATCCCCTCGCTTCCCCGACCAGCGAAAAGCCGGCCCAGTAGAACGGGTGTGCAGTGTCCGGATCATCGATCAGCGACCGCTGGGCAATCGCCAGCGCGTCGGCGAGTCCGACTCCGTCGCCGAGTTCGCGGTAGAACTTCTCCATCAGTGTGGCGGTCGCCAGGTCTTCGACCCGCCACAGCGATGCCACGACGTTGTCGGAGCCTGCGCTGAGGAACGCTCGCGTGAGGCTCACCCAGTCGTCGCCCGCCGGCGCGTTCGTCTGGCTGCCCGCGCCGAGGCCGGTCTCACACGCGCTCAGGACCACGAGTCGGGCGTCGAGCTCCAGCCCGTACACCTCGTGCACCTCGAGCCGGGCGTCACCGGTATCATCGGGAGCGAGGTCCAGCCACGAGAACAGCGGGTTCTGCCGGTTCATGCTGCCGTAGGTGGCCAGGTGGAGAACGTCCGAATCGCCCGCGGCGTCCCGGAACGCCTGTTCCGTGGCGTCCCGGCCGACGAGCACGGTCGGATCGTCGTCCAGGAGATTCGTGATCGCCCGCACTTCGTAGTCCGAGCCGGGCAGGTCGTCGGATCTCGGGGCCAGGGCCAGCAGCTCTGTTCCATTCCCGGATCTGGATCGGTCGGAGAGCCGAAGCCACACGGAGGCCGAGGGCGCGTAAGCAATTGCCAGTTCCTGGACCAGGAACTCCACGCGATTTCGATCCGTGATGAGCGCCTGGAACGGCAGGTAGTGGAGCTCCGCGTGGGGAGCGATGACGAGCCGGGTCTTTCCGTCGAGCCAGCCATCGTTCTCGATCGGTCCGATGAGCTCGGCGTATAGCCGCCTGAGGGGCGCCGCCCACAGGTCCGCATCGGAACCGGTCCGCTCGCGCTCGATCGCCCCGCGGGCGAAGAACACCAGGTCTGCCAGCTGCTCGCGGCCGATGTCGAGCGTCAACACGTCCGACGCGTCCGAACTGATGACGACGGCCACGGTGGACGTCTCTCCGACGAGGTACTCCACGAAGATCTCATCGGCCGCCAGCCGGTTCGCGACCTGCTCCAGGTCGGGTATCTCGGGCGTGACGAGATCCGCGTAGCCTGTATCGGTCTGCCGGATCAGGTCCAGCACCTGGCCGTATTCCTCCTGGATCCGCAGCAGCGCCGACTCCAGGTCCCCCGCCGACAAGGCAACGGTCGGCTCCCGGAGGGACGGCGGAAGGTCCGCGGTCCCGTACAGTCGGGCCGACAGAGCCGCCATGCGTCGTCTCAGGTCCTGCTCGCGAGCTCGCAGCTCCGCTGGATCCCCGGCGGGTTGGTCGGTCCGGCCGCCGGACAGCGTGGCCAGTGTCCGGCCGGCGCGGAGTCGCTCGCTCGTTTGGAAGGCCTCGGCCGCATCGTCCCGGTCCGCCTGCATCACCGCGAGTCGTGCGTAGACCTGCCACTTGTCGAGCAGGAACGAGCCCCGTCGGTGGAATGCCGCCCCGGCAGCCCCGGTCTCGATCGCCGCCACGGCGAGCTCCAATTCCTGTTCAGCAGCCGCCGGCCTGCCGCGGGCGGTGAGCACCTCGGCGCGGCCCGCGTGAAGTCGCCACGCCACTTCCGGAACCTCGCGCTCGCCCAGCACGGCCAGCGCGCGCACGTACAGGGAATCGGCCGTGGCGAGCCTGGCCGCCCGCGCTTCCACGTCCGCCTGCATCCCGATCAGGGCGGCGGTCGTGACGGGATCATCGAGCTGCTCCAGGTCGCCGAGGGCTTCCTCGAGCGTCGCCCGGGCTGCGTCCACCTCACCCGCCCGATCCAGCGCGTAGGCGAGATACAGACCGGTGATGGCCCGCGAACGGACATGTCCGGCTGCGCTCGACTCGTTCCGCGCCCGGCTCAGCCTGTCCGCGGCGATCGTCCAGTTGTCCCGGGTCAGTTCCATCAGGCCGCGACCCCGGTCGGCATCGGCCTGGCCCCGCAGATCGTTCGAAGCGCGATACAGGCCGCCGGCTCGATCATAGTCGGCGGCCGCTCCCTCGTAGTCGTTGAGCAGCGCGCGCAGATCGGCGGCCACCAGTGCGGCGTCGGCCGCGAGGATCGGCCCGAGCGAAGCGGACTCGACGAGACTCTCGGTGATGCGCAACTGCTCCAGACCGGCGCCCACTGCACCCATCGCCGCCAGGAGCGATGCGAGATCGGTCCGCACCTCCGCCGCGTCCGAAGCGAGGCCGAGTTCTTCGTAGATTTCGAGGGCTCTGACGAGGTCCGTCTCAGCGGCCCGATAGTCGCCCCGTCCAGCTTTCAGGAGTCCGCGGCTGTGCAGGGCTCCGGCCTCGGCCACCCGGTTGCTGGTGGAGCGGGACAGCTCGAGGCTCGTGGTAAGCGCGGCGTCCGCCTCGTCGTATGCGCCCTCCGCGAGCGCGACGTCCGCCAGCGAGGACAGGCCCTCCGCTTCGTCCTCCGGATACCCGTGCAGCCGGCTCAGACGGATGCTCTCGTCCAGGGACGTGCGGGCGGTCTGCAGGTCGCCCAGGGCCATCGAGACGAGGGCCAGGTTGTGCTGATTCGCGGACTGAAATCGTGCGTCACCCGTCCGCGCCAGGTGATCCAGCGAGGTCGCGTAGAGCTCGGCCGCCCGGGACAGATCACCGTATTCGTAGCTGATGCTGGCGAGGTTGGTCAGCGCGCCGGCCACCGTGCGCACGTCCCCCACGGCAAGGGCGTATTCGTACGCATCCGACAGGTACGCCTCGGCGCTGTCGGCATTTCCCACCGCGTAGAAGCCGGCCCCGAAATTGCCCAGCGTGCGCCCGATACCGGCAGTGTCGGGAACGCTCCGGGAGAGTTCGAGGCTGTGGCGCCAGCGCTCGAACGCCGCCTCGACTCCGACCTCGGAAAACGCTTCGTTGCCGGCGAGACGCAGACTGTCCGCCTCGAGCTTCGAACGGCGCGCGTCCCGGCTCCACGATCGGAATCTGCCCGCCTCCTGCAGATAGAACGGGTCCGTCCACGCCTCGAAGTAGGACTCGGCCAGCACATCCGCGGCGTCGAGCGCTTCCTCGTCGCCGGTGGACAGGCGAAGAAGCTCCGCGAACGCCTCGCGGGCCGCATCCGGGAACTGCTGGACCTCGGCCGTGAGTGCAGCGTCGTCGGCCAGCGACATGGCCACGATCCGGTCTACCCGTTCGTCGCCCTGTGCGACGAAGGCGACGAGAGTCGCGGCGGCGAGCAGGACGGACGGTGTCATCCGCTGGTCTCGTCGTTGAGGTCCTGGCCGTCAGTCTCCTGGTCCGCTTCGTTCGCGTCCGGCGCGATCTCGAAGTCGATCAGCTCCGACGCCTCCCACATGTCCCAGCCCACCCGGGCCTCGAGACGCCACAGGTACCGGGAGCCTGCACTCAGTTCGACGGACTCCGGGAGATCGACCACGGTGTCCGGCGTCGTGGCCTTCCACAGCACTTCGCCGTCCGAGTCGTACAGCGTCAGCCGATAGCGATCCGCCCCGTCCACGCCGTGCCATACCAGCTGCTCGACGGCGGAAACCGTGCCCAGGGGCGCCACGGGAGTCGGGATCAGCGACGACTGTGCGGGAGCGTCACGGTGCTGCGGCACATCTTCGGAGCCGTCGGGGCTCCAGGGACCCGCAACCATCAGGATGACCGCGGCAGCTGCAGCAGCCACCGGGGCAAGGACTCGCCACGGGATTCTTCGGCGCGGGAGGGCAGGGTGGTTCTGGCGGTCCGTCCGCTCGGGCCGGAGGATCTCGGTGACCGCCACCAGCTCATCCCGGCACTCCGTGCAACGGGCCAGGTGCAACTCCAGGGCGAGCCGCTCCTCGGTCCCCAGCTCGTGGCCGAGATATCCGACCAGCTGGTCCTCGGTCAGGTGTCCGGTTTGGTCGTCGTTCATCGAGGTCTCGGTCTCCCTGCGCTTCGTCGGACGTATTCCGCCGACGCTCGTGTGACGAGCCGTGTCATCAGGAGTGACGGACCCGGGCCGAGGGTTTTGCGGATCATGGTTCGGGATCCGTGAATCCGCGGCTCTCGAGCTGCTCCCGGATCGTTGCGAACAGGCCGTTCAGCCGGCGGTACACATGGAACGGAGTAGGGAAGTCCAGGATCTCGGAGATCCGGCGGGCCGACAGCTGGTTATCGAAACGCAGGGCCAGGAGCAGCTGATCCCTCGGTTCGAGACCTTCGAGCGCATCGCCCAGCGCAGCCGTGAGCTCTCTTCGCCTCAGCTCCATCTCCGGATTCTCAGCCCCGGGATCAGGCAGGTCGGGCGGTTTGCGCTTCTCCCACAGCTCGTCCACCAGACGCTTGCGGGCGAGTCGCTCGCGCTCTGGCGTGTGCTCCCGCGGGCGACCGTAGCGTTGCCGGTGGAGGTCCAGACACATGCGACGGGAGACGACGACCAGCCAGCGCGACAGGTTGTCGCCGTCGCCTCCCGAGAACCTGCGAAGCCGGGCGAAGTCATCGAGTCGAAAGTATTCCAGAACATGGGCATACGCATCCATCGCCGCGTCGTGATCGCGGTTGACGGATCGGGAGGTGCGGAGGATGAGATCGCCGTAGGAGTCGAGGAATCGGTCCCATGCGAGGGTCGCCGCGGCCTCGTCACGAGCGGACAGGAGATCCGCCAGCTCCGGGGGGAGCGATGCCGGGCTGCCGAGCCCTGGGGGTTCGACCACAGTAGAGACTCGCGTGCGAGAGTCGGCCGGTGTCTACCCGCTATCGGCTCGCTCCGGGTCCGGGGGGTGGACGAGGAGCGCATGAATTTCCTGGGTTGCCTGCGGGGCCTCAGACTCCTGAAAAACTAGGCGGTACGAGTGGGCGAGGAAAGCTGGCACGCCCGTGGGCACTCCCCCAGAAACGCCGGTGAATCGCTCAACACACCCTCAACACGTTTCAGCTGAAACGCTTTTCGCAGCCTGATCGCGCCCAATGGCGGTCAAGCTCCGGGCTTTACCTCCACCTGCTGGTGCTCCGCATGCTCCGAGTGCTCGGCATGCTCTTCATGTGCCGCATGCTCGCCATGCGAGTGCTTCAGTTCGATCAGGTACCCTGAGACCTCGTGATCCGAGAGGTTCTCCGGCGCGTGCACGACCGCCGGCGTGAACAGGGCCTGGCCCTTCTCGATTTCGATCTCAATGGTCTCGCCGTCAGCCAGTTGCATCCGCATGTGATTGTCGGTGAGCGCGACGAATACCGCATCCGGATGCTCGTGCATGTTCGACTTCTCGCCGGGCCCGTGCGAGATACGGAGGACGCGGACCTGGTCGTTCTCTTCGACGATCGTGTAGTGCTTCGCGTCGGCGACGGTCGCGTCCCGGGCCGCGGCCGGTGCGGCGCCGATCAGCAGGACGGCGGTGTGGCAAGCAGGGCGGTTCGCTTCATTCTGCGTCTCCTTCGGGGGTGGTTCTCGGGAATCAGCGGACACCCCACTCAGGATGGAATCGCCAGAGCAGTCAAGGCGTGAACTCGCGCACGCCGATGATCTCGCCCTCCTCGTCGCCGGGGCCCGTCCACCGGCCGACCGCCACCTTGTAGGCCTGCCCGGCGATCAACTCGACCGGGGGTTCAAACAACCCCTGAGCTCCGGCAGGCACGACGCCATACCGAACTGGCGGCGCGATGACGTTCTCGCCGCGGCTGATCACGCTCCACAGGTCGTTACCCGCATCGGCCGGCTCGACGATGACGAAGAACAGCAGGCAGGCTGGTGTCCAGGAGATCTCGGGTGAGGTCCCCGGCCCGATTGTCAACTGGACCGCCGCGGGACAGGTCTGCAGAACGACCGGCGCAACCGGGTCGTCATCTCCGCAGGCGAGGGAGAGTCCGGTCAGAATGGTGATCGTGGCGAGTTTCCAGCCCGACATCATGCCCTCCCGCAATCCTGGTGACGATTCGGCTCGGGTCTGGCGGCCGCTTCATTGCTCCAGACACGGCAGGATGTCTCGATCTGTCAAGCTCGAACCCCCTGATCCCGTGCCGTCCTCCGCCTCAAACCCTGATCGTATCCGCCAGCATCAGGCACAGCAGCACCGGGTGAAACAGCAGCGACGCGAGAAACACCCGCCGGGCCGAGTCATCCGTCAGAGGCCGCACAGCCCTGACCCCGACCCACAGGAATGCGACACTCGCCACGAGGGCGCCGGCCAGGTACCAACGGCCGGTGTAGCCGAGCGCCGTGGGCAGGAGGCTCACCGGCACGAGCAACCCAATCGCCAGGACTATGAGCCATCCCACCAGTTTTCCAGCGTCATCGCGCTGGGGAATGAGCCGGAATCCGACTCGCGCATAGTCTTCGCGGAGCATCCACGCGAGTCCCAGCACGTGCGGGAGCTGCCACAGGTACGCGATGGCGAACAGAGCGAGTCCGGCCGCTTCCACTCGCCCGGTCGCGGCGGTCGATCCGATCAGGGCTGGCATTGCACCGGGCACGGCGCCCGCCAGCGTGGCAAGCGCCGAGCGTGACTTGAGCGGCCGGTAGACCCAGTGGTAGGCGCTCGCCGAGACGGCGGACAGCAGGGTGGGGAGCCAACCCACAAATATGGCGAGGTACATGAGCCCGAACAGGACCAGCGCGTTTCCGAACCACCGCGCCTGTCCCGGCTCGATCCGCCCGGACGGGATGGGGCGGTCGCGCGTGCGCAGCATGATCGCGTCGGGCTCGCGCTCGGCGTACTGGTTCAGCGCCAGCGATCCGGCGGTGCCGACCGCGGTCCCGAGCATCGCGTGGATCGCAAGAGCGAGGTTCACCTGGCCTCGCGACGCCACGTACGCGGCCACGCCGACCGTGATCATCACGTACCCGGCGATGCCCGGTTTGCAGAGCTCGTACCATCGGCTGAGCGGTTTCATCCCCGGGGACGCACGATCTCGAGTGAGCCGGTGTCCTCGTTCCGAGTCACGAGGCGCACGTCTCCCGGGCCGAGCGATACCGACGTATCGAGGAACAGGTCGACGGCGTCGGAGGCCTCCTCGGGTGAGAACTGGACGCGCACGGAGTGCCGACCGGGCAGCAGCATGAGCTCACGGTAGACGAATAGCGGCCGATCACCCCGCACGCCGGACGCCTCGATCCGGTCGTCGAATCGCTCGTTTCCGTCGACCAGGACCCGCAGCCGATAAGCGGGGAGTTGACTGTAGCAAGCGTCCGGATTCTGCATGTGGGTCGGCAAGTCCTGGAGCTCCTCGGCCGTCGGACGGCGGCATTCGCCTGCTTCCTCCGAGCGCAGCCTCCAACTCAGGCGCAGCGCCGCCTCCTGTGTGCGGGCTCCCGAAACGGGCATGCGGGACAGGGCCCCGAGTGAGATGGTGAGGAGCACGGCTACCAGAGCGCCGAGCACGAGCCTGCCTGGTGACTTCACGGCAGAGTCCCCGCCGCGAGTTCGTCTCCCGTACCGGCTATGGTATCGCAGTCGGTGTCGATCACGATGTCAGTCTCGGCCATTGCCGGCTGCCTCTCCCCGATCTCAGCCTGGAACCTGGCCAGTTCGGCGGCGAGTAACCGCCGTCCGGCCGCGCCGGTCTGAACGTAGCGAACTCGCCGCCTGTCCACCCGCTCCTTGAGCTCCGCTTCGCGTCCACCGAAGATCCGCTGCGCCGCCCACTTCGGTCCTTCTCGATTCCAGCAGTCCCGTCCCGGGCAGGCTGCGACCAGCACGCCTCCGGCGCCGCCCCGCACTAGCAGTTCGACCACTGATGTGTGAAGGCTTCCGGCGCATTCGACCGGGTAGACGGCAGCCCCTTCGAACCGCTCCTCCTGGCTGAGGTCGCCGGCGCCGTACGAGCAGGCAACGAGCACCACGCCGGACTGGTCCGGCGGAGAATTCTGGATGTAACGGCGCACCTGCTCGAGCTGATCGCGGCCCGTACGGCCCGGCGGACCCACTCCCATCGGGGCGCACGAGCCGGCGCAGATGCCGCAGCTCACGCAGGAGGCCGGGTCCACCCGGGCCACCAGGTCGGAGCGAACGTCGTCGGCCAGCCGGGTAACCATTTCGATCGCGTCGTAGGGGCAGTCGATCGAGCACTGGACGCATTCGACGCAGATGGCGGGGTCCACGAACGATGCCGGGGGACGGGCCTCTTCTCCCGGGCGGGTCCAGATCGGCGCGGTGAACGCGGCGAGCACGACGGCCCCGCCGACGGCCCAGACGGCCCATGCGGGCAACTGCCGGGTGACGGGCAGCCAGAACGCGTAGAACCAGTCGAGCGGCGCCGAGGTGACGAGGCGTCCGGGGTCGGCGATCAGGCCAAGTGGCGGAGGCCAGGCGATCGCCAGCGCGGTGAGAAGTCCCACGAGGACCCATGACAGCCGTCGCGGCGGCAGAATCGTCGGTCGGGCCAGGCGGCTCACGTGAATGTACAGGAACAGCCCGATCCCCAGCGGTACCGCGATGTGCAGGAAGTAGTTGAGGAAGAAGAACGCGCCCGGCATCGGTCGTTCGCCGATGAACGTCCTGGCGATCGGCTCTGAGAATATTGGCAGAACGTCGAGGAAACGAGCGCCTTCTTCTGCCAACAGCTGACCCTGGACGTCCCACACCATCACGAAGCCGGTCCAGCCGATCAGCAGGAACAGGCCGAGCAGCATGAATCCGGAGATCCATGCCAGGGTCCGCGGTCCCCAGCTTCGCCTTCGAACGAACATGCGGAACGCGTGCACCGCGATGGCGACGATCGCGGCGTCGGAGGCGAATCGGTGCAGACCCCGGATCCATCGTCCGGCCCACGCCTGCTCGACGATCCGGGTCGTCGAGCCGTACGGGTCTCCGATTCGATAGAAAATGAGCAGGTACAGGCCCGTGACGATGAGCACGATGAGCATGGCGACCGCGATCGGGCCGCTCTGGAGCAGGGGATTGTAGCGCGACGTATAGAGCCGGTCGAACACCGAATCCACGCGGGCCAGCATGCGGCCGAACAGGCCGGGGGACCGGGCCGTCCTCGCTCTCATCAGGTCCTGGTCATCCGGTCCTCATCCCTCCGCGCGAGGTTGTCCCGAACAGCCGGGGCTGGACATCCGGGCCGATCTTATTTATCACATACAGGTGACAATCAACAGGCGTCGGCCATGTTCCCCGCATTATCAGGAGACCGCATGAGCGAGCCAACTCCTCCCCGGGCGGATGACTCTTCCAGCGAGGAGATCCCCTGGGGGCAGCGCTTTTTCGATCGTCCGTTCGTCCTCCTCGTACTCGGCATCGTCGTGATGGCGGTCTTTTTCACGGGGTGGGGATTGTGGGAAGTCCTGTCGTTGCCGCCCGCACCGCTGCCCTGACCGGGGAGACCTGACATGTACGACAATGGAATCGAACCGGCCCTCGGCGTGTGGTGGAAGCCCGCACACAAGGCCGAGAAGGTATGGATCGCAATCGCCTTCGCCTGGTGCATGGTGCTGTTCGCGATGATGCCGCTCTGGCATCTGAAGGGCGGACAGAACCCGACCGGGATCCGCCATCGCGTGGAGCCGGCCGACTTCGAGGCTCGTACAAACGAGTTCATCGAGGAGTACCGGGTCGGGGAAGAGGCTGGACTCCCGATCGTCGAGCCGCCGCCGGGCGCGGAAGTCTACCTGGTGGGCAAGATGTGGCAGTGGACGCCGATTCTCCGGCTGCAGGAGGGCGCGACGTACCGACTCCACATGTCGAGCCTCGACGTGAATCATGGATTCAACCTGTATCCGTTCAACATCAACTTCCAGGTTATTCCGGGCTACGACTATGCGCTCGACGTGACGCCAACGGAGGCGGGGGAATTCCGGATCATCTGCAACGAATTCTGCGGGATCGGGCACCACGTGATGGTGGGACGGGTGGAGGTCGTGCCGGCCACTGAAGGAGCTGCCAGGGCAGGAGGTGCAGAATGAACGCCTTCCGGACCTGCCCGA
>Ga0307380_10012466_pt1 | contig 10578 bp, 13 predicted proteins | sample UN3MG_FD_202239 | JGI IMG/M metagenome (GOLD analysis project Ga0307380, IMG submission 202239) | Soil microbial communities from Risofladan, Vaasa, Finland - UN-3 | ecosystem: Environmental > Terrestrial > Soil > Coastal area > Acid sulfate soil | place: Finland: Risofladan, Vaasa | collected... | reverse complement strand
CCAGCGCCCGCATCAGGGCGGCCAGCATGGCGTCGGTTTGATCGATGGTCTTGCGGACCCACAGCTTGCAGTCGGTCGCCACCTGATCGTTGCGCGAGCGCGCGGTGTGCAGCCGCCCAGCCGGCTCGCCGATGATCTCGCGCAGCCGCGCCTCGACATTCATGTGGATGTCTTCCAGCGCCGTCGAGAAGTTGAATTCGCCGCGTTCGATTTCGGCCTCGATCCGCACCAGACCGGTATCGATGATCGCCTGATCTTCCTCGGTAATGATATCCTGGGCCGCCAGCATCGCCGCGTGGGCGCGGCTTCCAGCGATGTCCTCGGCGGCGAACCGCCGGTCAAAGCCAATCGAGGCATTGATCTCGGCCATGATCGCGTCCGGCCCGGCGGCGAATCGCCCTCCCCACATTGTGTTCGCGGTATTATCCACCGGGGGCTGTTTCGGCGCGCCATAATTGCTATGTTCAGCCATGAACTCGTTCCCGTCAGCCTGGTGGAGACCCCCGATGAGCCGCTCACCCTTCAGCCTTGCGCTTGCGGCCATCCTATACGGCGCAATCTTTCTGACTGCAAACGCCGTTAACGCCGCCGACCTGAGCGCGGCGGATCGCGCTTCGCTCAAGGAAATGCGCAGCGGCGACATGTTGAAGCTGGTGGTCCACGCCAAGCCGAGGGACCGTATCGCCGAGACTTTTCGAGATCTCTACGGCAACCCGATCACCCTGGCCGACTATTCCGGCAAGGTAGTTCTGTTGAATATCTGGGCAACATGGTGCCCGCCGTGCCGAGCCGAGATGCCGGCAATCGACCAGCTGGCCGGGGCGATGGCGGGCAAGGACTTCGCGGTGATCCCGCTGTCGACCGACCGTGGCGGGGTTGAGAAGGTGGCGGAGTTCTTCAAGGATATCCGGGTAGAAAACCTCAAGGTGATGCACGACCGTACCAACAACGTTGCCCGTCAGGCCGGCGCGCTCGGCCTGCCGGTGACGCTGATCCTCGACCGCGAGGGCCGCGAGATCGCGCGCCTGCTCGGCGCCGCCAATTGGAACAGCCCCGACGCGAGGGCGATCCTGCGCAGAGTCATAGAGATGACCGGTGGGGATGGCGGGGTGATCCGCGCGTGAGCCCACTGCCTGGCGCCGCGCAGCGGGTGCAGGACGCGCTGGCGGCGCTTGGCTCCCCGGCTCGGGTCCGCGAGATGCCGGCCACCACCCGCACCGCCGCCGATGCCGCCGTCGCTTGTGGCTGCGACCAGGGCGCCATCGTCAAATCGCTGATCTTCCGCGGTGCCGCCAGTGGGCAGGGCATTCTGGTGCTGACCTCAGGCACCAACCGGGTCCACGAGGCGCGCCTCGGCCGCCAGCTCGGCGACCCGCTGGCGCGCGCCGACGCCGATTTCGTCCGGGCCCCGCCACCGGCTATGCCATCGGCGGTGTGCCGCCCTAGGGTCATGCAACCGAGTTGCGGGTGGTTATGGACCGCGATCTGCACGGTTTCCCGCAGATCTGGGCCGCCGCCGGTACCCCCTGCGCGGTATTCCCGACGACGCCGGAGGAACTGGCGCGGTTGACCGGCGCGGAGGTGCTGGCGGTTAGCTAACCCTCAACGCCCCCGGATCATCCGCCACAGCACCCCGTCCCGCACTATGAACTGGTGGTGTAACGCCGCGAAGGTATGCCCCAGCAGGATCACCGCCAGCCCGAAGGCGGCCCAAGTGTGGATTGATTTGAACACACCCTCCAGCGCCGCCGATCCCGGCTGGAACGGGTCGGGCAGCTCGAACCAGGTGAAGACCATGTTCCTCAACCCATAGCTGTCCTGCAGCTCCGAGGCCGAGGCCATCAGCCAGCCGGTGATCGGCAGCAGCACCATCAGCACATACAGCGCCAGATGGGCACCGCGCGCCACTGCCCTGTCCAGCTGGCTCATGCTGCCCGGCATCTCTGGCGGACTGTGACCCACTCGCCAGGCGATCCGCACCAGTGCCAGGGTGAAGATCACGAAACCCCAGCTTTTGTGGGTCTGGTACAGGTTGAATTTCAGGTAGACATCGCTGACCAGCTCGACCATGCGAAAGCCAAGGCTTAGCTGGAACAGGATCAATCCGGCCATGATCCAGTGCAGCAAACGCGCCGGCCAGCCCCAGGTTGTCGCGGTATTGCCGGTGCTCATCTTAGGCTCCGATCACTGTGCCGGATGCGCGGTCAGCTCGAACCGCACCGCGACCTGCGCTCCGATTTTGACGAACAGCGCCGAGGGGCCAACGCCCAGCAGATAATCGGTCCGGTCCAGCCGCAGATTTCCCGATGCATGGGCGTCGTCGGCACCGATATCGAGCGTGATCGTGCTCTCGATCGGCCGGGTTCGGCCCCGGATCGTCAGCTCGCCGACCGCATGATAGCTGTCACCGCCCTCCGGTGTCAGTTGCGTCAGCCGGTAGATCACCAGCGGATGGCTGGCGGAATCGAACCACTCGGCCGAAGTGGCAAAGGCGCTGGCCAGGGTATCTTTCAGATCGATGCTGGCGCTCTTGATCCTGAATTCCAGCGTTGCATCGCCCGGCGCGTCACGGTCGAACACGCCGCTGCCGGTGAAAACGGTGAAGCTTCCCTCGGCCAGCTGGTTGTTGCGCTCATAGTCGAACAAGATACGCGACTGCTCCGGCGCAACGGTCCATTTCATCGCCGCAGCCGCGCCGGGCGCAACACTCATCGCTAAGGCCAGAAGGCCCGCGACGACGCCGATCAATGCCTGCCGCGAACTCGCGCGCATGGGACTTATGCTTCCTGTATTCGACTCAACCGAATCTGCATCACAGAAGCGCCCGCAATCGTCCACACGAATGGCCGAACACCCGCGCCTGGTTAGCGAGTGGGTACCGGCGGGTCGCTGCGGTAGTCGTAGAATCCGCGATCGGTCTTGCGGCCCAGCCAACCGGCCTCAACATATTTCACCAGCAGCGGGCAGGGCCGGTATTTGGTATCCGCCAGCCCCTCGTGCAGCACGTTCATGATCGCAAGACACACATCCAGCCCGATGAAATCCGCCAGTGCCAGCGGCCCCATCGGGTGGCGGGTGCCCAGCTTCATCGCTGTGTCGATGCCTTCGACCGAGCCGACGCCCTCGTACAGCGTATAGATCGCCTCGTTGATCATCGGCAGCAGGATGCGGTTGACGATAAAGGCGGGGAAGTCCTCGGAATTGGTCGCGGTCTTGCCCAGATCGGCGACCACCGCCTTCATCGCCTGGAAAGTCTCGTCGCCCGTCGCGATGCCGCGAATCAGCTCGACCAGTTCCATCACCGGAACCGGGTTCATGAAGTGGAAACCCATGAAACGCTCGGGCCGGTCGGTGGCGCTGGCCAGCCGGGTGATCGAGATCGACGAGGTGTTCGAGGTCAGGATGGTCTGCTTGCCCAGATGCGGGCGAAGTTCGGCGAAAATCTTGTGCTTGACCGCCTCGTTCTCGGTGGCGGCCTCGATGATCAGGTCCAGCGGCCCCAGATCGGTCAGCTTCAGCGTCGGCGTGATCAGGGCCATCGCCGTGTCGCGCTTTTCCGCCGTTAGTTGCTGCTTTTCGATCATTCGGCCAAAGCCCCAGGCGATCTTCGCCATCGCCTTGTCAAGCTGCTCCTGGCTGATGTCGGTCAGCGTGACGTCGTAGCCCGCCTGCGCGAAAACCTGAGCGATCCCCGCGCCCATCTGACCAGCGCCGACCACGCCTACCGTTCGGATCTGCATGCCTTGGTATCCCCTAATACTCATCCACCCCGCGCACTCTTATGGTGCGCTGCAACAATCGAGTATGACGGAGGTGTGACGTAATGCAAGCGGAAGGCGTGAAAAATCTGGGTAATTTTATTGCGGCACATACGGACTGAGTAAGCGTGGCGAATTTTGGTGCACTACGATACGTTCGGTTCCGAGCTGATATTGAGAGCCAGATATTCAAGGAGCGGACAATGCCGACGAATGGACAATCGCAAAGCCTGGCAGTCCTGATCGATGCCGACAACACCAGCGCCCGCTATGCCCACGCCATCTTCGAGGAGATCGCCAAGCTGGGCGAGGCCAATGTACGGCGCATCTACGGCGATTTCGCCGGCACTCGCCTGGCTGGGTGGGACAAGGCGATTCAGTCGCTTGCGATATTGCAGCATCAGCAGCGCAACAACACCACCGGCAAGAACGCCGCCGATATCGCGTTGGTGATCGACGCGATGGACCTGATGCACAAGGGCAAGCTGGACGGCTTTTGCCTGATCAGTTCCGACAGCGATTTCACTCGGCTGGCCCAGCGCCTGCGCGAGGACGGGCTGGTGGTCTATGGCTTTGGCGAGCGCAAGACGCCGGAGGCCTTCCGCAGCGCCTGCAACCGGTTCATTTATGTCGATAATCTTAGCGAAGTCGAGGCGGAGCAGGCGAGCGGAACAACGGCTACAGCGCCACCGCCGCCATCAACAAAGGTATCACCCGCAAAGGCAGTGAATATCATCGCCAAGGCGATCGAGGAATCGGAAGATGACGACGGTTGGTCGCATCTTGGCGGCATCGGCAGCCGGATACTTGGCATCGCGCCGGATTTTGATCCACGTACCTATGGCTGCCCCAACCTGAGCACGCTGGTAACAAAGTCCGGCGGGTTTGAGCTACGCAAGGGTCCGGGCAATGCAGTGCATATTCGTCGCAAGACTTCAGGTAGCAAAGCACCGGAGACATCCAAGGGCCAGAAGGCCAAATGAAAACGGCCCGCGCCGGGGCGCGGGCCGTTTAAATTTGTCAGTCGTGCGCAGCCTTCAGTCCAGCGCCTTCTCCAGCTCCGGCAGGGCCACGAACAGATCCGCCACCAGCCCGTAATCGGCGACCTGGAAGATCGGGGCCTCTTCGTCCTTGTTGATGGCGACGATGACTTTCGAGTCCTTCATGCCGGCCAGATGCTGGATGGCGCCCGAGATGCCGACCGCGATGTACAGATCCGGGGCCACCACCTTGCCGGTCTGGCCAACCTGCCAGTCGTTCGGGGCATAGCCGCTGTCGACCGCCGCACGCGAGGCGCCGGTGGCGGCGCCCAACTTGTCGGCAACCGCCTCGATCAGGGCGAAGTTTTCCTTCGAGGCCATGCCGCGGCCGCCGGAGATCACGATCCGGGCCGAGGTCAGCTCCGGCCGTTCCGAACCGGCACCGGAATCCGCTATCCAGGACGACAGGCCGGGATCGCCGGCCGCCGCACCGGTCTCGACCACGCACGGGGCCTGCTCGGCCGTCACGTCCAGGCTGGCGTAGCGTACCGTGATTACCTTCTTGGCGTCGGTCGACTTGACCGTCTGGATCGCGTTACCGGCATAGATCGGGCGCACAAACGTATCCGCATCGATCACCTCGGAGATGTCCGAGATCACCATCGCGTCCAGCAATGCGGCCACCCGGGGCAGGGTGTTCTTGCCCGAGGTGGTGGCCGGGGCCAGCAGGTGCGTATAGCCGTCCGCCATCGACACCATCAGCGCCGCCAGCGGCTCGGCCAGACGGTGGCCATAGGCCTCGCCCTCGACATGGATGACCTTGGCGACGCCGTCGAGCGTCGCTGCCTCGGCTGCAACCGCGGCGCAGCCTTGGCCTGCGACCAGCACATGGATATCACCGCCGATTTGCTTGGCGGCGGTGACGGTTTTCGACGTGGCCTCGTTCAACGCGGCGTTGTCATGCTTGGCTAGCAGAAGAATTGCCATCTCAGATCACCCCCGCTTCGTTCTTCAGTTTATCGACCAGCTCGGCGACCGAGGCGACCCGGACCCCGGCCTTGCGGGTCGCCGGCTCGGTGACCGAGACCACCGTCAGGCGCGGCGTGACATCGACGCCGTAATCGCCCGGCGTCTTGATATCCATCTGCTTTTTCTTCGCCTTCATGATGTTCGGCAGGCTGGCGTAGCGCGGCGTGTTCAGGCGCAGATCGACAGTCAGGATCGCTGGCATCTTGACCTTGATTGACTGCAGGCCGCCATCGACCTCGCGGGTCACGGTCGCCTCGCCATCGGCGATCTCCAGCTTCGAGATGAAGGTGCCCTGAGCCCAGCCGGTTAGCGCCGCCAGCATCTGGCCGGTGGCGTTCATGTCATTGTCGATGGCCTGCTTGCCGCAGATCACCAGCCCCGGCTGCTCCTCGTCGATCACCGCCTTCAGTAGCTTGGCAACCGCCAGCGGCTCGATGTCGGTATCCACGGTCTCGGCGGCCTCGATCAGGATCGCCCGGTCGGCGCCCATGGCGAGCGCGGTGCGCAAAGTCTCCTGCGCCTGTTTGACGCCAATCGATACAGCGATGATTTCCTCGACCTGGCCCGCTTCGCGCAGCCGGATCGCCGCCTCGACCGCGATCTCGTCGAACGGGTTCATCGACATTTTCACATTGGCGAGATCGACCCCGGTGTTGTCCGCCTTGACGCGAACTTTCACGTTATAGTCGATGACCCGCTTGACCGGCACCAGCACCTTCATCTCAGCGTCTCTCCTCGGTTGGCGGCGATCACCCCGGCAAAACGGGGCGACACCTCGCGCAGGCTTGTTCTCCGAGCAGACTGATAGCTGTTCTGACGGCAAAGCCTATGAAAAAAACGACGGGGTATTCCAGGGAAACGCCAAAATCCCCATGCGCGGCCCCGATTAGGCGGGTGGAGGACCAGGGTCAAGCGGGCGGGGTGTCGCGGGGCATGTGTCCAGATTACTGATGGCGCATCATCTCGATTGCGTCGGATATCTTGCCCTGCCATATGGGATCGGTCTCGGCGAAGAAGGCGCGCTCCAGCTTTGCTGTGAGTTCCGGGCTACGATACCAGGATTGCATCGTGGCCCGATGCCTTGCGCTCGCCGTCTCCCAGAAGGCGTTGACCAAGTTGCCGTCCATGTTGAGACCACCTATCAGGTAGAAATCGAAAATCACTGCGCGCGCCAAGGATAAATCGTCGGCTCGGTAGAGATGATCGAGAAATGGGCCCAACTCAACGTTCGCGTTGCTTGCCATGCACAAGAGAACATCGAGACCGACGCCATCGTGGAAGGTTTCCTCTGCTAGTGTTTTGTCAATCAGAGCAATCAGAAAGGCGTCGACGACGCGGCGTTCATCCGGAAGCCAATCGTCCGGGTATCCAGCCTCCGCGAGAAATTGCAGGGTGATCTCTTCACCTACGGCATTGGGCCACGTTCCCTGCGAGATCAGTTCGAATATCTTTGGCAACAGGTAGGCGGCAATATCATGCGTCATGTCTTCGAGCGCCGCGAAATACCAATCGGCCACATAGTCTGGTGGCATCTCGCGAATGGAAACCTTGAGAAAGTCCCGCTCGATCTCCGGGTTCATGCAGCAGTGCTTGCAGACGCCGGTCGAAATCGGCGTAGGAACAGCGAAAACCTTGTAAGCCTCCTCCACCGCCTGCTCCAACGGCGTCAGTGGCTTGTCCCCGGCACCCACGGCACGTCCTCCCTACCGTTGTCGTTCACCCCCCCTCAATTCCGCCGCACCACACAGGCCCCGCCGGCAATGCGCAGCCGCATGCAGATGCGGTCGGCGGCGAGGCGGCTGTTGGCGCCGATGCGCACGGACCAGATGCGCTTGCGGCCCAGACCCGAGGGCGCCCGCACCACCATCGGCGAAACACCGCCGATAATCCGCCCATACTGCGACTGCATCCGGGCGAACTGCCTCAGCGCCGCGCTTTGGCGGATATTGCCGGCGATCTGCACGCCCCAGGGCTGCCATTCGGCGCCCTCGAACAACACCGAGCGAGTTTTCACTATTGGCAGCTGCTGGCATGCCTCGGCGAAGGGCAGCGCCTTGTCCAGCGGACGCGGTTCGACCTCGCGCCCCGCCTCGCGGAACCATGCCGCCGGGCGGAAGGTGATCGAGTGGACATAGCCCAAGGTCTCGCCCGGCAACCCGCTGCGGCCACCGAGCCAGTTTTCGACCCGCTCCTCGCCGCTGTTATAGGCCGCCGCCGCCAGACCCAGATTGCCAAAGCGCCTGCGCAATTCGGCCAGATACGCCGCCGAGGCCGGGATCGCCTGCACCGGGTCGAACGGATCCGCCAGCCCCCGGCGCCGCGCCGTCTCGGGCATGAACTGGGCGATGCCTTGGGCGCCCTTCGGGCTGACCGCCTTCACATCGAACAGGCTTTCCTTCCAGATCAGCCGGGCCAGAAACTCCCGCGGCATACCATGCGCTGCAGCGGCGCCCTCGATCAGGGTGCAAAGCCGCGCCGCCGCAAGCTGCATCGGATCGATCGGCGCGGCATCACCGCCGCCAGCGCTGCCCGCCGGACGTGCCGCCGCGACCCCGGCGCCCGCCAGCACAGCCAGCGCGAGCAATACAGCGTTCAGCGATTGGCGCCGGGAACCCACAGCACATCTTCCCTACCGTTGGCGTTCGCCACCCGCGAGGCGACAAAGAACCAGTCGCTGAGACGGTTGAGGTATTTCACCACCGCCGGGTTGACTTCCTCCGACGCCACCAACTCCACACATAACCGCTCGGCCCGGCGGCTGACGGTGCGGCACAGATGCAGATGCGCCGCCAGGGGCGATCCACCCGGCAGCACGAAGCTCCGCAGCGGCGCGAGGCCGGCGTTCATCACGTCGATCTCCGCTTCCAGCCGGTCGACCTGGGCCGGGGTGACCCGCAGCGGCGGGTATTCCGCGGTGGCATCCTTCTCCATCTCCGGACGGCACAAGTCGGCACCCAGATCGAATAGATCGTTCTGAATCCGAGCCAGCTGCGCATCGATCTCGCCGGCACTGTGCAACCGCGCCAGCCCGACCGTGGCATTGGTCTCGTCAACCGTGCCATAGGCCGAGACCCTGAGCGAATGCTTGGCCACCCGCGCGCCGTTGCCGAGGCCGGTTTCGCCGCTATCGCCGGTGCGGGTGTAGATCTTGTTCAGGACAACCATCTCAACGCCTCCATCGCCTCAGTTCCCGCCGCGTACCGCCCATACCGTCAGCAGAATCAGGATGATTGCCACCGCCTGCGCGATGATCCGGTAGCGCATCAGCCGGTTCGAGAACCGCGCGCCCTCGACCCCCTCGCGGCTTTTCGAGCCGAAGCCGCCGATTCCGTAGGCCAACACCCCAAATGTCACCAGGCAGGCGGCACCCGCCAGATAGAACAGCATCCCGGACATCGCATATCCCTCCATCAGCCGCGCAGCAGGATGCGGTCCAGCATCCGCGTCGACAGCAGGCGCTTCAGTATACCAATCATATAGGTCGGCGTGGTCACATAGTAACGGGCGCGCGGGCGCGGGTGCTCGAGCGCGTGTATCAGCTTCTTGGTAGTGGCCTCGCAGCTCAGCTCAAAAGCGTCCGGTGGTGGGTTGACGGCGTAGAGACGCGGCTCAACCACCTCACGGTAGAACTTGTTCCAAGCCGAGTTCTCGGTGTCGATCCAGCGCTTGTAGTGGGGCTGGGCGTTTACCCGGATATTGGTGCGGATCGGCCCCGGCTCCAGCAGAATGACCTTGATGTGGGTGCCATGCAGCTCGAGACGCAGCGTATCGGTGTAGCCCTCCAGCGCGAATTTGGTCGCGACATAGGCCGCCCGCATTCGCACCGCCGACAATCCCAGCACCGACGAGTTCATCACGATCCGGCCAAAGCCCTGCTGGCGCATCACCGGGATCACGCGTCGGGTCAGGCTATGCCAGCCGAAAAAGTTGGCCTCGAAGATCTGGCGCAGCGCTTCGGTCGGCAGATCCTCGGCGGCGCCAGGAATGGCATAGGCGCCGTTGTTGAACAGGGCGTCGAGTTGGCCGCCGGTCTTCTCCATCACCTCGACGAAGGCGACCCCGATGCTGTTGGACTCCGCGTAATCCAACCGAAAGCTCTCGAGGCCCTCATCGCGCAGACGCTGGCAGTCGGCCTCCTTGCGGCAGGTCGCGAACACCCGCCAGCCGCGCTCGTGCAGGGCATGGGCGACATGATGACCGATGCCCGACGAGCAGCCGGTGATCAGGATTGTACGCTGTATTTCGTCCATCGATGTTCAAACCTATGCCGCATCCGCGCCGTGCTGTATCGGCTTTTGCCGCCCAGCGCCAGATTTCGCTTGATCCCGGCTGGCCCGATGCCTCAGATCACCGCCGAACACCTTTCGCGCGGGGCACCGACCATGACCGAACTGACCACCGAAAAGACAATCGTCAACAGCTGGAACGAGTGGGACCCGCTGCGCCACGTCATCGTCGGCCGGGCCGACAATTGCCACATCCCGCCGCTCGAGCCGGCGCTGGATGGCAAGGTGCCCGAGGACAGCGACATGCGCGGCCAGTGGGGCCGCCGCCCGCAGGAAACCATCGACCGGGCGAACGAGCTGCTGGACAACTTCGCCGGGATGCTGACCAAACGCGGCATCCGGGTCGACCGCCCGACCCCGACCGACTTCGCCCTGCCCGCCACCACGCCGGATTTCCACACCGACAGCCAGTTCGGCTGCATGCCGCCGCGCGACGTGCTGCTGACCGTGGGGCACGAGATCCTGGAAGCCACCATGTCCTACCGCTGCCGCTGGTTCGAATACCTGTGCTACCGCCCCCTGATG
>Ga0307380_10012464_pt1 | contig 10578 bp, 3 predicted proteins | sample UN3MG_FD_202239 | JGI IMG/M metagenome (GOLD analysis project Ga0307380, IMG submission 202239) | Soil microbial communities from Risofladan, Vaasa, Finland - UN-3 | ecosystem: Environmental > Terrestrial > Soil > Coastal area > Acid sulfate soil | place: Finland: Risofladan, Vaasa | collected... | reverse complement strand
ACGTCGAACCAGCTTGTGTTCTTCGAACAAGGATTCTATCCATTCACCGATTCTTTTCATGTTCGCGTAAATGATTCCTGATTTCATTTTCTTGTTCAGCATCGTGAGCTATGATCTCAACTATTTTCTCACGGATGATATTGAAGTCCCGTTGGGCATCCTGCCCCCGATAGCGATCATTCATGTTGTTATTTATGGTGCTAGTCAGGCTATCAACCTTGGTCGCTAACCGGACAATTTCAGTCCGATTGCTGGCGACACCTGTGCTGTAGGTAATCATAATTCCGAGGGCGGCACCGATGATGCCGGATATAGCTGCTTTGAGGAGCCCCCCACTGTCCTGTTCTGCCACTGTTCAGTTCCTTCTGAATTTAGGCTCGTGGGCATTATAATCTATTTGATCCCCTGATAGGTCATAGAATAATGATTTCCGTCATTGAAACGGCCCCCCCAGCAGCACAGTTCGTGTTGTTGTTCCCACCATTCACCCAGTTCACGATGCCCCTCCGTGGACGAGATATAGGCACCGTCTTTAAATAGGTTAAGGTCTATAGCTAATTTGGCTTTGTGACAGCTATAAGCATTACCATAACCTTTCTTATCCCCTAATACACCGAACACGCGGGGATCTCGAAACAAGTCACCACCACGGATTTCAAATCCCAGTTCATGAGCTTTATCGATTAATCGAGGAACGTAGCGCATGAATAATTCTTGTTGTTCACCGAGTTTCACCAGGATCAGTTCTCGCTACCCCAATGCGCCCATGCTGCATAGCCTGGCATCAGTTGCATTGCTGCTTTGGTAAATGAAACATCAGGGTCTAAGATGCCTTTAGATAGACTGAAGCCTTTCTCAGCTACTGGCCCTAGAACTGTATTAATAGGTAGACCACCGAACTGGATATCATCACCGATATCCATGATAAAAGTACTATTACCCAAAATAGCACTGCGTTGGAGTGCTTGGAAAAAAGTCTCCATAAACGACTTTTCATCGTCATCTTCGTCCCACCTGCCAGCAACCATGCTGCGAACCATATCCGCCGCCATCATGGCAGGGACGTACGTAAGTAAAGGTGCAAAGGCTAAAGAGGCCTTAGCCCAGCTTTCACCATCCGCATGGGCTTCTTTCATGCGAGTATTCAACTGTTTCACGATGGTGTTATGGAAAGTGAAGGTAAACTGCTTCAGATGACCCATCAGTAAGAACCGCTGGTCCGACATCCACAATGGGCGGGTTCCAGCCGAAGGTCTTAGAATCGACTCATCAACCATCCGGTACAACGCATTTTGAACCCGACGACTTTTTGCTTCGTTACCTGCTGTGTCACCAGTTGTGAACTCTAACTGATGGATTTTTATCCCATCAGCGGTTAGTTCGATATCACCAGCCTTTAGCCCCAGCTCATCAAGTGCTTTCTGATTTTGGTAGTTAGCTCGTAAGTAACCAATACCCGCCTGGAGGGCCCCTATGCGCGTTCCACGTGTCCATTGTTCCAGACCAATGGCTTTGAAAAAGAACGCATTCAGTTTACGGAGCTTTTCGTTCATGAACATACCGTTCTCGGTGTTGTTCATGATATCCATGGCCATGTTATTTTCAATGATACCTAAGAACTCAGCTAGTTCTTGCATCGAACCCGACTTAGTCTTCCGAGCGTCATTGACGATCTGACGTACGCCTGCTGCAAAGGTCGCGGCAGCAGACTTTACGCTACCGGTTCTTATCAGCACCCCAAGAGGGTCTACCAACGAGGAAAACAAAGCCAGTGGTAATACGGCAAAATTCACAATTGACATCGCGATAACCATGACATTGCGCATCAAGTCACTGACTTTATCCGTACCTAATCTACCTTCTAATCCCTGGATTGCTTTCTTAACGTAATCTAGCTGAGCGGTCGTAGCGCCTTGTGCTCTGGCTTCTTTAAGCAAACGGGTTGTTACTTCGCCTTTAGAACCGAAGGTACGTGAATGTTCCCGCCGGTGCGTGACGTCACGTATATAACGATCAATGATCTTAGTTATGTTCTGTTCCTGAAATTCGACGAAGAACTCAGCATTTTTAGGACTGATAAACTCGAATACTCGCTTGTTGACTGAACCCATGAACGGTGAAAATTCTGGGTTATAGGATTGCTCTACTGCACCATCGGATTTTTCCAGATTTTCAATAAAGGTAGCTACATCTTCTTCTTCCAGGCCACCATGTTCCATTAACAAGCTAGTGAATAATTTACGTTTTGCCAGAATAGCTTTGATGTCCCAGTTACGTGGGAAATACCGCCGATATTTAGCTTTCTCCATAGCTGACCAGATCGGCTGATTCGATTGTGGATCAAGACCGTCGAAACGCAGGACTGGATTATCGCCGTACTGGGTATAGGCATACATCTTATTGAAGAAAGCAGCTAACCTTTTCTCCAGGGGGGTGGTGGGCAAACGCATTGCCTGTAAATTATTTCCTGCTGTTTTCAATTCCTGTTCTGTGGGTTTCAGATCAGTCAGGATTTGCCGGTATTCATTACGAAAAATGCCTTGCTGTTGTTGTGTACGTTGTAAAGTACCTAATTCCCCTTTATCCAACGGGTCGCTATACCACATACGCGCTAATTCGCTAATAGCAGGGATGTTCATAGCCTTCATCCGAGTGATCGGTGTAGACATGAGGCCCCCTAAACTGCCTTTCAGGGTATTGAAGGTATAGTCAATAGCCTCTTTCAGGGTCTTGCTTTTGTATTCCGCTAAGGAACTAAAATCATTTCCTGCAAGATCACCCGAATACAGTGCATTGAAAATCTTCTCCGAAGCCTGACTGTGGGTAATCACACCTGTTATACGTGAAAAAGCCCGAATCAGAAGTTGGATCAGATTCTTCCAGTTGTGAATTTTGAATACCGGCCCACCAACCTGCTGGCTGGCGGCATAGAACTGGAATATATAAGCCACTCGTTCGTTAACATCGGACAGCTGTGCCAGGGCAGCTGGCTCGTTAGCCAGCAAAGTTTTTAGCTGCTTGATCATGAACGGAGTACTGGCCATCTTTTTCAACCGATTGTGCAGATTCTTACCTTCAGCTGTTTTTTCCAGTTGCGCGGCAAAATCATGCATCGATTCATGAAACGTCACACTCAACGGATCTAAGGAATCAATAGCTACCTTAATGACTCGGTCTGCTATATTGTAAGCACCGCTGTAAAACTGTCCGTTGCTATCTACGGCATCACGACCCAGTATCAACTTCATTTGCGCTGCCATTTCAGGCCCAAACGCACGCAGGATATAATCCCGTACCGCTTTGGCCCGCTTTGCGATAACTGGATTGTTAAGAATTGCTTCCTCGGCACTGGTAAAACCAGAATCCTGACGCATACCGGATAACGATTTGCGCAGCTCCTTAGTTGCACTAAGATCCAGTTCACCTTGTTGATCTACAACTTCGTATTTACCGGTTTGCTCGTTGAAACGTAACACTTTACCTTGCTTAGTAAGTGTTTTATCCCAGGCTTTCAGCATGGTGTTCTTACCATCTGGATCTTGCCGAGAATACTGGACCGGAGTCAGTTTATTTTCGCCTATGGCTTTTTTAGCTAATAACTGTTCTTGTTTTTCATATCCATTAACTGAATCAGCAACTTCTTCCAGAAACTCACGTTCTTTTTGATTCAGGTTTTCGAAAGCATGATCGCTTTCTTCCATGTATTCAGAACTCCAAGCTTCCCAGGCATCTGTCAGACTATCTGGAATTAAACTCTTAAATCCTTGCGCCGATAACTCATCGTTTTGCAATACTGGGTCACTAAGAATATCTGCATGCTGTGCCGCAGCCCGTTGTTTTGGCGTCATAGCGGTAGGTAACTTCGTAACCGTAGCCTCTTCAGCGGGCGTTGCGCCTAACAGATCGGTGATGTCTTTATCCCGTAAGAAAGTAAGCTTGGCGACAAAGCCATCTATAAAATGGCTGACTTGTATCTTTTCCTGTTTACCCGTTACTGCGGATGTATAGGACTGAGGAACAGCATTCTGTGCTTCAGCTTTATGCATGAAGTCCACGGCAATACCAATGTCACCTTCAACGATGTCTTTGGACTCACCTCTTCGGTTTACCTTTAGCTGATACTTACCAATTTGCTTGCCATTCTCATCCAGAACACGCCAGGACCGCTCCGGCAGCCACCCCTTTGCAGTCCTCTTGAATTTCTTTAGTGTAATCGGTTCTATCGTATGCTTAGGATTGCTGGGATAGACATAACCGACGACACGATGGGTATGAACGTCTTTCGGTTTGAAATCATACAACTGCATTCCTTTACCAAAATCTTTCTCTACCTGGGCAATGCTTTTATCGATGTCTTTCTGACTGGAATACAACAGATCAACATCATGTATCGGTAACTTCATGTTTCGATAAATCGACGTTTGATCGGCGTAAGCCATACTACCTGTCAGACTATATTCGACCTTAGTCTTAGCCAATGACTGAAACAGTTTATCGACCAGCGGGTTCTTGTTAACCAGAGTCTGGAAATCTGTTTTCGTACGCCCCAGAGCCGGTTTGAACTGAAACTTATACGGGTCTTGTACAATCTTTTGGAACTCATCCGTCAAACGCTGTTCAATGACACGGTATTCTTTACCAGTCAGGAACGTCATGACTCGATTAACGATTTCCAGAACCTGAGCCCATAACGTCTTTTCGATGTTAGTCGGTGTTTGCCCAGTCTGAAGCCAAGTTGTAATCGCTGCTTGGATGTTTTCTCGCATCTGAACATTACGGGCTGGAAGCTTTAGCTCGTTATAGACCAATACCGCCAGAGCTGCAGCAGAGTCTTCTGGATTCTCCATACGCAGAGTCTTGGATGCCACTCGATGCAAAGCGTCCATACTCGGTATGTTCTTGCCGTAAACAAATTTGAAGCCTGCGGTTTCCAGAGCGATACGTACTGCGGTACTGGTATCTTCAGTAACCCCTTTTCGGGAATACTTAATGTTTACTGCATCATCGTTGTAATGAAAAATAACCGGCACTTGTTTAGGTTCATCCAGTCCTTTACGGAACTCTTTCAGGATGTCCAGGACCTCCTGGTTAGACGTGGTTGTCTTCAGACCTAACATCTTACGCACGGCCTGGACGAACTCGTTTACGACGCCAGCCAGCTTCGAACGCATGTCTACGGGAATATCTACACCGAAATCTGCTTTAAATTTTTCATAATTTTTGGTTTCTAATGCAGCCCCTATTTCTACAAGCGCTTCTTCAATGACATTGAATGATCCGTCATACCCCCTATCCAGCATTTTGAGGGTTATATCCCGAACAAAAGGATTTTTATAGGCTTTTGTTAAAATATCTGTAAATTCTTTTGTAAACCTGAAGGTTCCTGTCTTTGTTTTATCAAGAACATTTTTTTCAGAATTCACCTGAAATCGGAAATTCGCACCACGATGATAAGACTCATGCCAGGCATTCCATAGCATTTCTGCCATAGAATCTGTTGCGTATAGATTAATTGTGATTTTATCTTCTGATTGGGTATAAAAAGCGCCCCATTGGTCAATAGCTTTGCCAAATTCATTGTATATGACGCCATCAGACATCCTGAAGAAGACACGCTCTAAGTGTTCTTCTGGAAACAACTGACGCATTGCTTTACGTACTATTGCAATACGTTCTTTAGGATCTGCAGGTAAAGCAACTTCGTTATTGTTTAACAGTTCCTGTATTCTGGGTGACATCCGTTGTGGTTTCGTATCCCGTTCTTTCTTCCAGGTATGCAAGCGCGTTGTTGGGTTGAAACCTGTGCGTGTGAAACCCTGGTCACGCAGCATATCCTGTACTGTCTCGCTATTAGCTTTGGATAATACGAAGGTAGTTACACCTTTCTGAATATCGTTATAGACCCGTGTCTCGAAGCCAGGCCGTGGTTTGAATCCAGTCTGAGGACTCTGTTGAGGTTGTGACGCTGTTTCACCCGGTGCCACCTGCGTTGCAGGAGCAGCCTGGATCAGTTCATCCAGAGCATTGGCATGTGACGGCTCGCCCAGTTCTTTATAATAAACCAGCTCCTTGCCTTTCAGTTTCGGCAACTGCTGCAGAATCCATTGCTTACGAGCCTTTTCTCGAGGGCCGAAGGCTGGATCATTGTCGTACTTGGTGGTCGTCAGCCAGTCACGATATGCCTGTACCGCTTCGGCAGTGGTCTTGACCATTTGCACCACCCCAGGGTATTTGCGTTCACTACTGAACGGATTACCAAAATGGTAAGCCCCCGAGGTACGCAAAGTGTAAACGCGATTCGCGGTATCTGCTGCAACATAGGCTTTGGCAGCAGCAACGCCATTTTTGACGATAACGTTGCCTGAAGCCGTTTTCTGCGCTCGCGTACGTGAATTCTGAGCGGTTGGCTGGGGCTGAGTGCCCGAGTTTTCACGTACGGGAGCGGCTTGTTTGATTCCAATCTCGGCCAGCTTGCTATCCAGATACTCCTGTAGTTTTGCGGGTAACTGCGCAATACTGCCTTGCCCAATCCGACCAGGGCCCAGTTTTATACCACCGGGAAAACGTGGTAATGCTTTCTTGATGGTTGCGATTTCGTTATCGATGATTGCTTTAAACTGTTCAAATTGTGCTTCAGTCCATTGCCTGCGCATTCCATTAACCATGGTGGTAATCGGAAATGCGTTCTTTAACCCACGGATAACTGCTTGCGTTGTTCCTGGGTAGTTTTTATTGACTCCATACTTTTCAGCGTACCAGGTATCTGAAGGGATGGGTGTAGCGCCACTGGTCCTGGTCGCGTTATCGGTAAACAAATATAAAGATTTCGAATCGTTTTCAACCGAAGCACGGGTGAAATGCTGGACAACCGTAGGCTTCGGCGATGCTTTTTTAACGGCTTTCTTTTTCTTTTTTGTTGTACGCTTCACTTTTTCTGCTGCTGCAACACGGCGTTGTTGTGTTGCTTCTTCTTCCCGTAATCGCGCTTCGTAGACATCCAATGCTTCTGCCACTACGTTGTTATACAGCTTTGCCGCAGGTGCTGATTTCGTCATTGCCGTTTTGACTTGTTCCAGAGTCATTGTGGTACGGCTTTCAAGCAGTTCCAGGTCCTTGATGATTCTTTCAACTGCTCGCAAGTGCTGCTTGGCAGTTACCTGTATATCCTCTTTTTTATTGCGTATTGCTTCTCGCGAACCTGTACCTGTCTGGTCTTCAAAGACACGCGCTGATTTTTGTTCCTGGAAGAAAGTATTCTTACCTTTCGATTCTGCTTTGCGGAGTGTTGCTAAGGCTTTATCTTCTTCAGATATGGGTTGCTCTGCTGCTTTACCTGCTTCGGTAAGTACTGTAGTTTGCCCAGCAACACCTTCAGCACCTGTGAAAGGAAGTTTTTCGGTATGCGCTGTCTCTTCTTTAAATTCTCCAGCCGCATACTCTGATTCGTTTTCTATAAGACTCTCTTTTTTCCTCAGTTTCTGACTTTTCTTTTTATCTTCGAAACGCATGGCACGACGTTGCGCCTGGAAATGTTCCTTACGAGAAAGTCCTTCGATCAAGTCACCCGATGCAGCACCTGGCCCCTTTTCTGTTTCCCGAATCTGGGTAAAAGAACCAATGGCTTTTTTAGTCAGTGGGTCCAGCACACCGCGATGCTGTCCTTGAGCCAGGATCATTCCTGTTCCTGTTTCAACCGCTTGTTCCCAGGAAAGCTCTGCATCTGGATTAGCTTCCCAGGCAATACGCGCCAGGTCTGCTTGTGTTTTCAAATCAGTTTTATTATTGTCGTTTCTAACAAACCGTACTGTCTGCGCTTCTTTCTCTGCAGCAGTCTTCGGTGTCTTCGTATCCAGTAATTTCCGTGCTTCTTTATTCTGGATACGAGTAGCCATGACGTCATCGCCGGTTTGCAGCGTAATCATGACGTATTGATTCAGGCGTGACCGTTCAGACTTGGACTTATCCGTCAGGCTCTTTAAATTCTGAATCTGCTTTACGATATCAGCGCTACGGTCTTCTGTTTTCGTAGCGGCTGTTTCGCGGTTTGCTTTGATACCCTGAATCAAGCCACGCCGCATACGCAACATAGCCGTATCCAGTTCTTCAGGACTTAGATTTTGGCTCGCCAGATAATCGCCCAGAGGCTGAATCTTATGCTGCTTATTGGCAATTTGTTCATGCGTGATACGACCTTCCTTCAGAAGCCGCATGATTTCTGCAGGTGCATCACGCGCATCAACAGCTACCTGATGTCCTTTGAAATAGCCGGTAGCTACAGGATTCAATTGTGTGTAATCCTGTGTTGGCCCTGTATTCGATTGTCCTCGCAGATCTTCGAACTCTTCACCCATGAACCGTGCTAACGGTGCAGCATCCAGATCAATTTGACCTTCTTCACCTGCGCTTACTTCACCAGTCTGGTCGAAAGCACCTACATAACTCGGTGCTTCTTTTTCTAACTGTGCCCAGCGTTCGAGCCATGCGGTATCGATATCTGTAGGCTTACTGCGTTTCAGTCCTTTGCCTGCAATCATCCCTTTTAAACGGGTTTCTTCTTCTGTTTCTACAATCCCAGGATAGTTCTCTAATACGAATTTAGCAGCTCGACGGATCTCGTCATCCGTACGAAATTCTGTGTTCTCCGCCATGCTATACAACAACGAATCACGTGTTGCATTGCGCATCATTTCTTGTTCGTCGAACAACGTACCTTGCCGCGAGTACAACTGGCTGTCCGCTACCTCACCCGTACTGCCTTCCATAATATCCTGTTCAGAGACATTCGGCTGTTGTAGCTCTGCATCCGACACTATCCCACCGGTGGCGCTCTTGGGCGTTCTACCAGATAACTTCTCAACTGCGTATCCAGGTAATGATGCAGCCCCCGACATGCTGGCACCACCAAACATACCTAAGATATAAGAATCGATCCGAGCCATGCGATCGCCACTGCGATCTCGGTTCGGGTTGTCCTGATCCAGGAAGTGTTCCTGGGCCAATTGCTGACTTAATTCAGTAAAACCTTCGCCCTGGCTTTCTCCTACTGCCGCCAGCGTGCGTCCGAATGCCTTTTTGCCAGTAGTCTGCATAGCATTTTTAGCTACGGCACGTACTAATGGCCGGGCTATGGTGCGCCCTGCAACCATACCACCAGGAACTATTGCCTCGAATAAGGATGCAACACCTGCGTAGGCATCGCGTGAACGGATACGATCTTCTACCGAAACATGCTCACGTGTGAAAGGATCATTCTGCTGCTGCGAGGCCATGTCCCCTGCTTCCATTGGATACATGACTGCTGCACCTGCGGCGGTACCTCCGAGGAAAGCGCCTACCGGGCCACCTACCATCCCACCTGCTATGGCACCTGGAATACCTGCTGCAAATGCAGGAGCAGCGGTTGTTAGAACAGAACCTATACCCTGTTGGGCATAGTCAACGAAGTCACCTGCATTATGAACATCGCCAAATGACGGTACACGCGCCTGCATTTCACCCGCTTGTACTTGCACTCGTCTGGCTTGTTCATCCAAACGAGCCGCCCCTTCCATATCTCTAGCAGCTTCCCGATCTTGTGAGTCTGCGAACAAACCACCCGCTTCCATACCTAGTAATGTAGAACGAATACCACGTTCTACATCTGCATCAGGTGCAACTTGTGCTGCTTCCATTTCTGTCAGGCTAGGGAGCTCATTTTCGGGAATACTACCTAACAGTTCACCAGCATAGGTAGCGGGGTTTCTGGAATAAGAATCAGCGAAGAGTTCTCCGCTATTCCGTATCGGACTTCTTAGCGGCATGTTTATTCCTCGCCACGAAGTGATCGAAAGACTCTGGGTGTTACCGCGTTATCTTCGATAACGTTATAAGGAATCCGTACATTCCTGCCATTTTTTATTCCTTCGATAACCCGACCGGAATCACCGAAAGGCAACACTGCCGAAACGAAATCTTCCAGATCATAACCAGAAGTTTTCCACATATCTTTGAACTTACCAGCGCGTATCTCTATCCCACCAGGAGTGAAGTCCAGAACTTCTGTAATATCGTTGAAGTCCATACCTGTATCTTGACGAATACTCTGGAGCACCTTCTCCATGCTTAATACATCGCGAGCAATACGTGTTCTGTTAGATCCTTTGTACGAACCCATCATATCTACAACCCGAGCTGCCATATTCGGATTATCTTCCCACTTTTGTGTTTTAGGATTAAATTCTGAAGTAATCCCTTTCACATATTCGCCAAAAGCTTTATCACCAGCAGCACTTGACCCCGCTTGAATGCTAGCAGCTTCTAATTGTGCACTTACATCAGTTCTACGATCGTACGTATCTGCCGACAATTGATTACCTTCACGCTGGGCTTGCGTCTTATCTATATTAACCAACTGGTCGGCTTGAGATCGAATACCATCAGCAGTTTGCTGTGCAACTTTAACGTTCATACCTGCATCAATGGCTTTTTGGTAAGCCCTATCCGCTTTCCTATTGATGCCAGCAATTTGCCGCAAGATGCCGCCGCCTTGTGCCGCAGCTGAGAGTTGCGCTCGTTTTTGCTCAGCCATCTGATGCAATG
>Ga0307380_10012463_pt1 | contig 10578 bp, 9 predicted proteins | sample UN3MG_FD_202239 | JGI IMG/M metagenome (GOLD analysis project Ga0307380, IMG submission 202239) | Soil microbial communities from Risofladan, Vaasa, Finland - UN-3 | ecosystem: Environmental > Terrestrial > Soil > Coastal area > Acid sulfate soil | place: Finland: Risofladan, Vaasa | collected... | reverse complement strand
GAAGCGATATTGCCCGCAATGGCTGCTGGACGGCTATGACTTCACGACGGGGGGGATTGTCCACCGCGTGCGCCCGCGGGGCGACGCCGCAAGCAGGCCCGCCGCCCCGTAACGCGGACGGTCGGACGGGCCGGGGAGGCTCCGCGCAGCGCAAAGGTAACCACCTTGCCACAAACGACTTAGCGCAAAACGAGGCGGAGGGGGTGGTTTGGTCGATAGAATCATGTTGGACGCATAGGAGACAACCGTGCTGCAGAGTTTTCCAGCCGAGCTTGGCGAATGTCGGGCCGAGATCGAAGAGCAGGCCCGCGCCGAGGGGCTGGACTTCTTTGAGACCATCTTCGAGATGGTGGACTTCGACCAGATCAACCAGATCGCCGCCTACGGGGGCTTCCCGCAGCGCTACCCGCACTGGCGTTTCGGGATGGAATATGAGCGGCTCCGAAAGCAGCAGACCTACGGGCTGGGCAGGATCTATGAGATGGTCATCAACAGCGACCCCTGCTACGCCTACCTGCTGTCCGACAACGCGCTGGTGGACCACAAGACCGTGATGGCCCACGTCTACGCCCACTGCGACTTCTTCAAGAACAACGTCTGGTTCAGCCGGTCCGACCGCAAGATGATGGACGGGATGGCCAACCACGCGACGCGCGTCTGGCGGCACATCGAACGGGAGGGCTTCGCTACGGTCGAGAAGTTTCTCGACATTTGCCTATCGCTGGAGAACCTGATCGACCCGCACGCCCCGTTCATGAAGCGGCAGTCTCCACCGTCGCGGCAGAACGGGCCCACGACCCGCGAGCAGGCCGAACAGCGCGTCGTCCGTTACCCGTCCAAGCCCTACATGGAGCGCTACATCAACCCGCCCGAGCAGCTCGTCGCCGAGCGCAAGCGAGAGCTCGAGGAGCTGGAAAAGAAGCGGCAAGCGTTCCCCGCCGCGCCGGAGCGCGACGTGCTGCTGTTTCTGCTGCGGCACGCGCCGTTGGAGGACTGGCAGGCCGACATCTTGGCCATCATGCGCGACGAGGCTTATTACTTCGCCCCGCAGGCGCAGACCAAGATCATGAATGAGGGCTGGGCCACGTACTGGCACTCCCACCTGATGACCCGCCATCACCTGCACGATGACGAGCTGATCACCTACTGCGACCACCACGCCGGCACGCTCGCCACCGCACCCGGGCGTCTCAACCCCTACAAGCTCGGCGTCGAGCTGTTCCGCGACGTCGAGGAGCGCTGGAACAAGGGGCGTTTCGGCAAAGAGTACGAGGAGTGCGAGGACATCGAGCAGCGCCGCCGATGGGACACCGGGGCGAACGAAGGTCGCGCGAGGATCTTCGAGGTGCGGCGCATCTACAACGACGTCACCTTCATCGACGAGTTCCTCACGCCGGAGTTCGTCGAGCGGCAGGCGCTCTATCAGTACCGCTTCGACCCGGGCACCAATCGCGTGATCGCGGTCAACCGCGACTTCCCGCAGGTCAAGCAGCGGCTGCTGTTCATGCTGACCAACCATGGCGAGCCGTACATCTACGTCGTAGACGGCAACTACGCCAACCGTAGCGAGCTGTACCTGGCCCACAAGCACCTGGGCGTGGACGTGGACATCAAGTACGCCAAAGAGTGTCTGCTGAACCTCCAGCGGCTGTGGAAGCGCCCGGTGCACCTGCAGGCCCGCATCGACGACGACATGATGCTCTTCAGCACCACCGCCGACGAGACCGTCAAGCAGCAAAAGACCAGCGAAGACCTGCCCAAGCCGGCACATACGAGCATTCAGTAGGACGCCAGCCGCCGGAGCACCGATGCGCTGGCCGAGGGGTCAAATGGCCAGCGGCGGCCAACTCCGACACCCACGCCTGCGCGGCCATGAGGATTACGGGGAGGGCGATGGGGCAGAGGGTTGGGAAGCGGTCGAGCGGCGGAGTTGCTGGATGGCCGGGGCGTAGCGGGGATCCAACGTCAGCGCGCGTTGGAAGTCCTGGTCTGCCGCTTGGGGGTCGCCGACGGCCAGGTGGCACTGGCCGCGCAGCAGGTAGGCCCGGGCCGAGCGGGGATTGATCGCCAGCAAATCGTTGCACGCCTTGAAGGCCTCGTCGTAGCGTTTAAGCCGTATGAGCAGCGAGGCGACCAGTTCGTGCGACCGCTCGGCACGCGGCACAAGCTTGAGGTTCAAGCGGCCTTTCTCCAGCGCTTCCTCGTAGCGGCCGAGCTGGCTGTAACAGCGCGCCCAGGTGTCGATCACCTCGGGCTCCTGGTGGTACGAGGCCGGCAGTAGCTCTACTTGCTCTAGCGCGTCCTTGTAGTTCCCCAGCCGCACAAGCGTGCCGGCCAGCATCCAGCGCGCCCGATGCAGCCCGGGGTGCGCCTGAAGGGCCGCCCGCAACTGCTCGGCGGCTTCGAGCGCGTACCGAACCACGTTCGCCCGATCCCGGCGAGCCGCGTCGTTGAGCAGGCGCGCCAGCTCAACACGGGCCGTGAAGTTGCTCGGCCCCAGCTCAACCGACCTCCGCATCCGCTCGACGGCCTCACGCCTCAGCTCGGCGGCCGCGTCCGGTTGCTTGCCCTCGATCTCGTCTGCCTCCACCTCGATCTCGAGCGCGTAGGCGCCATGTGCGCGGGCGCAATTCGGGTTGATGCGCAGGATGTCTTCCACCAGTGTCTTCGTGTTCTTCCAGGACAGCGAGCGTGCGAACGAGTAGCCGCCGAGCAAGACGATCAGGACCGCGCCACAGCCGATAGCGGCATGACCCAGGCCGATCCGCCGGCGAAGCGCGTCCAGGCCCATAGCCAACAGGACGACCGGACCTGCGATCGGCACGTAGAGGAAGTGGTTGGCGACGAAGGAGAGCTCCGTGTAGCCGAACGGCACCAGGCCCAGCGCCGGCGCGAGCGTCGCCACGTAGTGCGCCGCGGCGACCAGCACGGCGGCCTGGGCGGCAGACTCGTACGCCCGCTTGCGCGCGGCGTAGACCACCCACAGCACGCCGCCGACGCAGGCTAAGGCCAACGGTAGCAACGTCAATGGCGTGACGGCCGGCTCCCAACGCGGATAGATCATCACCGTGCCGATCGGCCAGAGCAGCTTGCCCAGATAGAACCAAAAGGCCATCCCGGCGATGACCGTCCGCGAGGCGAGTGGCGGGATGTCAGTGATGATTGCCCGGTGCTCTCCGACGACAGTCAATAGCGCAAATATGAGCCCGATCACGAAGAACGGGAGCGCTCGAACCACGGCGTCCGCATCCAACGGGCGGCGTCGAAGCCATTCGAGCAGAAGCAGCGTAACCGGCAGCAGGAGGAAACCCGTCTTGCTGAGCAGCGCGCAGACGAAGAAAACCAGGCTCCCAAGGTAAGCGCCGCTGCGCATGCGCGTTCCCGCGCGCAGGTAGCTCAGGACAGCCGCAAAAGAGAACAACCCCGCGAGTGTATTCTTCCGCTCCACCGCCCAGACAACGGACTCGACCTGGAGCGGGTGAACAACCCAGATCGCGGTGGCAAACCACGCCAAGCCGCTGCGCATGCCCAGTCGGACCAGGCAGCGCCACAGCAACACACCGGCGATGCCGTGCAGAAGGATGTTAATGGCGTGGTCGCCGCCCGGGCCGATGCCCAGACGCTTTTCGATCCAGAACGACGTGAAAACGAGCGGGTAATACATCTGCGATTTGGTGTCGGGCCGCCAGATCTTCGCCAGGCCTGAAGCGTCGTCCAGCAGGGGATTGACGACGATGTAGGTCCCGTCGTCAAAAATGACGTACCGGTTCCAGAGTGCCGGGCCGAACGCGCCGTAGGCCAGCGCGACGAACGCCAAGCCCGCCCATAACCAGGTCCAGCTCGCGCGGCCGGTGGGTTCGAGTGCATGTGTTCGACTGGCTATCTTCACCCGATCGCCTCTCGAGACGCCACGGATCGGTCCTCGCGGCTGCGCGCGTCCGGTGAGACTGCCATCGGTAGATTCAGTGCCGCGATTCTGCTCGCCCGTTCGAGCGGGTCGGCGCAGCCGCATCAGAACCAACCTAACCACGGGCACGTGCGCTGTCGAGGCCGGCCCGGCGCGCCAGGCCGCCGTTCGCGGGATGCGGGCGCGTCACTTGTTTCGGAACGCAGGGAATGGAGTCCCAATCCCCGACTCCTACGATCAGATGTCCGGGCGGGCGCGCTTGCGGTAGTAGAAGACCGGCACGTCGGCGGCGTAGCCGGCACGTTCGAAAAACGCCGCCGAGGAGGCATTATCTCGTTCCACCAGTGCCGCGATGATCTCGATGCCCTGGGCGTGCAACGCCTGTTCGCACGCCGCCAGCAGCCGTTGTGCGAGGCCCTGCCGACGATGGTCGGGGTGCACGGCGAGGTGGTTGATCCAGCCTTTACGCCCGTCGTGCGTGCCCAGCGCGGCGCCCACCAGCCGGCCTTGCTGCTCGGCGACAAGGTAAGTGCTGAAAGAGTGTTGCAACTGCTTCAGCACAGCGGCGCGCGAATCGCGCCCGGTCGGCTTGATCGGCAGACCTGTCCGTTCCCACAAGCGCCGGACGGCCGGATAGTCGTCCGGGCGCATCGGCCGGACACGAATACCCCGCGTATCATCCACTTCACTCATGCCACCTAGGGTAGCGGAGGGCAATTGGAACGCCTAGCTGCCAGCCCGCCCCTGATAATACGGAGGCCACTCCGCCGCCGTTGGCGAGAAGCGATTCGGCACCCAACATGCGCAGTACCGTCTTGGCGGCGCTCGAATGCAGAGCGTAGGCTGATGCTTCGTCAGCCGGGTCCGAACGGACTTCCTGAGAGCGGTGCGCACGGGTCGCACCCGTGGCAAGACGGGGCGGACGCGGGTTTCGGCTCGCGTCCGCATTCACCTTGTTCAACTGCGCGGCGTCGGAGCGTGGCAATGGGGCTGAAAGACCTGTTCGCCAGCGTCTTCAAGGGCAGCGGCCACCACATAGCCGAACTCGCCCGGCGCCTGGACATTGACGAAACCGAGCTGCGCGCCGTCCGGCCCGCGTATCGCACGTTCACCATCCCCAAGCGCTCGGGTGGAACCCGGCGCATTGACGCACCCGACCGCGAGCTGAACAACCTCCAACGCCGCGTGTTACGCCGCCTACTCGCACGCCTGCGCGCCCATCCGAACGCAACCGGCTTCGAGCGCGGATGTTCGATCGTCACCAACGCCGTACTCCACGCCGGCAAGGCGGTCGTCGTGAGAATGGACGTCAAGGAGTTCTTTCCCACCACACGGGCCCGGCGAGTCGAGCAATACTTCCGTCGCATCGGCTGGAACCGCGCGGCCGCCGCTTTATTGATGCGGATCTGTACGCACCACGGCACCCTGCCGCAAGGGGCTCCCACGAGCCCGCGCTTGAGCAACCTAGTCAACTACCGGCTGGACGCCCGCCTGGCCGCGATGGCCCACCGGTTCGGAGCGGCCTATACCCGCTACGCGGATGATATGACCTTCTCGTTGGAGCGGGACGACCGGGCGGGCGTTCACAACGTCATCCGCGCGACGAAAGCGATCGTCGGCGACTTCGGGTACAAGTTGCACCAGCACAGGAAGCTGAGAGTCCGCCGGCGGCATCAACAGCAACACATCACGGGTCTCGTGGTGAACGAGCGCGTCAATCTGCCGCGCGCGACCCGGCGGCGCCTGCGCGCCATCGGCCACCACCTCTCCACGGGGCGCCCGGCGACACTCACCGAGCAGCAGTTCGCGGGCTGGCAAGCCTTGCAGCAGATGATTGCGCGTCAATCCGGTGCTTCGGTGTAGCCGTTGGCGCTACGCACCCGAGGTCCGGAAGATGCCGGATTCTTCGCCGCCGATGAGGAGCTTTTCGTACTCGCTCAAGCCTTCGGCATCGGTGAGCGGGCCGTGCGAAGCCCCATTGAGGAACTGGTAGATGAGTTTCTCATCCCGGGACTGGAGCAGGCTCGCGTTGGCGAAGCGGAGCTCGTCGAACTGCTTGCGTGGGCCCAGGCGCAGGATCTTGCCCTGGTCGAGCATGACCATGCGGTCGGCGATGCGGAAGGCCGAGTCCATCTCGTGTGTCACCACGATGGTGGTCACCTGGAGCTTGCCCGACAGGTCCATCATCAGCTCGTCGATCGCGCAGGAGGTCACGGGGTCGAGCCCGGCACTGGGCTCGTCGTAGAACAGGATTTCCGGGTCGAGCGCCGTCGCGCGGGCCAGCCCGACGCGCTTGCGCTGCCCGCCGGAAAGCTGTGAGGGGCGCTTGTCGCGGTGCGGCAGCATGTGCACCTGCTGCAGCTTCATCGCCACGACGATGTCGATCACGGTCGGATCGACGTGGGAGTGCTCGCGCAGCGGCAGGGCGATGTTGTCGGCGACCGTCAGCGAGCTGAACAGCGCCCCGGATTGGAAGAGGATGCCGAACTTCTTGCGCACCTTGTCCGCCGTCGGCCCGTCGGCCGTGGCGAGATCGACAGCGCCCAGCTCGGGCAGGTGATACTCGATGTTGCCCTCGTCCGGCTCGATCTCGCCGATCAGGCAGTTCAATAGCGTGCTCTTGCCGCAACCGGAGCCGCCCATGATCACCAGCGTCTCGCCGCGGATCACGTCGAAGGTGACACCATTGAGGACGGTGTGGTAGCCCCCGTCGGCCGTCTCGAAACGGACCACCAGATCGCGCACAGAGAGGACGATGTCGCGGGGCTTCTCGCTCATGCCCCGGATTGTAACGGACCGAACGCGGTCCGCCATGTAGCCTCCCATACGTGGGCTGCCACTCGCGACTCTCGGGAAACGCCCTCGCTGCAGAGCGCTACAGGAAGAGGATGATGGCTGTTCGCTCGATGGTTTCGGGTTTGCCGCGGAGCAGGCGGCCGGTTTCACGCCAGTAGGTGGGTTGGCTTTCCTGCCAGCGGCGGAGGTCGCGTTCGAGGTAGGCAGCAACCCCATGCAGGTCGCGCTCGAACGCTATGGCGTGGCGGCGCAGGTCGTCGCGGGTGAATTCCGCCGCCCGGGCCAGCCGTTGCGGGCTCTGGGCCTCTCGGTCGGTGATTCTCTCGGTTGTTGTCCGGATGTTGTCCCAGCGCATCGCGAGCCGACGCTGGGCCAGTGGCTCATGCCGGCAACCGGTGACGCCGATTGCCAGGCCGATGCCAAGCGACGTGCCGATGAGCTGGCGTGGCATGGCACGGGCGAGCAGGTCGCCCAGCGCCCGGGCCAGCCTGATGATTCCCACAGCTTCGGCCAACCGGTTCCACACGATCATCCGCAGCATGATACCCGGAACTCGGCGGTCGGTTCCAACTGTTGAGCAGCACTAAAGAAAGTCCGGGAGCGGTTGCGTTCGCGAGGGCCGGGTGTTACCATGACGGGAGCGGTTACGGTCAAGGCGGGATAAGTCCGGAACCGCGCACGAAATACCTTGGTACCTCGGCTCCCAAGCGTATGGACCCCCCTGATCATCAGGGGCGGAGCAGACGTACTGCGACGCCAGGGGTGACCTCCGGAGGAGAGCGAGGGGGTGCAAGGTTGGGTTGGAGCGGCAAGCTCTTTGCCCAACCTTCCCTTTTTGCGCCCGGTTCCCGGGCGAGGCGCGGGTCCGCGACCGTTCCCGGACCCCCGGACGGCTAGGGCTGCGAGCTGAGATTGACGATTTGATCGACCGTGCGCTCGGTAGCTCCGCGGCGAGCCATGATCGCGCGCCGTCCCGCCAGCCCCCGACGCGCGCGACGACGTTCATCACGGAGAAGCTCCGCCACTGCCGGGGCCAGCGCGTCCGCCCGCTCGACGCGCTGGGCGGCGCCCGCCCCGAGGAGGATATCCACTGCCTCCGTGAAGTTCTCCGTGTGCGGGCCGACCAGAATCGGCTTGGCCAACCCGGCTACCTCCATCACGTCCGACCCGCCCATCGGAACCAGGCTCCGACCCACGAAAACCACCGTCGCCAGCGCGTAAAACTTGCGCAGCTCGCCCATCGTGTCGCCCAGGAAGACCGGGCGCGGCTCGCTCACGCCGCTCGGCACCGCAGGCGAGCCGGTGCTGCGGCGTAGACAGGCGAAGCCCCGCTCGACGATGAGCTGCGCGACCTGGTCGAAGCGCTCGGGCTTACGTGGAACAATCGCCAGTTGCAGCTCGGGAAACTCGTCCAACAGGTTTGCATACGCCGTAAGAATCAGCGCTTCCTCGCCCGGTCCCGTGCTGCCGCAGACCCACAACGGCTGCGCGGGCGAAATGCCCATCTGCTCGGCCAGCTCGTCCTGTCCTTCGATGCGATCGACGGTGTCGGCGGCGTCGTACTTGAGCGAGCCGGTCACCTGGACCCGCTCGGGCGGAACGCCGAGCTCGACGAAGCGGGCCGCGTACGTCTCATCCTGGGCGCCGACCCAGCGCAGCTTGGCGAACATTCGGCGTGACAGGCGGCGGATCAGCGGCCGGTTGAAACGCCTCATGCTCTTCTCAACCGTCACGCGGCCGTTGGCGATGACGACGGGGATATCGCGGGTGGCGGCCACCTCGAGCAGGTTCGGCCACATCTCGAGTTCCATTAGAACGATGATCGAGGGGCGGATGCGGCTCAACAGCGCGCGAATCACAAACGAGAAATCCAGCGGGAACCGGAAGACCTCCAGCTTCGGATAGAGTGCCCGGGCCCGCTCCAGCCCCGTCTGCGTGGTGCTGCTGACCACGACTACCGTCTCCGGCGAGCGGCGACGCAGATCGTCCACCAGCGTGCGCGCCGCGTTGACCTCGCCCAACGAGACGGCGTGAATCCACACGCAGCGGCCGGAAACCGGCCGCGACGGCACCCGTCCCAGACGCTCACGCAAGGCGATGCTCCCCGGCCCGCGCTTCAGCCGCCGATAGACCAGGTACGGCCAGCCGACGCAAACCAGCAGCACGTAAATGAGGTCTAACAGAATTGTCATGGACCGGCTTGACGCTCACCCACGCGGGACCCACTCGTCCCGGGCACCGACGCCGCTTTCACCCGCGGCACTCGGTCCGTACAATCACAAGCGATACCCGACGGCCGCACTGGAGATTATCTCATGGAGGCGCGTACGAGACCGCGGAACGCGGCAGGCATCATAGCCGTTCTAGTGGCGTCCGTCGCGGCGCAGGGGCAGAGCAGACCGGCCGAGACGCCGAAGCTCGACCCGCTGGTGGACAAGATTCTGACGCGTCTGGAGGCCCGCCAGGTCAACGACCTGCGCGCCAAGCTGCGCTGGGAGCTCACCTACGTGGTCGAGGAGGACGAGACCGACATCAAGTTCGGCGAGATCTGGTACAAGCAGGAGAAGCCGGTCGCGAAGTTCCTGGTCCATTTCAAGGAGAAGATCGCCGGCAATCGCAAGCGGAAGCTGGACGAGAAGCACATGTTCGACGGCCACTGGTACGTGGAACTTCAGGCTCGCACCAAAATTATCACGCGCCGCGAAATCCGCCGCCCGGACGACCCCGGCAACCCCTACAAGATCGGCGAGGGGCCGTTCCCGCTGCCGTTCGGGCAGAAGAAGGCCGACATCCTGCGCGAGTTCGAGGTGACGCGTGTGCCGCGGGCCAACAATGATCCGCCCGCGACCGATCACCTGAAGCTTGTCCCGCGGGCAGGCACGCGCACCGGCGAAACCTATAAGGTGCTGGACTTCTGGGTGGCGAACCAGGGCGCACACGCCGGCCTGCCGATCAAGGTGCGGACGGCGAAGAAGGACGGCACGGGCGAGGTGAACTCGTACATCACGATCACCTTCGAGGACATTCAGCTCAATACGGGCTTCAGCGGCAGCATCTTCAAGATAAAAAAGCCGCCCGGGTATGAGGAAGACGTAGAGCGGCTCGAACCCATCCCCCCGCCGCCGGGGGCGGCTTCGGATGAGCCGTAGCGCCGACGCCACTCCTGGTTGTCGGACCTGCCGCAGCGAACGCTCCCCGCACATACAGCGGTTTGAGGGCATGATCAGCCACCCGTGGCGCCTGTCCAAACCCCATCTGAAATGATAATCCGCCCACGGCGAATACTACTGCGGAGCGCGACCGGCGGCTGGCCCCGGCCTGACGCAGCCAAGGGCTGTTCGGGCCGGGCGGGGGCCGTGGACCGCCCGCGTTAGTGACATGGCCGGTTTTTGTAATTCCGCTAGCCCTTGGAGGCATTACACTTAAGGCATGGAGACGACCGGCAGCGGCATCCTGGGACGGGTGGGCGAGAAGGTGCTCGGCTGGATCGCGCTCGGCCTGTTGATCTTTCTGGGTATCGCGATCTGGCAGGCCGGCCCGGAATGGCGCGCCGCCATGTGGAGCGGGATCTGGCGGACCACCGCCTGGGTGGTCATCGCGGCCGCGCTGCCCTGGATAGCCCGGCTGTTCATCCGCCGGATTGTCGAGGTGGGCTCGAACTGGGCCGGCGTGGGCTTGCTGGCCGCGTTGCTCGCGATCAACGTGATCGCAGGCCTGCTGCTGATGACCGGCTGGCCGGCCGGCTTCTGGGGCTGGGTTGCCGCCCTGGCCGCACTCGCCGTCGCCGGAACGTATAATTACCTGGTGACGGAGTACCTGGCCGAGATGAGCGGCGGCTAGCGGGCCAAGCCGCCGATAACGTGAACGAAACGCAG
>Ga0307380_10012460_pt1 | contig 10582 bp, 9 predicted proteins | sample UN3MG_FD_202239 | JGI IMG/M metagenome (GOLD analysis project Ga0307380, IMG submission 202239) | Soil microbial communities from Risofladan, Vaasa, Finland - UN-3 | ecosystem: Environmental > Terrestrial > Soil > Coastal area > Acid sulfate soil | place: Finland: Risofladan, Vaasa | collected... | reverse complement strand
CAAATCATCACCAACACCACCACCAAAGCTTGCTCCAGAGAACGTGATAGTATCACCTGATACATAACCAGATCCTGCGTCAGTAACTGATACACTTGTTACAGTGGCAGAGCCAGGACTACCAATAGTTGTTATTGTTACTTCTATACCAGTACCAGAACCAGATGTAGCGGATTGATTAACACCTGTAGTAACTGCGGCATTTTTGTTTGTTGGGTTAGTGCTTATGCTGGATGTCAATGTTCCAGTTCCTGTGTTTATTAGTGAAGCCCCATATGTTGTTGAATCGTAGATATACTGACCTAAAGATCCTTCACTGTATCCCCATCTACAATTTTTTGGTTTGCGTAGGTAGCTTACAGATATGTTATTGTAAACTGGGGATGCATTATACTGACCATTAATTGTCGATGGACTTATGTAAATCTTATCGCTCTCATATAAGTATGAAGGAAAACTTGTTGTCGATGCTGTTAGTGGTGAGTTTTGAATATTGTAAAAATCAAACCTTTGTAGTCTTTGTGCCTCTAACTGCTTGCCATTCAGTCCGTTATAAACTATAGCACCTAGTCTATAGAAGGTGTCTGTGTTCCCAGTAGGTGACGTACCAGTAGATGGGTCGATCCATCCAGGAAGCTCATAGTGATCAGTATTGTAGTAAGGCTTATCAATCTCCTTAAATACAGAAAGCTTCTCATCCGTATTCATGACCCGATCAGAATAATCTGCATCGGCCTGTGGGATTCGAAGTTGTTGGTTTAGTTCCTCTGCATAGTTCTCAAACATCTGCAACTGAACCTGTGTGGCTATTTTATTAAACTCATTAGGAGTAACATAACCCCTCTGCTCCTTGTTAAGAATCAGTAATGCGGTCTTATATACCTCGTTAACATTTATAGCCATATTTATTTTTTATTAATCATAGGGGCTAGGCCATTTTTGTTCTGACCTAACCCTATAATATATATTACGTTGTTACATTAGTTTTTTCTCGATAGATGAGAATATTTCCATACCCTCGTCTGTCTTGAAAAATGAAGCCATAGCTGAGTATGGGTGTTCATCAAATGGAACGGTCATTAACTTTCTACCATTACTAGCCCAAGTAAATGTACGCTGGTCTTGAGATAGTCTAATGATACCCTGCTCGGATGCCTTAACTGCAAAGTTTCTAAGCTGAATGTTTTCATCCATTGCCAGACTAATAAATAGTCTTGGATTACTTTTAGCAAGTATCATAAGATCTCTTCTTATCTCCTTGCTTGTCAGCTTAGAAACACTTGAACCCTTTTCAGACCTAAGTATAGCCTCTGCATGGTCGATATCAATCTCCCTTGCGGCTGTCAGTGCCTCTAACTCAGTCTCTAAGTCCTCTAGTCCATACTCAGCCTCCTGTACAGGGTCAAACTCTCTATATAGCTTATCCTTGTGTGGGTGAAATAAAGACAGTAACCTTTGTAGTGACTGCTTTTCTTTAGGTACATTTAACACGCCATCCTTAAACACAATGTGTTCCATTGTTGCAGTTCCATTCTGCTCATCCACAAAACAACTCTTCTGATTTGTTGCGTAGCGTATCTCCCTCTGAGTATTTATCTCAGGGTCAAACCACATCAGCGGATGCCTTGGGGTATGCTTACTTGCCAATGTATAAGTTAATGGTGACTTACCCCCTGTCAAATAATATTGACGGGACTTAATCTCCCACTCGTCTTTCTTTTTAGTTTCTTTTTTTACCTCAACTGGCTCATGAGCTACTGGAGCTTCAATTACAGTTTCAGTTTCTTGTACAAATTCCTCTACTTGAGGTGTTGTTGTTTTTATAGGTCTCGCCATGATATAATATAATTAAATAATTAAAAAAAATAAAACTTGGGGCCACATAATATGACCCCAAGTTTATAAGATTAATGCTTACGCAGTAGCCTTGAACAACACGAAGTTGTTAGCAGCCTGAGTAACCAAGCAACGCTCAGAAAGGAAGTGAACCTTCATTAGGTCTTCTCCTGAAGTAGCAGCGCCACCTACAGAACCTGTAATCCAAGACTTCATTCTTCGGTCATCAGCTTCAGAAGCACGATAACGAGCGTGAAGGAATGGTCTACGAATGTTAGTACCTAACATCTGGTCGTAAACAGTAGTTGTTCCAGCAGGAACCAATACACCCTCTATGTCTCCTGTAAGACCACGAGTAGAAGCATCGTTAAGATATTTCCAATCAGTCTTGTAGAAGTCATAAGAACCTCTTCTAAATCCAGAGAATCCTAAGTTCAGAGCCATTTCAGAGCTGTTCTCGAATACTCCGTAAGAAGTACCACCAGCACCGTAAGAGTTCTGAGCAGCAAGCATATCATCCATGTCTAGTGACGTAGCACGATTTAAGAAAAGCATGTTCTCCTCAATAGCACCCTGCTTGTCAAGGTTAGCTAGAATCTTATCGAAGTCAGCTAAACCAGTTGCGGCAGAAAAGTTGTTGTAAACATTTCCTCTCCCCTCGATAGCAGCAAAAAGACCCTGTGTACCCTTCACGTTAGCGTTAGCACTACCTCCAGCTAATTGTCCGATAGCGGCAGAACCAGCAGCAGCAAGCTCACCCTCTACAGAAACCATCTCTAGGTAATCCTGAAAACGTAGACGAGTCTCGCCTTCAGCCTTCAAGTACCAAAGATATCCAGAAAGTCCAGCCTCATCAGTAACTTCAACCCAACCAATTTGAGCAGCGTCAGAACCTGAAACCTCATACTGGTCTTTGATGATTACTGGGCTATTGTTGTACTGAGTGAATGATGGTGTAATAGAACCACTCATAGAGTCAGTACCCTTACCAAATTCAGAGCCGTACACGAAGATTTTAATCTCTCCACCGTTAACATTATTAGCCACATCATTCAAGTTTGCAGCAGTGTAAGGAAAAGCATTCATATCCCAGTTATTACCAGCACCTGCTACAGGCTCGGCATCAACAAAACACTTAACAGAGTTTAGGCTTACTGTGTTGTAAACAACAATAGTAGAGCCAGCTCGAATAATAGGCTGAATAGATGCTCCAGAAGAGTCCTCTCCAGCTATATCCTGAATCAAAGTTGCTCCAGCACCAATAGTAATAGCAGAAGCAGTAGTAGCTCCTCCTCCACCCATACCACTCTCGAAAGAAAGGTGTAGACGGTTTTGCTCAGACCAGATAACTTGGTCAGAAGTCATTGGCATCTCAGCCCCAACCATACGAAGGAATCCAGAGATTGTACGGTTACCGTAACGCTCTACTTCAGCTTCATATATTTCAGGTAGATACTGCTGTGCGAAGTCGTTTCCGCTACCATCAGCAAAGTTTAAATAAGAACCTTGAGTAATACTCTTAAATGGAGTAGGTACCAAGGAAAACGAACCCAACGGGTCGTTAGTTGCAAATGTTCCCATAATTTTTAATTTTTAGGTTTTTTATTAATTTTCAGTCTTGAAGTATCAACACCATTGACAGCCTTGACTTTCAAACCATTAATGAACAGGCTATCGTTAGATGTTTGTCTAGGGGCATCATTAGTAATGTTTTTAGAATTACTAACCACCTCCTTAACAGCATCAGCTTTACCCTGATCATAAAAGTGAGAAACAATTTTGTCAACATTCTGGGCTGCATACATCGCCTTGTGATACTCACTAAAGTTTTTAATATTGCCTTTTTCATCGAGAAACTTTCCCAATATATTGTCAATATTAGATTGAGTATCAGCGATAGAGTCAGTGTTATTTAATGCGTACCTAAACTTCTTTTCTCCAAGGTTGAAATCAAAACCTTTGAAATCGCTTTGGAAAAACTTTTTTGTTTCGGACTTAAACAACTTACTGGACTCATCAGCCGCCTGTTGATTCTTCTTATATCGATTAAAAAAGTCCACTGCTTTCCTTTGCTCGTTGGATACCGTGGGCCTCGACTTGATTTCCTCGTAATATTTATCCTTTAAGTTATCAAGAAAGGAGCGTGCTTTTACAATCTCTTCTTTTTTAGCGAGTTTTTTTATTTTGATGTCTCGCTCGTCATCAAGGTCTTCATCGTAATGAAAGTTTTCTTCCATTACAAAATCTATTTCTTCTTGGTCTAAATGTGATTTTGTCTTGTTATAGTATTCCCGTAACAGCGTATCTTCATCCACATTAGAGTAGTCGGCATTCAGTCGAACATAATCTTCTACCGTGCCTCCAGTATCATTTATAAACTGAACCAATTTATCAACGCCCTCTGGTAACCGTGGTGTGTCTCGCACATCCTCTTGTACATTTTCTTGTATAGGCTCCTCAGTAATTTCTTCAATTACTACCGCTTCTTCTCCGCTACCCCCATCATCTCCACTGGAGACTTCTTTGGTAGTTTCGACAGGTGTTGGTTCGGATGCTCGTTCCTCCACTTCTTGTACATTTGTGGCTTGTTTATCTTCATCCACATTGCTTGGCTCTGGCTCTTGAATGGCATTCTCTTCTGTTTTTACTTCTTCTTTTTTCTTCGATAGGTCCAACTTGGTTACCGTATCTTTACCCTTCTTGGGCTTTACATTAGATAGATCTAATTTGGTTTCTGACATAATAATATAAAATATAATTGTTTAAACATGATTATCGTGGCTCAAACTGTTCTAGTCCAATACCACCTAAAACATCATTCCCAGATGACTCAAAGTCTTTTGGGAGTAGATTATTTTTTCTTTGGTTAATCAGCTCGCTTTGCTGAGTACCTTGCATTTTTATGCGTTTATCTTTTCTATCTTCAATCTCCATCTCTTTCTGAGAACCTGCATTAGCTTGTATTTGAGCTAATTGCATATTGAAATCAAACTCTAACTGCATAAGACCTCTCTTAATCTGAGCCTCCATTTCAAGTCTTTGAATCTCGAACTGAGATTTAGCTTGTTCAATACTAATCTTCTCTTGTGTTAACACCTGCTGCTTTTGAGTTTCAGCTAACGCAGCTTGTTCTGCTGCTTGTGCGTTTGATTGAGCCTGTACCTGATACATCTGCTGCTGACGTTGCTGCTCCATTTCAACCTTCTTAGCTCTTTTCTGCTTTAGGATTTCATTAGCCAGCTTAATGTTGTTTATTTGACGTATGTCAATAGCGTCTTCAATGTCGATGCCACCAGTTTTAAGTGAAACCTGAATATTCTGCTCTAATTGAGCCTTCTCCTCATCCTCTGGCTCTAGCTCTAAGTAGATACCAAAATCATGCAGAGGTAAATTCATAATCTCTTCTAGTGTACCCACGTTAAACGCACTAATAGAGTTTTGTAGTGAATTTTTAGTTAAAGCAAACTCAATAGAGTCAGCAATCCTCAGAGAGACGTTTTCACAGGCTCTAGCGATGAGATATAGGCTAGACTGTAGGATATGCCTAGTTGCTACATTCGATGCGTTAGCGGCAAGCTTTTGAAGTCCTACAAGTGAGTCCTCCATTGGTGAGCTACCATCCCTAGCCTCATTTAGACCCGTTACATCACGAATCATTTGTAGGTAGTACTGGTATGTATTAATTAACGCACCGAGCTTTGCTTGCCCATTAGATGAGTTTAGTTCTTGTATTGGGACCTTTCCCCTATTCATATCACCCTCCTGAGTCAAAGACCTGCCAAGTATACTACCAGTCTGGAAGTACATGTTTAGTGCCTCCTGTGGGTTGTAGTTAGTTCCGTTACCCAAGTCAACCTCCGCTAGTCCATCTATATCTAAGTATACACCGTCTGGAACAAGCTTAGATATAACCTGCTGCATCTTTAGGTTTGTTATGTTTATCATGTCTGCAAACCCAGTGATCTTACTTACTGTTGACTCAATCCTACCCTTATACATTCTTGGGGCAGTAATAGCATAATTCATTACAATCCTAGTGGTATCTGACTTTGGTCGGGTCATATTCTCACACAACTTCCATTCTAGCATTTCATCATACCCAAGAATCTTAGCTCCCTGAAATAACACCTCTATTGATCTAGATACTTTATCGAATGAATCTGACGGTGGTGGGTTGAATGCATCTGTTTTTAGAATAGCCTTCTCAAGGCCATTGCTTGTGCGTTTTAATTTAAACACTTGGTTCATATATGTCTTATACTCGAAGTATAAAACCTGAACCGTGTTCTCATCATAGTCATTCCAACCAACTACATCACCCCTGTTACCACGCTTAGAAATTCTATCAAGCTCTTGATCAGAGATGTGTGGATACTGCTTCTTAAGCTCAGGGATGGTGATTGACTTTACCTCACCAACATAATAGACATCCTCAAAGTTTGGGTCCTCTGTGTATGACCAAACCATTTTAGCTGGGTCGCAGTAATCTATAACTACCCCATTAGCCTTGTTCCAGCTAGTTTTTAAAGCACCAATACCAAGAACAGTTAAGTCATAATTAACTCTACGTCTTATTAATTCAAATTTATTTTTAGCTAAGGTGTTGTTAATTGCCTCTTCCTCAGCTATTTCTATAGATGGCTTGTACTTAAGCTGCATGTATATAGAAACCTCGTCTGGAGTTTCAGGTAAGTCAGTTTTACCAGGGAAGTTAGATACATCAATTCCAATGTCTTGCTTTAGTTTTGCAATCTGATCCTTAGCTATAATCTCTCTTAATAGATTACTAGCGTAATTAGTTCTTTCTTTTAGTGAGTCTGGATCCTGTGCGTATGCATTGATATTATACTTTTTCTCAGACATACCGTTGACCGTGATGTCGACAAACTTAGATATAACTGGAACTGGTTTCCAATCTAGGTTTAAATAAGACAGATCACCATTGATGGAAATCTCGTCTTTATACTTCTGTACGGGTTGCTCTCCTCTTGCATAAAGTCTAAGGCTGTGGTATTTGTTCCAGTTTGTGGTAAATCTATTACCAGTCCTGCCACCATAGAACCACTCACCCTCTATAGCTCTACCAACCTGCTTACCATAGTCGTAACTCTGTTTTTCCTCGTCACTAACGACCTGGCTCGGAAAAGAACTATTTGGATTTGTGCTTATATTCATTTATCTATCAATTTAGAAACACTACCAGTGTTATCATATTTTTTAAATGCAAGGGCTATATTATTTCTGACAACTTTATTTATAGGTGCGTATCTGTTTTTATTACACGCCATTATTGCCAATCCTGAACTTATAGACGCATCAAATTTTGTCCTGTTGTTTATATCAAACCTTGCCCAGTCATTTAATGTTCTGTCGAAATACATATCCCCATAATGGTCATCACCTATGACACCAACGCACTCATCTATATACGTCTCTATTGCCGCTGCGTGTGCCTGCTTAATGTCCTCGCTTGAGTTGGGTATACCACCTATCTCCTTTTCTGTCAGTGATAGATTATTCCAGACTCTATCTGGTCGGTTCATTGAATAACCCCTATACCCCCTACGCTTTATGTGATACAACAATCTGGGTTTATTATTCTCACAAAGAATTGGCATTCCGTAAAACACAATTGCCATTAAAATGTCTTCAAAGAATATCTCAGCCGTCTGTGGCCTAGATATATACTCTAAAAAGAAATGATTCGCTGGAGCCTCCTCCATTGAAAACTTTGTTAATCCGTGTAGTGATCCATTTGATCCTGTGCCACTTACGGTTCCTGAGATATCGTAACTATCGCAGCCAAAGGCTCCTAAATGCTCATTACCAGGATACTTAATCCCATTCTTTAATATTACTCTATTTTGCAGATTTATAGGTGGAACCCAAGAGATTAAAAATCTGCCATTGTTATTTGGCATAAATATTACTCTACTGTCTTTGATTCCATGTTCCCACTGGAAGTTACCTCTAGTAAGTATATTGGTGTTTCTTAGGTCTTGGTTGTAGTCTATCTGTTGGTATATCTTGGTTAGATTGAATAAGGCATTTTTAGCCTCATCCCTAAAAGCATGCTCTTCTGTTCTGGGAAACTGACGATAAAACTCATTCAATCCCTCCTGGTCATTTTTTAAACCATCAACCTCATTCTGCCAGTAGTCTATAACACCAATCCTTATCTGGTTACCATACGGATCGTAAACTTTTTCTTCTGGCATTTCAAAAACTGGCGATCCATATTCATCAATGTACCCCTCGTAGTTCCATTCCATTGGGATAAATAAAGAATACAAACCAGATGCTGTTTGTCCGTTGGCGTTTCTTTTAGTTACATCAGAGTTCTCATAAAGCTTTTTAAAGCTCTCTCCCCCCTTATCTAATGAGTTGGAGGTGCTACCCATCATACACTTACCGATAATGCGGCTACCAAGCCTTAAACAGGTCTTAGTGACCCTCCAATTGTTTAGGATGTTATTTGGCCTCTCCCACTTACCAGATTCATCGTGAATTAATAGCGATAGCTTTTCACCATCGTAAGAGTTGTCCCCAGTATTCTTCCAGTCAATTGTTGTGTCAAGACCAGTGATTTCTTCAACTGTAGATTTTGCGTCCAACTTCTTCCTTGTAAACTTAGAGGCTGGGACTCGATACGCTAGTTCTGTCTTTGGTCTATCCATACCATCCTGTATCGGCTTAAAGAAGAACGGATAGTTTACTGAAATAGGTACTACTTTATCCGTGAACATCTTCTTGGCATCTGGACCAGTCTTAGATAGGATACCAAACCTAGAGTCACTAGATAGGGTAGCCATGTTTACTGTCTCAGCGGATGACATAAATGAAAAACCAGATCGTCTATTTTTCAAATAACACATCCCGTAACTCCTATAGTCTGCCTTACACGCCTCCCAGAATATAAAGAACAATCTATTAGATTCTCTAAAATTTGGCTTACCAACATCAATCTTTGACCACTGTAGGTATGTGTAGTGTGAGCCAGTTATATACGTTGGTTTCTTATTATTTACAAACCAAAAACCATCCTCTCTTCTTGTAAACTCAGTGTCGATGTAATCAAACCATCTGTTCTTGAACTCCTCTGGGGCATCGTTCCACTCAAATACATTCTTAAACCTTGACAGCTCTTTGGGGTATTGTGTATACTCCCACTTGTTGCCATTAAACTTGACCACATCACTTTCTAGTGGTAGGGCTATTTTTAGGTTTTGTATTTCGTAAATCTCACCTATCTGGCCAGTACGACTAATAACCACAATGTCGTGGTCTTCATTGTAACCATACTTCCACTTCTTAGCCTTGTTTATTCTTTTCAGAACGTGCGGCTTTATGTGGCCGTCTAATATTTTTAATAATGTCTGGTCGTACATTATTTTTTAGATCTATTTTCTGCAAATCCACTAAAGGACTTTTTTGGTTCCTCTTTTTCTGTTTTACCATCTAGCATATTCTGCTCCTCATTTATTCTATTTAGAATCTCAAAGGCATCGAATATCGCAAGCTTTTTAGTGGCCGCTGCGTTCTTTAATCTATCCGCTGAAACATCATCCTCACCCCCAGTTACAATTGGCTCTCTAGCCACCTTAATTAACTCCTCAACGGCTGCTTGTCCAGCTTGGATTATACTCAGTTTGGTTTCCTTGGTTGTCATAAGCCAAAACAATATTTTCACATTTCATACAATATAATAATTCACTATCTACCACAAACTCAAACTCTGACTCTGGTGTAAACCCCACTACCATTCCAGGTATTACGTTTTCTTTTTCCAGTAACTCATTACCGTACTTAAGTATACCAGTCAATGGCCTATCTTTTTGAGTTGACCACTGATCATCGTTAGTGACTGGCTGTACAAAGCAGTAATCTAAATGCGATACGTTGTCACCGTAAAGGTATATCTGTTCTGGTGAGCAGGCATACATGTCATCCTGTATGTGACTCCTACTATTTTTTTCATTACCCCGTATATCATAAAATCTTCTGAATACGTTGTGATGAACCTTAACTATATCACCCTCCTTAATCTTTGTATCAAAAGCTAATGGAGTAGCAACAACCACCCCATTTTTACTTACACTTTTGTAGTCTTCTATTTTAGTATTGGTAATGAATGTTACATCACCAATTTTCTTCTTGTTATTGTATCTACCATCAAGTGGCTTTACAATAAAGTCATAAATGCTGTTCATAAACCATTAGTAAGACAGATCATACTCAACAGAGATGGCCATGTTTTTATTGAACTTCTTCCACGGCAAAACTTCATTGTCTTTTGTTATGTATATGTTGTATGAGCTTTCTTCTTCATTAAAAAGAATGTCACATATATCATGACCACCGTAGACTAACTGACCAACTGAATAATGCATAGCGTCATTCTTGTAATCCGAACCTATACTTATTTTTCTAATTATAGGCATCGTTAATCTTTTTTCTCGATAGGCTTATAGGAACCATCTGATAAATCAATATTTACTGCCCCGTACTTCTCCTCAAGACCCTTCTTAGTCTTGTTAGAATCAGTTAATAGATTTGAATAAGACGTTAATACCTTACTCTTTTCACTTTCCAACAACCCAACTTGTTTTAGCATGTTGTTCATTTCCATCTGCTGATCCACAATAAGATCAAGCTCTTCTTTTTCTATTTTCATTTAATTAAATTTAATTATATATATGTTTAAACCCCCTCAATTATCTACATTTTATTCTTCTATTAATGGGTC
>Ga0307380_10012459_pt1 | contig 10583 bp, 8 predicted proteins | sample UN3MG_FD_202239 | JGI IMG/M metagenome (GOLD analysis project Ga0307380, IMG submission 202239) | Soil microbial communities from Risofladan, Vaasa, Finland - UN-3 | ecosystem: Environmental > Terrestrial > Soil > Coastal area > Acid sulfate soil | place: Finland: Risofladan, Vaasa | collected... | reverse complement strand
CAGCTCCGGCTGCACACCCGCATACGATCCCCAAACCGGCCTCGTAATCGTGGGCGATTGCTCCGGCACGATCCGCGCCTGCCACGCCGACACCGGCCAGCAGGCATGGTCATACACCGTCCCCGACGTCTACGACTGGCAACACACGCCCGGCGGCACTTTCTGGGGAGCAACCAGCATCAGCGGCGGATTCGCATACGCCTGCACCTACTACTTCCTCCCCGGCGAAGACAACAGCTACATCTACAAGCTGAACGCAGCCACGGGCGGCCTCGTCTGGCGCACGCCGTCGGAGCGAAGCAACAGCGTGCCGATCGTCGTCGGCGGCCGGGTGCTGCTGTGCGGCGGCCTGGTGGACTACGGCGTGCCGAAACTCGAGGCTTTCGACGACGCAACCGGCGACAAACTGTGGGAGTGCACGGGCGTGGGCGGACGCGACAATACGCCGGTGGTCGTCGGCTCCACCTGCTACATAGGCGACTCGCCGGGCCTCGGTGGATTCTACTATGAAGGGCTGGTCGCCCTCGACCTCACCCTCGACCCCGGCGACGCCGGCTTCGTGGTCGGCTCGCATCCCGACGCCGGCGGCAGCCCCGCATACGCCAACGGCAGCATCTACAGCGTGGGAAACGGCGGCCTGTGCGCGTTCGGCGAGCTTCCGCCCGAGCACGCCTGGCCGGTCGAAGGCGACGCCAACCTCGACTGCACGGTGAACATCCTCGACCTTCTGTTTGTGAGAAACAGGATGTCATTCGACCCCGCCAGCGGAGCAAACTGGCAGGCCGACGTCAACGACGACGGCAAGATAAACATCCTCGACCTCATCTACACGCGCAACAGGCTCAACAACCGCTGCGAGCAGTGAGGCAGGAGCAGCGATGTCTGCAACCAACGCAAATGTATGGCATGGGATTCGGCCGCAGGCGGGCGGCCCGATGTTGCTGCGCCCGCGCCCGGCGCGCGGGTTCAGCCTCGTCGAGGTGCTCGTCGTGATCGCCGTCATCTCCGTGCTGGCCGGCCTGATGATGGCGGCCGTCAGCCGCAGCAGGGGCGTCGCGCGGAGCGTTGTCTGCCACAACAACCTCCGCCAGCTCGGCATCGCCGTGCAGGTATATGCCAACGCGTACGAGGGCCATTTCCCCCCGCTGGGCTACGCCGATACACAGCCCACCGCCTACTGGTGGGGCACCAACGACGCTCCCCCCGACTACAGCGAGGGATTCCTCACGCCGTATGTTGAGGCAGCCGGCAACGACGGCGACGTATACCAGTGCCCCGAGCAGGCACCCGGCAGCTACAAGCCCGAGGGTATCGGCGGGGCTATCACCACCACCTACGGCTACAACGGCTATTTCCTGTGCCCTCCGGCCACACCAGGGTGGAACGTCTCGATAGGCCAGAAACCGTGGCAGACCTTCCACGAAATAGCCAATCCCAGCGAAGTGTTTATGTTCGGAGATTCGCTGCTGAGCTGGGGTAAGGACGGCGTAACAAACACCAGCTTCCTCGATCCGCCCTTCCTGTATACGCGCGGCCGCTGGCAGCCCAACGGCTCGCCCACCACCTGTTTCCGGCACGCGGGCCTGGCCAATTTCTGCTTCGTCGACGGCCACGTCGCGAGTCTGCCGCCCGCCAAGCTCACCTCGCCGGAGCACAGCATCGGATACGTCGGCGAGTCAAACAGCCCGCATTACGTGCCCGACAGCGCGGGGTGGTGAGGCCTTCAGGTTCTTCGGGTTCAGGGGAGCGCCTGCCATTGAGCCGAGGATGCCATGAACGCGGGGGTTCCGCTCAATGGCGTGTGGTTAAGGCGGTGCGTCCGCGCGAAGCTTGCCGAGCCGTAGCATTACCCAACGCTCCCTCGGCGCCGCGAAACGCGGGCCGTCGGTCGGGTTGGGCTACTGTTGGGGCCAGTGCCTTCGGCACTTCTGAATGGAGGGGGATATTGATGATGCGGGCGAGGACGCCCGCGCGGGCGGGCACGGAGACTCGCCACTACACTAGCTGGCCTCATTTTTTGTTGGAACTGCGGCTCGCCCACAGGCAATTAGGTAACTGAATGTGATGCGGGCGGGGGCGTTCGCGTGGGCTTGCATTTCACACTTCACACTTCACACTTCGCCTCGCCCTGCTCACACCCCCAGCCGTTCTTTCGCGGCAAGGCGCGCTTCCCATTCCTCCTGCAGGCGCTGTTCCTTGATCTTCATCAGGCGCGTGGTGGTTGAACGCTCCTGCTCGTCGAGCTTGGTGGTGATGCTCTTGATGGTTTCGCGAAGCTCGGGAATCATGACATACTCGAGCGCGTTCACCCGGCGGCGCGTCTTCTCGATCTCGTCGACCATCCGCCGCATCATCTCCTCCAGCCGCGCCAGCTCGAGTATCTTCGGGAAATATTCCTTCAGCGCCGACATCGCAGTGTCAAGCTCGCCGGGAGTGTCCAGCAGGCTGTACGTCGTGGCGCCCGCTTCAAACTCGACGGCGAATTCCGGCACGATCACGCTCATCAGACGCCCGCGGCTGACCGTGAGCTGAAGCTTGCTGCTGCTTTGGGCGATGGCCGTTTCTATGTCCTGCGACGACGAAGTGATCCCGGCCAGCACGAACAGCTTCAGTATCTCGGGCAGGCCCTGATCCACTTCGCGGCGAGTGCGCTTGTAGTCGTCCACCAGATCGCGGAACTCGCTCATAAGCCCGTCGAGCTTGTCCTTCAGCAGCTTGTGGCCGTGCGTTGCGGTTGCGAGGCGCTTCCGCATCCGCAGCAGAACCATTCGCGTGGGGATGACACGTTTCATTCAAGCGACTCCCGTCAGCCGGCGGCGGCCGACTGCTCAGCGTCGTAGTACTTGACCAGGTCCTGTTCTTTGATACGCTTCAGCTCGGCGCGCGGCAGCAGTCTCAGCAGTTCCCAACCTATGTTGAGGCTCTCGTCGATCGAGCGGTTCTCCTCTTCGCCCTGCTGCACGAACTTCTGCTCGAACTGGTCGGCGAATTTCACATACAGCAGGTCTTCTTCGCTCAGGGCCGACTCGCCCAGCACCACCGCAAGCTCCTTCGCGTTCTTGCCGCGGGCGTAGGCCGCGTACAACTGGTTCATCACACCGGCGTGGTCGGCGCGGGTCTTGCCCTCGCCGATGCCCTTGTCCTTCAAACGCGACAGCGACGGCAGCACGTCCACCGGCGGATATATGCCTTCGCCCTGCAGCGTGCGGTCGAGGAATATCTGGCCTTCCGTGATGTAGCCGGTGAGGTCGGGGATCGGGTGAGTCTTGTCGTCCTCGGGCATCGTCAGCACCGGAATCTGCGTGATGCTTCCGCCCCGGCCTTTCATCCGGCCGGCCCGTTCATACAGGCTCGCGAGGTCGGTGTACAGGTAGCCGGGGTAACCGCGGCGGCCCGGCACCTCTTTGCGTGCGGCGGACACTTCGCGCAACGCTTCGCAGTAGTTCGTGATGTCCGTCAGGATCACCAGCACGTGCATTTCGAGGTCGAACGCGAGGTATTCGGCCACGGTGAGAGCGATGCGCGGGATGGCGATCCGCTCGATCGGCGGGCCGTCGGCGAGGTTTATGAACAGCACCGCGCGTTCGATGGCGCCCGTGCGGCGGAAATCTTCGATGAAGAAGTTGGCTTCCTCGAATGTGATCCCCATCGCGGCGAAGATGACGGCGAACTTCTCGCCCGTCTTGAGCACCGTTGCCTGGCGGGCGATCTGCGCCGCCATCTTGGCGTGGGGCAGGCCCGAGCCGGAAAACAGCGGAAGCTTCTGGCCGCGCACGAGCGTGTTGAGCGCGTCTATCGTCGAGATGCCGGTCTGGATGAACTCGTTGGGGTAGTCGCGTGTGAACGGGTTCATCGGCTGGCCGTTGATGTTGAGGCGCTTCTCGGGTATGATCTCCGGGCCGTCGTCGATGGGCCGGCCGGCGCCGTCAAAAATGCGGCCGAGAATGTCGGGCGAAACGCCGATCTCCTGGCCTCGGCCGAGGAACCGCACTTTCGTGTTCGTAGACGCGATGCCCCTGGTGCCTTCGAAAACCTGCACGACGGCGCGGTTCTCGTTCACTTCCAGCACGCGGCCCTGGCGCACCTCGCCGCTGGGCATGGTGATGTTGGCCAGCTCGCCGTAGGTGATGCCGCTTACGTCATCGATGAAGATGAGCGGGCCGATGATGTCTCTTACGGTCAGGTATTCTTTGCTCATCTCTCTTTCACCTCCTCTTTGGCGAGGGCGTCGAGTTCATTGTTTATCTGCTCGCCTATCTTGTCGAATCTGTCCGTCTCGTCTTCCGGCACGAGCTTGGCGCGGCCGATTCCTTCGAGCGCGGAGATGGTCGTGATGGCGCTTAATTCGGCGCCGCTTTTCATAACTTCCTGCGCCTTGCGGTAGTAGTTTATGATCAGCGACAGCATCTTGTGCTGCTTGGGCAGCGATGTGTAGGTGTCTATTTCCAGGAAGGCGTTCTGGTGCAGGAAGTCTTCCCTGATGATCCTCGCCACGTGCATCAGCAGGCGGTCTTCCGGCGCGAGCGTGTCCATACCCACCAGCCGCACCAGCTCCTCGAGCCCGGCCTCGCGCTGAAGGACCGCCATCGCCTCGGCCCGGACCTTCGACCACGATTCGCTGATGTGCTCGTTGCAATACTCATCGACCTTGTCGAGATACAGCGAGTAGCTGTTGAGCCAGTTGATCGCCGGGAAATGCCGCGCGTATGCAAGCTCCGCATCGAGGCCCCAGAAAACTTTCACGACGCGCAGCGTAGACTGCACCACCGGCTCGGAAAGATCGCCGCCGGGCGGCGACACCGCTCCGATGATGCTCAGCGAGCCGTAGCGCTCGTCGCTGCCGAGGCACTCGATACGCCCCGAGCGCTCGTAAAACGCCGCAATCCGCGAAGCCAGATACGCCGGGTAGCCTTCCTCGCCCGGCATTTCCTCGAGGCGGCCCGACATCTCGCGCATGGCCTCGGCCCAGCGGCTCGTCGAATCGGCCATCAACGCCACGTCGTAGCCCATGTCGCGGTAATATTCGGCCATCGTGATGCCGGTAAACACAGACGCCTCCCGCGCCGCCACCGGCATGTTCGATGTATTCGCCACCAGCACCGTCCGCTCCATCAGCGGCTCGCCGGTGTTCGGGTCCTGCAGCTCGGGGAACTCCAGCAGCACGTCGGTCATCTCGTTGCCGCGCTCGCCGCAGCCCACATACACTATTATCTGCGCATCGGCCCATTTTGCGAGCTGGTGCTGAACCACCGTCTTCCCGCTGCCAAACGGCCCCGGCACGCATGCAGTGCCGCCTTTCGTGATCGGGAAAAACATATCCAGCACGCGCTGCCCGCTGGTGAGCGGAATGTGCGGCGGCAGCTTGCGGCTCACGTTGCGGCCCTGCCGAACCGGCCACTTCTGAAGCATCGTAACGTCGCGCACGCCCTCGCTGGTTTCGATCTTCGCGACCACCCCCTCCACCGTGCATTCGACTTCCCCGATCTCGACCACCGTGCCGCTTACATCAGGCGGAACCATTATCCGGTGCTCGACAACCTTCGACTCCTGCACGGTGCCGAGGATGTCGCCCGGGACAACCTTGGTTCCCTTCTCGACCTTCGGCGCGAACTTCCATTTCTTCTGGCGGTCAAGCGGCGGGGCTTCGGCACCACGCACGATGTAGTCGCCGTGCTGCGCAGCCAATACATCCAGCGGACGCTGCACGCCGTCGTAAATGGACGTGATCAGGCCCGGCCCAAGCTCCACGCTCAGCGGCTCGCCCGTCGGATAAACCGGGTCGCCGGGTCCGAGGCCTTCGGTTTCCTCGTAGACCTGAATCGAATACTCGTCGCCGCGGATTTCGATCACCTCGCCGAACAGCCGCAGCTCGCCCACACGAACCATTTCATACATTCGCGTGCCGGCAAGGCCGGTGGCGACTACCAGCGGGCCTGATACGCGAATGATTTTGCCTTCTTTCATTGCTTTTTATTCCTCAGGCTGTCTCGGCCTATTGCTGCCTCTGCTGATCGTCACTCAACCCTTTTCGGAGATCATATCAACGCCCAGCGCGCGCTCGACGTCCGCCTTCATCTCGGCCAGGGCGAGGCCGCGGGCGCCGTGGTGGTCCGGGATGATCAATATAACCTTGTCGCTGTCCTCGCGAGCCTCGCGGATCAGCCCGGCGTAATCGTTTTCAGCAAACGTTTCGGTGATCAGTATGATCTCGGTCTCGGGATCGCTCGTATGCTCCCTGATGGCCTGCTGGAATTCCGCCAGGCCCGTCACCGGCGATGTGCCGACGCCCACGCCGCGAAATCCTATGATCTGCTCTTTGGTGCCGATTGCCATAATCTGCGACATTCTTCAGGCTCCCGGTCTTGCGTCAGACGTACTGCGTTCTTACTCGAGCCGCCAGCAGCTCCTCGCTGATCTTATTGACCTTGCCCGAAAGCACGAGGCGGAGGTTGTATGCCTCGGTGCGCAGCGCGCACAGGTAGCCGAAAACACGGTCAGGCCCGAACGCGACGTTCCGGGCCGGCCGCACGATATCAAGCAGCAGGTTCTCGCCCAGCCTCACGAACTCGGTCAGCCTGTCTCCTTCCTGCTGCGAAAAAACGTCGTCCACTATCCGGCCCACGGGGCTGAACCGCAGCCTGTCGGGCCAGTCCGCAAGCGGCAGCGCGTGCAGCTCTTTCAGCAGCGACGCGTTCAGGCTGTCGCGAAGGAACAGCCGCTTCACCTGCTCGGGATCGTATGCCGCGCCCTTGGCGCGCCACAATATTTCAATGGCCGAAACAAGCTTGAGCATCTCCGCCCATCGGACGATCAGCGGATAGCCCAGCGCCTGCGCCGCAGCCTCCTGCTGGATCAGATACTCCGCATCCAGCACCAGGTCGATCACCTGCGCCGTCTGCTCGGGGTGCGATTCGTCGTGCTCCGCCCTAATCAGCCCCGCGGCCCGATACCAGAACCCCGGCAGCGGCGTCTTGAGGTCGTTGTATACGCGTTCCCACGTGCCGACCGAAACGCTGCTGCGGTTGCCGAATTGGACGTCCAGCCCGGCGAGCGTGTTCTTCAGATACGCCTTGAAGCCGCGGAAGTCGAACTGGACGACGAACATGTCGGCAACGTCGGGGGCGGGCGAATATCGCGCCACCTCCTGAACGTGATCCATATAGGCGCTGCTGACGATCCCATCGGCTTCGTATAGCGTCTCGATGATCGGGAAGTATTCCTTGTAGCGGGTATCGCTGACGGACAGGAACACGTCGTCGAGCTTATCCAGCCGCACCATCCGCTGCATGGCTTCATCGCGAATGAGGCGCGCCTCCATAGCCGCTATGCGGCCCGACAGGAAGCACCATTTTTCGGCGGTCTGCGTCACTGCTGTTACAGCCTTTCGATGCGTTTGCCGAACAATTCAGCCGCGATCTGCGGAGCCATTTCTTCCTTCAGTTTGCCGACGATGCTGTCGAGCGAGCGAACCACCTCGAACTTGTCGGTCCGCAGGATGAATCCGCCCTCGATCTCGCCAAGTTCGCCCGGGGCGTCGTCGAGCGTGATCGCCTTGCCGGCGGCCCGGTTCCTGTTGATCTCGTCGACGAGCGTCTTGCCGAGCGCCTTGCGGTCGCGTTCCGCCAGCACCAGGCGTGCGGGTTCGTCGGGGGCGGCCTCTTTCAGCCACTTCAGCAGCAGCTTGGGGTAGCCGCCGGCGGGCAGCTCCACCACCTGCTGCACGGCGCATGTGAAAGCTTCGGCGATGGCGGCATTTTTCGCCGCAAGAAGCTCCATGCTCAGCGTGCTGCGCAGCGCGATGATAGCGCGGTTCTTGAGGTTGTCGTGGTGCTGCCGTGCATCCCTGACGCGCCGCTCGAAAGCCTGCTGGAGGCGCTGCCCGGCGGCCTGTACCTTATCGTCCGCCCGCTTGTGCGCGACCTCCTCGATGCGGTCGGCCTCCTTCTTAGCGTCGGCCTCGATGGCATTTCTGATGTTTTGTACAGTCACCTTGGTTTCCCCGGTTCAGCTTCCGACGCCGAATATGCTCGACACATCGACAAGCCGCAGGCCGCCCTTAGGCGTGAGCCAGCCGATCATCAGGATGGCGGCAAGCAGCGCCACCACGGCGTAGGTTTCCACGAGCACCGGCAGCAGGATCGCGCGGCCGCCTTCTTCCGGGCGCTTGGCTGTCAGATTGATGCATGCAGCCGAGACCTCGCCCTGGTTGACGGCGCTTTTCCACTGCACTATGCCGGCCAGCACGCCCACAAACAGCAGCGCAAGGCCCACCAGCGGGCTGATGGCCACCGCTTCGTCCGCAGATTTGGTCAGATTCCCCGCACCCGCGATCATAAACGCGATCACGAAGCCATAGAAGCCCTGTGTGCCGGGAAGCGCCGCGAGGATCAGCGCCTTGCCGAACAGGTCGGGTTTTTCCGCGATTGCACCGGCGGCTTCCGATGCGGCAATCCGTATGCCGCGGGCCGAGCCGATCCCGCCGAACATCACCGCAAACATCGCGCCGATAGCCGCCCAGCCAAGCCCGGTTGTCAGAAAATACTGTTCAACGAATCCCATAATGTATCAAACCTCCGTTAGTGGACGCCTCGTGGCCTTGCGGGCAGCCGCGTTTCACTGCGGCGCCCAATGCTGAAATCATAACCGCGCATTCCATCGCTCAACCGCCCTCGCTCGGCTCGATGACCTCGATCAGCGGGCTGTTGAAGCCCAGCGGGCTGAACCGCCTTCCGGTCGCTTCATAGAAGCGGCCGAAGAACTCCAGGAAAATCAGCCTTGCCGAGTGCACGAAGGCGCTCAGGATGCTTACCGCAAAATTGAACGTATGCCCAAGAAGCACCACGACGATGAACAGAATTATTCCGATCGCCTGAATGCCCTGGAACATCGATGCAATGTCGTTGAACGCGGCCGCCACGATGCTGGTGGTAAGGCCGAGCGCCAGAAGCCGCGAGTATGACAGAACATCGCCGATGAACGACGTTATGCCGTACGTGCCGAGCACGCCATACAGGCTGACGAGGCCCGTGATCGCCTTGGCTGCGATTCCCTTCTCATTCCGCCCCTGCGTGAGAACCAGCCCCAATCCGCCGATCCCTGCCAGCACCAGGCCGATGTTCTTAAATCCTTCTGGTGCGCCGGTCATGATCATCGGCGACAGCAGCAGCAGCACGCCCGGCAGGAAGATCAGCCACAGGGCGTTGTCGAATATCGCAGCCGCCGGATCGCGCCGCCGGAATCCCTTGTAAATGCCAAGGATAAGCCCGTAAAACTGGTTCGCCACGCCGAGCGCAAGGGCCGCGCCGAGCATCAGCATCGGTTTGGCCAGCGGGTCTATATGTGGAATGGCCGAGGCCGCGCGGTATAGCACGTTGTTCTCGCCCAGGAATTTCGCGTCGTAGATGTTTCCCGCCCACGCGCCGGTGAACGCCCCGAAGATGATCGAGCCGATGCCGGCATACAGGAACAACCGGAAGAATTTCACCTGCGGCCCGTACGTGCGGTACTTCCGCGCCATTATGAATGAAAACGCGACCAGCCCAAGCCCGTAGGCCACGTCGCCGAAGCAGAAACTGAAAAATATCAGGTAGGAAAATATCAGGTAAGGCGTCGGATCGAAGCTGAAGTAGTCGGGCAGGCCGAACATCCGCACCAGCGTTTCGGCAGGCCGCGAAAACCAGCCCAGTGTCAGCGACACCGGCACATTGTCTTCGGGCGTCGGGTCTTGCGTGATCAGCGAGACCTCGGGAAACTGCCGAGCCAGCAGCTCCTCCACCTTGTCGAGGTCTTTCACGCGAACCCAGCCGGCAATCACTGAAATCCGCCGGCTTGTGTAGACGTTGTTCTGAACCTCGGTCTTGCGTTTTTCGCTGTCCCAATAGCCGGCGGCGATATCCACCCTGCGGCGGTCTTCGGCGAGCTTGGATACTTCATCACGAAAACCCGCCTGCTGCTCCCTGCAGGCCGAAATGTCTTCCATCAGCTCGTTGATGCGGTCTTCGATGGTGCCCGGCAGCTTGGGCAGCGCGATCTCGGCGAAGCCGTGAGTGCGGAGCATTTCGCGGGCGGCGTCGGCATCTTCCTTGAGGAACGCAACCACCACGCGCACTTCCTTCTTGCTGGTCCTTACCACCTGCCAGGCAAGCTTGTCGCTGCACTCGGCATCTGCGGTGAAGCCGGGCCAGTTCTGGCTCGCGAAGCTTCCGTATGCCGCCGCGCTGCGGCCGAGGCTCAGCATCTGCTTGACGGTGAAAGGCAGCCCGGCCAGGTCGCGCAGCGTGTCGGTCTCCGCCTCGGCCTGCTCGATCTGCCCCTGCAGAATCTTGTATTCTTCCGACAGATACGCGCAGCGGTCGTACAGCGGGTCGAATTCGAACTCCGACACCACGTGGTGCAGCTCGTCGCAGGTTATCTGAAGCGGCATCGCCGCGAAGCCCTCGATGAAGCCGCGCTTGACCGGCGCGACGAGGTCGAACGTGGAGCCGATCACGTGAAGTCTCTTGAGGTTGAGGTCGGCTCGCTCCGCCTGAACCTCCTCGATGCGGGGGCCGGCCTCAGGAAGCTCGAGGAATTCGGCCGCATTT
>Ga0307380_10012456_pt1 | contig 10584 bp, 8 predicted proteins | sample UN3MG_FD_202239 | JGI IMG/M metagenome (GOLD analysis project Ga0307380, IMG submission 202239) | Soil microbial communities from Risofladan, Vaasa, Finland - UN-3 | ecosystem: Environmental > Terrestrial > Soil > Coastal area > Acid sulfate soil | place: Finland: Risofladan, Vaasa | collected... | reverse complement strand
AGCGGTCGGTTTTGGGGGTTGGGGAAAGGAACAGCACGCAGATGTGCTCTCAGGAGGGAGCTTGCGGATGCGACTTAAGCATGCTCATCAGGTGTGGATGGACGGCGGGTTACACTTCGTTCACGAAGGGGAATGCCGATGATCCGCAGCGTAGGACCTAAACTGAAGCGGGCCTCACGATGGACACTCGAAACTACCAAAGTCAGGCTGACTTAGGCACCCTGAGTATCGACTATCAGAGTTACCTACACCTTTGCTCCGAATACTTCCCTCACTTCTACTTCTCAGTTATGGTCACTTTCGAAGGTAGAGCTAGCTGGTGAGATTTCCAGGCAAGACGCGGGCTCGTTTCAGGCGGTCGATTGCCCACCAAGCCATAACTATCCAGATAGGAATCGACACCAATCTCAGGAGGGTGTTGACGGTCACAGGGCTAAATAGGTGACTCGCCCAGGGTACCATGTGATAACCGAACAGTTGGAAAACCAGGAACAAGGTGCCGACAAGGCAGTATCTCTTGAGCCAGCGGATGTCATTGGCCAGAATGGCGAAAGGCACTACCCACAGCAGCCATTGCAGTCCCATTCCCACGGTGACGGCAAACACACACAATATCACCGTGACCAAGGCCTCGAGAGAGGATTGTTTTCTGGTTCGCCAAAGCGCGTATAGGCCTGCAGCCAAGATCAACCACCGCCTGATGGCGGTCAAGCCGTCGTAGACGTCCTGCAGCGCGTCCCAAGTGTCGCTGGCTACGGCCAGCATGGCCGATAGCCCCCAATAGCCGGGAACGCCCGTGTGGGTAAGCGCTCTGTTCAACATGGTCCTTGAATCGGCGTCGAATATGACAATGTATCCTATGGTGAAGGTAACTGGTATCAGCACAGACAAGGTGGTGTACGTGATGCGCTTTCGGATTGTGGTTATTCGCAGGAGGATTATCGGAAGAAAAACCACGGGCCACGTCTTATTCAAGATGGCAAAACCGAGAGCAGTGGCTGAAACGAGCAAGCGCTGTCCAAAATGCCAGAAATACCAGGCAAACAGGAGAAGCATTACGGTCACGGAGTCGAACTGACCATGGTATGCGGTTACCATTATGCTTATCGGGTTGAGCGCATAGAGCAACGCCCAATTCAGTGTAATCTCCCTCGACATTCCACTGCGTTTTCCCGTCGAGTAGATCACGGCCGTGATGATCACGTCGGCGATGAGGGCAGGCAATTTAATGAGGAAGACAAAGGGTAAGGAGGTCGATTCGGCTCCAAAGGACGCCAGGCCAATGAGGTATACCTGCATGGGCAGGTAAGGGTGTCGACCCATCGCCGCTGAGGTGTACACATCTTCCCCGGCCAAGAACGCCTCCCCCGTCAACCTGAAGGATTCGATGTCATAGCCCGCGCCGACAGGCAGGAGAAGGGAGGGGACTAACCGAACGACCAGTGCGATGAGCAGTACGACCAACAATGTATTGCCGAGCCACCTCTCCCTGGCTCGGGTATACCAGATATCGGCTAATGCTCTGGCGTAGATAAACCCTACGATTGTGAGAAGCAGCCAGGCTAGAGCCCAGGTTGCCGACAACGTTTCATCAGACCACATGAGGTATTATTTGTCGTGGCCGTCCTCCTACGAACACCCTCGCGAGAGTCGTCAATTTGATAAGACGGCTAATCAGTTTGACCATCAGGCAGAAAGATCCGACAGGGTCATAATACTTGCATTAGTAGATTGCAACAAATCAGATCGGTCATTTGTCTTTTTAGAAGATGCGGTAGTTCCGACGTGGGCTAGAAAGTGTGGATCAGACAATCGAGGCCAGTGAGCAGGGATCGGGGATCTGACCGGAAGACCGGCGTGGTGACAAGGTGACAAGCTGACAAGGTGACCGCGCCAGGGGTCTTGCGAGAGGACTGACGACAAGACAAGCTACGCTTGTCAGTTCGCCCAAGACTGGTCCTCCGGTCAGACTTGCTATTCTCGTCAGTGATCTGGCTTGTTCGGTGTGGTTATGCTAAACTGCACCCCATTATTTCTCGTCATTCCATAAGTCTAACTTGATTACGATGGAATTATTCGAAAGATACTCGACCAAGAGCTGCTTCTGTTCCAGGAGAGGGCACTAACATCTTCGCTGATACCGGGGGACTAGTCAGCGAAGAGGGGCATCGGACCGGCTTAGGGGCGATCGGAGCCCTCCACATCTAAGCCAAACACCATGGACAACACTACCTCTTCCAGATCAAGACAGCGCCTCCTGATCGTTTTGATCGTTGTCCTGATCCTCGTTGGCGGCTTCACTATACTGGCCGACTGGAATGAGGTCCGCACGGTGGTGGAACAAGCCGATTGGTCCACCCTCTTATTCGCCCTCATCTTTACGGTTATCGCCTATATTTGTGTGAGCATCAACTTCGCCGTCATTTGCCGGCTCCTTGATATCCGTATGAATGTGGTCGAACTAGCCGAAATCGGATATGTGTCCACGGTGCTCAATCACGTCGTACAGAGTGGTGGTGTGGCCGGTTACTCGGTTCGCTACACCTTTATCAGCGGGTCAGGAGCGACCAACAAAGATATCTTGGCTGCCTCCATATTCCAGTTTTACCTGACTAGTATCGTCATGCTGGCTATGCTCCCCTTTGGCCTTCTCTACTTACTGCTCAACGCCCAGATGAAAGTCGGCATCTCAGCCCTGCTCGCCTTGGCAACCCTACTCCTGATGATCTTATTTACCCTGGCGACCCTGTTCGTTTTCCAGAGCTCAACCCGCAGCCGGTTGCTTTCATTTACCGGCAAGGCGGTGATCTTCATGACCCGCAGGGATGTCGGCGATACGTTGGTGACCTTCGATGAAACCATGACTCGCGGCGTCGCCGCCCTTCGAAAAAATCCAAGAAGCCTGCTTTTGATCATCATGTTGGTCACCATTGACTGGGTCGCCAGCATGATCGTTCTCTGGTTCTGCTTCGATGCATTAGGGCCATCAGTAACGGTGGGGGCTTTGATCGCTGGATTTGTCATCGGCGTCATGGCCGGCGTCGCCTCCATGCTGCCAGCCGGCATCGGCGTACAGGATTTCTCTATGGCTGGCGTCTTCGCCCTGCTTGGCACGTCCTTTGAACAGGCCGTCTTAGCCTCCGTCCTGTGGCGAGGTGTCTTCTACCTGCTGCCCTATATCGTCAGTTTGGGCTTTTACTGGCATCTATTGCGCAGATTAAGGCAGAATACAGCCCTCGCTGCTCAGGAGGTTGATCATGCGCATCTTGATGCTTAGCCACGGATACCCGCCGACGATCAGCGGTGTTTCGATAGTAGCCCAGAAAGTAGCTCGGGCCATGGTTCGCAGAGGGCACGAGGTCACGGTCGTCACCGCCAGCCGTGATGGCCAGAGCGCTCGCGAAGAAGATGAGGGCGTGATACTCGAACGAGTGAATTCCTGGCCCAATCCTTATTGGAGCGAAGGACGTCTGCCCATCACCAGTCTTAAGCAGTTCCGCGATATCATGAACGAGGTCTATCCTGATGTTGTCCATTCGCACGACAGCGGCTTATTGGGATTCCAGCTCGTTCGGGAAGACCGGGAAGGCGAGGTGCCCAAGGTTGTGACTTGCCATTTCCTTCCGGAGTTTGTAACCCGGTATGTTGGCTGGATCAATTCTCTGAAGAGACCCATCGAAAAAACGGCCTGGGAAGTCGCCGTCCGGCTATTGAACCAATTCGATCGGGTCGTCTTCCCTAACACTACCCATCAGCAGGCATTCCTCAGCAACGGGCTGGAGGCGCCGACTACCGTCATCTCCAACGGAGTCGATACCAAGCGATACTACCCAGCCCCGAAAGATGGAGATGACTTAGAAAAGAGATACAAATTACCAAAAGGGCCTCGAGTTCTCTTCGTCGGCCGCGTTGCCAAGGACAAGGAGATTGACGTCCTCATCAGCGCCATTGCCCGTCCCTGGGCCGAGCACGGCGCCCATCTATTGATAGTCGGTCGTGGAGATGACGCATCAAGGCTGCAGGAATTAGCAACCTCCGAACGGCTCGAGCACTGCACCCATTTTCTAGGTTTCGTGCCCGAAGCGGATCTACCCGGACTCTACCGCGAGATCGACATCTTCACCATCGCTGCCACCGTCGAGGTTCAGAGCCTGCCCACCCTCCAGGCCATTGCTACCGCTAAACCGGTCGTTGCCGTGAATGCGGCTTCTTTGCCCGAACTGGTGCACAGCGGCGAGAACGGCTACCTGGTTCCTCCCAAGGATCCTCAGGCCATGGGCCGAGCCTATGGCAAAATCCTGGGTGATCCGGAGCGCGCCCGGAGATTCGGAGAAACCAGCTTGGTCATTAGCCGGGAACATGACGAAGAAGCGACCTTCGATGCCTACGAGGCTTTATACGAGCAGCTCTTAGCCGAAGAGGCAAGAAACGCCGCGGACCGGGTTTCCTATCAATGATCTAGCCCTCCCATGCCGGTTGCTCTAACCCGAAGCGGGCAGCTCCACAATAAAACGCATCCCTTTTCCTAGCTCGCTGTCGGCCGATATCTGACCACCATGCGCCACGACGATCGAACGGGCGATAGCCAGCCCCAGTCCCGAGCTCCCTTCCTGGCGTGGTCGGGCTTTGTCTCCCCGGTAGAAGCGGGCAAAGATATACGGTATCTCCTCTTCTGGCACGCCGGGACCGCTGTCTTCGACGATTAATTGCACCTGGCTCCGTTCGACCCGAGCCGATAACTTGACCCGCCCCCCATCCGGCGTGTACCGGAGAGCGTTGCTGACTAAATTATCCAACACTTGGGCTATGCGGTCCGGATCTACCTCGACATCAGGCAGATTATCCTCTACCTTCAACAGCAGCTCCACCCCTTTCTTTTCCGCTTGTGGACTATAGGCCGCCATGGTTCTGTTCAGCAATTCCACCGGAGCGACCGGCCTAAGAGTTAAATCCAGTTCGCCAGCTTCCGCCAGCGAGAGCGTGCGAAGTTCATCCACCATCCGGCTCAGCCGTTGGGCTTCTTCATGCATGATCTGGTAGGTCTCGGCGCTCGGCGGCAGCACTCCTTCACTCAGCGCTTCAGAATGTCCAAGGATGATGCTCAGCGGCGTTCGAAGATCATGGGCGATGTCGGCCGTCATCTGGCGACGGAGCTCTCTGGCCCGAAGAAGGTCGGCGCTCATCTGGTTGAAGGAAGCGGCCAACTCACCCAGCTCGTCCTCCGATCGCACTGGAACAACCTGGTCCAATTCCCCCTGAGCTACTGCTCGGGTCGCTGAAGTTAGCTCTCGAATAGGCCGGGACAGCGTCCTGGCCAACAATATTCCAAGAAGCAGGGCCACGGCCGCCGCGCCCACGGCCCCCATGATTAGTGCCCGGTTCACGCGGTTAATAAACATGGCCTCCGCGCCTGCCAGCGGGCTTCTCAATGGGCCGCTTTGCTGGAGCAGGCTCCCAACCTGCACCCCGCCGACGATGATGGGTGTTCCGGCATCGAGATCGGTCGAAGACGCTGCCTCTCCAACCTCATAACCCATCCCTGAGAATACGATTTTACCCCCTGTATCGGCGACCGCTAATGGGCCTCCTCCCCGCCCTCTGGGGTTTGCTTCATCTGGATTCGGGTCGCGGAACCGCCCAGGGAAACCCTCGCTGCCCGAGTTAGGGATGGAATCGATTAGACCATCCCAACTTCCATAGGCGAGGTAATAGTCGCCGAATTGTTCTACCAGGTTGTCACGGCTCTGTTCGACCACAAATCTATCAAATTGGGCGGCCGTCGTCCGGACTGCCAGGATAGCCACCAGGGCCACACCCGTCAGGGCCACGACTAGAAAGGCCAATGTGAGTTTGAAGGTTAGGGATCGCATCAGCTCTCATTCACCGGTGAGGCGGCAAAACGGTAGCCAACCCCGTAGACCGTTTCAACATAGCTGGGCGACCGTGGATCCGGTTCTATCTTAGTCCGGAGGTTCTTGATGTGGACATCTACCGTCCTTTCATATCCCTCGAGAGCCGTTCCTTGTAAGCGGTCTAGAAGTTCCATCCGGGAAAATACATGTCCTGGCCTGGACATCAGCGCCGCCAATAGGTCGAACTCTGAGGGCGTCAAATCGACGAATCGATCGCCCACTTTCACGTAGCGACCGCCCCGGCTTAGGGTGACCATGCCAACCCTCAGCACCTCGGGCTCAGGAGTTGTCTTCCCGGCTCGCCTTAGGACAGCCCGGACTCGTGCGGACAGTTCGCGCGGGCTAAAGGGCTTGGTTATATAATCATCGGCCCCGAGCTCCAGCCCGACAACCTTATCGGTTTCCTCGAGCTTGGCCGTGAGCAAGATGATAGGCGTGTCCCCTTCTTTCCGGTGCAGTCGCATGAACTCATATCCGTCCATCTCTGGCATCATGATGTCCAGGATGATGAGATCAGGATTCTCATGACGGGCCTGGAACAAGGCCTCGCGTCCATTCTCGGCTGAGATCACCCGGAACCCTTCTTGAGACAGATAGGCTTTTAGCAGCGATACCAGTCGCTCTTCGTCGTCTACAACCAGGATCGTCTTAGCCATCAAACCTACCTTCTTGGTCCGTGAACAATCTATCTAGCCAACGGGGATAGCCACAAAATCGATCTCCAGCACAACCTCTTCACTAACATTGGCCACAAAGGGCACGTTGGGAATGGTTAACCCGTAATCTTCCTTGATGATGATGGTCTTCGCCGTGCCTTCCAGGCGATCCTCAGAAACTGGGACAACCATCGCCTCAAAAGTTACCTCGTGGGTCACGTCTCGAATCGTAAGGTCGCCTGTGATCTGGAAGCTAACCGATTCACCTACTTCGGCGCTATCCGGCAGTCCCGAAATAGCCGTCGGTGTGAAGGAGATGAACTCATAATCCCCGGTAAGCAAGATCTGGTTGCCAATGGCCCGGTTTCGACCTCCGCTATCGGTAGCCAGTGTGCGGGCGTTTACCAGGATCGTGCCGACCTGTGCCGACGAAGGATCTGCCGGGTCATAAAGGATCTCGCCCGCTACTTGATCGGTCACTCCGACCACGGTCTTCGGCTCGCCCCGAAGGACTTCATCTATCATGAAGCGTGCTTCCGACTCTGCCTGCACGATCGCGAAGAGGATCGGCTCAGACTCCACTATTACCGGCTCTTCGGTCGCTTCGGCCACCGGCTCCTCTGCTGCGTCGGATTCTTCCACGGCTTCAGCTTCCCCCTCGACGGCTGCGTCCCCGTCTGGGGAGTCGACATTTTCGCTGGCCTGGTTATTGTCGGCGGCGTCCGAGCTGTCCGTTTCCGGGGCGCTGAGAGGGATGGCCTCGATGGACCCGCTAGCTTCTTCGGTTGGTTTTAAAAAGGCATATGCCAGGGCCGCGACGGCAACGATGCCTACGACCCCGACGACTACGGCGATTATGATGATATTTGAACGAGACAAAGTACTACCTCCAATATATCTGGGCAATTACTTCTGAACAATAGCCGGCTAATCGTGAATCAAGGTGGATTTGCGAACCTTAATTCTCTAGGTCTGCATGACCAGGTCTACATGACCAGTCTTCTGAGACTCGGACACCATTGTTTGCCAGAGTAGAACCAACCCTACCGATTAAAGCATGTTGTGCCAAGCTTGAAGTAATTTTTCTCACCTATCCTTCTATAAAGGAGCAAAGGCTAATTTGCGACCCAAATTTGCACAGCTGTCCCTCTATGTCACGATGATTATATACAGGAGTTGTTAAGGCACCGTTACGTAGATGTTTAGAAATTGTTAAGAATATATTAATCAGGGTACGGCTTTTGCCAATTTGCGGTTATCAGAAAACAAAAAGGAGCGCTGCCCCGAGGCAGCGCTCCTCTAATCGGTTTGGGTTATGTGGGTGCTATCAGACGCCGCCGCTGCTGGCAGGTGGGCGGTTACCGCCCCGGAAAGGAGCAGGGAAGCCAGTTCCCCTGCCTCTACCGGCTTGCTGGGCCGGTCCACTCCATCGACCTCGATCTAACTGGGGACGCTGAATCGCTTCCGGATTCCCAATGATGAGTCCTGGTCGATTCCTGATCAACTCGGCCTGCTCTTCGTTTAAGAGGCCATCTTCAACAGCTTGGTCGACTGCTTCTTCATATCCTTCCACTACAGCCTGTCTCACCTCGGCTGGGGTCATGTCCAACTCCGCCAAGAGTTCTCGCATCGCCTGGCCTTCTTGGGCTTCTTGCAGCTCCTCGACGCTAATTCCCAGGGCCTCCGCCACCAATTCTCCCTTATCGATCGCCCCGCGCATGGTCCGGACGGCAGTCATCAGGTCAACCTGCCTCTGAGTGATATACCCCTCTTCGACCGCTTGCTCCAGCGCCGCCGCCTTCGCCTCGACCCGGGCCTGATTCAGTTCTTCAACGGTGAGATCAAGGGCGTCGGCAAGCAAGGCATCATAATCGATCTTATCCTGCCAATTTCGCCGCGCTCTTTCGTTCGGACGGACCTGGTTCGTCGGGACCCTTGCCCCGCTCTGTCCCGGACCATTATCGTTCTTATCAGCTTGGGCGAAGACCATTACCGTACCGGCCATAGCCACGAGAGCGACCAGGACAACGGCAGCGATTAGGGTTTTCTTGGTTTTGTTCATCTGTTTTCCTCCGTCACATATTCACCCGCATCATCGCAAACGCCTTTTATGAGGCGATTAATCTAGATGAAAGATACCAGGCAATTGTTCTGAGATTGTAAAGTAACGGTTTGGATTTTCTTAATTCTCGCGCGGCCTTGTGACCGTCACCTCCAAGGTGACTGTCACATTCTTTGTCATTTAGGGGAAGGCTCACGTTCATCGCGATAGATCATGTGATAGTCACCTTGGCGGTGACGGTCACATTCTTTATCATTTCGGGGTAGGCTCACGTTCATCGCGATAGATCACGTGACAGTCACCTTGGCGGTGACGGTCATATTCTTTATCATTTCGGGGTAGGCTCACGTTCATCGCGATAGATCATGTGACAGTCACCGTGGAGGTGACAGTCACATTCTTGGAGCCGCTTCTCATTAAATAACAATTCCTGCCGGTAAGGCAAGCTTGATAGCTTAGGTTCCAATAGCAGTCTTGCCAGGATGCTTCCTCGAAAGTTTGCTTTCATGCCGTTGCTATTGCAGCTCGTTTATCACAACAGTTCTTATTCATTAGTTCTTATTCATTCTTGAATTTATTTGATTATACTTGTGATAATCTCTGATTAGCCTTACTATGATCCAATTGGACTCATACTTATATCAACTCCGGTACAGAGATATTTAGCAATAATGGATTGACAAGAGTGTCTCTGGTGCTGACTTAGTCCCGCTCTGAAGGAAAAGCTCAATGAAAAAAGTGACTCCCATCATTTTAGCAATCGCCATACTGATTTTTCCTTTGCTTTCTGCCTGCGCTCAGGCAGAGAGCGAAAGCCCGATAAGTGATTCTGCATCCTATGGCGGGCTCGCCGAAGAATCAGTAGCGTCATCCAACACAGATCAGAGCCGGACCGAACTGGAACTCGGCCAAGCTCAGGAACGCCTTATCATCCGGTCAGGTCAATTAAATGTTGTCATTCGCGACACAGAAGAAAGACTTGAAAAGATCGGACAGATGGCCGAAGAGATGGGTGGCTGGGTGGTCAGCAGCAACGTCTACCAACGCGGCCAGTCCAAAGCAGGCACCATCACGATTCGTATCCCGGCCAGGCAGTTCGATGCAGCCATGAGCCAGATAAAGGAATCGGCTATTGAGGTTAGGTCAGAGACAACCGATAGCCGGGATGTGACCGAGGAGTATGTCGACCTGGAAGCCCGGCTGGCTAACCTGGAGGCCACGGCCGATCGTGTTCGCAACTTTCTGGACGAAGCCCGGAACGTCGAAGAAGCCTTGGCTGTCAATCAGGAGCTGAGCCGCCTGGAAGGCGAGATCGAATCATTGAAAGGGCGAAGGGAATTCCTAAGCCAATCGGCCGCTTTCTCCAGCCTGACCGTTGACCTTACCCCAGACGAACTATCCCAGCCGATTGAGGTTGCCGGCTGGCGACCTGGGGGCGTGGCCAAATCAGCCATCGAGGCTTTAATTTCGGCTTTCCAGAGTGTGGCCAATGTAGCGATTTGGGGGCTAATCTTCTGCCTGCCATTGGGCTTATTGGTGGGTATCCCGCTCTTCTTTATAGGTCGATTCTTTTACCGTCGTCGGCGCCAACCGCAGATGGCTGATGAAGAGGAATAAGCCCCCGTACCTCCACCCTGCATCGCGATAAACCGTGTGACCGTCACCTTGGAGGTGACGGTCACATTCTCTATCATTCCACACAACCTTTTGAACTCCACCCTGGAATACCTTATTCATCCTACGTGACAGAGGGCTGCTTCTCAGAGAAGAGCAAAAACCTGCGTTTGTGCCGGTTGTGGGCCTGCTGACTAGCAGTTATCAAGGACAAGGCGGGGCACTGGGTATCATCGCTGCAATCGTCACTGGCGATGAGGTCGCATCGCATACGGCTGAAGCCGCTCAATGGGATTCTCTCCGGAAATGGTGCTACACTGACGATCTAGTTGGTAACGCG
>Ga0307380_10012453_pt1 | contig 10586 bp, 9 predicted proteins | sample UN3MG_FD_202239 | JGI IMG/M metagenome (GOLD analysis project Ga0307380, IMG submission 202239) | Soil microbial communities from Risofladan, Vaasa, Finland - UN-3 | ecosystem: Environmental > Terrestrial > Soil > Coastal area > Acid sulfate soil | place: Finland: Risofladan, Vaasa | collected... | reverse complement strand
CGCGTCAGCCGCTGGCGGCCGTCGAGCGTCGGCAGGCCGATCATGTCGTTGCCGACCAGCGGCCGGGCGTAACGGACGAAATCGTCGGTCACGTCGCAGCCGCTCGGGTCGATCCACGCGGCCGGGAACGTCCGCTCGCTGTTGGCCACCTCCGGCAGCGGCACCTTGTCGTAGCGGACGCTGTAGATCGGGCCCGGATTGCGCAGGATCGTGGACATGTAGCCGCTTTCACCCGCGGCGGCCAACTCGGCGGCCATCTGCCCGACGCGATACGACTCGTCCAGATCGACCGGCGAGGCGTAGGCCATCGAGTGCCGCTGATCGGTGCCCGGCACGTTTCCCCGCGCGGCGCCCTTGACCGGCAGCCCGACCTGGTTGAGATAATTGACCACGACCTGCCCGACGGTCAGCTTGCTGGAGCCGAACGACGTATGCCCGAAGGCGTCTTTCAGTTCACCCAGTTCGCCCACGTCGAACCCTTCGCTGACGACGACCAGGCAACGGCCGGATTGGCGCAACCGATCGTTGACCTGATCCGCCAGGTTCTCGAGCGAGCAGGGGCTTTCGGCCAGGTAGATCTGCAGCGGCATTTCCCGGGCCGGGTCGGCCAGCCGGGCGGCGGCCGGAATGAACCCGATCTTCCGGCCCATCGCCTGCATGACCAGCACGGGATCGGCCGGACAGGAGCCCTTGTTCTCTTCGTTGGCGTTCTGGACGGCGTGCATCCAGTACCGGGCCGTCGAGCCGTAGCCGGGCGTGTGGTCGATCAGCTTGAACTGGCTGTCGCCGACGTCGTTGTCGATCGTTTTCGGCACGCCCACGGCCACCAGGTCCAGGCCCCGCTGTTGGGCGAGTTGGGCGATCTTGTTGGCGGTGTCCATCGAGTCGTTGCCGCCGATGTAGAGGAAACAGCCAACCCCGTGGGCCTTGAAGACCTCGATCACCCGCTCGAAGTCCTCGTCCTGGCCCGGCTTGAGCTTGTAGCGGCAGGTGCCGATCGATCCGGCGCCGGGCGTGAACCTCAGCAGGGCGACCTCGTCGGCCGGCTGGGCCGAAAGGTCGAACAGTTCCTCTTTCAACACCCCCTCGATACCGTGCCGGGCGCCGTAAATGGTACCGATCGAATCCAGGTCCCTAGCAGCCTCGATGATGCCTTGCAGGCTGCTGTTGATTACGGGAGTCGGCCCACCACTTTGGGCCACGACGAGATTCCGCATTCCGCTCATAGCTCAACCCAACCCGAATTCCATGGCCGAAAACCGCGTATTCTACCGCCAGGGAAGGCAATGAGCAATGGGCGGCGGCACGTTTGACCCGTAGGTCAGGGCTTGCCCTGACGGAACCAAGTGCCGGCACCCAAACGCGTGTAGGTCAGGGCTCGCCCTGACGGAATGAGGCTTCAGAATGAGGCTTCAGTGCGTCAGGGCAAGCCCTGACCTACGTCAGATGGGCCAGCCCGCAGCCGCCGGCCGCGCAGTTCGATACGCCGCACGCCCCGGTTTCCCGCGCGGGACAGGAGGGCTGAGACCCCTCGGCATGGGCCGCCGCCACGCTGAACTGCTGCTTCAGCCGCCGTTTTCCGCAAGAGGGACAAGCGGGCTTCTCGTCGCCGCGGAGCAATTCCTCGAACTCGCGACCGCAGGCTTGGCAAACGTACTCGTAGATGGGCATTCGTGGTATCCCTCACGGGCTCTCAGTTTTCCTGATGGCTGGTCGCCGAAGGCTTGAAGGAGATGTCGACCAGTTCGCCGGGACGAACGTCGAACCCGCTGGGTAAGAGGATACGAACGGGGAGTCCCCACTCGGGCATATTGGGACTCCGAGTTGGATCGCGGACCAGATGAAGGGGTAGAGGCTCGATTTGTGATCCCACTTGGTCGACCTCTGCCGTCACGGGCAGGCTGCCGGGGGCACGAACGCGTACATCCACCGTCATTCCGATAGTCGGACGGAAATACTGCTCGCGGGGAATGTAGCTCATGACGTACTTCCGGTCGGTATCGGCGGCGATCGTCAGGATCGGCTCTCCGGCCCTAACGTGTTGGCCCGGCCGGTAGTAGATGGCGCAAATCGAGCCGTTGACCGGAGCGCGGATTTCCAGTGCGTCGATTTCTGCTTCGAGTTCGCGAATCAGGGCTTCCTGCGCGCCGATCGACGCCCGGATTGGCGCAAGCAGCATGTCCGTGTCGGGCGTTTCAACTGGAGGATTCGTCTTCTGACGCTGCACCGCCGCCTTCCACTGTTCTTGAGCCTCGTGGAAGGCCGTGGTGTTTTCCTCGAACCGTTTGGCGGCCAAGTCGTGTTGCAGTTGGTAGTCGGCTATCTGCAAGGCGACGTCGCCGGGTGTACCGCCGAGCGGTTCGAGATACTCGAGCAAAGCGCCGATCCGCTGCACCTCAATGCGATTTTCCTCAATCAGAGCCCTGCGATTGAGCACTTCCAGACGGTATCGCTCGATCTGGCAGGCCAGCTCCGTGGCGTGGCGGTGATGGTCGTGCCGGCGGTCATATTCGTCCGACATGGCCTGCGCCTCGGTGGCGTCCAGTTCTTTCTCGAGGCTGACCACTTCCTGGCGGAGGGCTTGTACCGCCTCCCGAGCGGCCCGGTCGTCCAACCGGGCAATCACTTCGTTCTTCCGCACGACGTCTAGAAGCTGCCACTCTCCGTTGGGCAACTCCTGCAACGGCAGCAGTGTCCCATCGGTAAGCGCCGCGATGTCAAGGCGCACAGGTTCGACGGCCCCCACCGCATTGGACACTTGCCCTTGTCGATTCCAGAACCACAACAGCACCGCCAGGCAGACGAGGAAACACAGCACCGGCATCACGCTCTGCGAGAAGCGGCGCAGCTTGTGCCGCCACGGCGTTCGGATTCGGTTGGTGCTGGGCATGAGTCAGATTTCCGATTCGTCTTCACGCAAAAAGAGCGACACGCTCTGGAAACCCTCGGTTTGTTTCAGCGCCCACTGCAATTCGTCGTAGCGGGCCGGATCGCGCAGCAGCAGGCGGTACGAGAGGTCCAGCCCCTCGTCGGTCAGTTTTCTTTCGCTGGTCAGCCGCACCCGGGAACTGTGACGCCGGAGAATCTCCTTCAGCTTTGCCACCCCGCTGACCAGGTCGCCGGTCAATTGGAGCGTGAGCACGGCGTCGTAGCGGTGCCGGCTGCCGAACGAGGTGACTCGCAGATAGACCAGCACCAGCCCGATTCCGGCGGCGGCGATCAGGGCCGTCGAGTATCGCAGGGTGCCGATCCCCAATCCCTCCATGATGGCCCAGAGGATGAAGGTCGTATCCCGGGTGTCCTTCAACACGTTGCGGAAACGGACGACGGCGAAGACGGCCAGCAGGCCGAACGCGAAGGCGATGCTGCCGGCCATCAGCATCATCATCATGGCAACGATCACCGGAATGGCCACCAGCGAGGCGACGAAGGTCTGGGAATAGGAGAGCCCCTTGTGGGTCCACATGTAGATCCAGCCGACGAATTGGCCGACGACGAACGCGAATAGCAACGTGAACAGCGCCGTTCCCACGCCGCCCGGCATGGTACCGTAGTCGCTCTGGAACAACGTGTTGACGAAGTCGTTCATCGCACCATTCCCAACTGCGTCTGAAACGGGCGGCCGGGCTTGATCCCCATCTTGTCGATACACAGGACGTATTTCGGCACCGAGGTCCGTTGCAGATCGAAGGCCTGGGCCATCTCGCGCATCCAGCCCGGAAACCGGTCGGTGAACTTTATCTCCAGGATCGTTCCTCCCGGATCCGGCCGGTCTCCCGCGACAGGCAGGGTCAACGGGCTGCCCTGGACGTAGGGCGTGCCCATCAGTTGGAAATCGAACGTCACCCGGATCTGATCGCTGAACGCGGAAACGTAAGCCTCGCGCCAATACGACACGTAGATGCAGCCGCGGGCGCCGATCTCGTCGCAAAGGTTGCAGAAGTTCTGCAGCGCGGCGCCGGATTTCGGATTGCCGTTGCGCTGCACCAGACACGACTCGTCGAGTCGACGCCCGGCAAGCAACCGCAAAACGGCTTCCCGCGTCACCATCGCTCGCTCCTTGCGAATCACGTCCGTAATCCGGCGCTTGATTTCGAGGAACGCGGGGCCGTTCGGGTCGTCGTCGTAGAAACGGATACGGAGTTTGAAACGGTTCTTGATCCCGTGGACCGTTTGCTTGTACAACTCCAAACCCGGGTTGTCCAGGTACAGGCTGGAGATCTGGTACTGATTGGCGCACTCCGGCCTGTGGTATTCGTCGAGAACGAGATGACTCCGAAGGAAATCGCGAATCGCCGCCGTGCGTCGCTCGTCAACCAGGTATTTCAACTCGAACCGGCTGGCTTGAAGCTTGTGTCGAAACGACATTTCAATCGCCTCACCCTGCGCCCACGGTCGCCGGACCGTATGCACGAAACGCGCACCAGCCGCTTGCCGGACACGCCTTAACGGGCAAATGCTACGGTCCTGCCGCAGTGAGCATCCATACTAACTCTGTTCCGCCGCAAATCGACGTTCGGGAAATCCGCCTGTCGAATCCGATGGCACGCCCTCGATGGCGCGCCCCGGTAGTGGACCCTGGGATACCAGACCTTCTATCTTAACCTGGAGTCAACCGCCGATTCCAATGGAAAACCTCCCGAGAACCCCCCAGGCTATCCCTCCGGCAGGCTGACCGCTAACCATTCCCTAAATATCCTTAATAACCTGAACGCCGGAATTATTCAACCCCCTGCCCTGGATCCAGGGTGCTATTCGACCCGGGTCGGAAACCTCCGGGAACAGCACAACCTACTGTAAAATGGCGACTTACGTCGCCGTATCGCGTGCAGACTGCCGAAACCGGTCAGGAAAACGGTCCTCGCCGGCGGGCTTGGCGGAAGGCAAAGGGCACAGATCAGGGTGGTGCATGATACCCCATTGGGGTCTTGGGCGGTTTTTTTCAGCCATCGGTGGCTTCTTGTGGGAAAATGTCTTCCCGCAGGCGTCTTGATCATGGAAGCCCCAACCAGAAGAGCGGAATGAGTGCCATCGGTGTACACCTGTTGACCCGGCTGCTGGACCGGCATGGTGCCGCGCTGGTCCTCTACGCCCGACAATGGTGCGACACGCCGGAAGACGTGGTGCAGGAGGCGCTGCTGAGCCTGGTTCGGCAGACCAGAGTGCCGGAGAACGTCGTCGGATGGCTTTATCGGGTGGTACGCAACGGTGCCGTGAGCGCCTCGCGCGGTGCTCGACGTCGCAAGCACCATGAGACCGCAGCCGCCGGGTGCAACGAAGCGTGGTTCGAAGGCGCGCACGACGAGCGATTGGACGCCGATGCGGCGACCGCGGCGCTGAAAGGGTTGCCTATCGAACAGCGCGAAACCATCGTGGCGCGGCTTTGGGGTGGGCTTTCTTTCGAAGAGATTGCCGAGTTGACCGGATCCTCGACCAGCTCCGCCCACCGGCATTACCACGCCGGCCTGTCGGCTCTACGAGAAAGGTTAGGTGTCGCATGTCCCAAGAAGAACAACACGCGCTAGACCTCAAGGCGATCGAGGCCCGATTGGCGTCGCTGGTGCCGCGAACCGATCGATTGGACCGGGAACGTCTGATGTTCCTGGCGGGCCAAGCTTCCGTGGCTCCTTCGCCGGCAACGCAACGCCGGCCGTTTGGAAGATGGGCCTGGCCGGCCGCCACGGCCGCAATGACCGCCGCGGCGGCGAGTCTGCTGGTGGTGTTGCTCTGGCAAGGCGATCCGCGAATCGTCGAGCGCATCGTGGAAGTGCCCGTCGAGCGGCCCGTTCCCAAAGACGTGAAAACCGACCGGGAACGCCAAGTCGAGCCCGTCAAAGCGGAATCACTGCAGGTACCCGCCGGCCCGCACGAGCCCGACTCCCCGCCGAGCCGAGAGCGTTTTCTGGTCTCGTGGGGGCTGGGCGACTGGCGAGGTTCTGCCGGGGGCCGTTTGCTCGATCTGCCGCTGTATCCTCGCACGTTCGAGGAGATCCTCGTGCGGGGACTGCCCTCGCCTGAATACGCGTCGCCGGCCGGGCCGCCGGGCAAGACGCCCGCTGCCGTATCTTATCGGGAGTTGCGCGCCGATCTGCTCGGCGGGCCGCCGCCGGAAGCCCCGGCGCCCTCCTGGTTACGCTCAAACCTCCTATTCCATCGGAGAACCGACTCATGAGACATATCTTGCCGGCTGCCTTATGTATCTCGACGCTCCTTGGGCCATCCCTTGTGGCAGGTCAGACCCCGCTCAGCCGGACCGCTGGGACCGGGAAATCGACCGAGGAAGACCAGCCCGCCACCGTACGGCTCGTGCTGCAACCGGCCGGCGAGCCGCGCCAAGCGCTGAAGTATCAGCTTCTGCCGCCGCTGCTCGATCGCCGCCCGGGCAACGCCGCGATCATGTACAACAAGATCGCGATGATGCAGTACTTCGAAGACTGGCACCAAGCCGAGGACAAGGCGGTTGATTGGCTGGATGTGCCCCTGGCGGATTTTCCCCGCGAGGAGGTCAAGGACTTTCTCGCTCGATATGAACAGATGCTGGATGACCTCGACCTGGCAGCACGACGAAAGGATTGCGACTGGCAACTGCCCTTCGAGGAACGCGACTTCGTCTCGATGCTGCTGCCGGAGGTCCAGCGTATCCGCAGCTTCGCGCGGCTGTTGGCCCTGCTAGCCGGGCTGCAAATCGCGGAGGGACGTTTCGACGAGGCCATCCGCACCCTCCAGACCGGCTACAGCATGGGCCGACACATCGCCGAAGGGCCCACGCTGGTCAACGGCCTGGTCGGCATTGCCGTGTGCGATATCATGTCGGAACGAGTGCAGGAACTGATCCAGCAACCCGGGGCTCCCAACCTGTATTGGGCCTTGACGTCGCTTCCCCGACCGATGATCGACATGCGCAAAGCGGCCGAAACGGAGATGAACATGATCTACCTGTCGTTTCCCCAGGTCCGAGAACTCGACGACACGCGCCACGGCCGGGAATACTGGGACGAGTTCGTCGACGACCTTTCCGAGCGAATCGTCGAATTCGGGATGGGCAGCCGAACGCCGAAGTGGCAGGCTCGCCTGCTGCTGACCGGTTTGGCCATCCGGGGCTATCCGATGGCTCGGCAGTACCTGATCGACCAAGGCCGCTCGGCCGAGGAGGTCGACGCCATGCCGGTCGCCCAGGTCGTGGCGATCTATTCGCTGGACACGTACAACGAGTTCCGCGACGCGACGTTCAAGTGGTTCTTCGTGCCGTACTGGGAAGCCCACGTCGGTCTGCAAGAGGCGGAAGGCCGATTGGGGGCCGAGGCCCATCGGCGCGAGGTCTTCCCGGTCGCCAGTCTCTTGTTGCCGGCCGTGGGAGCGGTCGACTTGGCCGTGGCGCGCAACGATCGCCAGATTGCCGCACTGAGGACCATCGAAGCGCTGCGGATCTACGGCGCCGCCCATGACGGCAAACTGCCCCCCACGCTCGGCGACGTGACCGAAGTGCCCGTGCCCATCGATCCGGTCCACGGCAAGCCGTTTCGATACGCACTCGAGGGCGACACGGCCGTACTGGAGTCGCCGGCCCCGCCCAACAGATCACAAAAGCGCTACGGACTCCGCTTCGAAATCACGTTCGCCAAATGACCCCAGCCGCTTGCGGCTTCGCCTCGAAGAATCCACCAAAAAGGAAACCAACCATGCGATCCACAATTCGCACCACACTCCTGTTGACCCTGATCGGAATCCCCCGCGCACTCGCGGCCCAGGAGACCTTCGACCCGGCCGCCCGGGCGAAGACCGTCGCCCCGCTTCTCGACGAGCAAACCGTCCTGGTCGTGCGGCTCGACGTGCAGCGGGTGAAGATCGCCGCGCTGCTCGACGAGGTGGCGCAGTGGATCCCCGAGGTGCGAAAGCAGACCCAACGGATCGAGGCCGAAGCCAACATGGTCCGCTCGGCGTTTCTGGAGGCCGGCGGCCGCGAACTCTACATTGTCGCGAGTCTGGCCGACATGGACTTTCGCCGGGAGACCATCGGGTTCTTCGCCGTGCCGTTGCCCGATGACACCGACGATCGGGCCATGCGACTTCTCTTCGGCCAGACGCCCTTCGACGCGGTCGACCGAATCGGCGGCCTGTTGGTGGCCTCGACCGGTGCGACGATGGAGCGGCTTAGAGAAATGAAGGCGGATCCCCGGCCGGAGCTTGCCGCGGCGCTGGAGGCGGCCGGCGACACGACGGCTCAAGTGCTGCTGCTACCCCCGGTGTACTCCCGTCGCGTGATCGAAGAAATGATGCCCGACCTGCCCGAGGAGATCGGCGGCGGGAAGAGCACCGTCATCACCCGGGGAGTGCGCTGGGCGGCACTCGGAGTGGACGGGCCCCCAAAGACGTCGTTCCGGTTGGTGGTGCAGTCCGAGGATGCCCAAACGGCCGCGGCGCTCAGAGAGACGTGGATCGGCATCCTCCGGCTGATCGGTCGAATCGAAGACGTCCAAGAGGAACTGCCCACGTTCGAGACCATCTCGAAGCTCTTGGTGCCCGATCTACAGGGCAGCCGGCTGACGCTCACCCTCAGCGAAGAGAACGGCGGCGTTGCGAAGTTGCTCTCCGCGTTGAAACCGCCCCTCGAAAAGGCCCGTCAGCAGGCCCAATCGAACGCGTCCAAGAACAACCTCAGACAAATTGCGATAGCCATGACCGCATACGAATCCGTGCGGAAGAGCCTTCCGCCGGCGGCAAGTTACGACGCAGACGGCAAGCCACTTCTAAGCTGGCGAGTGCATCTGCTGCCCTATCTTGAAATGCAGGAGCTTTACGAGCAGTTTCACCTCGACGAGCCGTGGGACAGCCCGCACAACCGCAAGCTGATCGAGCGGGTGCCGCCGGTGTATCGCTCGTTCGGCTCCAAGTTGGAGCAAGAGGGCATGACCCCTTACGTGGCGCCGGTTGGAGAGGAAACCGTCTTCTCCGGCCGCGAGGGAACGAAGCTCGAAGACATCAAGGACAGCCACGCCGACACGATCCTGCTGGTGGAGGTCAGCGACGAGCACACCGTCGTCTGGACCCAGCCCGAGGATCTCCCGTTCGATCCCGACCAGCCGGCCAAGGGCCTCGGCGGTCCTTTCCCCGGCGGCTTCAACGCGACGTTCTGCGACGGCAGCGCGCGTTTCGTCCGACTGCCGCAGGACCCCGGCGACCTCCGCGCCCTGTTCACCCGCGCCGGGCAAGAAAAGAGTCCCTGACGCCGCGCACGGCGACGTCGGACTCCAGAAGCTCGAACCGCAAGTGCGGGAGCCCGAAAATGGGGACTGGCTCCGTCGAGGTACGGTTTTTCGGTGCTATTTCGGGCGGCCGACGGTGCCTGTCCCCTTTTTCGGGCGGTGCCTCCGGGACCCCGTGGAAAAAGGGGAAAGGCACCGAGCGGGCCTTCAATTCCAGCGTGTCGAAGAGCAGGCCCCCGGCCGTGACGAACTGGATCGACGCCTCGCGGCCGTTGATCGTACACAGGCCGACGAACGGCTCGCCGCGCCACTGCCTGGCGATGAACCACAAACGATGCGGATGGGGAAACGGCTCATTTCCTCCACACGCGCCGGAGGCGGTGATATCCGCAGAACGCAGTTCATGCACTCCACGGCACGGCTGCCGCACCTTCTCTCGGACGACTAAGCCGCGATGGGCGGTTCGGCCTCGGGCTCCTCGAACTGGATCTGGTAGAGCCGGCTGTATAGCCCGCAACGCCGGAGCAGCTCTTCGTGGCTTCCCGTGTCGAGGATCCGCCCGGATTGCATCACCACGATCTTCGAGGCCAGGCTGAGGATGCTCAGCCGATGGGTGATGATCAGCGCCGTGCGGTCGCGGATGAACTCTTCGAGCACGTGTTGGATGGCCCGTTCGCTCTCCAGGTCGACCTGGCTGGTGGCTTCATCGAGGATGATGATGGCCGGATCGCGCAGGATCGCCCTGGCCAGCGCGATCCGTTGCCGCTGGCCGCCGGAAAGCCGGTTGCCCATCGAGCCGGCTATCGTCTCGTAGCCGTCGGGCAGTTCGCGTTGGATGAAGTCGTGGGCATGGGCCCTCTTGGCCGCTTCGATCACCTGTTGCCGGGTGGCGCGGGGCGATCCGAAGCGGATGTTCTCGAGGATCGTCTCGTCGAAAAGCAGAGTCTCCTGAGTGACCAGACCGATCCGCTTTCGCAGATCGCGCAGCCGGACGTCGGTCAGAGGCACGCCGTCGATGCGCACCGTGCCTGCCGTGGGATCGTAGAACCGCAGGATCAGGTTCGTCAACGTGCTCTTGCCGCATCCGTTCGGGCCCACCACGGCCACCGTCTGCCCCCGTTCGAGGCGAAGGTTGACGTCGCGGAGCACCAGCCTTCCCGGGGTGTAGGCGAAGTCGACCCCGTCGAACTCCAACTCGTGGCGGCGGCCGGTCAGTGCGACCGGCTGCGGGGGATCGAGGATCTTCGGCTCGCAGTCCAGCCGGGCGAAAATGCGGTCGCTGGCCGCCGCGGCGCATTGCAGGCGCGTGAACACGTCGGAGAATTTCCGCACCGGATCGGCCACCCCGGCCAATAGCCCGTAGAAGAGCAACAACGATCCCAG
>Ga0307380_10012452_pt1 | contig 10587 bp, 11 predicted proteins | sample UN3MG_FD_202239 | JGI IMG/M metagenome (GOLD analysis project Ga0307380, IMG submission 202239) | Soil microbial communities from Risofladan, Vaasa, Finland - UN-3 | ecosystem: Environmental > Terrestrial > Soil > Coastal area > Acid sulfate soil | place: Finland: Risofladan, Vaasa | collected... | reverse complement strand
GAAGGTGACATGTTGTTAAACGATGCAGGCCGGATGGTTACCGACACATGGCATCAGATACCACAACATTATGCAGGTATTGAATTGGATATATTCCAAATCATGCCGAATCATATTCATGGTATTATTGTGATTAATCCCGTAGGGGTGGGTCCCTGTGCCCACCCACATCCACGCATAGAGAACGGACAGGCACAGGGACCTGTCCCTACGGGGTCTTTGTCGCTATCGAATGTGATAGAACGATTCAAATCATTGACAACAGCACGATACATTGAAGGTGTGAAAAATACAGGTTGGCCATTATTTCCAGGCAAATTGTGGCAACGCAGTTATCACGACCGTATCATACGTAACGAAGCGGAATTGAACAAAATACGAACCTATATTATGAACAATCCGGATCAATGGGATTCGGATGAAAATAACATTCAATCGAAACCAAAAACAGAACGAATAAGAGTTCAACCAGCCCCTTCAGAGAGATGCCGCTGCCGCGTCGCTCCTGAGGGACATGTGTAAGCTACGCCGCAAGCATCAATCACAAAGCAAGCAGGTTTGTAAATATTTACAAACGTCGTAATATTATGTTACCATCTGAACCGTAGGTATATTCAAATGTACGTCGATTTCTGTTTTTATTTGCGGGGAAGGTCATGCATCTTGTTGCATCGAGGGCATTTGACGTTTTTGCCCTTGAAGTTCGGGGGGATTTTCAGCTTTAATCCGCAGGCGCAGGTCAGGAATATGAACTGATTGACCCTTCTCATAATGTCACCAACCTGCCGCGTTTGTTTATCCATCCGGTCTTTCTTTGTTGCTTCGGCGCCGGCCTGCCGCAAAGCGACATCTTCTTTTGTGCTCAGAGCGGCAACAGGAACGACAGTTTTTTTGTGTGTAACGTTAGTGAATGCCTCTGAGTACTGCTTGAAGGATGCTCCCTGACTAAGGTTGCGCAAAATCTTGATCCGTTCGGAAATAGGCGGATGCGTGCTGGTCAAATCGGATAATTTCATTTGCTTCTTTTTCTTGAAAGGATTCACAATGTACATCGGCGCGGTCACCTTATTCACGGCAGCTAACTGCGGCGAAGGGTCACCGGCAATTTTCTCCAAAGCGCTGGCCAGACCTTCCGGATAGCGTGTCAACCTGGCGGCCCCGGCGTCGGCAAGGTACTCACGCCGCCTCGAAAGTGCAAAGTATAAGAGGTATGCCATAAGCGGCGCCACAATGGCAGCAACAATTGCGATTATCAGCATAACAATCTGGGCCTGGCCGCCGCCCTTGCCGCCGCTTGAGTACCTCCGGCGGGATCCCCCCATTGAACTGTAGAACATCCCCCGAAGAAAGACCTGTGAGAGCAGGACGATCGAGCCAAGCATGATGCCGGCAAGCGTCACAAAGAGAATATCACGATTGACGATATGGCTTATCTCGTGTGCAATAACGCCCTGCAGCTCGTCCCGGTTGAGCCGGGCCAGAAGTCCTGCCGTCACGGCGACAGATGCGTTTTTTGGATTTCGACCGGTTGCAAAGGCGTTGGGTGCTGGGTCGTTGATGATGTATATTTTGGGCATTGTCGGCAGAGAAGCCGCGATTTTCATTTCTTCAACCACATTGAACAGTTGCGGATGAACTTCGTGGGTAACCGGTTTGGCGCGGCTTGCAGCAAGAAGTATCTGGTCTCCGCTCGATAGGCTTATCAATGTCAGAATCAGCCAGATTGCCGTGGCAATCATCAGGCCGAAAAAGCCGCCTTCCTGGCCGAAGAAAGCCATGCCGATGATAAAACCCAGAAGCAGTAACACCGCTGCCATAATCACCATCAGAAAGATGGAGTTTCTTTTATTAGCTCTAATCAGCTCCCACATTGTTTTTCACTCATAATCCGGTTTACAGCGCCGCCGAACAATTTCAAAGGTTACATCCGGAGCGAAACCGAATCCGTTTTTAGCGGCAATTTGGCTTCACTCAGAGCATATTACGCCGAAAGTTAGTTTAGCGCGACTGCTTTATCATATTCGCCGATTCTATGTACACACCTTCGACCTCGCTCGGCCGGACGATTCTGCCCGAATCCGAGTAATAGGCCAAAACGAGCCAGGCACTCATCGCCTTTTGGGGCATATTCGAAGTGCTAAGTAAAGCTCACCTTCGGAACTTCCCGCTCGGCAGCAACTTCAATCTCGAAGAAATCGCGCTTGTTGAATTTAAACATCCCAGCAATGATGTTCGAAGGGAACATCTGAATCTTGTTGTTGAAGAACAAGACCTGGTCATTGTAGCTCTGCCTGGCAAATGAGATTTTGTTCTCGGTGCCGGTCAGCTCTTCCTGAACCGCAAGGAAATTCTGGTTGGCCTTCAGCTCGGGATAATTCTCGACGACCAGCATGAATTTGCTGAGCGCTTCGCCGAGCGCGCCTTCAGCTTTCGCGGCTTCGTTAACGGTATTCGCTCCCATCGCCTGGCTTCGAGCCTTTGTGATAGCCTCAAAAGTCCCACGCTCGTGCTTCATATAGCCCTTGGCAGTCTCGACAAGGTTGGGAATCAAATCGTGCCGGCGCTTCAACTGGACATCAATTTGTGACCAGGCATTATCGACCTGATTACGAAGGCGAATCAAAGCATTATAGACGCCAATTACAAAAAGAACCAGCAAAAGCGGAATACCAACCAGGATTAGAATCGCAATAATGATAGGTGCTCCCATAGTTTTTCTCCTTTATCGAAGGCCTTTCAGCTTTGTGCTATGATTGGCTTTTTTTCAGGATTAACACCGCCACAATAGCAACAACAGCGACAATCCCTGATATCATGGTTAGTTTACTAAGGGCAACGATGGGTAATGTTGTGGTCAGCATAATTTTACTCCTTTCGTTAAACTTGATTGTAACCAAACATATCACTCAACAATTTTTGTATTTTATCATCTTTGTCCAGTTTGGCCCTGTCGAAGATATCCTGCAGCTCACCTTTATCGAACCACAGGCCGTCACCTCTACGGCACTTGTCTAATAGCAGGACAGGTTTGGAAGAGCCAACGACAATTTTCTGCATTTTTTTGTCGCAGATAGGGCATTTCCTAATTTTTTCGTCGCTTTCGGAATCGATTCTGAATGAATCGAGCAGGCCTTTAGCCTTGTCGGGCGCGTTTAGCAAAAGCTCGAGTTCGCCGGCATCCAGCCAGATGCCGCCGCAGTCGGTGCAATAATCGATCTCAACGTCTTCGAGCTCAAGCGTGATCATCGCATTTTTACAAACTGGACAATCCATATTTTAAAACTCTAAATTCAAGACCCGTAAGCTTTTGAGCACTCCTGCAATCTCATCGGCAAATGCCTGCTGCTTCAGCCGGGTAATTCTACCATATAAGACGCAACACTGCACAAAAAAATCAAAAATAAAGTGCAAAAATCGAGAATATCCAAGTAATCTGGTACGAATCCTTTCACAATATTTAAGTTCTTCTGCACACGATTGTCACCGCCAGTAGATTATAATATCCGAGTCACTCCGTCAAGAAGAGGTTCCTGATAACTCATTATTAAACTTTCGATCATTTATAATCGCAGATTGCGGCCGAATAAACAAACTATTTTATTGTCATGCCTGTCACAAATGAGATACGGGAATTTCGGGTTGTTACGCCAATATCAACGAGTTAAAAAACCGGGAAATATTTGTGCTTGACGGGGGCCGGCTAATTGATTATTGAATAACATCGGTCGGCGTTGAGTACAGATTGACGCAGGCTTGACAGCAACAAATGAAAAGATAGATTCTAATTTACACCGGCATAAGAAGTTATGTCGGCTAAAGGTATCGGATTATGATAGTTGATTGTCATACACATATAAAACTAACCGCTGAAGAAACTGAAACTTCCGAGCATCTTGCAGCAGCAGAAACAGTCGATGTGTGCATCGTATTGGCGACCTCGGACGGGCCGAGCAATGAGGTCAATAAGAAACTGGCCCAATATGTAAACAAACATAAAGAGAAAATGACCGGTTTTGCAGTCGTGGAGCCAGGCACAGACAAAATCAGCATCAACCATTTAAAATACATACCGGTTAAACTGGGGCTTAAAGGAGCGGTTCTGTATTGCTCGGCATGCGGATTCCATCCCACTCACAGCCGGGCGATGAGATTTTATGAATCGGCACTGGAGCTTGGCCTTCCCGTTTTCTTTCACAACGCAGTAGAACCTACGAGAACAGATGCCGTTCTGGAGTATGCCCAGCCGTTCCTTCTGGATGAAGTTGCCAGAGAATTTGCTAATTTAAAAATAATCATCGGCAATATGGGCATGCCTTTTGTCGAGCAAACTTTGTCGATAATAGCCAGGCACAAAAACGTATACGCGGATTTAACAATATACCCGGGCAGGGTCTGGCAAACTTATAATATGGTTGTGGCGGCATACGAGCACGGCGTTATGGATAAACTTTTATTCGGGAGCGGATTTCCATCGGCCAGCGCCGGCCAGTGCATAGAAACACTGCTCGGATTTAACATGCTCCTGGCCGATACGAATTTGCCTACTGTTCCACGAGTTAATATTCGAAATATCATAGAACGGGATACGCTGGAGTTGCTCGGAATAAAAGAGAAGAGCAAAGAGACGGAAGAAACAAATAGCGAGAAAAACAAAGGGCGTGAGGGTCTAAGCATAAAGAAGGAAAAAGGGAAGAAAAACAATAATGACTGAGCTTCTGGAAGAGCGAAGAGAAAGCTGGGGGACACGTGGTGGATTTATTCTGGCGGCAATTGGCTCGGCCGTCGGACTCGGCAATCTTTGGGGATTTCCATACAAGCTGTACAGCTATGGGGGCGGCGCATTTCTGATTCCGTATATAGTCGCCCTGTTCCTGGTCGGCATTCCCATAATGATTCTCGAATTCAGTATCGGCCATTACACACAGCGGGCGGCGCCCGATGCATTCAAACGCGGGCACAAGCGTTTCGAGATCGTGGGCTGGTGGGGAATCATCTTAGCTTTCGTGATAATCACTTATTATCCCGTAATCCTGGCGTATTGCTTCAGCTTTTTGTGGTACAGCATCGTCGGGATTTTTACCGGCGGAGAACTGCCCTGGGCGGGCGAGGGAATCGAAGGTGTCGAGAACGCCAGCCGGTTTTTTAATGAGACATATCTCGGCAAAATCGACGGCCCCAATCTTGGGGCAATCCGGTGGAATATAGTCCTGCCGTTATTTATCACTTGGGCCGCGATGTACTTCTGTATATTCAAGGGTGTACGCCTCGTCGGCAAGATCGTCTGGATCACGGTTCCGCTGCCGTGGCTGATGCTGCTGATACTGACGGTCCGCGGGCTAACCCTCGAAGGCAGCATGCAGGGTCTGACCTATTATCTCGATCCCGTGTGGTCCGAGCTTGCCAAACCTGTTACATGGCGTTATGCGTTTGGGCAGGTATTCTTTTCGCTGAGTCTCGCTTACGGCGTAATGATTACCTATGCCAGCTTCCTCCACAGGAAAAGCGACCTGAACAACAACGCGGGTATCATCAGTATAGCCGATTTTGCTACGAGTTTTGTCGCCGGGCTGGCGGTCTTTGCCACGCTGGGCGGGATGGCGTTCATAACTCAGCAGTCAGGCAATCCGGTAGCCGTGGAAAACGTCGCCGAAGGCGGACCTTCGCTTGCCTTCATAGCGTTCCCTTACGCGCTGGCGCAATTGCCTCATTCGGCGTGGTTCAGCTTCGTTTTCTTCTTCGCACTCGTAACGTTGGGGGTGGACTCGGCCTTTTCGATGACCGAATCAATTTTGGCAAGTATTATCGACAAGACCGGCTGGCGCAGATGCATCGTTCTGCCCGTGATGAGTGTGATAGGACTTCTATCCGGCCTGATTTTCGTCACGGAGGGCGGATTAAACTGGCTCGGCACAATCGATGGATTTGTCAACGGCACATGGGGCATCGCGTTCATGGGCCTGCTGGAGTGTGTCGTCCTGGGGTGGCTCTGGCGTATCGACATACTCAGGCAGCACGCGAACAGCCGGAGCGATTGGAAATTAGGCAAATGGTGGAATTATCTTATACGCCTGGTCATACCGGTAGTCCTCGGCACGCTTTTCTTCTGGCAGCTTTTCGATGACATTACCGGCGATGGCTTCCTGAGAACGCCGGAGGGCGACTGGATATTAACCAACTGTGTCGGCTTGAGCATTTTGGCCTGTGTGCCAATCTTCGCCGTGATATTCAGTATTTTAAGGGGCCGGACAGATATCCAGGAACCGCAGCGGCCGGAGGGAAATCTAATCGTTAAGGGCGGTTCTGAAGGGAAGATTGCATTCCTTGCAACGTTGATCATCGCGGGTCTGCTCTTTGTGCAATTTACAGTCTCAATGCCGCAGCCGGCGAAAGATACGATAGTCTGGTTGTCATTAGCCGCCGGGATAGCTGCGATGCTGTTGAGCAATTATGTTCTGGACAGATACCACACTTCGAAAAGCCAGGCCTCATGGCTGGCGAGGTGGGCCGGCATTATCGCAACGATGGACGTCAGCGCCTCTGTTGCTACGATCCTGATTAGTCTGGCCAAGGCAGAGAAAACCGCCAAGCCGGCCGCTCATATCCGCGACAAACTCGGCGGAACTTCTTATGTAATTCTCGCCGTAGCGTTCCTGATAATAATTGGCGGCCTGGGATGGTCCTTTTACAGGGCATTAGTCGCGGCCGGCGAGGACAATTCGATTCAGCATTCCGACGAAGAATAAAAGGGATTGCCTCAACCAATATTTAGCCCCATGTTTTACATGGGGTCTTTTATACTTTGCATGGGCTTTTTTACGTTTTACGTGGCTTTTTTACGTTTCACGTGGGGTCTTTCATACTATTTCGGCTTAAACCCTTTGATTTCCTTGCCGGTATATTTAGCGCAGGCCTTTTCCAGATCCACCTCGCTTATATTCGCCAGTGTACAGAGCCAGGCAAGGACATCCGCGAATTCCTCTTCCCTGTTCTCCTGGTCGTTACCGGCTAAAGCCGTGGCAAGCTCCCCCACCTCTTCGATAAACCAAAGAAACGTCGCCGGGATACCCCGTTCCCGGTCCCGCTTCTCGTATTTTTGTGAAATTATACCTTGAAATTCTTTTATCTGCATTAGACAACCTCATTCGAACCAAGCCAACAAATACTATTGATTAGCCCTTCGGATTGCAAGAACATTTCCATCTGAAATACAAGAAAACAAATCAGCCACAGAGCACACAGAGTTCACCGAGAATTTTGAATATACATTATTTCTGATAACCTTAAGTTCTCTTTGCCCTATATGGCAAAAAACACGGAAATCTTGATGACAAATAGACCCATGTGTGCTAAGATAAAGTGCATGGATACAGAGCGAGGCAGTTTTGACGCATCTGTTTGGAAATCCCTGTGCGAGCTATGAAACGATCTTAATGAAAGAGAGAAATAAGTCCAAAGCAATGAAGGCAAGAGACAATGAATCCAAAAGACCAGACTAACCTGCGAAGAAAGTGGAGAAGATGGCATAACATAATTCAAGATCAAATAGGCTGGCTTACAGGAAGCAAATTCTTTTATGAGCAAATGACCAAAAACATCAAAAGTACGGAAAGTGGGGATTTTTACAATTGGCTTACTGATAACTATCTTATATCTGCAGGTGTTGTTATCAGACAGATGATGGAAAAAAAGCACAGGAGATTCAATACAATATCTTTACGTAGACTACTTGAGGATATCAAAGAGCATAATGGAGCTTTTCCAATGCGATATTTCTACAAAAGGATGAGATATGCAGAATCACCATTGAATGAAGTATATATAAATGAAGAATTAGAAGAATTTGAAGGTTCTGGAATTTGTGTTGACCCGAAAAAGATTCAAAAAGATTTAGTGGAATTGGAAAAGAGACTGAGACCGATAGCAACATGGGTAGACAAGAAAGTTGTCCATATTGAGATAAGTAGATTCAATGTAAAATATCCGACTGTTACAGACATAGGGGATGCGATTCATTATTTAGAACAATTATCCTCAAAGTACAACCGTCTTCTCAATGCACCTAATGAAAAACGCATAGATGACTTATTGCCAACTAATCTAACATCGGGCAAATGGAAGGAAGAATTAAGAATGTTATTTAGTCGGGTAAGGTATGTAAAATGAATTTTGCACACACAGAAAAAATAATTATGATGTCTCTATGTTAAATTACAAACGAACGAAATGTTTTTGTCAATGAATAGACCTGCGTGTGCAACAAGTTACACACACTATAGAGTAGAATGAAAACAATGAGATCCAATAAGAAGAGGAAAAAACGCAGAACAAACGTTTCAATTTCCTCAAAAGCCGTTAATAAGAATTACTTTCATAGAATTGAGAGCTTTTTGAAAAAGTGGAAATTTACGATTGCTCTTTTTGTTTGCTTTGTTTCTGCTGCAGGCTGGTTCATGGAATATATTAAACAAGATGGGAAAGAGTCACCTAAAATTGAAATATATAATAATGCGGTCGAAAATTTAGATAAGTCAATTTTATCATATTATCAAACCCCTGCATATAAGGACTTTATAATAGAATACGGTGGGTCTTTTCGTTTCCTTAAGTCTTACACTATTGCTCCGAAAAAGATTGGTGCGAGTCCATTTTTATTTATCAAATTAGAAGGAGAAGTGGAAGCTAGGGCATTCGATCTTTCTCAAGTTGCGACAATTCCTTTTACGCTTAAAATAGAAAATCGAGGAATCAGAAGCCTACTAGCTGTTGAAAAGATAGTTCCTGAAGGTGTTCAAGTACGAACCTTTCGATCTATAGAGCACCAATAACTTAAGATAATAGAATCATGCCGGACTATAGACGATGGTTTCGTGCTGGCGGGAAACAAATCCGAAATGCGAAACAGGAGTGAACTTGAGTACGCGAGGATTTTCCACTTGATTGGGCCAAAGATATGCTGTAAAATATAATAAAAGAACTTATGGATATTTTTGTTCGTATAAAGCGTTTGGTCGTTTCGCGGCGGGTTCTTTTCACCGAAAAGGCGGAAATTGAGATGGCGAGGGATGCGCTGACGCCGGAACTTGTTTACGAGGCGATCCTGAACGCACCGGCGATATTCAAGGTGCTGCGTTCCCGCAATCCGAAGTCAGGAACGAGCGAAAGGCTTTATGTAATCAAGGGATTGACCTTTGACGGAGTAGCCGTTTACACTAAAGGTAAGATACTGAAAAAAGAAGGAGTTGACATTTTCTATGTACTCATCTCATCAAAAAAAAGCACCGACATCTGAGGCGTTTCCCTGTCCGGACTGCGGAAAGATTCGGATGAATCGCGTTGTGGAAACGTGCAAGATCGAGGACGGGCTGGTGGTCAAGAAACTCGCGTATTACAAATGTCGCTCTTGCGGCTCGCGATTCTTCGACGATGACGCGATGCATCGCATTCAAACTGCACGTGCATCGCACGATTCATTGACCCGATCCTGCTAATTGCTCTGTCGCAAATGCCGAGCCAGCGGTAGGGTTCCGATGAATCGCACCAATTGCTTAATAGAATAGAATCATGCCGGTCTATAGACGATTGTTTCGTGCAGGCAGGGAAATAAAGAATCTGATCTGAGGTAAGAGCTTATAATGAAAGAAATACCATTAGGCAACGGCCAGAATGCTAAGGTCGATGACGAAGATTACGAATGGCTGAACCGCTATAGCTGGTATGCCTACTACGACCCGGAGCGAAAAATGACTTATGCGGCCCACGACACGCCGAGCGGAAGGCGGGTGTATATGCACGATGCTATTATGGGCCTCGATTCGCTGGAAGACGAACCGATGAATTGAGATTGCTAAGCATTGGCAGGGTGTGATGAATCGCACCAATTACTTAATAGAATAGAATCATGCCGGACTATAGACGAAGGTTTCGTGCGGGCGGGACAGGCAAGACCACGGCCGAAATCGGAACCGCAGATGAACGCTGATGGACGCAGATATTGAAAAGACTTGAATCTCGCGAGTTGATCATTGCTTAAAGCCCTGTCTATCCTCACGAATCCGTGTCCGGCTGCTTCGTGCCCTTCGTGGTGAAAAACCTGGATTCCCGCCTTCGCGGGAATGACAAAATGGTGTGCCTGCACGCCCCGCCCACCTTTTGAGAGCATGATTATCAGTGTTTATCCTTCGGCTCCGCTCAGGACGGTGTCTGCGTCCATCAGCGGTTAAAGAAAATGACTATCCACAGCACGCAATACGCAATACTCACTACGCAATACGATCTATGCCTGCCCTGAGCCCGGTCGAAGGGAACGCCGTCTCACGGAGATATTTCCCGGAATTTATTTGACTTTGATATAATAATTAGTATAATACTAAACAAATTGAATATTGAATACAAAAAACAGGAGACTTTGCCATTTACGACTTGCGATTTACGATTTTTCTTTTCTTCCGCGTAATCAGCGAAATCCGCGGTTAATTCGTATGTAGTATGCTTGTCCTGAGTGGAATCGAAGGGGCAGAAGGCAGATTAATGAAAAAAAACAGGTGAAAAAGAGTAGAAAACGACGAAAAATTGAGCTTAATTTGAAAA
>Ga0307380_10012451_pt1 | contig 10587 bp, 12 predicted proteins | sample UN3MG_FD_202239 | JGI IMG/M metagenome (GOLD analysis project Ga0307380, IMG submission 202239) | Soil microbial communities from Risofladan, Vaasa, Finland - UN-3 | ecosystem: Environmental > Terrestrial > Soil > Coastal area > Acid sulfate soil | place: Finland: Risofladan, Vaasa | collected... | reverse complement strand
TTATGCCAGTTCGCTGCCAATCAATCTGGATGAAGCCATGTCAAAGCTGAACTACTCTAGGTCGCTCAAGAAGGTGCTGGGCCAGCGGTTCGTCGAGGCCTTCATGGCTGTGAAGGAAGAAGAGCAGGTCCAGTATCGTAAGGTGATCTCATCGTGGGAACGTGAATTCCTGCTGCTCAATGTCTGATCGATCTTTTGACGAACTGAAGCGGACAGTCATCCTTTAATGGCTGTCTCAATGCCGGTCTGTATTGTATGCGGCAGTGCCCCGGTCAGTGCGCGGTGTTGCTGGAAGCCAGCATTTCACGACGTCGGTCGGCTGCGTGCACCTTCTCGACTGCGCCCCTGCCGCCCTGTGTCTGGGTAAACATCTCCAGTACATCGTGCTCGCCAGCGGTTTCCGGTATCATTGCTATGTCCGTGTACTTGAGCTTGTCTGGATCATTTTGCACCTTCTGGATGATCCTTCGGACCATCACGACATGGCGGGCATAGTGCCAGAACTTCCACAGCACTTCTCCCGCCAGCCTGGCATGAAACACCCCCGGCCACTCCAGCTTGAATGTGGGCCGGCGGTCGGTGCGATATTTCAGCCTGAAGGCGCCGCCTTCGAGCGGGTGGATGCCTTCGCATTCGTAGATTATGCGAAACTCGGTCAGGAATTGGACGATCTTGGCCGGGTTGCGCTTCCTGGCGGCGTGGCGCCGCGCAATTGTTTCAATGTGCTCGTCGGAATAATAGCTGCGCCAAGCCTCGTGATAGGCTTCCTGCCATTCGCTGTCACTCATCTTGCTGTGGTGAGTGACGCGATGGTGCAGGTCATACTTGTTCATGTCCTGATCCATCCACACCCCCTTGTTCAGCAGGGTGCGGTGGTCCTCTGATCCGGGCAGCGGCGTCAAAAAGAACAACTCGATAAGATCGACAGGAAGCTCACGCTTGATGATTTCGATGTCGCGCAGTATCGATTCCTTGGTATCGCCAGGAAATCCTGTGATGTAGCCAGCCCAGGTATAGACGCCATGATCAGACCATTTCTGCAACATGGCGCGGTAGTCGGTGATGCGGTTTTGGCGTTTCTTGGCCTCCAGCAGGTTATCCGGGTTGATGTTTTCCAACCCTATGAAAGCCCTGCGAACACCGGCTGCCGTCGCCTTTTCAATGAAGTTGGGAATCTTATGGCATAATGTGTCGACTTGGATAATCAGGGAAACCTTGATGTTCTCGTTTGCTCGCAACTCGATCAGCCGGTCGAAAAACGCCTCCCAATGGCGGTTGCGCGCCAGATTGTCGTCAGTGATGAAAAAGTCAACAATGCCCTGTTTGGCATTTTCGCGAACAATGCGCTCCAGATCATCTTCCGTGCGGAAGCGGCTCTTGCGTCCCTGCACATTGATGATGGTGCAGAACGAACACTGGAAAGGGCAACCGCGTCCCAGATCGAAGCTCGAGCGGTGTCCAAGGGTAAAAGACAGGTCAGAAGCAGGCAGGACAGGCGTCGGCTGGCCGTCAAGCCCGGGCAGTTGGTCAATATAGTTGTAAACCGGTTTCAGGCTTTCGTTCCAGGCGTCACGAAACAGTTCGTCCAGGCGGCCTTCTTCCGATTCACCGGTGAAGATCGAAATTCCCATGTCCATTGCTTCGCGAATGTCGGATGGCAGTTCTTTTAGCATGGACATGCAACCAGAGACGTGGAAACCGCCGATGGCAACCGGCAACCCGGCCTTGAGAAACGGTTTTGCAATTTCGATAGCGCGGGGAAACTGGTTGGACTGCACACCCGCCAGACAGATCAACGCCTTGCCGCCGCGTTCTCGGAGCTTTGCAAGCATCCTTGAGGGACGTATGCGCCTGTTGCATTCATCATATGGTTCCAGAACGATTTCTGTTTCCGCACCGAGCACTTGCCTTTGGGCGCAATCCTGCATCAGCCCATAAATTGCGGCCAGCGTATTGGACGGTATGAACGAACGCAGCCAGGTAATCGGATATCCATCGTCATCATAGTGGGTCGGCTTGATCATGATGACAGTCATCAACTGCTTCTGCTTGCTGCTCGCCATGATAAGCCCTCGACTTCAACCTGGCCTGACTTGCCCAGATTGACCCCACGTTGGCCTGCATAATCATCTTATGCTGCAGGAATACAAGTCAGCTAAGCGGTTTGATGACCACGTCGCAGGAGTGCAATTGGCTATTCGCCATGCAACGTTGACCATACCCAGCACAAAAAACGGCGGAGTGTTGCCACTCCGCCGGTTCAGGTTTCGCAATTTATGTCTGGTCAGCTATTTGACGCGGTATTCTTCCGGCGCAATCAACATGTAGTCATTGTCTTCGCCCGAGACGTGGCACTCATGACAGAAGGTGAGAGCAGCAGAGTTGATTACCTTGGTGACGCCCATGGTGCTGCCGCCTGGCAGGATGGCTGCGTAGCGCCAGTCAGCCGTATCGGTATTGAAGCCCCGGGTCATCTTTTCCATTATGAACAGCGGACCAAGTTTGGCCTGACCATCGCCACCGATCGTGAAACTTGGCTTGGCCAGCGTTGAGCCGATCGGCATGTTTTTGATGTTGTCCCATTTCTTGTATTCTTTCAGGCCGATCTTGTTGACCAGATTCTGAACCTTGCGCCCGCCGTGCGTGGCGCTTGTGTATGGTTGGGTTGATACTTTGGTAAAGCCTTTCCACTTGGTCGCTGCCCAGTGTTTGCCACCCTTGTACGACTTTGCCATCACAGGCGTCAGGCAGTCGTAAAGAGCAATTGCCTCTTTAGATGTCAGTTCAACGTCAGCCGCTGCCGCACAAGGATTGCACGGGTTGCATGCGTTTGCTGCCTTGCACGGATTGCAGGGGTTACAGGCTTTTTTTGCAGAACACGGGTTACACGGATTGCAGGCAGCTTTTGCTGCTGCACAAGGATTGCATGCCGAAGCAGTTTTCAGGCGCGGCACATAACATCCGGTTGCTGCACCGCCAGCGGATGCCGAACATGGATTGCATGGGTTACAAGCTGCTGCCTTGCACGGGTTACAAGGGTTGCAGGCCTTTTTGGCTGAGCAGGGGTTACATGGGTTGCAGGCTGCAGGTTTTGCTGCTGAACAAGGATTGCACGCCGCCTTCTTTGCTGCTGCACAGGGGTTGCACGGGTTGCAGGTTGCTGCCTTTGCTGCTGAACAAGGATTGCACGCCGCCTTCTTTGCCGCTGCACAGGGGTTGCACGGATTGCAGGCTGCAGGCTTCGCGGCCGCGCATGGGTTGCAAGCCGCTAACGCCACGGGCGCATCTACGACGGTTCCGATTGCCATGGCACCAGCACTCAGGCTAAGCGTGATCGGAAGCGCGGCGACACTTCTCATAAGGTTGAATTTGAATGTTGACATGAGTTTCCTCCAGGTGTTTGCCGGTGCGACATTTAGTGCACTGACAGCCACCATAGGCAGAGAACTGCCTTGCTGAAGTCACGATCAAGACCAGTTTCGTCACAATCATGTGAGGGTATGGTTCAAACAAAAACAGAGGCACCATCGCGGGCACCTCTGTAAAAGCAGGCCGAGCTGACCATAGTTAATTTGTGTCTGGACCCCCGGGTCTGAACCCCGAGGCTGATTTTAGTCAGCAGCCTTCTTTGCTGCGTTGCATGGGTTGCAGGGATTGCATGCCGCTTTCTTGGCCGCCGCACATGGATTGCAGGGATTGCATGCAGCCTTCTTGGCCGCCGCGCATGGATTGCAGGGGTTGCAGGTTGCCTTCTTGGCGGCTGAACATGGATTGCATGCGGCATATGCAGGCGTGTCGTTTACAATCGGTGAGAGCGCTACCGTACCGGCGGCCAGGCCAAGTACGAGTGGAAGGGCAGACGCGCTGGCGAGCAGCTTGGATTTGTGCATTTTCATAGGGGCAACTCCTGTTGTGTTTGGTGCTGCCGTGCTGGCATCACCATGATAACCATATCGGTAGTTGCAATCACCTGCTGTCACACCCTCGCGCGTGCAGCTCAATTCGGCGTGATTGTGGTTGAGCGCGCCAGCCTGAAACCAACAAGAATATGCTTGATATCGTCGGGTCTGGAGTGGCGCGCCGCAGCCCTGCATACACCACATCCGCTGTCATCCCATCCGCCGCCGCCACGCACTATTGTACGCGCTGCACCTGCTGTACTTGTCGTCCATTCAAACACCTGGCCTGTCGCTTCAAGCATCCCAAACGGGCTGGCGCCATCGGCAAAGCAGCCAGCCGGCATCGTGGTGTTTGGCCCCTTGTTATGGCTGTTGAGCTTTGCCGGATCAAACTCGTCGCCCCACGGATAGCGCCTGCCGTCCAGCCCCCGCGCAGCCTTTTCCCACTGCTGTTCGCTCGGCAGTGTCCAGGTCTGTCCGGTCTGCTCACTGAGCCATTTCGCATAGGCTTCTGCATCGGCCTTCGACACCAGCACCACGGGGTGTTTCTCGCGCCCCTTTGGTGGCTGCCCGCCCGTCCACGCAAACGGCCTTGTTTCCGGGAAACGGTGGTTGAGCCGGTAGCCGTCCCATGTAGCCTTGTCGACATCTGGTGCGCGGTGACCTGTTGCAGATACAAACTTCGCGTAATCCTCGTTGGTCACCAGATTGCACATGATCTCAAAGCCCGGCAGGACAGTCTCGCCGCGAGGCGGTTCTGACTCGTACTACTTGTTGTCGCGAGTAATCGTATGGCCGTAGGCAGCTTCATCCAGCTTGTAGGCTGCCTCGCGCTCCGCCCGGTCAGACCCTTGAATGAACGGTCCTGCCGCCACGCTGACCGCATCAACCTCAAGGCTTTGCGCCGGCATTGCGCTGGCAAGCAGCAGAAACAGGGCGGCGATTGCAGGCTTTGGGTTCATGCCACCTTGCGGATATCCGCCAGTGCCTTTTCCACCGAGGCGATCTGATTGTCGATGCTGATATCCAGCATCGAGGTAATCTCCAGGTCCCGGTCCTCATACACATCTACACCGGGTTTCATTGCAGCCCACTGCTTCATCGTCTTGTCGCGTTCAAGCAGCAGCTTCTCGATCTGTGGCCGGAACAGCCTGAAGGTGGCTGACAAGGCCCGGTTCGTGGCAAGGCACGGATAGGTCAGGTCCATCTCGAACTTGTCCATCAGGGATATGACAGTGGGGGCGGGGTAGAAGGTTTCGTCGGTCACCCAGCGGTTGGTGGTGAAAAGCCCCACCGGATTGCCGGGGCGATCCATCGAAATGGCCACGAAATGCGTCAGTGCATCCTTGCCCACCGGCCGTTTTGCTTTGCCCTTGTAGGGTACAGGTTCACAATCCTTCGGCATGCCCGCTGCGCGCAGGAACGTATGGAAGTGGCCGTGCTCGCCGGCATCCGGCCGGTGAGCGTGGTAGTAATACTGCGAGTGCGTCTCGTCGTCATAGACGTCACCCTTGGGATAGTGATCAAACTCGTAGAACGTGCCCTGATTGGCAAGGCACTGCCCCACCATGTTCTGGCCGGACTTGTTCAACACCTTGATCATCTGCTTCAGGCTGCGCCCTGCCTCGGACATTTCTTCCAGCCGCTTGCCGGGCAGCAGCGCAAATGTTGGAGTGGTATCGAACGGCATGTTCTGTATGGTCATCATGGATATTACTTTACAGCATCACGGTGGCTGCGGAAAAGCCTCAGTGTTCAAATTCAAGCGAACGTTACATTGAGTGATCACTTTATGGTGCAACCATTTGATGTATTCGGATTGAGCCCTTAGACTTCACGCCACGTTATCAGTAAGTCGCAGCGCCGCGCTGCCGCTGCAGCACTAGCGGAAGGAAAAATGTTAATGTTGCCAAGGGTCTCGAAACTGCTGGCTGCTGCGTTTCTGGCTGCGGTCTGCCTTGCGTCACCTGTGCCCTTCGGGGTGCCTCATGCCTATGCTGCAAAGGGCAATGCTGCCCCGGATGCCGCTGCAACACGTCAGGCCATCATTGAGGTTCTCAACACCAAAGACCGTCTGCCGCTGCCGCTCGAGCGGGTTCGCGACACACTCAGGAAGCATTACATAGACAACAATGGTGAAATTCTCTGGGTCGGCACAAGCCGCATGACCCCGCTCATTCAGCGTCTGGAATTTGCCGGTGATGATGGCCTGAGGCAGGATGATTATCCGGTCGACTATCTGATCGACCTGCGTGACCAGATCGACCCGTCAAATGCGCTGGCTGCCGGGTATACCGAAATCGCATATTCCGCGTTCTTTCTGGACTATGCCAAGGATCTGGCGACAGGCAGGGTCATTCTGTCCAAGGTTGACCGGGATGTATTTCAAAAGCCTCGCGAGCTTGACCTGCTTCCCCTGCTTGAAGGCGTCAGCTCCTCGCGCAATCCATCAAGCTATCTTGACACGGTGGAGCCGCAGAATTCCCATTACCGCGCGCTCAAGTCATTGCTGCGCAATTACCGCACGATTACCAGTAATGGCGGCTGGGGCAGTGTTGATCGCGGTGAAGTGCTGAAACCCGGCATGAGTGATCCGCGTGTTCCCCAGCTTCGTGCGCGCCTGGAGAGGTCTGGTGACATCTCGCCGAAGAACCTGCAGGATCCGAATGTTTATTCGGCGGACCTTGCTCTCGCCGTGGAGCAGTTTCAAAAACGCAATGGCCTCAAGGCAGATGGCATTATCGGCCCTGGCTCATTGTCGATGCTGAATGTGACCGCGCAAGAGCGCATGCGCCAGATCATTGTCAACATGGAGCGCTGGCGTCACATGCCCAGTGACATGGGTGACAGCCACCTCATGGTGAATATCGCCGCCTTCGAGATGTTCAAATATGAAAATGGCCTGATGGTGGAGGCTCGTCCGGTCATGGTTGGCAAGAACCAGCACCAGACACCGAGTTTCTCTGACGAGCTGGAATATGTAGAGATCAATCCGACCTGGACGGTGCCGTACTCCATCGCAACCAGGGAAATGCTGCCGAAGCTGCAGAAGAACCCGACTTATCTTGGCGAGAGTTTCCAGCTGCTGCAGGGCGGCACGGAAATTCCGTTCTCGTCGGTAAACTTCAGCAACTATTCGCGCGGTGACTTCCCGTTCACCATCCGCCAGAAACCCGGTGAGAAAAATGCTCTGGGCATCATCAAGTTCATGCTGCCGAACCGCCACGCTATCTACTTGCACGACACCCCGGCGCGCGCCCTGTTCGGCAAGACCCAGCGTGCGTTCAGCCATGGCTGCATCAGGGTGTACAAACCGCTGCAGTTTGGTGTGACCGTGCTCAGGGACGTGCCGGGCTGGACACTGCAAAAGCTGGAGCAGGTGGTCGAGACAAGAAAGACAACGCGGGTCAAGCTGCCGCACAAACTTCCGGTCCACATTGTTTACGCAACAGCGTGGCGCGGCGAGGGCGGTTCGGTGGAGTTCCGAGAAGACATCTATGGCCGTGACAAAAAGCTCTATAACGCCATCTTCGGCAAGTCTACGTCTTGATCCTAATTGCTGCCGCCTGCAACGGCAGGCACGAGCAGATCGTTCGGCACAGCAAGATGCCTTTCAAGACCTGTCAGTCTTGTAGGCTGAGCTTCCGCGACTGCAGGCATCTGCTGCCCCAGGCTGGCATTGCTGCCCACACTGGTTGATGGCAGAATGCGGTCGTAATACAGTTTCTTGCCGCCAGCAGCTGGTACTCCGGCCTGCCGTTCAGGGGCAGCCACCGCGGATTGGTCTGTGCTGTCTGCGTTCAGGCTTTCCCCGGCCATGTTCGAAGTATCTGTGCCCCATGATGGCATCAGTCCGGCAATGGAGGCGGTGGCCAGCTTTACCTGTCGTTCAGCCTTGTAGCCGAGTTCAGCCCCATAAAGACCGAAGGTAACGCCACTGGAAATGCACAGCGCACCGACAAAAAACGCTGCAAATGCCTTGGTCGCTATGCTGGTTGTGTGAAATTTTGCCGTAGGTCGGCGCATGCGTTGCGCGCGTATTCTGGCAACCGAAAAATTGATGTCTTCTCTTCGTGGCGCACCGCTTGTTTCGTCCTTGCCGAAATCCCCAAGAAGACTGTCCTGCATGGCAGGAGTGCTCCCGGCCTCCTGTTGGGCATCCTCGTCATCCTCGTCATCAAATTGTCGCGGGAACAGGTGAGGGGTGCAAAGGCCGGGTTTGTGTGGGCTGCCAAAGTCGTGTGGATGCTGGCTTGCAACCCACCGGATTATCGGACCGTCCTGCTCCCGCACATCGTCAGGGCCATCCGGTGCCATGCGAAATGAAAACGACATGTCTCTTGCCGATGGGTTGATTTCGGCATTCTGGCCGATCGGGCTGCCGGGCGGTTTGGTGGCATACAGATGATCATTGTTGGTCTGTACGTGTGCATTGTCCTCGTCATTGCCGATGAGGGGGCGTTCGGCGCTGGCTGACATGTCAATCGATTCCCTTGAACTTTCCAGGAGTGGTGTCCATGATGGCATACTTTAAGCCCGATATAGACCTCAATATGATCTGTATAAGGCAATTTTGTGTAGTCATTGCTGTGACTTGCATTGGAAAAAACCCGCCAGCAAGGGTGGATGCAATGGCTCTGGCGCTCTGGAACCGGGCATCTTTATCCGGGCAAATGAATCCGTTTGCCCGGATGATGCACTGGCCAACTGGCACTTGGCTTGAGGTGAACTGGCGCTTGTGCTGTGTCTTTGCGCTGTGGTTTATCGGCATCAATCGGCAAACGGGAAGGTGATGTGGCGTGCAGAAGATTGTTGAACCGTTCAGGGACAGGGCCGCTCAGCGCAATGGTCTCATTGTATTTCCCGAAGGCACCGATGCGCGCATTGTTGAAGCCGCAGGCCGGCTGAAGCAACTGCGGCTTGCCCGCAGTGTTCTGCTGGGCAATCCGGATGCCATTGCAGATGTATTCGCAACATTGAAACTTTCTGCCGAAGGTATCCAGATCATCGATGTGGCAGGCTCTGCCGACCTGCCGGGACTTGAGGCGGCCTTGCTCAAAAAGAAACCCGACCTCGCACCGGAAAAAGCCTCTGCCATGGTACGTGACCCGCTCTACTTTGGCGGTGCCATGGTTGCAGCTTCAAAGGCAGACGGCATGATTGCAGGCGCTGCAACGGAGACCGGCAAGGTGATTTCTGCATCGCTGCGCACCATAGGCCTGACGCCGGGCATGAATCGGCTGTCGAGTTATTTCCTGATGTCGGTGCCGAACCATCGTGGTCTGGGCCGCAAGGATTTTCTGTTTGCAGATTGCGCCGTCAATATTGATCCGCCAGCTGAAGACCTGGCCGAAATCGCCATCGCAACGGGTCACACTGCTGCAAAGCTGTTGAGCGAACCGGCCAGAATTGCGCTCCTGTCTTTCTCCACCAAGGGCAGCGCTGCGCATGATAATGTTACCAAGGTAACTGACGCCCTGGTCATTGTGCGTGAACGAGCCCCCGATCTGGCAGTCGATGGCGAACTTCAGGTAGATGCAGCGCTGGTGCCGTCGGTGGCCGCGCGCAAGGTGAAGCAAGATACAGGGGTGGCAGGGGAGGCCAATGTGCTGATTTTCCCCGACCTCAACTCTGGCAATATCGGCTATAAACTGGTTCAGTACATGGCCAATGCCGATGCCATCGGGCCGTTCTTCCAGGGCTTTGACAAACCCGTGTGCGACCTGTCGCGGGGATGCTCGGTAGACGATGTCGTCTCTGCTGCGATCATACTGATGGCGACGGCTTGAACGTTTGATGGTCTTTGCCGCAAAACTGGAAGATCGAGATGAAAGTGCCACACGCATGGTTGGTGATCTGGCTGGCGCATTGCTGGTGCCTTGTTACCTATCCGCGTCAGGCAATCGCGTTCCGGTTCAAGATCGGGTTTTGGCCGCGTCCTGCGTTGCCTCGCCAGCGCAATGACAAGTATGCCTGGCGCAAGGTATTTGACAGAAATCCCCTGTTCACCGAGGTCAGCGACAAGCTCAAGGCCAAGCAATATGCACTTGCCCGTTGCCCCGGCATAAAGGTTGCGAAAACACTGTGGACCGGAACCCGGCCTGGAGATATCCCGGATGAAATTCTCGCTGGCAGCGTGGTGGTCAAGGCCAATCACGGTTCGGGCTGGAACATCTTTGTGCGCGATGGAAATCACGACCGTGATGAATTGAACCGTGTCGCAAACGGCTGGATGTCGCGCCGTTATGGCCACCGCAATGCCGAGTGGGGATATTACGGCGTCACGCCAAGGTTGTTCGTCGAGGAAATGCTGTTCGAACAGGGCAGGCCACTGACCAATGAATACAAGTTTTACGCAGGTGCTGGCAAAATTGCCTTCACTTTTGTGCGTCAGCTGGGCGCGGATGGCACCCGCATAGACGGCGTGCTGGACGAGGCCGGCAATGCCATTGAAGGCAGCTTTGATGATGGTGATCTGAACCCGGACATTGTGGCGCCTCCGCAGTGGGGCAGTCTTTGCGAGTTTGCGCTCGAACTTTCCAGGGAATTTGATTTTGTCCGTTGTGATCTGTATGTCGTTGACGGCGAGGTCTATTTCTCGGAGTTGACACTCTACACCCTGGGCGGCTTTGCCTGGATTGCTGACAAAACGCTCAATCAAAAATACTTCGAAACCTGGGATCTGCGC
>Ga0307380_10012445_pt1 | contig 10590 bp, 11 predicted proteins | sample UN3MG_FD_202239 | JGI IMG/M metagenome (GOLD analysis project Ga0307380, IMG submission 202239) | Soil microbial communities from Risofladan, Vaasa, Finland - UN-3 | ecosystem: Environmental > Terrestrial > Soil > Coastal area > Acid sulfate soil | place: Finland: Risofladan, Vaasa | collected... | reverse complement strand
AGAAAACCATTTCTTTATGTTTGCGGAGTTACATCTGCAATATGCCTCTTCTTTGCCTGGCGTCTGGCTCCTGCTGATATTGCCTGGGTTCTGCTCTTACTTGGTGGTTTCGTGCATGGAGGCGTGCATCCTCTAGTATTCGCTCTGCCAGCCGAGCTTCCCGAGATTGGTCATGAGTATGTAGGTGGAGCATCCGGGATAGTAATGTCATTGTCAAGTATGGGAGGATTTTTTATACCACTTGTGGTGATGTCGCCGCTTGTGGCAGCGGGAACACTAAAAGCCTATACTACTGGTTTTTCGGTCATTCTGCTTCTTGTAGCTGCAACCTCGCTAGTGGCTATATTCCTGGCTGAGACAGGAACCCGAGCAAGGTCTCGAGAGAAGCGAGCTTGGCTGGCAAAAGTTAGGAAGCAGTGAAGTTAGCTCCTGGGAGGGTGACATTTTCATAAGAACAGTTACGCACCAAAAATCGCAGAAAATCCCAATCGCAAACCACGCACTTGTAGCACCCAAGAGTTCTGACGATTGCCAAACAGATATCACTGACCAGCCAATTCTTCTCTATATAATTTCCAAACCGTGCCATACAGAGTTGCTATCGGGTTCAAAGGTCATCAGCGCAAATCCAACCCTGCTACCAACGAAATTGAAATACAGGTTGATTTGAGCCACTCCCCTAATTTGCATCTAAGCGTATAATGCTGCGCGGGATTGAACATGGGCAAGTGTAGAATTCAGAAGCTCAAGAAAGGTAATTATCGCATCCTACCTCTACCAAGCGATGCAAACATGCCACCGAAACAAGCACCCGAGAAAACGATGAACGCTGCTTTTACACTGCGCAAGAAAAGCGAATAGTACTCAGGTGTAATCTGGACCCTCCCTATATATGCTGTAAACATCAACATAGCGGTTACCATACTGAACATCATTCCGATCTGCCGCATCGTTGCCAGCGTTCCTGCGGCTACTCCAAAGCTCCTCTTTGTCACTGAGCTCATAATCGCATTTTGATTCGGAGATCCAAAAAGGACAGTGCCAAAACCAAGGAGCATCAAATTGAGAATGACAACTCTCAAAGTGGTTGTCTCAGTTAGCAAGCTGAAGAGAAAAAGTGCCGAGCTTGCCAATGCCAACCCCACTGAGGAAATTATTCGTGGCTCAATTCTATCCGAAAGCCTGCCCGCAATCGGCGCAAAAATGCATTGCGTAGCAGGCATGCATACTAGAATCAAGCCTGCATCCTGCGGGTTAAGTCCTTTTACATACTGCAAGTAGAGGCTTAAGAGAAAAGCGACGGCAAATGTTCCACTGTAATTGAACAGTCCTGCTAGATTGGACAGAGCGAAGAGCCTGTTGTGCCTGAAAAGGCCTATATCTAGAACAGGGTATTTCGCCCTCGTTTCCCATTTAACAAATGCCACAAACCCCAGTATTCCTGTTGCAACCAGCACAATCCCCGACATCGCTGGCAGAATAGAAAGACCGTAAATTAGCGCTACAATCGCCAGTCCGAAGACCATGCAACCATTGACATCCAACTTTTCTCCCGCAGCTCCAGTCCACTCCCCCTTCAGCTTCCAGAGTGCAGCGCCAGCAATTATCAGTCCTAAAGGTACATTCACAAGAAAAATGCTCCTCCAGCCAAAATTTTGCGTCAGGATTCCACCCACAAATGGTCCGGAGGACATTCCCATATAAACTGCACCAAGATTTATTCCCAGGGCTTTACCCCTCTCTCCAGCGGGAAACACCGAGGTCAGAATCGCTACCCCGGTACCAAAAAACATCGCTCCACCTACCCCCAACAAGACTCGAGCCAAAATAAGCACAACCCCGGAGGGCGAAAACGCTGCAAGAACATTAGCGGCTGTGTATATCCATATCCCGTACGTAAATATCCTCTTCCTCCCATATATGTCAGCCAACCTCCCAAAAGGGATAAGAACCACTGCCGTGGCCAATATATACGCAGTTGTCACCCAGCCTAATAAGACTGCATCCATCGAGAATTCCTGGCCAATCGACGGAAGAGCAATATTCATTGAAGACCCCATAAATGGCGTAAGAAAGGATGCGCCCGTGGCAACAACCAGGGCAGCCATTTTATTTGAACCGCTATCCGATTTCATATCAGCCATAAGGACTAGCTCAAAAAACGTACTTCTGAGTTCTGGCCAACACGGATGGATGCGAACTCTAGTTGCTTCTTGGCTATGCCGGGTAGGGGCGAATCCATTATGTCTTCTTCAAATCTGCCAACTCATTGGTCTCGCCCTCTTATACGAAACTGTTTATTATAACACATGTCTTTATGCTAACAAGGGGGCTGCTCTGAGTCGAGTAGTTCACCCACCCATAGCCCCGTTTAGGTTCGGAATCTGCGAAGCGGATACTCTGTCACTCATTTAGCCCAACGTAAGTGCTGTACTAAAAGTTTTTGCTCTAATACTGCATGGACTACCACGCTGTTTCGTCTACCGCCACCCCAGCCAACCTGCCTTAATCCTCTGAGAAATCCTGTCATATTCCGTCCGAGCCGCGAAGCTAGTTATAGTTCATCGTACCTGTGCAAGTAAGATCCTTGATGCTTTCTGGCTATAACCTATCGAGAACCATGACTATCACAATCTCAAACCTTGCTATCTGTCTCTATAGCATCCTCTTGAAGGTAGCTCCTTGTGACTGCGGTACTCAGGTGGTTGCCTCCTTCCAGAACCCTTGTCTCGGCTTAAGTAGAATGTGTGGGACTGCTAAGCGGAAAGAACTATCCTTTACTGCTTAACCAGAAGTACAGTAAAGTGCTGAGTATCGCAGCCGTATAGGTTCACTGTGACGGTCCCTTTACCTGCCTTCTCAGATTGCTACCCAGGGTATTATGGGGCTTTCTTCCTTGATTATCATCTGTTAACGCCATAGCACCCTCCTTTCTGTGCACCGCCAAGATTATTATCTCACGGTACAGACACCTACTACCTCAAATGCTCCTTTACGGTCATCTTGCTCATCTCGGCTCGATTTAATATCATCAGTCTCTTTTATTCTTTCTCAATGTCACCATCTCCTTCATGGGTGACATTTTCCCTCATTAAATAAAATCGAATTAAACAAGGCAATACCATATCAATTTGATTTGGTGGCAGGAACAAGGAGGTAACGAATGCCAAAGATACCAGCGATGCCCATCAGTGAACCGACAATGGAAGATATAGCTTTTCACGAGTGTGTGAGCGAGCAGCTATTTCGTTTTGAGCTTCTCAGCAAAACATGGCTTGTGGATATAAGTTGGCTCAAATTCGATGAGACCCAGTACCCACGCTTTAAGTGGAGCCAAGAGACTGTGAATATGTATCGTCTAACCTTGGATAACCTCCCCCCAGTGCAGATAAACTTCGATTGCTATATCTTGGATGGATACCACACTTACCACGCTTATAATATGGAGGGGAAAGGCAAGATACCAGCCCAGTTCCTAGATGTGGCAAGCGAAGACATACTCTGGATGAGCGCCAAGCTCAACTCAGCACATGGCTTGCCATTAACAACAAAAGAGAAGCAGGACTTAGCTTCCAAGTTCGTTGAACGGGGAAAACAAGTAAAGGAAATAGCCGAGCTATTCGGTGTTAGCGAAAACACCATTCGCTCTTGGGCAAGAGAAGCTTTAGATAAAGTTGAAGATGAAGAAAATGCCAAGCTAGTAGAACTCTACTTGAGATGCTACACGGAAGAGGACATAGCTAATGAACTGAAGTTAGATAGGACGACAGTGACAAAAAGGATTGTGAAAATCCTCAATTTTGAGAAAATTCACAATAATCCTGTTTCACGCCAAATATACAACTTGTGGGAGTTCCACGACCTATCTCCAGAGCAAGAGCAATACAAAGATTTGCCTGAGATAATGCCTGGGCAAGTGGCGGAAAATCTATTGTGGTATTTTACTGAGCTCTATGACTTAGTGGTAGACCCGATGGCAGGTAGTGGCACGATGATAGATGTGTGCTTAACAATGAACAGGCGTGTCCTAGCTTATGACCTTATACCAACTAGACCTAGCGAGATAAACAGGCACGACATAGTGAAGGATGGCTTGCCCAAGCTGCCTCAATTGAGGAAAGGTGGCAAGGTGATAAAGCCAAAATTATTGTTCCTTGCCCCGCCATATTCGAAGCAAAGGCAGGAGGAATGCTCCAGAGATGAGACGAACCTAGCTGATATGCCGCTGGGCTTATTTCATGACATCTTAGCCAAAATCATAGACGAAGCTTACGACTATATTTCTCCCGATGGGTATGTTGCTCTCATTATTGGGCAAAGTAGATTTGAAGGAGTGGGGGTGGATCACTACACCGAAATCATGAGGAAGCTAAAAAAACCTTGGAGCATTGAGGAGAGGATTATTGTGCCATATACGACGCAACAGGTATCTGGCCTGGATGCATCTCAAGCTGAGAAAGGGAGGTTTATGCTCAAACGCTATAGGGACTTGGTGGTTTTGGAGAAAAGCATTGATGAGTTACTGGCTCAGCCACCGAAACAGGTTTTGAATTTACCGGAGTGAGAATGTTGAGAGGAGTCAAACCTAATATACGCATTCGCCAGTTGCTGAAGCATGAACGCTTTGAAGAAGCAGCGATAGAGGCAGCGATTAAAAGTTTGAGTAGGATTGAGCCTGGAAGTAGAGTTTATTTCAGTTATAACGGGGCATATGGCAAGCTCCTCAAGAATCACAACGCAAAAATACTGGTTTCATATGGGACGGTGCGCAATAGCGATATTGGTAAACTCCTGGAGGGCTTCATCCATGTCATGCTAGATAGCGGTGCATATCAAGTGCATCGCGGTGTAGTTGAGGCAATTAGTGTTGACTCTTACGCCAATTGGCTGCTACGAGATGTTTTGCCTAAATGCAGCCATATCGTTGATTGTTATGCTAATTTGGATGTGATTGGTGGTGGTGGCAAGCAAACGCTTCAGAACCAGAAGGCACTGGAGTCTCATGGTCTCACTCCTATCCCAGGGTGGCATCAGGGTGAAGATGTAAGAATCCTTGACTACTACTGCGAGAATTACCCATGGGTAGCCATCGGAGGCTTAGTTAATACGAAGACGAAGCAGCTCTGGAAGCTGTTCGATTGGCTACATGGGAGATACCCAAACCAGAAGTTCCATATTTTTGGTGTTGGAATCGATTTACTCAACTATACAGGTGGCTTCAAGGCTTATTCTTGTGATTGCTCAACATGGAATATTGCAGCAAGGTTTGGGCATTTGATTAGGCAGCTTTATTAGGAAGAATCAAGGCAATGCTGAGCAACTATCGTTGCTAAAGCAGTAAGGAGGTGCGATGACTTGGAGGTAAAAGAGCTGACCAGTGAAATTAACTAAGGGAGGTATGAAATGATGATGACTAGGAAATATAAGGCAAGATTGAGACCTAGTGTCTAAAACATAAAAAGACTTTGACTAAAATTGACTCTTCCCTAAACCGCCACTATTTAGAAAGGGGTAAAAATCCCTAAGTGGTATCTTTTGTTCAAGAGATTCAAAGAATGTGGAACTCGGGACAAAATGTAATATATTACGGGATAGGACGCATAAGCTCATCTATCCGGTTAACGCCATATTTGAAGGTTTCAATAGGTGGGGCTCCTGCCTCCGTATATGCCAGCTTGTCTAGGGCCTTCTCAACAGAGTCAGCTTGTTGACGAAGCTCATACCATTCTAAGTACTTGAGTAAGCGTTTTTCCGATTTTTCACCTGTTTGCCTATGATGAGGAGGTTTGATGCCAGTAGTATCTTGAAGTGTGTCTCTTACTTTAACCACATCTTTCCATAGGGAGGTGAACTCTTTTTCAGTAGTATACTCGTCAATCTTAAAGGCAATCCCCCTGTTCCAGTTAAGTAGGTAAATTAGGTCATCTTGCTTTTTTAAAGAGTCATCAATAATGAGTATTTCTGGACGCTTTCCTACATATTTCTGCGGGTCAAAATCCCCCGAAATAAGATAGTAGGCTATCGGCCCCAAAACTTGCCACCGCTCTGGCAAGTCAAAACGCCTCATGAAATGCAAAGAATGAGCAAATATGAGCAGGGATTCTATCGGGGCTTCTGGACTAATCCACTGACGGCTCCACTGCTCTGGCTTTGTTTTTCCTTCTAGAAGTTCCTCTATAAGGCCTGGAAATAGAGTGTGAAATTCTGCAACCCAGAATCTAAACACCCGGCCTAATGACATATCTTCGGGGATTTGTAATGTGCCAAGTTGTAATCGGGTTTTCTCAACTTCCTGCTTAAAGTAATGATTATGAGCAAGAATTTCCCACCTATTTTCTTTGGTATAGAGCCATGCTTCTTTTTTCACGAAATTACTTACCTTGTAAGTTTGCATTTACAAATTTTGGGCATGTGATATTTTAACCATGCCATAAAGGCTTAGTCAAAGCAATGAGTAGCGAAGATAAGGAGAGCAGGTACGGTATGTCAGGGGGTTGGCAGTGAAGGTCGGTCAATACATGACCATGCCACAGCTAGGTGAGTGGCTGATCGAACCTTTAATCGGCCTGGGACACAACCTGCTCATTTATGGCAAGCGGAGTGCCGGGAAGAGCCTATTCGCCTGGGAAATAGCTCGTGCTATTGCCAGGGGAGCTAAACTGTTTGGTCGGTTTCAGGCTGCGTTAAGCAAGGTACTTATTATAGACGAAGAAACATCTGAGTTTGATTTTGAGGACAGGATTAAACAAAGTTTCCTTGGTAGCCAGGCGCTCCGAGATAATATAGAAACATGGCCGCGGCCCGACAAAAGAGGCTTTCGCTTTGATAGCGATATTTGGTTACAGGAACTACAGTCAACAATTGATGTCATGAAACCCAAGTTGGTGATTATCGATAACTTAAATGCTACCCAAGGGAAGATGCACTTTGAAGCTAGCCCTACCCGAGTTGGTGAACTTAGGCAAATCCTGACCAAGTTGAGACAGAATGACCCAGAGTTAGTGTTTGCCATCATTCATCATGAAGGTAAGGATAAGACAAGAGGGCCACGGGGGCCATCTACACTAGAAGATATGAGTGATACTGAGCTGTTGGTATCCAGAGTTTGGGATTCCCCTTTCCGCTTTGTGGTAACGCAAATCCCCCGGAAGCGAGGAATAGGTAGCAGACCTTTTGTTGTCGAACGCAGGATTGTTGGAAGTAAGTCAGGGTTAAAAAATTTGGGATTTGAGGAGCATGTGGAATCGCCTACGCCTTCAGAAATATTGGTAGCTGAGCATTTTGTCATCTACGTTCCCAAGGGTAAGATGAGAAACATAGAGAAATTAGTGGAGGAGATGGAAGGTGACCTAGGGGTAACGAATATCCGCAAAGCTACTCACAACCTGTGGCAGCAGAAATTTTTAAGCCGAGGTAGATTCAAGTCCGGATTGCACAGATATGAGTGGAATCCAAACTGGCCCAAGAGCCATTACAATCGAGCCTTGGAAGGAGTACTCCGTGACAGAGGAACATGGGCAGATTGCGCTGAAGACGCCTTTAGTGAATCTACGCGGAACATGGCACACAAATAAAACTATCAACCTTATCAACCTTATCAATCTTATCAATCTGACTAGCTTATAAGGACGATAGGATTAAAGTGAGGGCTTTAAAGACTAGCAAGTCAAAGGAGGTAAAGTAAATGGGCAGAGGAAAGAAGGTAGATGTGTTAATGAACTTGTGGCAGGAGGCAATAGACAAGACGAGAGACTTAAATGTAGCACAGCTTTCAGAGAACGACAAAGTTCGCCTAGCCGGTATATTGAGTAGTACCAGAACCTGGATAGAGCATTATCTGGATGAGAAACTCTCCGATGTCACGGATCCAAAGAAACTTACTGAAATATTAAAGAGAAGTTCTCCGATGTTACGGAAACTCACTATTTGATGCAATAAGGGAAAGGGTCGAAGAAATGGCAAGTGTGTTCGTGAAGGAGTGAGTGAAATGGATGAAGAATTTGACTGGTGTGACCTTCATGAAGATTCGGTAGATGAAGGAACATACGAATGGAAAGGGTGTTGGGGTTGTTATCACTTCCGTGAAGGAGAAGATTTTCCTTACATGTCTGTGGGTGAGGCAAGTTCTGACGTGGGAGTTTCACAAAGCACTGTCAGGAGATGGATTAAGGCTGGGAAACTTGAAGGGAGACTATTTAGGCAAGGTAGGCGTACGGGTGATCTTCCATCGCCTAAGAAATACCATATCACAATCGAAAGTGTCCAAAATCTGCTGGTGAAGACGAGCTAGCCAAGGCTGTCGAAGGAGCAAATAATTAAAAAGGAGGTAAAGACTAAATGGTAGGATGTGTGTATTCTGGTAAGCTGATATACGTTAATACGGACAACGGCAAGATTCAAATTGAAGAAAGAGATGAGGATGGAGTGGTAGGGGTAGCGCCGCTTGAGTTTGACCCCGAAGGCCCTAGATTTAAGTCATCCAAATGGGAAGACTTACTTAGTTGCACAGTTGAGTGCACTGTGATAGATGATAAATTAATTTCTATCTATCGCACTGAGGAATAACACCCAGAAAGCCAAACTTCGACAGTCTAGGCACCATTTAGAAATGAAGTAAAAGATGGTAATGCTAATTTCTGTTCTAGGTACTAGTCAAGGCTATCTAGCTTTATATCAATAAAGTCCGCCTTCAAAATCTTCGATTTACGCGTGTAAAATTGGTTGAGATACATTTATATATGTATTGCCCACAACATGCCTGTATTGTGCTCTTGTTATTTACTCTTGCCCCTCAGCTTCATATAGCTCCTGTATTAAACCTATTAGTATCTTCTTTACTTTGACATTTAGCCTTTTGCTACCCTTAATTGCCGGTATCACATCCGTAATAACAGATTCTTTGCCAGTTACAAGATAATCAATAGTTACCCCTAACTCCTCTGCTAACTTTGCCAGAGAAGACAAAGAGGGGAATGCCTTACCTTGCTCTATGGCTGAAATGTGTTGTCGAGTTACCCCGATAGCATCAGCCACTTCTTGCTCAGTGGCCTTCAATGTCTGTCTTCTCTCCCTGATTCTTTTACCTATGTTCATTTAAGCCTCTCTGATAATGTAGCAATAACTGAATCTATTGCCCTAATTGTCAAACAATGATTGACAACAAAAAATCAATATAGTACAATATTATTGATATGGTTGAAACATCAAAAAAATACATTAGCGTTAGCGTTACGATGCCCAAGCAACTACTCCACAAACTGAATAAGTATTGTGATTCAGTAATGAAGGGTAGCGTTAAAATAAGGTCAGCAGTAATAAGGCAGGCTATTGAGGAATTTCTTAGTCGCCAAGGAGGGAATTAGGGTTAGATAAAACAAGCCAGCTTGGGAGAGCTGGCTTATGGGATGAATCCAATGCCGTCGAACCCAATCCCATGTTTATTTTATGAAATTCGTTGAGAAAGTTCAAGAAAGGAGGTGGGAAGAAAGCATGTGGACAGGATTTTACTAATTCATTCTGACCCAAAAGCAGCAGATGGATTAACTTCTGTCTTACAAGATTCAGGGTTTGGAGTGGTAACCGCTGCTGATGAGCATGAAGCTTTGGCTGAAATAAACAGGACAGAGCCTGATGTGATAGTCATGGCTGAGGCTCTCGCTAAAATGAATGGAGATAAGCCGTGTGTGCGGATTCGGCAGATATGTGAAGCTCCCATCATCATCCTTGGCGAATATAAGGAAGGAATCGTAGGGATTCATTTTCTGGAATCTGGAGCTGATGTTTATATGACTCAGCCCTTTAACTTAAGGTTGCTTTTAGCGTGGATTCATTCCTTGCTCCGGCGTAGCAAGGCGATTGTTAAAACGGAAGGAGGTAATGCCTATGGATAAAAAGTTATTAGTAATCGGTTTAAGTATATTAACAATACTCTCTATGCTGCTAATTGGTTGTCAAAGACCTTCAATTGAGACAGCAGCAACTTTAGTTCCTGAGAAAGCTGATGCAATAGCTAAAGTTAGAATAGCTGAAATCCTGGATGATGAGGATATTTCTGACCTCTGTGCTTGCATAGCAGCAATGGACCCGCATGCACCACAAACACTCAGCCTAGCATTGGATGAGTTTGAAGACGAGACGGGAGTTGACCTTAGATACTTCAATGAGGCGGTATTATTTGCTGATACTTCTACGATAGAAGCAACAGTTCCTTATGTTGGAGCTATTGTTGAGTGTAACATTCCGGCAAAGCAAGTCTTTGAAATCCTCCAGCGACTAGGAATTAGAAACTATAAAGTGTACACGTACGGTGGCTATGAAATATACAGCCTGGACGATGATATTAGTATTGCCTTTCTCAGTAGCAAGTTAGTGGCGGTTGGGCCTAGAAATGTAGTGGAAGATATTATTGATGTAAGCAATGGTGAGAGTAAACCAATTGAGGGAGAACTTTATGAGATGTATGAGGAGCTTGGTAATCCTCTAGTGAAGGCAGTATCCAGGGTGCCACCATCAGTTAGTCAGGAATTCCCAATAGAAATTCCCTTAGATATAGCTGCTGGCACTTTGGATAAAGATAGTTCAACTATGTAT
>Ga0307380_10012443_pt1 | contig 10590 bp, 16 predicted proteins | sample UN3MG_FD_202239 | JGI IMG/M metagenome (GOLD analysis project Ga0307380, IMG submission 202239) | Soil microbial communities from Risofladan, Vaasa, Finland - UN-3 | ecosystem: Environmental > Terrestrial > Soil > Coastal area > Acid sulfate soil | place: Finland: Risofladan, Vaasa | collected... | reverse complement strand
CGCAAGTGTTGCTGGCGACTAACGTAGGAGTGATCGTCGGAGCCCCAGCCGAATCTCAGCGACGAAGGACTCCTTGCACCCAAGCTCTGGTGCTCGTTGTTTTGCTCTGGCTGGCATCTGTGTCGCCATGTCAGTGCAGACGAAATCCAGGGGCCGCCGGTTGCGACGCCTATGGCGAGGGTGTGGAAAAACAGGGTTGGCGACAGCGGTGGGCTCATCCTGAGTAGGCCGAAGGCCGTATCGAAGGTTGAGCCCAGGGGGCGAGGTCCCGGAAGACAGCGTGTGCCTGCTTCTCGCTGCCTTTTTCCACACCCTTCTATTGCGAGGCTTGACGGCTAGTGAGATGTTTGGTATACTGGATTGGAGAGATTGGGTATATCAGTGCTCGGATTGTCGTGGTTGCTCCGTGCTTGACAACGCCGAATCGAAAGGGTGAACTGCTGCAATCCTCGTGTGGGGAGGTATGCGCCTCGCTGAGCATGATCGGCCTTGTGAGCGACACAACTCCCATTTTCCTCCGTCGAACCGTCGTTGCATCGTGGCCGCGGATGCTTGACGGTGTTGTCAAGGAAAGCGCGTCGCGGGGAACACTGCATCAAATGGCCCAGCGCACAAACACTGTGCGCATCTGGTTGCTCGGCGCTGCCCCCAAGAGAGAGGTACGAGCTTGAGCGCGCCGATCGTGGATCATGTTTGGCCACTTCGGGCAGGACGAGTTTGTGACAAGAGGAACTGATCCAGACAGGGGAGGACAAGGAGAGCGAGGAGATGAGCGAAAGTAGAGTGACCTTTCAGCCCTTCGACATGGAACGGATGATGTCCAAGTGGGAGAACATCATAGAATACAACTTGTCGGAGAGCGGCGTTCACCCGTATAGATCAAGCAGGCTGACCATGTCTTGGCCAGTCGCGTGATCGGCGCAATCGACCTCAGGATTATGGCGGCTGACATCCTTCCGAACTGTGTTTCCGCCTTTATTGTATTGATGAGTCTAAACATGGGCACGGCGATTATGGCTGAAGCTGCCCTGAGCTTCCTCGGCATTGGCATCAAGCCTCCGGCCCCGGCCTGGGGCGCGATGATTCAGAATGGCTATCGATACCTGCTCACGAATGCCATTCTCTCCTTCGCGCCCGGCTTCTGTGTCATGCTGGTGGTCTTGTCCTTTAACATCGTGGGTGATGGCTTGAGGGATGCCCTCGACCCCCGGCTCAGAGGGGTCATCTAGGCGCGGCTAGTGAGTAAGAGTCGAACGAAGATTCTTGGACGGGTTGCACGGTCTGCCCATTCTAGACTTTTTCCTCAAAGGCGGGTGCGAGCTGACCGCTATGGAGGGCGATGACCAGGTCCAGCCAGAGCCGACAGCCGGATGCACCTTCATCCCGCGGGCACCTCATGACGGTCGACAAGTGCAGGCAAGGCATGCCTCGGCTGTGGCCAAGTGCAGGTGGCAGCGATCAGCGTGCGTAAAGGCGCAAGATCAATGGCGCTCGGCAGGAGAGCGCTGGTCCACAGCCCGATGCATGGGGGCAGAGACGGGCATATGACTCTGGTCGCTAGGGGAGTAGCTTGGCAACTCCCACCGGGCTACGGCGAACAGAGCTGTGTCGCGCGAAACGGTAGCTAATAGGTGTACTTATGTCCATGACGAACCGGCACCGAATGCTGGCAGCGATCCGCGGAGAGCCTACGGATCAGCTTCCTTGGGCTCCCAGGCTTGACTTATGGTACAGGGCGAACAAGTTGGCGAGCACGTTGCCCTCTGAGTACCGGAACGCATCTTTGATGGATCTTCTTGATGACCTTGGATGGGGATATCATGCAGTCATTCCCAATTACAAGGATCTTCGTGACTCCACGGACGAGGACCACAAGGCGATTGGCATCTATAATCTGTGGATGATGCCCACTAGGACTGTGCTAGAAAATGTGGACTATGTGGTCGAGCGTCACGGTGATGAAACCAGGGTCGAGTACAACACGCCGCATGGCAAGATAAGCACAACAATGATCTACAATGAGACAATGCTACAATCGGGAATCACCAGTCCCCATGTCTCCGAGCGAGCGATCAAGGGACGGGAGGACTATGCGCCCATAGCCAGCATCTTCGAGAACGCCCGAGTCTTGCCGAACTACGACGGATACCAGGACTACATCGACCTGATCGGCGAGCGCGGCGTTGCGACAGGCTATTTGGCATTGGCCGGTTCTCCAATGCATCTGCTACAGCTCATCCTCATGCCATTTGAACTCTTCATCTACGAATTGCATGATCATCCTGATGAGGTGGCTCAGTGCGCCCAAAGCATTGGAGACCACTTCGAGCACGCCTTGGAAGTGGCGCTGGGCGCGCCGGGCGAAGCATACCTGATCGGCGAGAACTATGATGCAACCCTGACCCCGCCTCCATTCTTCGAGAACCATATTGTCCCCTGGCAGCAGAAATTTGCAGGGGCGCTACACGCCGAGGGAAAGCTGCTGGTCAATCACACCGATGGAGAAAACACCGGGTTGCTAGATCATTACCTAGCCTGCGGATTTGACGTCGCCGATGCCATTTGTCCAGCTCCGATGACAAAGCTGACTCTCAATCAGGTGAGAGAGCACTTCGAGGGTAAGATAAGCGTCATAGGAGGAATACCCTCAGTGGCACTGCTGAAGGACTCGTTCTCGGATCTCGAATTCGAGGCGTATCTGGATCAGCTCTTCTCTTCACTTGGGACGGGTGAGCATCTCATTCTGGGCATTGCAGACACCACTCCGCCGGCTGCTGAGTTTGAGAGGCTGAAGACCATCGCCAGGTATGTGGAGGAGTTCGGTCCGGTGAATCCGGTCGCCTAGGTCGGACCTACTGCCCATTGATTGGTGTCAGACACATGCTGACACGAATGGTCACGCTCACTGGCGGCACTGTGCTCATCTGGAACCATCTGCCCGCGGCAAGGCCACCCTCTTCTGCGGGGACAGGGTAGTCTGCTAATCAGACTCGAGCATCTGGTTGGGTCGACGAAGAGGCGGGCGCAGCCTGGAGGCGCACACCGGACAGAGTCGGGATTGACTGTGCCGAAATAGATGCACCGGTCAGGTGCGCCAGCCTTGCGCCCGGATTGTGGAAGCTGCGGCGTTGCCTCGGATCAGGCTAGTGAAGGAGACGACTGAATGGATGAATGCAAGATTGGATTCATAGGTTTGCGAATCGTGGGCTTGCCATTGTGCAAGCACTTGGTAGATGCCGGGCACAAGGTGAGGGGCTACGATATTGTGCCTGAGAGAGTCGAGTCGGCGGTAGCATCCGGGGGAGAGATTGGCCACTGTTGTCGGGATGTCGCCTCCAGGAGTGATGTGGTCATCTCTATGCTGCCGGACTCTCCCGATATGCGAGACCTACCTGGGTGAGAATGGCGTACTTGGGGGGTGAAGCCAGCTACTTTGTTGATTGACATGTCCACCATCTCGCCCATCGTGGCCACCAAGGTCTCCCGGGCAGCAGCAGAGAAGGAGTGCCGGATGTTGGACGCGCCGGTCTCTGGCGGTGATGTGGGTGCCCAGAACGCCACTCTATCGATCATGGTACGGGGGGAGGTGGTTGCCTTTGAGCGAGCCAAGCCCACCTTCGAGTTGCTGGGCAGTCCGACCAACTGTGCGCCTTCCGGCGCTGGACAGACGGTGAAGGCATGCAGTCAGATTTAGGTTGCCGTGAACCTCATGGGCATGGCAGAGGCACTTGTGCTAGGCGCTAAGGCGGGCGTCGACCCTCAGATTGTGCTCAGTGGGCTGAGCGCTGGCTATGCACAGACGCGGGTGATGGACGTTCGTGGACCGCGCGTGATAGAGGGAGACTTCCATCCCGGCTTCCGCAGTAGGTTCCACCATAGGGACTTGAACATCATTCGCGAGACCGCCCGGGCCTTGGAGTGCTTCTTGCCGGCATCGGCATTGGCTCACGAGTTGTTCACAGCGGCGCAGGCCAGCGGCTGGGGTGATATGGACCACTCCGCGGTAATCAAAGTCATTGAATCCCTGTCGAAAGTGGAGGTGAGGGTCGCATCGTAGGGTGGGTCACAGGTGGTGACTGGCGCACGGGGAGCACCGCCGCTACATCCGAATGCCGCCCATTGAGGGTCAGGGAGGTATCCGTCGGGACCAGCGCGCCCGGCGCCCGTGTTCAGTGAATGGTCTCTGCCGCGCGTATCCATTCCGTATGTCGGAATCCGGCATCGACGAGTTGTAGCGACTCCATGAGCCGTGAGAGCGAGCAACGATGACGGCAACGGCTTGTCGCAGAAGGAAACCTTACACTATCGGAGGGTGGTCAATGGACTTGCGACAGATCCATGACAGCGTGATCGCTGGGGATGCTCCTGCGGTCGAGGAACTGGTGCAGCAGGCTCTAAGCGATTCTGTCCCTGCCGGCGAGATCATCTTGGGCTCCCTGATTCCAGCGATGACCGAAGTTGGTGACAGCTTCGGGCGCCAGGAGATCTATGTATCGGAGATGCTGCTAGCGGCTCGCGCGATGAAGTCCGCGCTTCGTATCCTGAAACCACTGTTACTGCAGGGTGAGCTCGAGCCGGCCGGTTGCGTGTTGATGGGTACAGTGAAGGGTGACTTGCATGATATTGGCAAGAACCTGGTATGCACAATGCTAGAGGGTGCAGGCTTTCAAGTGATTGATCTTGGAATAGACGTGCCGCCCGGCACTTTCGTTGATGCGGTGCGCGAGCGGAAGCCAGACCTCGTGGGCATGTCCGCGCTGCTCACAACGACAATGGCCGAGATGCGGAGCACCATAGAGGCGTTGCGAGAGGCTGGGCTACGCAATGGCGTCAAGATCATGGTCGGAGGGGCGCCCGTTACGCAGGCCTACGCTGACCAGATAGGAGCAGATGGATACGCGCCTGATGCGGGCACTTCGGTTCGACGGGCACGGCGACTACTCTCGATAGAATGAAAGGCGGCCATTGATTGGAAAAAGTATTTGGTGATGGGAGAGATAACGGTGCAGACAAACCTGAGCGGCTCCGGAAGGAGCGTGACAATCTCCAGTGATGGGCCGTTTACTGTCATTGGCGAGCGCATCAACCCTAGCGGCAGGCGGCGTTTGGCGCAGGCGCTGTCGCGGTCAGAGATGAGCTTGGTGCGGTCCTACGCGATGGCTCAGCTGGAGGCCGGTGCGCACCTCATAGATGTGAACGTGAGTGTTTCCGCTGTCGACGAGCAGACAGTCCTGCCTCTGGCGATCCAGACCGTAGCAGAGGTGACAGATGTTCCTCTCTGTATTGACACGCCAAACGAGAGAGCCCTGCGTGCCGCCTTGGAGGTTTGTCCTGGCAAGCCACTGGTCAACTCCGTCACAGGCGAGAGGGCGTCTCTCAACTCCGTGCTTCCATTAGTGGAGGAATACGGATGCGCCGTGATCGGGCTGACCATCGACGACCAAGGCATCCCATGGGATGCCCGGCGTCGTTATGAGATAGCTGAGAGGATCTTGGACGCGGCGAAAGCTTGTGGTGTTCCCGCTGAGGACGTCGTGATTGATCCCCTCGCCATGGTGGTAGGAGTGGACCAACAGGCCGCACTTGTGACCCTGGAGGCCATCGAGTTGATCCGTTCGAGGCTGGGGGTGAACATTACTGTGGGCGCGAGCAATATCTCGTTCGGGCTGCCGGAGCGAAGTCTCATTAATAGATCGTTCCTCACCATGGGCATGGCAGCTGGGCTGAACTGCGCGATCTTGGATCCTCTCGACGTTGAGATGCGCAGAGCAATTGCTGCCGCTGATCTCCTTCTTGGAAAAGACGACTTCGCCGTGGGCTTCGTTGGTCGGTCCCGACACGGTTGGTGATTGCTGTGCTGGGGGCTACCTGATCCCGAGGTGATGCCCCGCTCGCCGTGCACCCGGCATGCCAGGCCCCGATCTCCATGTTGCTCATGCGAGTGTGAGCGCGCACACGATGACTGGGAAGGCGTGGCGGCGAGTTTCGCGGGCGACACTCAGCCCCAGGTTGGCCAACGCCGTTGCCCATGACCTCTTGGGCCACGCCTTGTGGCACGGCCGCGTCTCCGTAGAGTCCGGGTAGTAGGTCGAGTTGACCGATACGCGAAAGGGCAATCAAGGGAGAAGAGTCGCAGATGACTCTCGCAGGCGCCCCAAACTCCTCAGTGTGGCAACATCTTCTTCGAGCTGCTCCGTATCATAGTTCACGGGTATTCCCTGCTGGCGGGGAGTTGGAGTAACTGCCACACAGTCAGTCCAGCTAGCTCTTTCGCCTTGCCAAGACACAGCTTCTGACGTCCGCAAAGGTGCACTGCGAGTTCTGCGCCCAGCTCCTCCTCGTTCATCTTGGTTGCACTTCCCCCGTCAACGGGCACCCTTATGGCAGAGGTTCGAGGTGTCACAGTGCTCAGATCCTCCTACTTCCATAGAGGGTCAAGTCAGTCAACTCACATCACAGGCCGTGCCAGAGAAGAAAGGGGCGGATGCTTAGAGGGCCTCGGCCGACCTAGAGTTGGATTCTGCGTGCCTCGGCCCGATAAGCCACTCATTCGGTGAGAGCAGCCGTCGGCTCCCCAGCCAGCAGAGTTGCTGGTATGGTAAGCGCTCCTACGGTCCTCTTCTTCACGCGGTTCGTTCGCGGTGGACCGTATGCCCGGTGGTCATCTGCCCCCTTTCCCAGGCGCTATCCCGCCTTCCGATAGCTACTCTCGCTCCGGCTGACAACCCGGGCCACCATGATCACTTGCTCATCATCCAGAACCACATAGATGACCCGACAATCACCAACCCGTATGCAGCATGTCCCCTTGAGAGCTGCTCATACGAGCACACATCCCGCCGGTCTCGGATCTGCAGCCATGGCATCGATCGCAGTCACCACCCGGGCGGGGTCTCGCTGGGGGAGACGGCCAAGGGCCTTGTGTTCCCGGCGTCCTATCTCAATCCGATACGTCATCGGTGCCCTCGGCCAGCTCCGCCTTGACCTCATCCCAGGGCGTGGTCTCTCCCGCCACATAAGCTTACAGCGCCTCGTGGGCGGCCAGCGCGTCCTCCAGTTCCTCAAGCCGGCGCAAGTCCTCTATGCTGATCACGGCCGCCTATGGGCAACAGACCGAGCTGACGCACGAACAGCAGCTGCATCAGCAGGGCCAACCAGAATACAGGCATGGAGACATTGACCACCGCAAACACGCGGCTGAAGTGATCGAGCCAGCCGTCTTTGAAGGCGGCAGAAAGCACACCCAACGGGATGCCAATCAGCACGGTGAAGATCATGCTGACGAACACCAGCTCCAGGGTGGCAGGCAGAAAGACCCTCAGATCGTCCACGATGGGCCGACGGCTCCGGACCGAGATCCCGAAATCACCCCGCAGGACTTCACCCATGTAGCGCAGGTGTCGCTCGTACAAAGGCCGATCCAAACCAAGTTTGACTCGGGCCGCTTCGCGTGTTTCGGGTTTGGCCCGGGGCCAGACGTACAATGCCACGGGATCGGACGGCAGAAGGCGGGCGATGACAAACGTTACGATCGAAACACCCACCAGGACCAAAGCAGCGAGGAGCAGCTGTCGAATGATATACTCAGCTTTGGCCACGAATGTACCCCTTTGGTCGAGAGTAGGGGCCGACCGCTCTAGACCCCGGTCGGCCCCATACTGTTGGTCGTGTCGTCAGTCTAGGCCCTCACCTCACATTCAGCCCCACAACGGATAGGCCTATCGCGCCGTTGTCAGATCGTAGATGAAAACGGTTCTTAGATAGGCGGGGTTGTTCACAAAGCCCTCGATGTCCTTGCTGATGGCTACGGAGTCGAGGACATCCATGACCCAGACCGCTGGACAATCCTCTATCAGGATCTTCTGCGCCTCCTGGAACATCTGATCGGCAGCCTCACGATCAGTGCTAGTGAGTTCGTTGGCTTCGTCGATCATCTCGTCAAACTCCGGGTTGCAGTAGTAACCGAGGTTGTAGAAAGTCTCTTCTTCGCAGTGGAACATGGCAAACAGCGGATCGTACGGCGTCGGGTACGAGGGGCCCCACAGTTGAACGGTTATGTCCTGGGCGGTCTGCGGATCCTGTTTGGCATATTCCCACATCGCTGAATAGGTCATGCCCTGTGTCTCCAGGTCGATGCCTATCTCAGAAGCGGGGTACACCCAGAGTTCCGTGGGCCATTCGTGACCTACGTACCCTGACATATAGGTGAGCAACAGATGGAGAGGTTGTCCATCCTTGTCGCGGATGCCATCCCCGTCCGTATCCACCCATCCGGCTTGGTCCAGAAGTTCTCCCGCCTTCTCCGGGTCGTAAGTGTACTGGAAGCAGTCTTCGCAGTGGCCCCATAGCGCCGCGGGCACGGCGCCGCGGGACTGGGTGAAGATCCCCGCTCCCCTCTCCACTACTTCGTCGTACGGTAGGCTGTACGCCAGCGCCTGGCGGACGAGTGGGTCGTTGAGTGGCGCCTTCTGGACGTTGAGCAGGAACTGCATGTGCAAGTACGACGGCTCGGTGTAGACGTTGAGGTTGGCCGCGCGTAGTTGCTCGACCTTGTCGGGCGGGAGGTCTCGCATGATGTCCGCCTCGCCCATCTCGATCATCTGCAGCTGTTGAACGGTGTCCTCGACGATCTCGAAGACGACCTTGTCGAACTGATTGTCCGCCCAGCCCTTCCAGTAGTCGTCGAAACGAGTCAAGATCATGCGCTGCCCCTTGTCGTAGGACTCGTACATGTAAGGGCCGGTCCCAAAGCCGTTGGCTTCGTCGAACCACTCTTTCGGCTGATCCGTGACGGCAGGGCTGATCATGCCCCCACAGTAGGCTGACGTGGCGATGATGTCCAATGCTGCCGGGTAGCTGCACTTCATCTTGACGGTATAGTCGTCGAGCACCTCCACGTCTTCCACAGCAGCCCAGATCCAGCTACAGCCCGCTCCCTCCGCAGCCCAGTAGTGCTCGAAGGTAGCCTTCACCGCGTCGGCGTTGAAGGGTTCCCCATCCTGGAAAGTCACCCCCTCGCGCAGGTGGAAAGTCCACTCGGTCGCGTCTTCATTGGCCTCCCAACTGGTGGCCAGCCCAGGGCCGAGCAGCTCAGCGGAGCCCGGTGTGTTCATATACACCAGGTTCTCATAGATGAGGTTTAGCGCCGGGTTCTCGCTGGAGAAAGCGTACGCGGGATCCAGGTCGATGAACTGTTGCCACATGATGGACGTGATGACCTTTGGCTCGGCCGCTACCAGAGGCTCGGTTGCCCCCGCGGGTGCGGTGGGCTCAGGGCCTTCCGTTTCAGATGGCGGAGCCGCCGGCGCGCAACCTGCCACCAGCAGTGCCACGAGCATCACTCCGATCACAGCAAACCACAATCGCCTTAGCATCTTTCCTCCTCCTTGTTTGGCTTCATAATCGTGTCAGCACCTAGCAAGACAATGCGAATATGTAGTCGCTTGCATCACCTCCTTCTGCCGTCGTTCCACCGCCGCGCAAACACACGCTTCCAGTACACGCACTCGCCTGTCAAGTGCGCACCAACCTTCCTACGATCTCTCCGCCATCAGTTCTTCGATCGGTCGGTACTGGATGTCGAATCCGAAATAGCGCGGGCCGGTACACTCGTTGAGACTGAACTCAGTGCGAAAAGCCTCCAGCCCTTTGATCCCCAACGCAACAACCTCGTCGCCCTCTTTGATGTCCGCGTTGGTGGTCCCTTCACCACTGCGCGCCCGCACGAGGGTGACGATGTCAGGACTGCAGATCCAGGGCTTGCCGTTCAGCCAGGAGATGTGGTTCTTGTTCTTGAACCAAACGTCCAGAGTCTGTCCTCGTAGTCGTAGGTTCCCCCGACGTGAGTCGTTCCGAACATATAGCCGTCGCGATCCTCCCGGTCCTTGCTCATGACGATCCCCTCAAACAGCCGCCAACCGTCGGCGATCTCGACGATGGCGTCAATAGGGTGCTCTCCCCTCTCGAGAGCCTGGCGCCTCGCTCGCCCCATGGCAAGGCACTTGGGAAGGGTACCCCTGACGAGTACCTCTTTCATCTCACTTGCGATGAGTGGAGTAATGGCCGTCGAGGCATCTCCAAAAGCTGCGAGGGCAAGATGCTTGCCCAGTCGTTCGCCCATGCGAGGATTCGCGCAATTCTTGGCAATGGTGATGTTGCCCCACTTGTCGATAGCCACGAAAGGCCAGGCATGTTTCCCATGCAGGTGCGTTCTGCTCTGGATATCTTCGGGCACGGCGCGCCCAGCATAGTCGCCGTCGACCACAGGGACACCAAGATGGGCGCACTGGATATACCAGAAATGCATGACCTAGTATACCATAATGCTCATGCACTGTCAAGCCGGTCAGATGGATGGGCGGGTACACCAGGGAGAACTCAGATTTCCTGAGCCACCTGGTGGGCCAGGTGGCTCCAGGGTGGGATGCAGGAGTAGTTGTTCCAGAGTCCAAAGGGGTGCCGCCATGTAGCGTGCGGGCATCTGAGGCGCCACGTCGCCACGGGGTACACTACAGGAATGCAGCACGCGCCAATCGTGTGGCTGCGAACGGAGGGTTCCTGGGGAGGTCTTGATCGCTCGTGTGACGGTCC
>Ga0307380_10012442_pt1 | contig 10590 bp, 5 predicted proteins | sample UN3MG_FD_202239 | JGI IMG/M metagenome (GOLD analysis project Ga0307380, IMG submission 202239) | Soil microbial communities from Risofladan, Vaasa, Finland - UN-3 | ecosystem: Environmental > Terrestrial > Soil > Coastal area > Acid sulfate soil | place: Finland: Risofladan, Vaasa | collected... | reverse complement strand
AGAGCAGCTTCCCCGTCGCGGCGTCCAGGCAGCGCAGGCGCGACCGCTTCAGCCCGGCCTGCGGCACGAGCAGCCGCCCGTCGTAGTACAGCGGCGAGGTATAGCAGACGTGCACGCCGGGCCAGTACCGCCGCCACAGCAGCCGGCCCGTCTCCTGTTCGACGGCGAAGACCTGGCCCTCGGCGGTGTGGGTGTACATCCGCCCGCCCCCGCAGACGGGCAGGTGCTTGAACGAGCCCTCGTACCGCCGGATCCACTTCAGCCGCAGCGGCGGGGCCACCGGCTGGGCCGTCGCGTTGGCGTTCGCGAAGTCGCCGAAGTTCGTGTACCAGTCGTACCGCGCGTCGGCGTGGGGGCCCTTCAGCGGGCTGCGGACTTCCCACAGCTTCAGGTCCTCCGTCGGCAGCGGGGCGGTCCCGTCCGGCCCCAGGACGTACAGGTAGCCGTCTTCGCAGCCGAAGTAGACCCGCCCGTCGCAGACGGCCGCGGGGGCCGTGATCGCCTTGCCGAAGGCCGTCGGGAACGACCACACCCCGCCGCCGCCCGACAGCGGCACGACGTAGAGCCTGCCGTCCAGCCCGCCGTACACGGCCGAGTCGCGCAGAAGCACCGGCGGGCAGATGGACGGATAGCCGCCGAGGCACTCCGGCTCGTCGCGGCCGGGGCTGTGCCGGCAGAAGCCGAAGCCCTCCTCGGGCCGGCACCGGTAGACGTCGCCGCCTCGCACCGACACCGAGCAGAAGCTCAACAGCCCCGGCATGTCGTTGCGGGTCTGCGTGCCGCGGACGGAATCGGTCTGCACCTTGCCGTCGCGCAGGCGGAGGACCTCGACCCGGCCGGTGTTGTCCCGCCGGTGCCACTGGCGGTAGACGGCGCCGGTCTCGTCGGCGGTCAGGCCGAACGTTGCGGGCAATTCCTGGCCCTTGTAGCTGGGCACGAAGCCCATGGCCAGCAGCTCCGCGCGATCGCCGGCGTCCCTCAGCCACAGCGTCTCGCCCCCGGCCGGGACGACCAGCGTCCTGTCGAACATCACCGGGTCTCGGGAGCAGCAGAACTGGTCCCGCCAGCCCGCGCGGTCGCCCTTCTTGTGCTTCAGCCAGTCCGCCCCGCTCCAGCGGTCGCCCTCGAAGCCCAGCTTCTCCCGCACATAGTCCCACTGCCAGCAGACCTCCCCGTCGTCCTTCACCGCGTAGACCCGCGAGCCCAGCGTCGCGAAGTACGCCCGGCCGTTGGCCACCACCGGGCTGGCGAAGATCGGCTCGCCGCAACGCAGCTCCCTGACGACCTCGCCGCTGGCCACGTCCAGCACGTAGTACGAGCCCGCCATCGTGCCGAAGTGCAGGTACCGCCCCACCAGCGCGGGCGAAGAGACGTTGTTGCAGTTGGCCGCCCCGCCGCGGGTGGGACGCTTCCACACCACGGCCAGCGTCTCGGCGTCGATGCAGAACGCCACGCCCGATCCGTCCACCACGTACACCCGCCCGCCGGCCACGACCGGCGCCGTGAAGACGGCGTCCGTCAGCGGCACGGCCCCCACCAGCCCCAGCGGCGTGGTCACCGCACGGTCGGGCGCGTTGCCCGAATGGCGGGCGTCGTACTTGAGCTGGAGCCAATCCTCCCCGGCGCAAGCGGACACCGGAATCGCAAGGGCAGGTAGCACAGCGGCGACGATCCCCAAAGCCGGCCATCTCGACATGTCTGGTCCTCCCAGCCTGGACAGACCCACACTCGGAGCGGCACACGGACCCATTATGGGTAACCAGGCTTGCCCTGTCCATGGGGCCAGACCGGGATGTTGCTTGTCCGGCCCGGACGCGGTAGGCTGCGCCCCCGTCGTCCTTCGTGGGAGAAGGCCATGGGCCAGATCGATCCGAACGGGCCGCCATTGCTTTCCGCCGACCGCGGAGCCGACCTCCGCCGCGGGCTGCCGATGTTCTCCGCCTCCGACCCCCAGGCCCTCGCCGCCGAGCGGGCCGAGCTGGTCGAGCTGGCGCGCCGGCCGTTCTACGCCCGCTGGCTCGGCTACGCCGGCAAGACCGGGCCCGCCTGGCTCCAGAGCGCCCTGACCCTCGGCGGCGGCAGCGCCTGGGCGTCGCTCACCATCGGGGCGTTCTACCAGTACGACCTGCTGTGGGTCCAGCCGCTGGCGATGATCCTCGGCATCGTCATCCTCGCGGCGATCAGCCATCAGACCCTCTCGACGGGCGCCCGGCCGTTCGACGCGATGAAACGCTACGCCTCCAGCCCGGTGGCCTGGGCGTGGGCGATCGCCTCGCTGGCGGCCACGGTGATCTGGCACTTCCCGCAGTACGCCCTGGCGGCCGGCATGACGGAGAACATGATTACGGCGGCCAGCGGCTGGGCGCCCCGCGGCGCCGCGCAGACGGCCCTGCTCGTGGCCGTCGGGTTGGTGGTGCTGGTCGTCTCGACGGCGATCACGTGGAGCTATCCCCGCGGGCGGCGCGGCATCCGGCTGTACGAGCGCGTGCTGAAGACGATGGTCTGGCTGATCATCGCGGCGTTCGCCATCGTGATCGCCCGCAGCACGATCGACGGCAGGATCGAGTGGGGCCGGGTCGCCCGGGGCTTCCTCCCCCTGCGGATCCCGACGGACGCCAAAGGCATCGAGACGGTCATGGCCGCCCTCAGCGCGGCCATCGGCATCAACATGACGTTCCTGTTCCCCTACACGCTGCTGGCGCGAGGCTGGGGGAGGGAGCATCGCGGGGTGTCGCAGTTCGGCCTGGTCACGGGCATGCTCATCCCGTTCACCGTCGCCACGTCGCTGATGATCGTCGCGGCCGGCTGCACGATCTTCCATGAGCTGGAGTTCCTCCAGGTCGCCGAGATCGCCGCCGGGCGGTGGCGGCCGCTCTGCGTGGCCCTGCGGGACGCCGGCACGCCCGCTCGCCAGCGGGTCTGGCAGCTCCTGCCCGATTCGGCGAAGGCCGCCGCCGAGAGCGGCGCGGCGGGCCGGGCGCTCGACGAGCAGCAGAAGTCCCGCATCGTTGAGGGCCTCAACGCGCTGATCGCCTCGCCGGAGCTGTACCGGCAGGAGGACTTCGCGGGCGTCGCGTTGCCCGATCACGCCGCGGAGCTGCTGAAGCCCGGCCACGGCCCGCTGGGCGACAAAGAGCTCCGCCGGGCGAAACGTGCCCTCCTGGCGGCGGCCTACAGCCAGCGCGGCGACGGGAAAGGCCAGGCGTCGTACCTGCTGCCGCCGCTGGGGACGATGGTCTCGCCCACGCGCGGCGCCGAGATGATCGCCGCCGGCGTCGGCACGTTCTTCGGGCGGATCATCTTCGGCTTCGGCATCCTCGGCATGGTGCTCAGCACGATCACGCTTCACATGCTCGTCTGCGGCTTCGCGGCGTGCGAGGTCCTCGGCGTCGAGCCGGAGGGCTGGAAGTACCGGCTGGCGTGCCTGCTGCCGGCGCCGGGGTTCCTCGGCGTGGTGCTCTGGCAGTACATGCACGGGTGGATCGCCATCCGGGCGTCCGCCATCGCCGGGCTCCTGACGCCCATCGCGTATATCGCGTTCTTCATCATGAACAACCGCCGCAAGTACCTCGGCGACGACACGCCAAGAGGCGCGAAGGCCTGGCTGTGGAACGCGGCCATGATCGTCAGCATCGCGGTCACCTGCGCCAGCATCATCTACTTCCTGATCCACAACTACGACAAGGTCCTGGGCCTGACCTGACCGCCCGGGGCCCTCCGCCTCGCCGACGGCGCGGGCGGAAGGAAAGGAGAGCGAGAATGAAGCGCATCACACGCCGAAGTTTCGTCAAGAAGGGATCGTTGGCGGCGGGGGCCGCGGTCGCCCTGTCGCCCTGGGCCCGCGTGCTCGGCGCCAACGGAGACGTCCGGGTGGGCGTCGTGGGCTTCCGCAGCCAGGGAGGCTACCACATCAAGCTGCTTCGCGAGCTTCCCGGCGTGCGCGTGGTGGCCCTGTGCGACCCGGACCGCGACGTGCTGGGCCGCCAGGTGAAGAGCTTCGCCGGCGACAAGCAGAAGGTGGACGGCTACGCCGACGTCCGCAAGATGCTGGAGGACAAGGACCTCGACGCGATCACCACCGCCACGCCCGATCATTGGCACGCCCTGGTGACCATCTGGGCCTGCCAAGCCGGCAAAGACGTCTACGTCGAGAAGCCCCTCTGCCACAACCTCTGGGAGGGCCGCAAGATGGTCGAGGCGGCCCGCAAGCACAAGCGGATCGTCCAGTTCGGCAACCAGAACCACGGCCAGAAGACCGGCCAGACGCGGCTGGAGATGGGCGACCTCGGCAAGATCCTGGTGGTGCACACGTCGCTGAACCGCATGCGGAAGAGCATCGGGAAGGTCCCCGGCCCCCAGGCGGTGCCGGAGTCGTTGGACTACGACCTGTGGACGGGCCCGGCCCCGCTGGAGCCGCTGAGGCGGAAAAACCTGCACTACGACTGGCACTGGGTCTGGCCGACGGGCACGGGCGAGCTGGGCAACAACGGGGTCTATCCGCTGGACGCCTGTCGCCTGGCGCTCGGCCAGGGCACGCTGCCCCGGCGCGTGATGTGCTTCGGCGGGCGGTTCCTCTTCGACGACGACGGGCAGACGCCCAACACGCAGGTCTGCCTGTTCCAGTACGAGCCGGGGCCGCTGGTCATCTTCGAGCTGCGGAACCTGCCCTCGGAGAAAGGCCCCAAGACCCTCCCCACGAAGATGAAGTGTGATCGCGGCGAATCGAGGCTCCCCAGCCCGACGGGCCAGGCCGGCGAGACGGGCGGGTTCGGGGCGCACAAAGGCCACCTGTTCAACTTCCTCAGCGCCGTGCGCAGCCGGAAGGTTTCCGACCTCCGGGCCGACGTGCTCGAAGGGCACCTGTCCACCGCCCTCGTCCACATGGGGAACATCTCCTACCGGCTCGGCACGCCGCATTCGCCCGAGGAGGCCCGCGAGGCGATCGCGGACCGGGGCAGCGACGCCACCGAGGCCCTCGCACGCTGCCAGGAGCACCTTGCCGCCAACGGCGTCGACTGGTCCAAGGGCCGGTTCATCGTGGGCCCGTGGCTGGAGATGGACCGCCAGGCCGAGCGGTTCGTCGGCAGCTCGAAGGTCGTCGCACAGGCCAACGAGCTGGTCAAGCCGCCGTACCGCAAGCCGTTTGTCGTTCCGGACGAGGTCTGAGCCGAGACCGGACGAGGCCGGGAATGGGCCAGAGGAAGACGATCACCCGCCCTCCAAGGAGGCTGCCAATGTCCCGTTCGCGCAGAGTGCCGTGGCACGTGCCGGTCCTTCTGGTCGCCGTGGCGTGCGTCGGTGCCCTCTCGGCGCACGCCCCGGCCGCGCCGGTGCGGCAACCGTTCACGGAGGTCTATGACGCCCCCGCAGAGGCCGCGGCCGCCCTTTCGGAGAAGTCGCTGTCGCACAAGGCCCGCTGGGTGCGGCTCCGGGAGAACGATACCACACATCGCTTCAACGGATGCACGGTGTTCCTCAACGACAAGATCGTGGGCGTGCTGCATCCGGGCGCCCCGGACGTCGATCTGTACTCGCGGCAGACGCCCGGGTTGAAGCTCTGCGCGCGACTGTGCCCGGTCGGCGCTGACGGAGTGGAGCTCAAGCCGACGTCGCTCGCGGTCAAGGAAAACACCACAAGCTCCGTTTCGCTCGAGGTCGCCCTCCGCTCGCCGGACGATGGGCCCTGCCGGATCACCTACATACTGAGCGCCGGCCAGCCGTTCGTCAAGACGACCGCCGCGGGCGTCGCGAAGCTTCGCGTACGGGCCCCCTGCCGCTTCGCCGTACTGCCCGATTTCTTCGGCGATGACATCGTGGTCGACGCCGCGGCGATCTCCGTCGGCCGGGCCGAGCTGCCGAGCGAAAACTTCCTCCTGCACATGATGCACGGCGGGGAGGCGATCGTCATGACCGTCTCCCAGTCGCGCGACAACGACATCGGGATCTCCCTGTCGAAGCCCGCCCCTCGGCGGATCGAGAGCTCCGACATCTCCTACGGCAAGACGCCACACGTGTGGGTGGCGGTCCTCGCGCACAAGGGCGTCTGGCACGAGCGCACGGTCGGCCCGGCGGACGCCGGCAAGGTCCTCGACCTGGACTGGACGATGCCCTTCCCCGCCCTGTGGAGGGTGGACTGGAGCACGGTCGACAAGCTCACCGACAGTTGGGAGATGCTGCTCCAGCACCCCGAGGGCAAATACGTGATGCAGGAGTGGTTCGGCGAGGACCCGGCCGAGGGACAGAGCTTCGGCCCGGAGTTCGGCGCGAGAGACTGGAACAAGCCCGGCCGGAAACGCTGGAACCCCGTCCTCGGCAGCTACCCCTACCCCTGCTGGGTGGACAAGGACTCCCGGGGCTACCTCCAGCCCCTGACGCAGCGCCGGTACGTGGAGCGCGGGGAAGTGTACAACTTCGACGGGCCGGCAATCGTCTATCCGTTCGACCGGGCCCGGGCCGCGCCGTTCCGCACGCCCATCGAGAAGCTGACGGTGGTGGACCTGGTGCGCATGACCTTGGGCGTGGGCCCATGCCAGTACATCCTCGACCTGGAAGGCCAGAAACGCAACTCCGCCGGCGTGGCCACATGCTACGCGCGGGACGTGATCAACGCCCTCTTCAAGGAAGGCACCCAACTACAGAACGGGCCCGTGATCGAGAAGCGCCTGGCCGAGGCCGTCGCGTTCATTCGGAACGTGCGCGAGCGGATCGACAACTATGTTGAGTTCGGCCACAGTATGCGGGCGTATCTCCAGAAGGAGAAGCGCCTTCATCCGAAGTATGCACCGTTCCTTGATGAACTGGTGTCGATCACGGAGAGGCTGGACCAGTTCTACGAGAGCCGCAAGGACAGGATCTACACACCCCAATACGCCGAAGAGGTGGCCGCAGGTTTTCGCAGGGACCTGCTGAGGTACACTGGCCAGGACGCCTACGCGAAATGCGGCGAGCGCATGAAGGTCTTTACGGGGATCGGCGGGGCACAGGACGGGCTGGTCGCCTCGTGCCGGATGATCGTGAAGGTCCTGCGGCAGCGGGCCGGGATCGCCATGGCCGTGAACCTCGAGCTGAAGGACATCGCCACCGAGGTCCGCGCCCGCACGCAGCAGGTGCTCCGCAGCCCGACCGCCTACGAGGCCCCGCAGCACTGAGCCGGCGCGTCCCGTGACGCCCGCCGGGGGTGTGCCTGCCGCGACCATCCGGCACAGTGGTCCGGTACACCACGGCGGAATCGATGGGCTGCGCTACCGCCGTCCCCGGCGGTCGCGAGGGAGCGCGCGCGCCGGCTGGGTCGGCGCCGATGTCGGGGCGACCTTCGACTTGGCGGCCGGCTTGCTCTTGAGCTTCGCGACGATCGCACGGACGGTCGAGGCCGGCAGGACGTAGCTTTCGACGCGGCCGGCGCGGGCGATGTTCACGCCGACGGCCTTCCCGTCGGAGTCCACGGCCGGGCCGCCGCACTGGTCGGGCCGCAGGGCGGAGTCGTGCTGGATGACGCGGGAGAAGCCGCTGCTTCGCAGGCTCAGCTCGCCGCCCATGTGTTCCTGGGGGTTGAGTTGGCGGCCGTCCAGCCATTCGCCGAGAGTAGCGGCGATGTCGATGTCCTTCTCGCCCCGGCGGACGCGAAGCTTGATCTCGTCGCCCGGCTTGGAGCGGCGCAGGCGGGACTGGAGTTCCGCCCGGTCGCGGACCTCCTCCTCGCCCAGGGCGACGATCAGGTCGCTGGGCCGCAGCTTCGCGTGGGCCGCGGCCGTGTTGGGGTACACCTGCTCGATCCGCGGCTCGTCCGACTCGGTGTCGAAGCTGATGCCGAGGAAGCCGTACCGCGGCAGGGCGCGCCGCGGCGAGGGCAGACTGCGCTGCCGCACACTGACCACGCCGAGGGAGAGCGGCTGATCATCCAGGCCCGGCGTGACAATCCAACTGCCGACGGGCGGGTCGTCGCTGTCGGCCCACTGGACGGGCGTGATCCCGCCGCCGTCGACCTTCAGCAGGGCCAGGTCGTTCGCCTCGTCGGTGCCGACGAGGGCGGCCTTGAGCGGCTTGCCCCCGGCCGGGCGGCACTCGACGGGGCCGGACAGCTCGCTGGCCTTGGTGGCGACCAGGCCGGCGTCGACGACCGTGCCGAGGGCGACCTGCTTGCCGCCGCAGTAGACGCCAACCGTGCCCTTGCGGGCCCGCGCCACCACGGGCGCGAAGGCGCGCTTGACGGAGTCGTGGTACTTCGAGCTGGTCTGCGGGCGCTGCCAGAAACGCTCCCAGCGCCGCGACCGGCGCGCGTCCTCTTGTGCCGACGCCCCGGCCGCGAGAAGGCCGATCAGGGCCCCGGCAGCGGCCCTCGCCACAGCGAAGCGGACGGTTGCCTTCGCAGATCGCTCCGTCGATGCGTTGTTTCGTGCTCTTCCGGCCATGATTCCTTCACTTCCTTATGCCGGCCTCGCGGCCACCTTACTGCTCTCGTCGGCCCAGCACGACGTTCAGCTTGACGGTCTTGCCGTCCCGAAGGACGGTGACGGCCACCTTGTCGCCCGGTTTCCTCTCGGTGATCCTGCGGACGAGGGTCAGCCAGTCGGGTACGGGTTTGCCGTCGAACTCCTTGACGACGTCGCCGACCCGGGCGCCGGCCTTCTCCGCGGCCGAGCCCGTCACGACCGTCCCGATCCGCAGTTCCGACGACGCGGGGTCGGGCATGACGCCGAAGTAGGCCACGCTCGCCCCTCCGCCGCGGAAGCCGAACACCTCGCCTTTGGCCAGGCGGCCCCAGTCGCGGCGGAATGCGTCAACCGGGACGTGGATGTTGCCGTCCAGCGGGCCGGAGATGCGGCTGCTGATGCCGACGACCTTCCCGTCCATGTCGAACAGGGGCCCGCCGGAGTCGCCGCTGACGATCGTGCAACCGGTGACGATCATCGTGGGGGCGTTCCGCAGGACGCGCCCGATACGGACCGGCGGCGTCCGCCCGCGCTGGAAGCCGCCCGGGTGGCCCGCCGCGAGGAGCCACTGGCCGGGCTTGAGATCCTCCGACCGCCCCATCTCGCAGTGAGGCCAGCCGTCCTTGCCGGGGGGTTTGTCGAGGATCTGCACCAGACCGGCGTCGACGCCGAGGTCCGCGCCGAGCGTCTTGGCCCTGAGCCGACGGCCGTCGGGCAGCAGGACGGTGACGTCGCGCCCGGCCTCGCGGGTGACGTGACCGACGGTCAGGACGTAGCCGTCGGCACTGATGATCACCCCGCTGCCGCCGCCGCCACGGCTGCTGATGCCCACCGTCGCGGGCGTGACCTTGGCGGCGACCTCGCGGAATCTCTGCTCCATGGCCTTGAGGTCGTCCACGCTGGCGGGCACGTCACCGGCGAGGAGCTTCTCGAGCCGGCCGGAGGGCTCGGGCTTGACGACCGGCAGGGCTCCGGGCCCAGCAGCCGGGTGGGTCGTCGGGCCGACGGGCTTCGTGGCAGCGGCAAACGCCGGCGTGCAGACGATACACGCCGCCAGAAGGCCAAGCGAAACGAACGTCGTTCTACGTCTCATGCTGTTGCGTGCTCTCCAAGTGGTCTGTCCATTGTAGCAGGACGCCGACCCAAAGGGCGCGGGTCCGCCTCATGTACTACGCACGAGGGGGCCCCGAGCTTGCGTGGTTTCCGGGGGACCTTGGCCGGCCTGCGGCCGGCCGCTAAACGGCGATGCCGCCAGAGGAGCAACGAATCAGAACCGGCTCCGGCGCTGCACGAGGAACTCGATCAGGGCCTTGTCGAACGTCATGGCGTTGTGGACGGTGGTGAAGTCCGCCCGGACGGCCTGGCACTGGCGGCGGTACTCGTCGAGGAACCGACCGATCTCCCGGAGGTACGCCGACCGGATCGCGCGCGGGTTGGTCGCGACGCTGTCGTGCGTCTCGGGGTCCTCGAAACGCACCTCGCCGTCGAACTCGAACGCCACCTCGCTGTGGTCCAGCACCTGTATGATGATGATGTCGTGCCCCCGGAAGCGAAGGTGGTGCAGGCCGCGGAGCACCTCCTCCTGGTCGTCCAGCAGGTCGCTGAGCAGGATCATCAGCCCGCGCTTGCGGACGCGCCCGGCCACGTCGTGCAGGGCGCGGGCCAGCGAGGTCCGCCCGAACGGCTTGGTCCGGGCCAGCGTGGCCAGGATGTTGGTCAGGTGCGTCCGCTTGCTCTTGGGGGGCAGGAAGCAGCGGACCTTCTCGTCGAAGGTGAACAGGCCGACGGAGTCCTGCTGGCCGATCATCAGGTAGCCCAGCGCCGCGGCGAGGCAAATGGCGTAGTCCATCTTCGTCAGCCGCCCGCCGAGGGCGAAGTCCATGCTGCCGGAGCAGTCGACCAGCAGGTAGGCGTCGAGGCTGGTCTCTGCCTCGTACTTCCTGATGTAGAACCGGTCGGTCTTGGCGAAGACGCCCCAGTCGATCTGGCGGATGTCGTCGCCGGGGGTGTACTTGCGGTGCTCGGAGAACTCGACGCTGAAGCCGTGGAACGGCGAGCCGTGCAGCCCGCTCATGAAGCCCTCGACGATGAACCGCGCCTTGAGGTCCAGCCGCTTGACCTGCTGGATCACGTCCGGGCGGAGATACTGCTCGGGCTTCAG
>Ga0307380_10012441_pt1 | contig 10591 bp, 10 predicted proteins | sample UN3MG_FD_202239 | JGI IMG/M metagenome (GOLD analysis project Ga0307380, IMG submission 202239) | Soil microbial communities from Risofladan, Vaasa, Finland - UN-3 | ecosystem: Environmental > Terrestrial > Soil > Coastal area > Acid sulfate soil | place: Finland: Risofladan, Vaasa | collected... | reverse complement strand
TAACGATGTCTGCCTGTGAAAAGGAACCGCCTACCCAACCAAACCCACCTGCTTTTATCATCTCGATGGCATCTCGCCTCAGAATCTTTGCTTTCCCTTCCAGCTCCTTGATTAACTTTTCATCATAGGCCATATTCTTAATCCCTCCTTTGACATGCTAGATAATATATTATACAGTCTTGCTTCCCAATGCAACCTTATAACCGGAAAACTGGAATTCTGAGGATAAAGGGCTTGACAAACTTAGAAAACTCGGTATATTATGGCGTTACGGGTGAATGCCCCTTTGTGGGAGATAAGCCCCGGAAATGTCAGACTTAGCTATATAACGCAATTCAGGATGATTACTAGAGAAAACATGATATAAGGAGGTGATAGCTTTCAATAGAGAAATTTTAAAATAGATTGACTCCAATATTATAGATTATAGGAGGAGGAGAAAAGTGAGTAAAAGACTGATATTAACTTTGGTGATGGTAGTGGCACTGGTGGGTGGCTTGTTTGCGGCTTGTGCCGCACCAGCCCCGGCTCCAGCGCCGGCACCAGCTCCCGCTCCAGCCCCAGCACCCACACCAGCTCCAGCTCCAGCACCCGCGCCGGCACCAGCACCCGCTCCAGCACCCGCGCCAGCTCCAGCACCCGCGCCGGCAGCACCCGCCGAGGTAGTTACCTGGATTGGGCAAGATGACAATGCCGCCGCTTCTGAAACGTTCCGGTCATTCGAAAGACTGGCCCAAAATATAGAGGCAGCCAGCGGCGGGCGTTTCGTTATTAAGGCGTACTCGGGTGGTGGCATTGTCCCCGCTGATACCGAGATTGATGGGGTTAGCAGGGGCGTCCTGGATTGTTCTTCGAATGCCCCCATACTCTGGGTAGCCTCCTACCCTGACTCCCCGATGTTCAGCTCTCTGGTCGGCGGGCCCAGCGCCCTGGAGTACTATTTCTGGTATATGTGGGGGGACGGGCTCGACTTGATCAACGAGATGATCGCGGGTTCCGGTGCAAAGGTGATAACCAGTGTGGGTCGTGCTCCAGAGGTATTCCTTTACATGACTTCGCCTCTAAAGTCACTAGCTGACATGAAGGGGAAGAGACTGCGCCTGCTTGGAGACGAAGCGGTAATCTTCGGCAAGCTGGGTGTTTCCGCCGTGTCCACACCCAGTCCGGAACTCTATGATGCTCTACAACGGGGCGTGATCGACGGTGCGCAACATGGCACCATCTCGGCAGACTGGGAGCTCGGTAACTACGAGGTCATGCCTTATGTTTATGTAGGACCAACCCGCCAGCCCAGTGACGTTTATGTTTACATGGTCAATGAAAAGTCCTGGGCAGCGCTACCTGATGAGTTCAAAATGTTGTTCACCGAGCTGGGTTGGACAGAGGGCATCAGGCACTATGCCTGGCGGTCGTTTGAGGATGCTTCAGCCACGGCGAAGTGGCTGGATTACGGCTGCGTAGTTGAACCCATACCGAAAGATATAGAAGACGCAGTGGTCAAGTCAGCTCTGGATTTTTACGCTGAGAAAGCTGCCAAAGATGCCTTCTTCAAGAAGACGTTTGACTCCCTAATGGCATGGAAACAGCTCTATCAAGATGCATTTCCACGCCTTTAGTCTTTAGATTCGGCGTCCCCTGCCTTGCGAATATATGGCGGGGCAGGGGACGCTAGTCTGTAAGAAAGAGAAGTCATATGAGAACTTTTCTTAGAGTCGTTGACTCTATCAGTGAATGGACGGGGAAGACGGGACGGTGGTTTGCCGTCGGCCTGGTGTTGATTGTTAGCTTAGAGGTTATACTGCGTTTTGTCTTCAACCGGCCCACGCTGTGGGCATATGAGACCAGCGTTATGCTGGGTGCTTGTACCTTTGTTCTTGCCTTCGCCTATGTACATCGATACCATGCCCATATCAGGGTTGATGTTTTTTATACGCACCTCTCAAACAGGGGTAAGGCAATCATCGACGTTCTTGGTGACCTATTACTTTTTTTCCCTTTAATCTTCCTGCTGGTTTTGGTGGCCTGGGACTGGATGACATATGCCTGGACAACCGGTGAGAGAATGCCAATTACCGGCTGGTACCCGCCAGCGGGTCCGCTGAGAACAGTGGTAGCATTAGGATTTATTCTGTTTGTCCTTCAAGGTGTGGCACAATTCATTCGTGATTTATATCTCCTGGTAAGGAATAAGCCCTATGATTAATTTAAGTCCCGAAGTTATTACCATCGCAATGATGGGCGGGGTTCTGGTATTGGTCTTGACTGGTTATCCCATAGGCATCGTGGTAGGTTCTATCGCATTAGTAATGGGATATTTTGTATTTGGAGCTTCGGTAGTTGAAGTAATTTATGCCCGTGTGTACGGCATAATCACAGAGTATATCATCCTAGCCGCTCCCCTGTTTATTTTTATGGGTGGGATGCTGGAACGCTCGGGAATAACCGAAAAGCTGTATGAGGTATTATACCTCTGGCTGGGTGGGCTGAGGGGTGGGCTGGCGATAGTCACCGTGCTAATTGGCACTATCGTGGCGGCGTGTGTCGGCATAATTGCTGCCTCGATCACGATGCTAACCATGGTTGCCCTCCCCTCCATGATGAAGCGGGGTTATAGCAAAAGTTTAGCCACCGGGTCAATTTGTGCCGGCGGTTGCCTCGGTATTCTCATTCCACCCAGTATTATGCTGGTCTTTTACGGACCAATGGCGGGTATCTCGGTGGGCAAGCTGTTTTTTGCCGCCTTTGTCCCCGGGTTTCTCCTTTCTGGTTTATATTGCAGCTACATTGCCATTCGCAGTTTCTTTCAGCCAGCGATCGCGCCGTCAGTACCTGCTGAAGAAAGGAAAATGCCATTCCTTAAGAAACTGGCGATGCTTGCTGTCGCGATACTCCCGCCCGTCATCCTAGTTTTCTCGGTACTAGGGGTTATTTTTGTGGGGATAGCTCCCCCTACTGAGGCGGCCGGCATCGGCGCCCTTGTGGCTACCCTTTTGACTGTCGCCTACCGCCGGTTTAGCTTTAGAGTTCTGAAAGAAGTCGCCCTCCTAACACTGAGGTCATGCGGATTTATCTTTCTCATCGTCACCATGGCGGTAGCCTTCTCGGCCGTATTTCTGGGTGCCGGCGGTGGAGAGGTGGTGAAAGGCGTCATTATGGCTACCCCCGGTGGGCGCTGGGGTATATTCGCGATTATCATGTTTCTCGTCTTCATCATGGGAATGTTTATGGATTGGTTGCCCATAATCTTCATCATGGTTCCGATAGTAACACCCATCGGCGCTGAATTGGGGTTTAACCCCCTCTGGTTCGGCATGATGATTTGTGTTAACCTTCAGATGTGCTTCATGACGCCCCCCTTCGCTGGCGGAATATTCATCTGCCGGGGTGCCTGTGCACCGGAGTGGGGAGTGTCTATGGGTGATATAATCCGGGGGGTAATTCCCTTTGTTCTACTCATAATGGTGGCAATTACACTGTGCACAATTTTCCCCGAGCTGGTTCTCTGGTTACCCGGACAGATGATAAAGTAGCAAAAATATATAGCGGTAATTATTAAGAAAGGAAGTCGAGACCTTGATGAAGGAAGTGCACAAAATAGTTAGACAGTCTGGAAAGCGCAGGATCATCATTGCCAACTCAGCAACCTCAATAGATGAGAGCAACAAAAATGATGTAGTTGTTGATGGCTCTCATTTCGGGAGAAATGTTGGCGAGATGGCGTTTAATGCCAAGATTCGAGGAATGATTGGCAATGATGCTGGAAAGGGTTTAGATAACTCCTGTATTGCTGGTTTGAAAGTCCTCGACGAACACGGCGTTCCAGCCGCGGCGGTATCAAACATGTCTGCGATAATTGGTGATGGGACGAGTACTTATGAGGAGGGAGAGATTTCTGCGGTAAATGAAGCTGCTAAAAAGCTGGGAATTACGGTCGGGATGTCGGCTAAAGAAGCTGCGGATAAGATGTTTGAAGGTGCCTGACACAAAAATAAAATAACTGATAGGGAAAATATTGAGCTATTTAACCGGGCATTATATGTTATCAAGTTATATTTAGAGAGGTGTAAAGTCAATGGACGAGCCATTCTTGGGAGAGAAAAAGGTTGTTAAGCAATCAGGGAAAGCTAGACTTATTATCGTAGATACAACTTCTGATGTTCGTAAAGACAACGATACTGATGTAATAGTTACCGGTTCACATGGTGGAAAAGTTGGTGGTGATTACCTTTCTAAACTGAATGTCAAAGGGGTAATTAGCAATGATGCTGGAATAGGGAAGAATAATGCCGGTATTGCTAGTTTGAAAGTCCTTGAAGAACATGGAATTCCATCCGCTACGGTATCAAGTATGTCATCATACATCGGGAATGGGACGAGTACCTATGAACAAGGTAAGATTTCCGCAGCCAATGAAGTGGCGAAGAAACTTGGCATTACCGTCGGGATGGCAGCCAAAGAAGCTGCCGACAGGATGTTTGAAGCTTTAACCCAAAAAGCAAAATAACTACTCCGAAGGCAAATACCTTGCTGGTCTTAATATTAAAGTGATGATGGGGAATGATGCTGGCCAGTATTACTGGTCCGGGATTCGTTAATAGCTACCCCGGATATAGCCTTATCCAGTACGCAACACATATCGGGTAGGTTATGATTGCCCCGGTAATGACCTCTTGAGTGATTTGCTGGGGGGATTTTCCTGCAAAGTTAAAAGCAAAAAGAAAAAGTCTTTAAATGTCGAATACTATTATGGGAGGAATGAAACAAAATGAAAGCATTAGTTAAAACGAGTAAGGCTCCAGGGTTTGAATATGTTGATGTGGATGTACCTACCATCGGTCCTAAAGATGTGTTAATTAAAGTGAAGGGAACGACTATCTGTGGCAGTGATATCCATGCCTTCCACTCAGCACCAACCACACTGGATCTAATGAAAATACCGGTAATCCTTGGCCATGAGACGTGTGGTGAAGTAGTAGAAGTAGGTGAATGTGTCACCAACATCAAAAAGGGTGACCTCGTTTCCGTGGAACCACACATTTTCTGCGGGGTTTGCTATTACTGTCAGACGGGGGCAGCGCTTAATTGTAAAAATCTAGCCATTTTCGGTATTCAGACTGATGGTGCCTTTGCTGAGTATGCCAAGGCACCCGAGATCTGCTGCTGGAAACATCCCAAAGGCACTCCGTATGAACTCGGTGCCATCCACGAACCTTTAGGGGTGGCGGTACACGGTGTTCTCGCCGGTGAGATTAACAGTAAAAGCGTAGCTGTTTTTGGTTGTGGACCAATCGGTCTATTCGCCATCGGTGCTTCAAAGGTCTTTGGTGCCACCAAAGTATTTGGTCTGGAAGTAGCCCCGAAACGGCTGGCTCTGGCCCGGCAGTTGTTTCCTGACGCAATATTGATTAACTCCAAAGAACAGGACCCGGTTAAAACCATTATGGAAGCCACCGATGGGCTGGGGGTGGACGTAGCTATTGAGCTCAGTGGCAATGCCGAGGCGATGAAACAAGCGTTTAAGGCGCTGAAGCGTGAGGGTAGGATTAGCTTGGTTGGCATGACACCGGGACCAGTTGAATTGGAGGTTCACAAGGATATAATTCTCAAGGAGGCTAAAGTATTAGGTGTCTTTGGTCGGGTAATTTGGCAGACCTGGTGGCAGGTTCGGGCGATGTTAGACACGGGTAAGTTCGACCCCTTACCGGTAATCACCCACCGTTTCCCGTTGGCTGATTTTGCTAAAGCCTTTGAGCTAGCCGAAAGCGGTGAGGCAGGCAAGATATTACTTTACCCCTGAGTAAGAATAATTATGTAGCGATAGCCACCTCTACACTGGCAAGCGAAAAACTCGCTCTCTTAGGGCAGCACTCTTGACAAAATGGAAACCTGGATATAGTATGGCATGGAGGGTGAGCGTTCCTTGTAAAGAGAAAAAACTTGGGGAATTTCAGCTTGCGACATTCTCAAAAGTTGGGGGCTTTTGCTCCAAAAACACGAGAAGGGGGTGATAGTTTTCAACAGAAAAGATTTTTATACAGCTGTGTTTCAAAATTTTAGGAGGAGAAAATGAATAAAAGACGAATATTAGCTTTGGCGATGGTAGTGGTAATGCTAGGCGGATTGGTGGCTGCTGGCTGTGCAGCACCTGCGCCATCGCCAGCCCCAGCACCTGCACCAGCGCCAGCTCCTGCACCAGCACCAGCGCCAGCACCCGCTCCTGCCCCAGCGCCCGCACCCGCGCCTGCTCCGGCACCAGCACCGGCACCTGCACAGCCGGCGAAGGTAATTAAGTGGAGGTTACAATCATTTGCCGCAGCGGGGGATCGTTCTTATACCGATGCCTCAAAACGCTGGGCTGATTTGGTTACCACTGCCAGCGATGGGCGCTTAACTGTAGAACCGTTTACTTCTGGGGCTGTCCTCCCCGGAGGAAAAGAGCTTGACGGGCTAATTACAGGCTCGGTAGAGGCTATACATGCGCCTTCCGGGTGGCACGTAAGCCTTTTCCCAGCCGCTTCTTTCTTCTGCCAATCAGTTGGTGGTCTGACCGGCGTGCAGTTGATGATGTGGATGCTGGTGGGAGGTGGTGACGACCTAGCAAAAGAGATGTATTCTAAGCTGAACGTGCAATTTATTTCTCTGCTGACAATCCATCCTGCCGAGGTATGGTGTCACTCCAAAGTACCTCTAAATTCTATGGCCGATATCAAAGGACTGAAGATACGTCTGGGTACTACTGAGTTGTCGTCAATCTTCGAGAGAATGGGTGCCAGCCCGGTCTTTCTACCTGGTGGCGAAATCTACGAATCGGCGCAACGTGGCGTCATCGATGCCTTTGAATATATCACCCCATCCCTTAACTGGGGCATGGGCTTCCAGGAAGTAACCAAATATATGTATCTTTCGCCGTCTCGCGCCCCCGCTGACTCTCAGTCCCTGATTATCAATGGAAAGGCTTGGGCTGAACTTCCCGACGACCTCAAAGCGATTGTCGACATGGCAGCGCGGAAGACGGGCCCGCTCTTCTTTGCCGAGTCAGTAGCCATGGATGCCACGGCACTGGACAAATACATAGACTACGGCACGATAGTGGAAGCACTCCCCAAGGACATAGAAGAGACAATTCTCAAGACCGCCAAAGAGTACTACACGGAACAGGCGGCCAAAGACCCCTTCTATGCTGAGGTGTTCGAGTCCCTGCAGGCGTTCAGAGACGTTAGTGAGAAGCAGGGCATACGCTAAGCCGGGTAGCTTGTCACGCCAGACCGTCTAGATGGATGCGAAGTTTACCCCCCGTTCCGAGGGCATTTCCGGAGCGGGGGGTAACAATACGAACAGAAAGAATGACTTGTGAGTTATGAGAGCTATAGTTCGAGTCCTTGATTCTATTAGTGAACACACGGGAAAAATCGTACTTTGGGCAGCAGTAGCCCTGGTTGTGGTGCTTTGCTATGAAGTCACCATGAGATATGTTTTTAATTCGCCGACGAACTGGGTAATGGAGACTAGCATGATGTTAGGCGGCACCATCGCCGCCATGGGTTGGGGCTACACCCACCGTCATCAGGGGCACGTCAGAGTAGATGTTTTTTATATGCACCTGTCACCCCGGGGAAAGGCAATTGTTGATGTCGCCTGTTCCATAATATTTCTTTTCCCATTGCTGGCAATACTGATATATGCTTCGGCTTCATGGGCGCATTTCTCCTGGGAGATGGGCGAGAAAATGGTTGGGAGTAGCTGGAAACCACCAGCCGGTCCAATCAGAAGCATAGTCCCTCTCGGCTTCTGCCTGTTTACCCTGCAATGTGTGTCCCAATTCATCCGTGACTTGTATCTGCTGGTAAGGAATAAAACGCTATGACTCAACTAAGTCCTGAGGCTATTACGATCATAATGTTTGCTGGCATCATGCTGGGGGTTCTGACTGGTTTTCCCCTGGCTATCCCCATAGGCGGTGTGGGAGTAATAGTTGGCTTCGCATTATTTGGAATTTCGGTATTTGACTTAATCTACTCGCGTGTCTTTGCGCTGATAACAGACTACACCCTCCTGGCGGTCCCCCTGTTTGTTTTTATGGGGTCCATGCTGGAACATTCGGGCATAGCCGAAAAGATGTACAGTGCATTATACCTGTGGTTGGGTGGATTCAGGGGTGGGCTGGCCATAGTCACCGTGCTAATCGGCACTGTTATGGCGGCTTGCGTGGGTATAATTGCCGCCTCTATCACCATGCTGGCACTTATTGCTCTCCCCGCCATGCTCAAGCGGGGTTATGACAAAAGTTTAGCCAGTGGCGCAATTTGTGCCGGCGGCTGTCTTGGCATCCTCATTCCACCCAGTATAATGCTTGTTATCTATGGACCAATGGCATGGATTTCGGTAGGTCAATTGTTTATGGCTGCCTTCATCCCCGGTTTTGTCCTTTCAGGCCTATACTGCACCTACATTGCCGTGCGAAGCTTATTGCAACCCTCGATTGCGCCGGCAGTACCAATTGAGGAAAGAAGGGTCCCCTTCCTCAAGAAAACGGCCATGCTGATTACCTCACTGCTTCCGCCCGCTATCCTTATCCTGTCAGTGTTGGGGGTTATCTTTTTGGGGATAGCTCCTCCTACTGAGGCCGCTGCCGTAGGTGCCTTTATCGCCACCATTCTGGCTATTGCCTATCGCCGGTTCAGTTGGCCAGTACTGAAGGAAACTGGACTAGGGACGGTTAAACTCACCGCCATGGTACTCCTCATCGGTAGTTGTTCCACCGCCTTCGTCAGTGTGCTTCTCAGCGCCGGGGGTGGGGATGTAGTGGCGAATCTTATTATGTCTACTCCCGGTGGTAAATGGGGCGCCTTTGCGATCATAATGTTCATCTGCTTTATCCTGGGCATGTTTATTGACTGGATAGGCATCCTCTTCGTCATGGTTCCCATATTAGCTCCCGTTATTCCTGCCCTGGGCTTTGACCCTCTCTGGTTTGCCATGATGATCTGCGTTAACCTTCAGATGTCCTTTATGACTCCTCCCTTTGCCTACGCCATCTTCTTTCTTCGGGGTACTGCCAGCTCAGAATTGGGAGTAACTACGGCTGACATAATCCGAGGAGTAATCCCCTTTGTTATCCTGATAATGGTTGGGCTCGGATTGTGTGTTGCTTTTCCTCAGTTAATCCTCTGGCTGCCCGGTTTGATGATAAAATAGTAGACCAAATATAGTGCTATTTAGTCATTTGAAAGGAGTATAGCCATAGGAGAGCGTCTGAAAGGAAAAGTGGCCATTGTTACTGGTGCTGGTTCCGTTATCCCCGGCATGGGGAACGGGAAGGCTACCGCCATTCTTTTTGCCCGGGAAGGAGCCAGAGTCATGCTGGTTGATTATAACCTTGAGGCTGCTGAAGAGACCAAGCGTATCATTGATGAAGAAGGCGGCGATTGCATTACGTTTAAAGCCGATGTTTCCAAAGCCAGCGATTGTCAGAGTATAATTGAAACCTGTGTCCAGAAGTTCGGCCGGGTTGACATCCTCCATAACAATGTTGGGATAGGAGGATATGGCGGGCCAGTTGAAACCAGCGAGGAAGACTGGGATAGGGTGATTGATGTTAACCTGAAAAGTATGTTCCTGACCTGTAAGTACGTCCTGCCCTACATGGAAAAACAGGGCAGCGGTGTCATCATCAATATCTCGTCAGTCAATGCCATCAGATGTCAGCCGGCCCCATCCGTTGCTTACGCTTGCTCCAAGGCCGGGGTAATTGCCCTCACCCGGGATATTGCCATTCAATATGCTGCCAAAGGGATTCGGGTGAATACTATCCTGCCCGGACTAATGAAAACTCCGATGGTTGAATTCTACAATCCCCAAGCCTACGGAGACGGTGATGTTGAGTTGATGTGGAAAAGACGGGATGCCATGTCTCCCACCGGCAAACAAGGTGAGGCTTGGGACATCGCCCAGGCTGCCCTATTTCTGGCTTCAGACGAGGCAAAGTACATCACCGGAACGACCTTAATTGTTGACGGCGGTATCACCGGGACAATGAAACAGTGGTAGCTTGAAGTGAAACGGCTAATTCATACCGATAAGAAAGGAGTATAACCATGGGAGAGCGTCTGAAAGGAAAAGTGGCCATTGTTACTGGCGCTGGTTCAGTTATCCCTGGCATGGGGAATGGGAAAGCTACCGCCATTCTTTTTGCCCGGGAAGGCGCCCGAGTCATGGCGGTTGATTTAAACCTTGAGGCAGCCGAGGAGACCAAGCGTATCATCGATGAGGAAGGTGGCAACAGCGTTGCATTTAAGGCGGACGTGTCCAAATCCAGTGATTGTAAAAGCATGGTAGAAAAATGTATCCAGACTTTTGGCCAGATTGACATCCTCCATAACAACGTCGGAATTTCGCTTTGGGGTGGTGCTGTTGAAACCAGTGAGGAAGACTGGGATAGGCTGATTGATGTTAACCTGAAAAGCATGTTCTTGACCTGCAAGTATGTTTTGCCCTATATGGAAAAACAGGGCAGCGGCTCCATAGTAAACGTTGCTTCTGTGGCTGCCATAAGGACCGGACCTTGTCCCGGTATCGCTTATGCGGCCTCAAA
>Ga0307380_10012438_pt1 | contig 10592 bp, 7 predicted proteins | sample UN3MG_FD_202239 | JGI IMG/M metagenome (GOLD analysis project Ga0307380, IMG submission 202239) | Soil microbial communities from Risofladan, Vaasa, Finland - UN-3 | ecosystem: Environmental > Terrestrial > Soil > Coastal area > Acid sulfate soil | place: Finland: Risofladan, Vaasa | collected... | reverse complement strand
CTTAAAGTGTTTTCCGGTTATTATTCGGATCGTTTGAAGAAACGAAAAGCCATCGCCATAGCCGGCTATTCCACTTCGGCCATTGCCAAATTCCTGCTGTTATTATGTTCTGTGGGATGGTATTTTGTTCTGTTCGCACGATTTTTTGACCGGGTGGGGAAAGGCATACGCACGGCGCCACGCGATGCATTGATTTCTGAGTCGGTCCCTAAAGAAATCCATGGCAGGGCATTCGGCTTTCAAAGAGGGATGGATTTCGCAGGAGCCACACTGGGAGCGCTGATCTGCTTCTTTCTGGTCAGGCGATATTTAGATCCTGTCACAGGCAATTTGAAAGACATTTATTCATTTTACAAACTTTTTCTTATTTCTATCGTGCCCGGCCTAATCGGTATAGTGTTTCTCTTTTTTGTAAAAGAGAGAAAACATAAAATCAGTAGTTCCCGATTGGAGCCGGGCAAAAAACTAAAACCCAACCTTAATTTTCTGCAATACGACCGCAATCTTCAGGTTTTTTTCATTGCCCAGTTTGTTTTTACACTCGGGAACTCATCCAACCAGTTTCTGCTTCTACGAAGTATGGATTTGGGGCATGCTCTATCTACTGTTATAATAATGTTTCTGATATTCAACATTACTGCAAGCTTGCTGTCGCCGGTATTTGGCTCGCTTTCCGACAGGATCGGTCGCAAGAAACTATTAATAGCGGGTTATGGGTTGTACGCAGTAGTATATAGTAGCTTTGGGTTTATTACGCCAGGCTCAAACCGGCTCTTATTTGGCCTGTGGTTGATATACGGCATTTACTATGCCATGACAGAGGGGGTGGAAAAAGCCTTTGTGGCAGACATAGCTCCAAAAGAATCAAAAGCCACTGCGCTGGGTTTTCATCAAACCATAGTGGGCGTTACACTTCTTCCCGCAAGCATCATCGCAGGAATACTGTTTTCATTCTTTCCATCTGCTCCATTCCTGTTTGGGGGCGTGATGGCAATTACAACCGTTTTTATCATGGGCATCTTTATCAGAAATGACGGCGTAACAATTTAAGGCTTTCAAAAAGCCTTTATTTGATGAACTCGTAAAAAGTCATTTTGCGAGCGACATTGAGCAATTTTGGAGAAAGATTCAGGTCGAGCCTGGCGTTAAAAATTGCAAGCTGTTTGAGGGCGTTAGCCCGAGTTCTTACAATTTAGCCAGGTGAAAGCTGAATCCCAAAATTGGTCACAGAGAGAGCAAAATTAGAATTTTTACGAGTTCATCTTATTTGACAGAATTAAAAATTACCCGTTTTTCTGTTCAAAATTATTCATAAAATCTGTTAGAGCTTTTACCGCCCCTATGGTTGTGGGATTATAGATGGATGCCCTGCAGCCTCCGACAGAACGGTGTCCTTTAAGACCGCCGAGCCCCTCTTCCAGAGCTTCCTGAATAAATCTTTTTTCCAAATCTTCGCTTGGAAGACGAAAGGTAACATTCATTATTGAACGGCTATCTGTATCCGCAGTCCCTTTATAGAACCCGCTTGAATCTAAGCGATTATAAAGAATGTTTGCCTTTTTCAGGTTTATCTCTTCCATGTTTTCAAGGCCGCCTATCGTCTCTTCAAGCCATTTCATTACAAGCTGAACAGTATAAATCGCAAAGCACGGAGGAGTATTATACATCGAGTTTTTAGAAGCATAGGTCGTATATTTCAGCATTGACGGCAAACCATCAGGCACCATGCTTAACATATCATCCCGGATAATAACCATGCACACGCCCGCAGGACCGATATTTTTTTGTGCTCCGGCATATATCAGGCCAAATTGTTCCATGTCCAAAGGTCTGCTCATAATATCGGACGACATGTCTGCCACAAGAGGCACGCCACTGGTATCCGGGAAGGTTCTCCACTGTGTTCCCTTGATGGTATTATTTGAGGTAATATGAGCATAAACCGCATTATTGCTAAATTTAACATTTTGAGGAATATAGGAAAAACCCCTGTCTTCGGAAGATGCCGCAACTGTTATCTGTTTTCCCTGTATACGGGCTTCCTTTATGGCCTTTGTTGACCATATGCCGGTATCAACATAGTCCGCCGACTTTCCATCATGCAGAAAATTCATTGGAATCATGCAAAATTGCATGCTGGCTCCGCCCTGGATAAAAAGAACATGGTAATTTTCATCCAGATTTAAAAGCCGTTTTGTTCTCTCCACAGCATCATTTATTACCTTGTCAAACCATTTTGATCTATGGCTTACTTCAATAATGGACATGCCTGATCCGTTGAAGTTCATGAATGAATCTTTAATTTCTTCAAGAACGCTAAGCGGAAGCGCCGCAGGCCCAGCATTAAAGTTATAAATTCTGTTTGCTTTCATAAATTTCCTCCACTCCAATTTCAAGTTTCAAGCCATGAACGGCTACCAATTTGTGCAGATAGAAAAAAATATGTCAATCAGTATTTTTGCTAAAAGTTCATAAGTAATTGTCGAGTGTTGACAAATAGCTTCTTTATATTTTATGAAAGAAACCATCATGAAAATATATAATTATCCTTCAAAATCGGCTAACGCAAGGGTTGCATCGATTGTAAACCGGGGCTTAAGCTTTAAGAAAAAGGACTATATAGCGGTCACCCGTATTCTTGAGGATGTAAGAAAGAATGGGGACAAAGCCATTATTAAATATGTAAATCGCTATGATTCTCCTGACCTGGACGTAAAATCGATTCAAGTAACACGCAGGGAAATTGATGCTGCCGTAAACCGGGCAATTGCGCAAATCAAAGAATTCCACAAACTGCAAACCAGCAGGTCATGGATCAACACCAACAGACCGGGCGTTATTGTCGGCCAGATGATAAATCCGGTTGACGCTGCAGGAGTTTATGTGCCCGGTGGAAAAGGGGGTAGCACCCCCCTGGTTTCGTCTGTGCTGATGGGTGCCATTCCTGCCAGGATAGCCGGTGTAAAACATATATCAATGGCAACCCCTGCGACAAAGGACGGAACCGTAAATCCACATCTTCTTGTTGCAGCACAAAAGGTCGGTGTTGATGCAATTTACAAAATTGGAAGCGCCTGGGCAATCGCAGCGCTGGCTTACGGCACCGAGACTGTCAAAAAAATCGATGTTATAGTCGGCCCTGGAAACATTTATGTTACACTTGCCAAAAAAATTGTTGCAGGTACGGTAGGAATAGATATGATAGCCGGGCCCAGTGAAATCCTTGTTATTGCAGACAGTGCGGCAAATCCGGAATTTATTGCTGCCGACCTTCTTTCCCAGGCAGAACATGATCCTTTAGCTTCCGCCATGCTCGTTACCAGCTCCAATGAAACAGCAAAAGCTGTTGCCGACGCTGTGAAAAAGCAGTTAAAAAACCTGTCAAGAAAAGAGATCGCCGCTGAATCTATTTCCAGGTACGGCGCAATTATGGTCACTTCCGATCTTTCCGCTGCCATAGAGCTCTCAAACATTATAGCGCCTGAGCATCTTGAACTTCAGATAAAAGAGCCATTTGAGTATATAGGACAAATCAGAAATGCAGGGGCTGTATTTATCGGCAATTACACTCCGGAACCTGTCGGCGATTATATTGCCGGTCCGAACCATGTTCTTCCAACCGCAGGCACGGCCAGATTCGCGTCAGCCCTCTCTGTCGATCATTTTATAAAGAAAACAAGCCTGATATACTATTCAAAAAAGGCCTTTATGGATGAGGCAAAAGATATTATCCGGCTCGCTGAAATCGAAGGCCTTGACGCGCATGTTAATTCAGTAAAAATAAGATTAAAGCATGCTTAGAGACCTATCTTCCAGCAAGACGATTTACCCCTTAAAAAAGCCCTTTTTTAGCCTTTGCAATATCTTCAAGCTCGCCGCAATAATAAAGTAAACAATGCATAGACCAAATAAATATCAATCTCGAAGAAGGGGCAAAAAGAAAAAAACATATAATGGTTTATTGGCGCCAAAGTTAAAGCCAAAAGCAGACGCCGGGCTGACAAAGGTTTTTTCATCCATAGGTGTGCCAAAAAAATCGGCATTTAAGCCGGATGCTTTCCAGCTTAAAGCGATTTCCGCAATTAAAAAAAGCGACTGTCTTGTTACTGCTCCAACAGGAGCCGGCAAAACATGGATAGCTGAAAAGGCAATAGCGGAAATACATGCAAAGCATGGCAAATCCTGGTATGCATCCCCTTTAAAGGCATTATCCAATTCAAAATATCATGAATTTTCAGCGATCTTCGGACCTGATAATGTCGGAATATTAACAGGCGACAGAAAAGAAAATCCTGAAGCGCCGATTATTGTCGGAACCACAGAGATATTGCGCAATCAGTTATACGATGCCATGCATTCCGGCAAAAGCTTGTCAGCAGATCTGGTAATCCTGGATGAAGCCCATTTCCTTGGCGATGAAGAAAGGGGGGTTGTCTGGGAAGAGATAATGATATACCTTCCTTCCAGAATACCTCTGCTTTTGCTCTCCGCTACAATCGGAAATGCGCACCAGATTGCAGGATGGCTCTTATCAATCCGCTCAAAAAAATGCATTGTAATTGAAGAAAAAAAAAGACCTGTTCCTCTTTTCCCCCTTTTTTTACATCCATCAGGGAAGCTTCTTCCGCTTGTAACTCAAAACGCTAATAAAAGAAATGTAACTATCTACAAAAAGGTCGGTGATTATTTAAACCATAAGAATCGGCCGCTGATGGCTCGTCCGCGCAACCTGCCGCCATTTGGGCAAATCATGCATGTTTTAGATAAATATAATCTCCTTCCCGCTATTTTTTTTCTAAAATCACGCGCAGATTGTGATAACGCTCTTAAACTTTTCACAGAAGATCTTATAATCGATCAAAACAGGCAGGACAGAAAAATAAGGCTCAGTCAAAGAATCAAAGAGCTTGCAGCAAAAAACGCATATATCAAAACACATCGCCAGCTCCGGTTTATTAAACAGTTCGCGATAGGCTCTCATCACAGCGGACAACTGCCTGCATGGAAGATGCTGCTGGAAACACTTATGACCGATGGGCTCCTTGATGCGATCTTTGCGACCTCTACTGTAGCGGCGGGGGTGAACTTTCCAGCCAGAACAATTGTTTTTTTAAATTCCGATAGATTCAATGGAAAAGATTTCCTGCCTCTAAGCTCTACTGAATTTCATCAAATGACAGGAAGGGCCGGCAGAAGAGGAATGGACAAAATCGGATTCGCAGTGGCAATTCCAGGAAGGTTCATGGATATAAGGTTGATCGCAAAACTTATAAACTCGCCCCCATCTGATGTAACAAGCCAGATAAGGATTAACTTTTCCATGACGCTTAATCTGCTTGTGTCATATACCCCTGATCAGATAGAGGATCTTTTGAAAAGGTCTTTTGCATCATATTTAATTGCAAAAAGGGAAAAAGGATCGGATCAAATTTACATAGACGGTGACAAATTTCTATGGCAGGATTTTATGAGGCATTTTAACTTCCTGATAAAAACAGGATATGCCGCAAAAAACGGTGAGTTGACAGATGACGGTATATGGGCTTCCCATCTGAGGGTTGACCAGCCTCTCATGATAGCAGAGGGTTTCAGGCTCGGGCTCTTTCCCGAATCTGATCCAGCGCTTCTGGCCGCCATAATGGCATCATTTGTTTCGGAACAGGAATCAGATGAAAAAATTGATTATAAGTTAGTCCCCAAAAAGCTTTTGGCTGCTTTTTTCAATATTGAAAAAAATCTCAAGCCGTTTGCAAATCGTCTGGCGGATAAAGGATTTGAAGTGCGGCCACTGTTTTTAAGGCCTGCTTTAACAATCTATGCCTGGGCCACTGGTCAAGCCTGGGAAGACGTGGTTTCTCTTTCCAAAATAGAAGAAGGAAATTTTGCCATGCTGATTCTTCGCATCGCAGACCATTTAAGACACATTAGAGCGCTTAGAAAGGTTTTCCCAACAGCCGCCGCAACATCGGAAAAATCCATCGAGCTTATAATGAAAGATCCGGTGATTATTGATTATGATCTGTCACCTTAATATAGCCTCCATTACTTCGCCCAAAAAACATACTATTAATTTTCCTCTACCTTCTCTTTTTTTCAACCGTGAACCGACAACTGTAAACCGTGAACGGTTACTCAAAGTTTTTCATGCGTTCTGTTTATATTTCATCCTAACATATAGGTTCCCGTACCAACCGCTATAAGCGCTTCCTCGTCATTACGCAGAGATGTACGTGTGACAACAACCTTGTTCCCCATACGCATAATCGAACCGGTTGACAAAAAATAATTCCCTTGACCGGGCCTTAAAAAATCAACTCTAAGATCAACAGTGCCGATTCTAAATATCCGTTTTGCTATATCCTCAAACGGAGATCCGGCCATTTTCTTGAGCACGCCTGCCGATACGATTGCACCGCCTGTTACATCTAAAACCGAAGAAATAACACCGCCGTGCAACATCCCGTATTTATAATTCCCAACAAATTCCTCTTTCATCTCCAGCTTTATGCAGACATTGTCCTCTTCCAAAGCCATTATCTTTAATCCCAAAAGCCTGTTAAACGGTATCTTCTCTTCATACACGCCCTGCAAAAACCGTGATAAAGTGGCAAAATCTGTCTTTGGATCAATCATATCGACACACCTTTAAATAATATTTTACCTCAATTGAGCGTTTTGCTTAATTGAGGTAAAACTATCTAAAATTGTCCGGCTGGTCAAGCAGTTTTGCCTGAACCGCAAAAGCGAGCGCATTCCCCGCTGCTTGCGGCGGAGAGCTTCGATGTTGTTGCAGAGAAATTTGATTGATAAAATTTAAAGGTTGAGTTTAAGTAAAAGCTAATAGTATGCACATTTTGGGAAAAGACTCATAAAACATGAAACTAAACTAAAACTAAACTAAAACCAAAAATGATACCTGAATCCAACACAACAAACATTATTGAGCTTACAAAGGATCAGCTTGTTTCATGGCTCAAAGATCATGATATCGAGGCTTATCGCGCAAATCAGATCATGAAGTGGATATATCTCCGCCAGGCAGATGATTTTGAGATAATGACAGATATTAAGAAGGAAATCAGGCAGCTTCTCTCACTCAATTTTACAATAGACCGTCTTGAAAAAAAGCAGATAGAAACCTCGCATGACGGGTCCAAAAAATACCTTTTTAAACTATCTGATGAACAATGCATTGAGAGTGTGCTGATTCCTGAAAAAAATTATTATACTCTATGCATATCAAGCCAGGTGGGCTGTGCTCAGGGATGCAGGTTCTGTCTTACCGGAAAAGGAGGTTTTGTTCGGAATTTAACAAAAGGTGAAATCTTAGCTCAGGTGCGCGACATCATGAACGATCTGGATGATTCCGAAAAACTGAAAAATATAGTTATGATGGGCATGGGTGAACCGCTGGCAAATTATAAAAATGTGGTTGGCGCTATTAACACCATAACCGATGACAGATGCGGGCTTGCATTTTCAAAAAACAAAGTAACAGTTTCCACGGCAGGTCTGGTTCCAAGACTTTCTGATTTCAGCCGTGATGCAGCAGTTAATCTGGCAATATCATTAAATGCAACAGACAATAAAACTCGTGACATGCTCATGCCCATAAATAAAAAATATCCTATTGAAATGCTGCTTGACGCATGCCGCAAATACAGGTTGCCGCCCCGTCAAAGCATCATGTTTGAATATATTCTCTTGAAAGATATAAACGATTCCCCTGATGATGCAAATCGTCTTGCTAACTTGCTGCGTTCAATAAAGGCAAAAATCAATCTCATACCATTTAATGAACATGAAGGCAGTGATTTCAGGCCGCCGGAAGAGGATGTAATTAATAACTTCAGAGAAATCCTGCGCAAGAATAATTATATCGTTATCACTCGGCGCAGCAAAGGCCGTGATATTTCAGCAGCATGCGGCCAGCTCAGGGTAAGGGCAGGATAGAAATGCGTAATTTCAACCCCGTTACCCTTTTCCCCCCCACCCGGACACAAAACGTTCGATGACGTCATCAAGTCTTGATAACAGATAATACGGAATGGAATAGAGGTAGTATTTTTTCCCTGATGGAAGCTGTATCTGATCAATGCGGATTTTGCCGGAATAGACACGAATGGCATATGGATGATGACTGTTTTCCATGAACAGATTTAAAGATTTTAGTTTGCCACTCTTCCCGCTCTTCACTTCAATCGGGATAATCATATCTTTAAAGGAATAAAGAAAATCCGTTTCGGCAGCCCCTTTTTCACGTATCCAGAACCGAAGTGACGGTGACCGGAATGCCTGTGCAACGATTTCCTGGGCCACAACCTGTTCCGATATTTTTCCCTGATAGACATTGTCTAAGGATTGTTTGCTGAAAAATTCCTTGAATCCAATCCGGTAATTCACCAGCCCGACATCAAGAAAAAAAAGCTTCGGGGCTTTTTGCAGTTTTTCAATAATCGGTATGTGGGTTGATACGGAAGGTCTTGCACGATACACGATCAAGGCGCGTTCAAGCACATCAAACGCCTCTTTCATTTCTCTTGATCGAAATGAAGACTCTCCGAACTTTTCATATGTAATCCGTTCACCAGCATATAAGGGAGCCCGGTCTATCGCATGGGTTAAATATTTTGCTTTTGCTAAATTTGAATACTTCTCGACATCTTCAATGTATCCCATGAAAATTGCGTCATAGATTTCCCTCACTGCCGAATAGGATCCTGTTTCCACATAAACGGCAAGGGCTTCCGGCATGCCGCCAACGAATGCATACGCGTTAAACGCGTCAAGCAGCAAATCATGAAGGGAAGATTCTTCCAATACATTCGGCTGCAACAGTTTTTCAGCAAGGAGCGGGTTTTGTGTTTCAAGATATTCCACGAACGTTACCGGATACATAAAGAGATTCCTGACCCTGCCGACCGGAAAAGAAAAACCTTCTCTTTTTGAAAAAACTTCCAGGAGTGAACCGGCAGCAATAACGTGCAAATCCTTTACATCTTCATAAAGGTATCTGAGCGATTGAACAGCTTCTGCTGAATGTTGAATTTCATCAATAAATAAAAGGGTGCTTTTTGTATCTATTTTTTGGCCTTTATAAAGTAAAATTCGTTCAACAAGTTCCTGACCGGTATTAAAACCGGAAAAAAGATCGCGTTCTTTCGGCCTTTCAAGGTTGATGTCGATAAAATGATCAAAATTCTCGGCGAATCGATTGACAACAAATGTTTTTCCAACCTGCCTGGCCCCCCGCAAAACAATCGGTTTCCTGTTTGCCGCGTTTTTCCAAACCAGTAATTCCGATTCGATTTTTCGTGTAAATATTACTCGCCGACCTCTCATGATATAATTTACCCCTGAATTATTACATACTATGTTATATTATTGAGCGTAATAGTGACATTTATTCATCTGTTTGTCAAGGGGAAGAAAAGGAGAAGTTTGGATGGTTACGTACCAATAAGTAAGGAGGTTATTTAAATTGGCAACTTAATGGACCTTCTTCAGTTTGTAAGTTTGTATCGTCAAGAAGTGAATATTGATTTTCCTTTGCAAATTTTTCGCCACGTTTTACCGACAAACTCACGGCTGGTTGAGATAATTTCAGTCTGCGTGAAAGTTCCGACATCCGCAGTCCCAGCTTTCTCACAGCCCAATAGCACAGTAAACTCCTTGCCTGAACTACTTGAGGATATTTTCCTTTTATCCACAACTCTTTTGGTTCAATCCCTAATAGATGAGAAACCCGCTGAACAACCATATCAAGATCAAATCCCTTGGCCTGAAGAGAATATTTTTTATCCAGTTCCTCTTGGGCATTCTTAAGGACTGTATTGATAAAATCACCATCTCCCAAAATACGCTCATCGCCTTTTTGATAAACTCCGGCCCTTCGCATTGCTTTTGCTTCTGACCATCCACCTACGCTGCGTATCAAACCTCCACCAGTCAGATCAGTTCTTTTCCCGTCAGGAATTCCTTTCTTTACATAAGATCGATATCGCCGTCTGGCAATAGAAACCTTTGTATCGAATAAACACAATACACCGTTTACATCCTGCCAACTGTTCATCTTTTTTCCCATAATCAGGCTGTGGCCTGCAAAATGAAATCTGTCAAGCGCCTTCAGGTCATTAACGACTCGTGCGCGCAAAGGATTCAGATGAATATAACGGACTAATTCAAGCAGATAGGTGTCTTCCTGGCAAAGAATAGATTTGTAGCGGTTTTGAAAAAGATGGCCATGACGCTGGTGCCTGCTATTATATGACATGGCATAACCGGTCAAAAGTCGTCTCATCACCGTTGCGACAGGAGCAAGTCCGGTTCTGAGCAGTAAATGAAAATGGTTCGGAATCAACGCCCATGCATAACAGACTGTTTTGGTTTCATTCAGGATTGCGGCGAACCTGTCTATAAAACTCTTTCGGTCGGAATCATCCTGAAAGATTGCACTTCTATCAATACCCCTGGCAATAATGTGGTGGAGAGCACCGGAAGCATCTATCCTGGCTTTTCTTGGCATATATTTTTTATATCACACATCATATTCGCTTAGCAACTTATAATGTGAAGAACGTCCCTTATATTCA
>Ga0307380_10012437_pt1 | contig 10592 bp, 8 predicted proteins | sample UN3MG_FD_202239 | JGI IMG/M metagenome (GOLD analysis project Ga0307380, IMG submission 202239) | Soil microbial communities from Risofladan, Vaasa, Finland - UN-3 | ecosystem: Environmental > Terrestrial > Soil > Coastal area > Acid sulfate soil | place: Finland: Risofladan, Vaasa | collected... | reverse complement strand
GCCCGAAACCGCACGACCTGCTCACCAAACCGCGCGCCCAAGCCCGGGCCGAACTACTCACGGACAAACGAGAGAAACCGGCGCAAGTCCTTGTCAAATAGGCGGCAGTGCCATTCTTTCCTGACACCTTTTACCGCTCCTTCTACCGCTCAGGCCTGGTCCGGGTGTGGGTGCCCTCGGCATCGTCGTAGCAGAAACGAGCTGCGTCCCCTTTTCCCGCCCCGATGCGCATGATCCAGCCGGATCGCTTCGAACCACCCTAAAGCCTATTGTCTGTCGAAAACCGACCGGATCGCCCGAAAAGAAACGTCGGTCAAACGTCGGCAAACGAAACCGAGCGGTCGAAGTTAGGACCAGCGGATCACGTACTTGCCAGCCGCCACCTCGCAGAACATGCGTACTTCCGCGCTCAGCACCCTTCGGATCTTGCACGGTCCCTTTCTTCGCGCACTCCCAATAGTAGTTGGGTGAGAACGAAAACCAATCCGCAACCCACTCGAACACATTGCCGTGCATATCGTAGATGCCCCAATCGTTGGGTTTCAACATTGCTACCGGCGATGCCCGCCCGTTTGTGTAGTTGCACCAAGCGTATTCCGGCAACTTCGTGGGATCGCTCCCAAAGCAATAGGAGCCCGTGGATCCAGCGCGACACGCGTATTCCCACTCCGCTTCTGTGGGTAACCGATACGGGGCACCTTCCCTTTCGGACAACAACCTGCAGAAGCGATCGGCTTCTTCCCACGAGACGTTCACTGCTGGCGAGTCTCGATCTGGCGAGTATTGGGTGTCCACCCTGAACCCTGGCACCAGGCTCTTGAACTGGGAATTGGTCACCTCAGTCACGCTCATGTAGTAGGGTTGAGTTATCTTCACTGAGTGAAACCACTGAATATTGAATACCCTCCGTGTGTCCGGCCCCATCACGAACGTGCCGGACTGAACCAGGACAAAGCGCATGCCCAGTGTATTCACCTTTGCTCGTTGCCATACCTCTATACGAACGCGATCATCCGTGGCGGCCATTTGTCCCAACTTCTCAACGGCCGGCCACCATTGGCTTCGCTCGTGGCTCGCTGCAAGCTCGATGAGCTGATCGAAATCGTCGTCGAGAGCAGGAGCGGCAAATGTGTCGGAGCGAACGCATGAGGTTGCTCCCAAGCCCACCACGAGAATCAAAGCCGAATTGACTAGTCTCAACTCCATGGTTGATCTCCTTCGCCCGGATCCGTGGGAGGGCAAGTTGTTTTGAGATGTTCTGAATGACCGATCGTCAACACCTGTTCTGCACAAATGCACTTGTGGGATACGCGCCTTCGAAGGCATGGACCGGCAGTTGTGATCACTACAGAGCGTGGATCCAGCCGAGTATGGCTGCAAGAACGTCTCCAATCTGGTTGCGACGATTCTCGGGAGAGAAAGTCCAATGTCTCTCCTCCCAAATCTCCCACCGGATGGCGAGAGAAATGGTCCTCCAGAGACTAAGGCCAGCGCAGCCTGCATAGTAACCGGCTGTGTAATGCACCTTGGTCCAAAACCAGTCAAACGTGCCTATATCAGTGGGTCCGGTTGGCGAGGGCGGCCCGATGAACGGGCCGAGGAGGGCGAGTCCGTCTGGGTCAATTGCGATTGTTGGCTTTCCGAAGGCATATGCGTAGCAGTTGAGCCCGCCGCGGATGCCGATCGGGTCGCGTTGGAGGAATCGCCCCGTCTCCGGGTCGTAGTACCGGGCACCGACGTGCAGGAACGGGAAGTCGTCGTGGGACTGGTAGCCCCAGGCGCCGGCGTAGCGGTAGCGCGTGGTGGCGGTGCCGCTGGTGTCGTACACGTTGCCGAACGCGTCGTAGACGTACGACCGCACGACCTGCGGCGTGCCGTCGGTCATGACGCGTGTGCTGCCGATCTGGTTGCCGTGGTAGTAGGCCTGGCCGTCCCACACGCCCGACGTGCTCGAGTCGGCGTGGGCCTCGCCGGTGAGGTAATCGCGGACGCTGTGTGCACCGCCGGGCGCCTGGGCGTCGAGAACGAAGTCGGCGTACACCCAGTCCTCATCGTAATCCGACCACTCCTCGCTGATGGTGACGAAGTCGTACGGGTCGACCTCGCGGCGCAGGTAGCGCTGCCGGGGGCCGTCGTAGCGGAACTCCCAGGCGTACGTCCGGGTGTAGTCGGTGATGCCGTCGCTGCGGACGTCGGTGTCGTCGTCGCGCTGGATGATGGCTTGCAGCTCCATGGTCTCGTCCAGATCGTCCAGGCCGTTCGTGGTACCCGACGTCCCGACCGGCGCATTATACACCAGGGCCGCCACGTCGTGGTTCTGACCGCTGCCGTCGTCCGGCTCACCCTCTCCTTATATGCGTTTGCCGCATTCTGGACACCGTGGTGTGCTCAGGCCCTTGAGAATATAGCCGCACCTGCCGCAGCGCGTAAGTCCGTCCGCGCGCGGGCGCAAGAAGCGTAGCAACAGACCGAACAGAATTATCCCTATCAGACAGGCGCGCGCTGCGTGCAGCAGGTAGACCGAGAGGCTCCTAACCTCTACCTCCCAGGGCATGGTATACTCTCCAAGCGCGCCGACCCAACCTGCCTCAACACAAAGGGCGATGCCAAGGGCAAGAGCTGCGCTCCGAATCCAGTGCCGACGGACCCTGACGCGCCGGCTGCAAGGGCTACGGTTGTCCTGGGCAGCCATGTCTTACAAGCGCCTTGATCACAGCTAGAGTACAACTGTGCTCGTTGCCCGCCGGTCGTTGACGGTTGTGCGCCGTGTCTACCTTCACAGGATCCCGCCGCAATGCGGACACCGCGGTTCGGTCAAAGCCTCGAGTCGGTGACCACACCGTCCACAGTAAGTATGGCCGTCGGGAACACACCGAAGGAGAAGAGCATAGACGACTATCGCCACCAGCACAGGACGGATCAGTTCGAGAAGATACAGGGGAATGCTACCGATCCGCAGACCGTCACTCCGGACACGATCTCCCAGAAAAGCCGCCACCATGCCTTCCATTGCCAAGGTGCCAGCGAGGGCAATCAACGCCGAGACACACCAATGCTGATACCATTTCGCGCACATGCCAACATCCCTGCCGCTCCTGGGTTCTGTCGGTCTTTACAACGAAACCAATCAGCCGACCGACCTCAAGTTCCGGACGGCATAGCACTATGCCCTCTAGATCCTGTCGTAGAACTGATGCCCATGGTTGTCTTCATCCGTGTAGGAGATCGACACCAACCCCGCGCCGGCATCTCCGATTTTCATCCAAACACAATTCTTGTGTCCCTTGACTTGGAAAGTGCCAAACCTCTTGCAGCGCGGGGCCTCGGTAATGGCCCGACGTGCTTCCGCCCGGACTATAGTGCACACCCCTGCATCAACGATCGCCGCCTCCATTTTGTAATAGATGATTTTGACCAGCATGGGGATGATCGTCACGACACTTACCGTTTCTGCCCCGACCTTCACCCACGGCGGAAGGCTCATTCGTCCGTCGGGATCAACAGAGCTGGCTGGATTGCTCCCCACGTACGTGTAGACATTCAGCCCACCCGCAATGCCAATCGGGTCGCGCTGGAGAAAGCGGCCCGTCTCCGGGTCGTAGTAGCGGGCGCCGACGTGGAGGAACGGGAAGTCGTCGTGCGACTGGTAGCCCCAGGCGCCGGCGTAGCGGTAGCGCGTGGTCGCGGTGCCGCTGGTGTCGTACACGTTGCCGAACGCGTCGTAGACGTACGACCGCACGACCGAAGGCGTGCCGTCGGTCATGACGCGTGTGCTGCCGATCTGGTTCCCGTGGTAGTAGGCCTCGCCGTCCCAGACGCCCGAAGTGCTGGAATCAGCATGGCCCTCACCGGTGAGGTAGTCGCGGACACTGTGGGCGCCGCCGGTCACGCCCGAATCGAGGACGAAGTCCGCGTAGACCGAGCTGCCGTCGTAGTCCGACCACTCCTCGCTCAGCATGCCGAAGTCGCCGGGATGGACCTCCCGCCGCAGGTAGCGCTGCCGGGCGCCGTCGTAGCGGAACTCCCAGGCGTACGTCCGCGTGTAGTCCATGACCCCGTCGCTGCAGACGTCGCCGACCTCGCGCTGGATGATGGCCTGCAGCTCCGTCTCCTCGTCGATGTCGTCGAAGCCGCCGATCACGCCAGCCGTCCCCGCATCGTAATTGTACACCAAGGCTGCCACATCGTAATCCCGGCACGCGGTATGGGAAGAGCCCCCGCTGGTCGTACAGTTCTCACCGGGGTCGCCGTCATTAGGGGCACCCGGGAGCCACGGGTCCTCTGGGTAGATCGGGCAGCCGCTGATCGTCCAGTGCCACCCCTGGTCCGGCTCGATTCCATTCGACCCCGATTCTTGGGCGGCACCCAGCCAGTGCTGGTCTTCGATCCCAGGATCGAACGTCGTGTAGATCCACTCGCAGCCGTCACCTACCAGACACTGGGCCAAGTCTCCGCCGCGAGACTGGGCATCGCCCCGAGCGTCTGCCCAGGTATTGGCGTCCTCGGTCAGGGCGTACTCGTACCCCGCCTCGCCGCCGGTCCACCAATCCAGGCCGTCGTCGTTCCAGGTCTCGCCGATGACGTTCCGCACCCGCCCGCCGCTGTCGTACACCAGCCAGGTCGAGCGGTACTGGTCCTCGTCCGCGTACCGCCGGATCACACGGGTGACGTTGCCGTTGTAGTCGTAGGTGTACCACACCTCCTCATCGTCGTTGTCGTACTCGTCGTCGATGGTGTAGTGCATCAGCCGGTTGCTGCACGAGCCGTACAGCTCCGTGTCGTCCACGTCGTAGTCGTACGCCACGTCCTTGTAGCCGTACACGTCCTCCTTGGTCAGCCGGTTGCCCACCTGGTCGTACGTGTACCGCAGGTCGTACACGTGGTAGCTCGTGTACTCGTCCGCGCCGAAGCGGTGCTCGCGGATCAGCCGCCCCCGGTTGTCGTAGAAGAACTGGGTTGTCTCGTAGCTCGTCGGCCCCGCGTCCAGCAGCTCGGTCCCCGGCTGCGGCTCGTGGATCTCGGCCAGCAGGTCGTTGTCGTACCAGTCGTACTCCAGGACCTTGAACGACTGGCTGGTGGCCGTCACCTCGTGCGTCATTTTGGCGAGCCGCCGGGCGCCGTCGTACTCGTAGTGCGTCTGCGTCCCGTTGCCGTAGACGGCGTACTCCAGCAGGCCGTTGTCGTAGTAGCTGTACTCCACCTCCAGGCCGTTGCTCATCACCGCGCTCGCGATGCGATAGGGTTTGTCCAGCGTCACCGTGGTGGTCACGCCGTCCGCCCCGGTCCGGCTGTACACCCCGTCGTCGTCATCGTACGTGAACGTGCAGTCGCGGCTGACGTAGCCGCCGTCAGCCCACCCGCGCCGCACTCGTCACACCATTCCTGCCTGTAACGGAAAGTGGCAGACGCCGGCGCTCCGATCGTCCTAATTGCCTCGGTAAGGTGCGTACGATACAGTTCTCTTCTCGCGCGTCCGGAACAGGCCCTTCAGCCAGTTTGGCACGTTCGTTCTGGCGAAGCTGAACGGCTTCCCTCCGAGGCGGACCTCAAAAACCGACTTTACCAGTCGCCCGCCGCGATACTCCAGCGTTTCCACTAGCGTCCCGCCTACGATCCCCCGCACGAGGCTATCCAAGAACTCCCGCCAGTTCTCCTCTGCCTCCCCGAAGAGATCTGAGGAGAGGTTCAACCCCGCATTGACTCCCGCAGCCGGACCGACATTTCGAGCGTCGTTGTCACCGTAGAACCACACTTCGATCGTCGCAGCGGCACGATTGAAAGGAGTGGCAACGAGCTTGCTCCAACGCGGTTTCTCGTGAACCAACTCAAGTTGGACCCTATCGGGCGGTAACTCGCGAAAGAGCCCCAGCATCCTCCGCAACGTCTCTTGATGTACAGGGGGCAGGTCGCTTTCCCGGATAGACCCTGCGAGCGGGCTTGAGCCCGAATCTGTGGACATGCTACTCTCCAGCCATGCACGCGTTACCTCAGCAGCGTCTCCCCGGAGCTCCCCGTAAGCCGCCTATCCGAGGCGAACGCGAGCCTTTAGTCCGTGCACGCGGTCAGACCTCAGTTGGTCACCATACCTTCCACCGAAACCAATCAGGTATTCTGAAGATATCCCGGTGAGGTACCTTTGGAGACCTGTACGAGAAGTAGTAGTTTCCTTTGAACGGACCACTCTTCCCAATGCGATACTGTCCCCTATTTAGCCATCGTACCGCATACTTCCCACCGTAGTAGACTATAGGGGTCCCGACGGCAGTGTAGACGCAAACCCAGGCGGCGGCTTCTGCGTTGCCCATCTTCGCAAGTCGTTTTTTCGCCGGGTTGTATCGATTCATCCAGAACCAACGCGCTACCCGGTCATGGAAGAAGTTGTTGCCATCCCAGAAGCCCAACCCCAACGGATCAATGCTGTGCGTTGGGTCCGAGAAGACGTACTCGTACACGTTGAGCCCGCCGCGGATGCCGATCGGGTCGCGTTGGAGGAATCGCCCCGTCTCCGGGTCGTAGTACCGGGCACCGACGTGCAGGAACGGGAAGTCGTCGTGCGACTGGTAGCCCCAGGCGCCGGCGTAGCGGTAGCGCGTGGTCGCGGTGCCGCTCGTGTCGTACACGTTGCCGAACGCGTCGTAGACGTACGACCGCACGACCTGCGGCGTGCCGTCGGTCATGACGCGTGTGCTGCCGATCTGGTTGCCGTGGTAGTAGGCCTGGCCGTCCCACACGCCGTGCGTGCTGGAATCCGCATGGGCCTCAGCGGTCAGGTAATCCCGCACGCTGTGGGCACCGCCGGTCACGCCCGAATCGAGGACGAAATCGGCGTAGACCGAGTCGTCGTCGTAGTCCGACCACTCCTCGCTCAGCATCTGGAAGTCGCCGGGGTGGACCTCCCGCCGCAGGTAGCGCTGCCGGGGGCCGTCGTAGCGGAACTCCCAGGCGTACGTCCGGCTGTAGTCCAGAACGCCGTCGCTGCACACATCGCCGACCTCCCGCTGGATGATGGCCTGCAGCTCCATGGTCTCGTCCAGATCGTCCAGACCGTTCGTCGTCCCCGACGTCCCGACCGGCGCATTATACACCAGGGCGGCCACGTCGTGGTCCAGCCCGCTGCCGTCGTCCGGCTGACCGGGCAGCCAGGGGCGGTCGACAAACGGGAACCCGCTGGGAACCCAGGTCCGCCTCCGGCCTTAGCCCCGCCGGCGTGTCCTCATTGCACCGGCTGACCGCTTGCTGCTTCCCAGGGCGCACCACATTCCGGGCAGCGGGGGTCTCTGAGCCCATGAAGAGAATAGCCACAGTTCACGCATCTTCCTTCGGCTGCTGCCGGTATCCGCGTGCCAAAGCGCCACATCAACCACAGGGCCCCAATCCAGACGACAAGCCCCAGCGACAGTCGTACTATCGAGAGCACCAGGTGCATCGAACGCGAGAGCCCAAGGTCCTGATAGATGTAGGCCAGGGTGAAGCTGAGCAGCAAACTGACAATTGGTCCGACCCATGCCAGTACAAACATGGACCGTGCGAGTCCTGCCTCCCGGAAGCGCGAGGCCAGGCCGCCGAGATAGAGGAAGAGCAGCAGAATGCCAAGGGCCTGTACGAGGCTTTCACCAATCCAGACGAAAGACGTACCAGGGAACGACGGCGCGTGCCGGACAAACAGCCTTCCGCATCGACCAATGACAACTGCAATCGCACAAATCCTCAATAGCCGCCGCTGCGTTTCGGGCGATGCCGACAGTCCGCGATGTGGCACTGGGGCAGTAAGCAAATAGACTCCAACCAACAGCAGAAAGCCTGCCGCCGCAGGAATGAACGCGACCCAGCGCAGGTCCCCCCGGCTCCCCCCCAAGAAGGCCACGCCCATGGCGCCCACATTGGTCGCCAGGACCGAGACCAGAACAACCCAAAACAGGAGGCGCGCCCCACTACGAACCCGTCCTATCCACTGACAGCGCGCCTGCGTCATGACCGATGTATCCGGGTGGGGGCAGGGTCAGAGTCTGACTCGGCTCCGGCTTTCTGCCCTACTGCTTATTGTGGACCAGGACCCTCGACCGCCCGACGTAGTACGTGTGGTGTCCGGAGACAGTCAGGTTGTACACGCGGACTGGCTTAGGGGAAAGTTCAGTAACCACATTTATCACGGCAACTGGCTGTCCATCTGCAGTCAGCAATTGACAATGCGCGGTCAGTTCACCGGCACACACCCAGCCCTGGCCAACAACCCAGAGCGGATGTTCGGCTGTACACGTAATGACCTCGTCCTCAAGCTCTATGTGAATCACTCTCTGGGTCCATGCCGCGAACTTGCTGAGAACCGTCGCGCTCCCGTTTATTCGGCGCCCGTCATGGCTGGATAGGATGCGCGCGTCGGCTCCCAAATCCCTGATCGGAATGGCTCCACTTTGGGTCTCAACAAGGGTCTCTCCGACAAAGCACGCCAGAAGACCCGGGATGGGCCCCTGAACCGGTCCGCGGTCCGGTCTGGGTCTGAAATTGTCCTTGATCCAACCCCACGGGTCCGTTAAGATGCGCGGTGGTGGGTTAGGTGGCTTCTTGCCCTTCCGCCTCAGTTCCTCGCGACGGCTTTTCCTGTACTCCTCGTTCTGGCGCGCGCAACTGGGAGGATACCCAGGTTCCTCAGCGCACGCACAACTACCCAGTGCCCAGAGGGCCTGGCAGGACAAGTGATAGCACTCATCTCCGTATCCCCCTCCTGAATCGTCCATAATAGTCCCTGGGCTCCGTTGCAGGCCCTTCGGGTCCACAATTGTGGTCGGTGTCGATCCCGCGTATTCATAGAGGTTGAGGCCACCATCAAGCCCGATCGGGTCGCGCTGTAGGAAACGGCCGGTCTCGGGGTCGTAGTACCGGGCGCCGACGTGCAGGAACGGGAAGTCGTCGTGCGACTGGTAGCCCCAGGCGCCGGCGTAGCGGTAGCGGGTGGTGGCGGTGCCGCTGGTGTCGTACACGTTGCCGAACGCGTCGTAGACGTACGACCGCACCACGTGCGGCGCGGCGTCGGTCATGACGCGTGTGCTGCCGATCTGGTTGCCGTGGTAGTAGGCCTCGCCGTTCCACACGCCATGCGTGCTGGAGTCCGCGTGCGCCTCACCGCCCAGGTAGTCGCGGACACTGTGGGCGCCACCGGTCACGCCGGAATCGAGGACGAAGTCGGCGTAGACCCACTCGCCCGAGTAGTCCGACCACTCCTCGCTGATCGTCACGAAGTCGTACGGGTCCACCTCCCGCCGCAGGTACCGCTGCCGCGGGCCGTCGTAGCGGAACTCCCAGGCGTACGTGCGCGTGTAGTCCAGAACCCCGTCCGTGCACACGTCGCCGATCTCGCGCTGGATGATGGCCTGCAACTGGGTCTCCTCGTCGATGTCGTCCAGGCCGTCGAGCAGCCCCGCCGTCCCGGCATCGTAATTATACACCAGGGCGGCCACGTCGTGATCCAAGCACGTGGGCGGGCAACTGCCCGCGCCGCCGTCATCCGGCTGGCCCGGCAGCCAGGGCCCGTAGACCGGGTACTCCGGTCCCACCCAGTACCACTGCTCGTCCGGCTCGGTTCCCTCGGCGTCCTGCTGGGCACCCACCCAGTAGCGCGTCAGGGCGTCGCCGCCGGGATCGAACGTATTGTGCACCCAACCGTACCCCAGCCCCTCCTCCGCCTCGGCCAGGTCCCCGCCGCGGCTCTCGGCGTACGCCTGGCCGTCAGCCCAGGTGTACGTCTCATCGGTCAGGGCGTACTCGGAGCCGTTCGTGGTGTACCAGTCCAGGCCGTCGTCGTTCCACGTCTCGCCGACGACGCTGCGCACCCGGCCGCCGCTGTCGTACAGCAACCACGTCGAGCGGTACTCGTCCTCGTCCGCGTATTTGCGGATCACCCGCGTGACGTCGCCGACCACAGGCCAGCGGCGTCATCCGCTCGATAATCCGCAGGACGCCTGCGGTTGTTCCCAACGGCTTCAGAGAGTACCGTGGCGCCAGGGTGGCTCACCAGATCCGCTAAGAACGGGATGACGATCGTGCCACGCCATGAACCCATCTGTCCGTGCTGCCATGCACGCGCCGCCGCGCGTGTTGTGCGGACCGCTCCCAACCTTCTACGCCTTGTCGTGAACAAGGCCCACGTTGTCTTCACTCGTCATCAACTTGGCCCTCCGCGCTCCCTCTTTCCGCTGCTCTATGAGTGTTGCTATTGTCACACGCGCTTCACGCTCGCCGAGTCAATGCGTCATAACCCGCTTTGCCCTCGTTGCGGGTATAGCCTTGTGGGCAACCGGTCCGGTCGTTGCCCGGAATGCGGAGAACGCACGCCACCCCCATTGACGCCACACAGCAAGTGACGCAAGTCTTCTGTGGACGTGCAGGACCACCTGCAATAGTGTCGTTGCTAGGCTCGTGCGAGCGTTCCGTCGCCCCCGGCCTGTCACTCCGGTCTGCCGTTCCCGCACCAGATGGAGCCACGTCCTTGGACGCTTCGCCCTCATCGGGTAACTCCAATGCCGTGAACGAATCTCGCCTATCGTCCGCCTAGCTCATCAACCACTGCGCGATTCCATTAGCGGGTTGCAGCCAGA
>Ga0307380_10012435_pt1 | contig 10593 bp, 21 predicted proteins | sample UN3MG_FD_202239 | JGI IMG/M metagenome (GOLD analysis project Ga0307380, IMG submission 202239) | Soil microbial communities from Risofladan, Vaasa, Finland - UN-3 | ecosystem: Environmental > Terrestrial > Soil > Coastal area > Acid sulfate soil | place: Finland: Risofladan, Vaasa | collected... | reverse complement strand
AGGAAGAGATAGCAGAGTTTGAGGAGAAGATCGCGGAACTCAGTGAAGAAGGCGAAGACACTTCGGAGCTTGAGGCTGAACTGGATGAGATCAAGGCTACCCTAGACCAGGCGGAGAACATCGAGGACTTGGAGGCGCTGGAGGAGCGACTCGACGAGCTCGACGACATGATCGACGACGTAAAAGACTCAGGTTTAAGCGCTGACGACGACTTCGAGAATACGTAGAATAGCCCAAAACCCCGGTAAATGTAAGAATACTATCTTACATTTATCTTACATTGTCTTCTACCCTAATTTTGTGGGAACAAAATCGGTATTCTGGAAGAACAAATATAGCCCAAAACCCCGGTAAATGTAAGATTATTTGAATTTGTTCCCACAAATCTTCTTACATTCACCATTTTAGAGTGTCTTACATAGTGATTTGTTCCCACAAATAAAACGATATTCCCTAAAAAGGCTTCTTTTCTAAAAACAGTCGAAAACAAGAATAATATTTGTGGGAACAAATTTTATCTAACACTTTATGAATTATCCCTCATTATTTAGAGGTCGGGTGAAACTGGCTTAGGTCGGGTAAAAGTGGCTTATGTCGGGTGAAACTGGCTTATTTTATTCTTCTAATTTCATCAAGGAGCTTTTCAATCAATATTTTTCTTAATCTATTGTCACGTATCAAACTATTTAGATGTTCATTAAAAACGAGTCTTAATTGACTAGACTTCTTATCGGTTAGTGCTTCTTTCTCTAAATCCTTTATAATTGCTTCTCTAATCAATTTTGATAGTTTTATTCCTCTACTCTCCGCCTCCGCTAATATTTTATCCTTGAAAGCTTTTGAAACCCTTATTTTAATTTCGCTATCCTTCACATTAAACCCCCCATTAAAAATAAAAATAGAAACGGGTTATTCTTCTTCAGGCTCAGTTTCTTCTATCTTTTCAGGGTCTGTAGTCTTTTCACTTTCTATAACAGTTTCTAAAATCCTCATGGCGTTCTTGTTTTCCACATAGGTTAAAATCAACTGTTTTACAGCTTCATTAACGGATAAACCGGAATCGTAAGCATATTCGGTTAAATCTTTGTAGACGCTTTTAGGTATTCTTGTTCTAACTTCACAGGTATCTGTTTCTTTAGACATTTTTTAATCCTCTGTCCTTGCTACACTGTTGAGATAGTTGAAAAGCTGTCCCCACGTCATTTCACTCTTCATGATATAGGCAAACTGGTTGGCACTAATCACGTATTCTCTTTCAACCTCTTTGCCTGTATCTCTGTCTGTGTAGATTGACTTAAAGACAACCTCAATAACGGGCATCTTAAAACATCAACTCCATTCTTCTATCCCATGCACCTGAAACCAGCACTCTAAGCGGTAGGCATGAGTTACCGCCTCTCTGAGTCTCCCTATTTCGGAGTGTAAATACATTCATTTTATTTCACCACAATCTTAATCACTAAATCGTCTACAGGGCAATAGTAAATATGGGGTGTCACGTAACGCTTATACTTCTTATTTGCAGACATAGCACCATACATATTATAGGCTTCACCGCCACATATCGGGCAACATTTATCTAGCGAAGTATTAATTTCTGCCTCTACTACACATATTTTATAAACTGTATCACACTCCTTACAATACCTCAGATAAGGATTTATTCTATGCAGTATCCCTTTTCTCTGAACCTGAACATATAACCCATATAACTTGGTTCCACAATCCGGGCACTCATTAAACGTTATACCTCTAGTCATTTTCCTCTCTCCAAAATATTCTAAACGTCTTTCTGCACACTCGGCAATACCATAACTCTATCACTATAGTTATCCCTGTTTTTCCGCTTGTCGTTTTCCATGTTTTCCTAAACTCTATGTCTTGTCCTCCACATTTTTTACATGTTACGCCTTCTTCTCTAGCTATACTCATTCAATCATCAACTCCGGTAAGTATATTGCTCCAATCTCTCTTAACTCGGCATCAGGGATTTTCCCATAAGACTCTTCAAGCGCCTTCACACTCCAACCACCTATAGCCGCGACTATCCCATAATTCCAGTTAGTAGCCTCTAACCAGTGCTGACCCATGATGTGCCTCCAAAAGTGTATTACCTTCAACATCGGGTATCTGATCAACAAATTAGGTGCAAACTTTTCTATAGCCTCTCTACTTATTTTCCTCAAATCATCAGCGCTTATCCTGAATATCTCGCCTGTAGTTCTTTCAGGGTGTCCAGCAGCTAACAACATCTCATTATACAAATTTATCGTTATTTTCTTACTCCATCGGTGCCCTCTTTCTCCATGTGTGCTTAAACTACCCTTGTCATATACAGTAACATTGGCTATCTTCTTTTTCTCTCCATTTTTACCATCAATAACAACTTCTCTTACATTCATATTATCAAGAATAGCGTTTAAAGTAGCGCTGCACCTAGTACCTGTCTGATACATGAATTTACATGCACAATAAGCCTGATAATAAGGGTCTACGAATCCTCTAGCCTTATCCCTCATCCAATCAAGCATCTCAAATATAATCTTTTTAGAAACCTTCAAATCTGCATACATTCCAACACCCTTATGCTTCCTTCCGCTAATCTGGTCAACCCCTTTAATATCATGATACCTGAAATAATTTCTTAAAGATATTCTCATACTGCTATTATCGGCATCAGGATAATGTTTATCAACTAAATCCAGATATTTGTCTACATCACCTGCAGATAATCTTTCAGGGTGTCTTAAAACCCATCCATGTTTCTTTAAATCAATTCCTTTAACCAACTTCTTGCTCTCAGTCTTACCCTCAGCTTTCAGCCTTTTGTTCTGTTCAGCCCATTGTTTTTTCTGTTCAGCCCATTCTCCTTTCATGTATTTAGTGCCTGTCTCTGGGTTAGTGCTTGGCTTAACTCCTAAACAGAAATTTCTCAACTCATTTACATATCTACTTAGTGTCTTTGCCTTGGCTGTCTTTTTTCTTTTCTTACCTCTTATAAACTCGTCAACCATCGGTATCTGCTCAAAAACTCCTATAATAAATATACTCTCGTCTATTTCCTCTTCTCTACCTGTGGGTGCATTTTCTTTAATCCATTCTTGTAATTCCTCATAAGCGTCCTTGTTTCTGCTAAACCATGTATCAATAGAACCTATTAATATTTTTTTATTGAATTTATTTAATACATATTCAACTATTTTATGTCTATCCAGACTCTTCAATTCTCTAACGGCTATCGGAATATCCCGTTTAGCACTATACTTTAACTTAGGCATTATCAGACTCCTCTTCTGAGGAATCAACAACACCAATAAAATCGACCTTCAATCTATCACCTGCTTTTAAGCATAGTTCTTTACTGATTTTAGTCGGTATATTCAATCTGTAATATGTATAACCTTGAACCGTCCGGCTCTGCACCGGTAAGGTCGTCTGCATGGCTGTTTGACCTCAATATTTTTTGACCCATAAAGTTTTTAAGCCTTTAGTTGGGTCAAAAGTATAGGTATGATGTGATAGTTTTACATGGCTGTTTGACTTCACATCATACCCACAGTTAAAAAATCCGCATAAATTTAAAGGTAACAGGTGAGTGAAAATATCTTTGAAAACTGAGACTCAGGTAAAAGTGAAAAAATGCTTGAATTGCGGAAAGGAATTGAAAACTAACGACATTGGATATGATATTAGTGTATGCGGAATATGTCATTTAGACCTGCTCGAAAAACTAATGAGCAGACCTGAAAAACATTTAAAAAATTCGCAAAAATTATTTGATTCTACTTAGTTTCTCCATTATCGCGTCCTGAATGAATATCGACATACGACCACGGGTTTTTCCATAACGAGACAGATATTTTTCCATTCTTTCAAACAATTCATCCGGAATTGAAAAAGTTATTTTACGCATACCGTTACCTTGGTTATTTTCATTCATAAAAAGATAGCTCACATAGTGGTAACTAAAGCTTTATTAAAACGTACTAAGACATCTTAAATGGTACAATATGCAAATAGACCTTAAAAAATCTGGCTTAGCCCTTGTCTTTAAGGATTATCAAGAAATTTTGATGAAGATTCTATGGGAAACGAATAAGGAGCATAGCTCAAACGACGCTTGGATAGCAGTAAAAGAAAAACTGAAGGATAAAGACAAATCTATCAGCAGGGCATCCATCATTAACTTTCTAAACAGCATGGTTGATGAAAATATACTAGATTACCATGAGATTACAGGTAAAGGAGGACACAGAAGAATCTATAAAGCCGCCAAAACCGAGGAAGAATTCTGGAAATACATCGCCCGTCAGGTACATAATAAGATTATCGCGGCATCAGGCACTTCCCACGTTTTATATTAGGATTGGTGTGTAAACTATGGTATTTTCTAAAAAAGGTATGACCAATGACCCTAGAGAAACTTGATGTCTTGGATATGCTCATCGACGTTCTCGCCGAACATGAGAAACAATTAGATTCAACCATAGAACGCCTCGAAAAATTAATTGAATCCTCACCTAAAAAAAACATCTATATTTTTACCATTTTCAATGAAATCAAAATCTAAACATGCAATTTTTATCTCCACGAGCTACAGGGTCGGGGCTGATCTAAACCTTCCAATTGCATGAAAAACACAAAAAAAATAGGAAACTATTTTCGTGTATTCTCTTCAATCTTTTCAAGTATTTTCCTTTGCTCCTTTAATTCTTTCAAGATTGTATATAGTATATATGTATCTGATTTGTTTCCATATTCTCTTAATAGTTTCTGTTCTTCTTTTGATATTTCTACAACGTTACTCACTTTGGATAATCAACTCCGTCCCTCTATACTTTATCCCGTATAACTGGAATTCCTTCCAATACCCCGGATAACTTAAATCCTCGCATTTAATCCATAGTGAAACCAAATCGCCCGCTTCTATTGTTACTGTTGCACATGCTAAGTTCCCACCACTCCAATAAACGTTATCCCATTCAGCACCACCTTGAGAAATACCATTTAACCTCAAGTCTGCAAACACCGATTTACCGGCTGCTATAGCGTACAGGTTGCAATGTGGGTGAACAATTCCGTTTCCACCTAGCAGAATCTCACCCACCTTAACATAAGTCAGGCTTGTAGGTACTTTTTGTGAACCACTATCTATCTGAATCATTAAAGTATCATCATCTCTAGTATAAACAATGGAGGCACCCTCTAAGTCTTGAAGTGTCTCTATTCCATCTATGATAGTATCCTGTTTAGCCTCAGTCGCACCACTAGCAACAATCTTATCCGTTCCTATCTTCACGTTATTAATAGCTGTTGCTAAAGCATCTTGTTTAGCCTCAGTCGCACCACTAGCAACAATCTTATCCGTTCCTATCTTCACGTTATTAATAGCTGTTGCTAAAGCATCTTGTTTAGCCTCAGTCGCACCACTAGCAACAATCTTATCTGTTCCAACCTGTACTGAATCGAGTATTGTTCTCATCCTAGACTTTATCTTTAGTGATAACTCGTCCATATAACCGTATGCTGTATCTCCATAGTTTGTAAACATCACCTGTATCCTGACGTTTCTTACACCCTCTGGGATAGTAAATTCTTCTTCTACTTTCTTCCAATCATAATTATTGCCCTGTAATTCACCACCTACAGCACCCTGATAACTGCCGTCTGAACCATACTTATACATCCCTATGTATGAGCTGTCTATCTCTGCATCGGCTTTCATCCATCCACTAAGGATAACTATATCCCCTTCATTCACTTCTACCATATCAGTGTTATATATAGCGGTGGCTGTAGAGTCGGGTACTTCTAACTGTACGGCATAGCTTCCCCACTTCTTAACGCCACTTTGTACTGTCTCTGTTCCCCCACCATCTCTTGAGAACCCTGTTAAATCACCTGTTTCAAATCCTCTATTACTATGAAGTTTTTCCGCAGATAACCCGGACACTTCATCCCAAACACCGTCCATAGTATCCTTAATGTTATTTGTAACGATTTTCAATACATCCTGTTTAGCTGCTGTCGCTGCTGCTGCTGCTAACGTATCCACCGCATCTTTTGTTAAGTCTGTTGAAGTCTTAACTAAATCTATAGCTGTTTTCGCTAGGTCTTGTTTGGCTGCTGTAGCTGCTGCACTAATAATTTTATCAGTCCCTACTTTCACTCCATCCAATACAACCTTAGCTTCATCCTGTTTATCTTTCAAAAGATTTAACCAATAATCAGTTTCAGTTATATCAAAACAGCCCTCTCTACCCACCACTATTTTTAACGTCTTTCCTGCTTGTGCTGTATTTGTTATGAAGAAAGTAAAGAAATCCTGATATATCTTTCTCCCTATTCTAAGTTCAAGAGGCGAGTTCTCCTTATTATTTAAACATACTGTTGCTATACCATCCATTGACTCGACTATCATTACATCTCCATATATTTTATATTCTACTTCACTTCTAGCAACCGATAAATCCAGTGTTAAAGGCTCTGAAAATCGTTTAGTTGTATCCTGTAATTCTTCAATAGGTTTCATAACTAGCTTTTGTATTGCCCTTATTATTTGATTGAGATTAATCATATTACCCTCTCACCTATTGATTATTACATAAAAAAAGGGATAAGAATTATCCACTAGAGCTTTTAATCTCTATTCTATCTAAGACTTTTCCTAATAGTTTTTCTCCACCGAATAAACCTAGTACCGCCAAGGTTGCTAAATCACCATCATATCCCATACTGAAAGCAACTAACACTATTAATGTTGCACAACCTAACGTGAACAATTTAACTATCGTTTTATCGTCCATTTTTATCGTCCCTTTTGTCCCGTTCTAGTTGCATATTGAATAGCTGCTGCTACGTCCATTTTAACAGTTTTAGCCTGTTCGTATGCATCCCATACTACCCCAATATCTACCGCCTTTTTCAAGTCTGCAACTACCTTCTTAGCTGAGTCTCCACTATTATTTATCACTTTAAAAACGGTAGGTGCTGCTCCTAAATCATAGTCTTGGCTGGCTGCATAACCCAAAACATCACCTGTAGAGACTAAAGAATCCAATGCATTTGTCGTCTTTTTAACAGTGTCCGTAACTACTTCATCAACAGTTTCTACAACATCAGTGACTGTAGTACCTATATTTGTCCCTAAATCATTTAATGCAGTTCCAGCATCCACAAAAGGCGCTACAATAGAATCCTTTAAATCTGCAATGCTTTTTTCCATGCCTTCACTTATTAGACGTACTGCTATCAAACCGAAAACCCCAAGTATAGCATAACCTACAACCGTTGAAATAACTTCAACCTGTACGTTCTTTTCACTCATTACGGGTCTGCCTCCATTAATCCTAATGCTTTCAGTTCATCAATTATTGTGCTTATTGCCGTGATACATGTTGCTAAATCTGTGGGGTCTGCTAAATGTACTGGTTGCGTCCCCGGTGCTTTGCTGAAGAACCCTGCTTTTGCGCCATCATGGTCTATGGTTCCCTGTATGACTAATTCTCCCGGTATAATGTTTTGGCTGTTTTCTCCACTCAACGACATTTATACCACCAATATATAGCTTATTCCTTCTCCGTTGACACTAGAATCCATCCATAATTTATGTAGATTATCTATAGGAATTACAACAAAATCTCTTGCCATTAACTCTTTTCCATAATCTGTTGAAGATACAAATTCATCAAATCCAATGTAAATATAGCCTGTATTTGTTCTTAATGCTGTAATCATTATCTGAGCAATCTTCACATCTTGGTCAGATATTCTCTCTGGTGTCCCTGCTGCTGTTATCGTTTTAACTCCATATCCACCTACAGGGTATCCTCTGCTGAGTTCTCTAAATATTTCCGCTATTTCGTCCCTCAGTTTCTTGTCCATATTTCTCACCTAGATGAAAAAAAGGGGTTAAGCGGTTTCTACTGCTGCTACGTTAAAAGCGCCTGCTAGATATAGTCTCGTCCTATCAGGTACGGTAAACTTGAAGATTGAAGTCCATACAGTTATTGAAGTCGTAGGGTCTGCTGCTAGTGTAGTATCTGGTGCTGTTAGCTGTCTGGGTCGTGGGTCATTCCTGTTCAAATCTTCTTGTATGCATCCAATGAAAAACTCGTCTGCATTATATGTCGCTGCTTCTGCTAGTGCTGATGCTTTATGCTGTATGTCTAACACTTCTCCTGCTTCAAATACTGCTCTCTTTGCTCTGTCTGAGCTTGCACCTATAGGTAGCCTACTTTTTGGATTAGGATTAATGTACTTAGAGTTTTCTGGGTCTGCTTTGTGGTCTACCTCTGAGGCACCATAAGGTCCACACACAATATCTCTATGTCCCTGCGCTGTTTCTTTAACCACTCTAATCTGTCCGGCTATTGTATCTCCTACTGCCATCAAATCACCTTAATTTATCCTGCTCCATACATCGTCTATAGGGCTTGCCATCTTCTCTGCTTTTCCTCCTACGTACCTAATTCCTGCATATACCACGCCAGCTAAAACAGTAAACGCACCTACTCCTATCCATGTTTTCCAACTTACTAGCTCTACTCCCGTTCCAAACGGATTCTTGGTCTTTAGTGATACCATCATGTCCACCTGTTCTTTTCCAATATATAAAAAAAGAGAAACTATTTAAATGTTCAGTTTTTGAGCATCAGAAACGCCCTTACCTCTTCGATATACAACAAAACTGTATTTAGGTTCGTTCATGAGGTTATTCTTTATATCTTCATAAGGTAATCCTTTATCCTCAAAATACTTTTTCTCCATTCCACTAATATCAAAAATTACTACTGTTGGTGACTGTGTTAAAATCGTCTTTGAAATATTCTGGGGTCTTTGACTTATTGCTACTAAATGAATACCATATTTTAATCCTCTTATTGCATATACATCAAAAGCATTTTTCCTTGAGCCTCCCCAATTCTGTATTTCATCCACATAAACGAATATGTTTTTATTCAGCTTTTTTAATGCTCTCCAAACCCATTTAACTTCAAGAAGTGATTTAGCCTCCCTCTCACTAGGAACATATTTTACATACTTATATTTCCTCAATGTTCTAACAAATTGGGCGGGGCTGTTTCTTCTAGTTAATGTTGCCTGTGCTTTAATGTCTCCAACATCTTCAATATCAATAAACAACCCGCCCGTAATAGAAAAAAGGTGATTAGCTAATAGAGTTTTACCCGTTTGTGTCTCGCCTAGTATTGATGTGTGTTTATCCATTAAAATCTTCATTCTTTATCCTCTGCTGCTTTCTTGAACCATCCGCTTATTTTCTGAAAGGTTCCAACAGCAATATCAATTACAGCTTTATCTACGCTTCCTAAAAGACCCTCAACGCCTCTGATTATTCGGCTAGTGCTTTCACTTCCATCCGTATTTAAGGCATGTCCTGTATAGTCTGATAGGGGCTTGTCTTTGCTGTCAGCCCATAGAATCTTTAACCATTCAGGTTTTTTATCTTTCTTTTTAGTTTCCTCTGCCTCTGTTTCTAATTCTTTTAATTCATCTTCAATGCTGCTCATTTAGTTAATTCACCTGTCGTTAAATTCACTTTGGTATATCCTTTATCCAGTGCCTGCTTCAATGCTTTAAACAATATAGCTTTATCATGTCCCGTTGTCTCTGCTAGTTTATTAAAAACAGCATCCTCTATGTCTCCGTCACTAAAATCATATATTTCTCCTTGTTTTCTGGTGTCACTTGTTAAAATCTCTAAGCCTGTCTCTGGGTCTATCTTCTGGGTTGCCTCATCTTTCTCTGGTGCTTCTAGCTTGTATAATTGATATTTTGTTATTGTACTTGCTGCTGGTATCCATCCATGTTTTTCTTTAAAGGCTTCTATGATGTCGTTTCCTACTTTGCCCTGTTTCTGGTGCATCTCAGCGATAAAGAGCCTCTCTTCCTCATTCAGTGTCCTTACCATTTTCTCCACCCTTGAATAAACCGCCTAAATCAAAATTTAGATGAAAATGAACATGCATGTCTCCACCAAATAATTTCATCGTAGGTGCTTCATTATTATCTTCAATTCCTAGCTGCTTTAAAACCCATTTTCTTATTGCCGTCATTGTGCTCATTATACTCTATTCAAAAGAAACATATAAATGCTTCATGACTCTAAACAATAATTGCCTTGGTAGATGATGCACCTATACTAGTGCCCACAAACCCCCACTATCTATCAGGGCATTAATGATTATGGATTAGAAACCCATGCTTGTTCTGCCTTCCCTATCTCTTACTAAAATCTGTCGTTATGCGTTTAACTCGTTTCTCTCGCTTTCAAATATGTTACACAATATCTTACATTTCTCTAACATCACTCTCTGCCTGAATCCCTTTCTATTACTCTTTATCTATTCATGAACAACGTTTTTACGTGAAAAGCACCTATTTTTGAGGTTATTTTCAGCCTTCACGTTTTTTATGCTCTGTGAAACCATGTAAGAAAAGCCTCATCGAGAAGAAGAGACAGAAGATCGAGGAAGAGATAGCAGAGCTCGAGGAGAAGATCGCGGAACTCAGTGAAGAAGGCGAAGACACTTCGGAGCTTGAGGCTGAACTGGATGAGATCAAGGCTACCCT
>Ga0307380_10012434_pt1 | contig 10594 bp, 10 predicted proteins | sample UN3MG_FD_202239 | JGI IMG/M metagenome (GOLD analysis project Ga0307380, IMG submission 202239) | Soil microbial communities from Risofladan, Vaasa, Finland - UN-3 | ecosystem: Environmental > Terrestrial > Soil > Coastal area > Acid sulfate soil | place: Finland: Risofladan, Vaasa | collected... | reverse complement strand
CTCCCGAGACGCCGGTGCCGATGTAGAGGAATCCCTTCTCGGCGAGAGCCTTATTCCGGCGGATGGTGTCGGGGAAGTGGGAATTGCCGCCGTCGATGACGAGGTCGCCCTTGTCGAGGTGGGGCAGGAGATGCTCGATGAAGTCGTCGACCGGCTGACCGGCCTTGACCATGAGCATGATCTTGCGGGGGCGGCTGAGGGCGGCGACGAACTCTTCGAGGCTCTCCGCGCCGATGATGTTCTTGCCCTTGGCGGGCCCGGCCATGAATTCCTGCGTGCGGGCGGTTGTGCGGTTGTAGACGACGACGGAGAATCCTTTGCTCTCCACGTTGAGGGCCAGATTCTGGCCCATGACGGCAAGACCGATAAGCCCGAAATCCTGGGATGGCATGTGCGCTCCTCCGGACAGAAACAGACTGGCCCGGCCAGGTGCACGGCTGCGGACGCGGCCGGACTCGCTCACACTATTACCCTGCCATCGGCGGCGTTCCTTCCCGCGACCGGAGGCGGAGGCGGGCAGGCTTGACGCCACTGGTTGATTGACCGTAGCATCGGCGCAGCTTCCACGAGCCCTGCCTGCAGATGTACGGCCCCGAGCGGCCACCGAGACTTTTACTCGCGGGACTCGAAGGTAGAGCGTCTGCTGCGCGCGGCCGGGATCATCAGGCGGGGACACGTGGGGGCGGCGGACACGCTGTGGGTGCCGTCGCAGGAGATGGTGGAAGTGGTGGTGAAGGGCATCTACGAGGAGCCGGCCCTGCTGCTGTGTGACGACGAAGGCTGCGGGTTCTGCTCGGCCTACCGGCAGCCGACCATCGACCACATCAGGAAGAACCGGCCCCGGATCTGAATCCTGGAGAGAGTGTGTCATGCCCGTTCTGGACCTTTTCCGAATCGACGGTCGCGCGGCGCTGGTCACCGGAGGCAATCGGGGGATAGGGCGCGCCATTGCGCAGGCCTTTGCGGAGGTGGGGGCCTCGGTGGCGGTGACGAGCCGCGAGGCGGCGAGGGCGGAGCAGGCCGCCGCCGAGATCGCGGAGAGCACCGGGCGAAAGTGCGTGGGGCTGGCGCTCGATGTCCGCGACGGCGGAAGCGTCGAGGCCGCGGTGGAGCGGGCGGCCTCCGAACTCGGCGGGCTCGACATCCTCGTGAACAACGCCGGGATCAACATCAGGGAGCCCATCACCGACCTGAAGGACGAAAGCTGGCACGACATCATCGAAACGAACCTCGCTGGTGCGATGCGGTGCAGTCGGGCGGTTGCCGGCCGCATGAAGGAGAACGGGTGGGGGCGGATCATCAACATCGGCTCGATCCTGAGCTTCGTCGGCATGCCGGAGCGCACGTCATATGCCTCGTCGAAGGCCGGGATTCTGGGAATGACGCGGGCGATGGCGCTGGACCTGGCGCCGTACGGGGTGACGGTGAACGCGCTCTGCCCGGGGGTGTTCAAGACGGAGATCAACCGGCCGATTCTGAACGATCCGGAGTACCTCAAGGAGTTCCTGAAGCAGATTCCGATGGGGGCGATGGGCGATCCGGCGCAGCTCATGGGCGCGGCGGTGTTCCTGGCATCGGAGGCGAGTTCGTACGTGACCGGCGCCGCGCTGTTGGTGGATGGGGGTTGGACGGTGAAGTGAGCTGCGGCGGCTACGCCAGCCTTTCGCTGAAGGCTTTGGCGGTAGCCGCCGGCGGGATGCCGTCTTCGGTCCAGCCGCGCTTCCGGTAGTAGAGGCTCAACAGCTCCTCGTACTGGGAGCGGTCCACGACGCGCCCCTCGTACTGCCCGCCCTTGATGGGGAGGTCGAACATCCGCGGGGCGGGATAGTCGTCCTTGCGGCTGATGCCGCGGGAGGCGCTGATGAGCCGAGTGAGATCGTAGAGGGCGCGGGAGCGATCGAGAAGCTGGTCGAGCGTGTGGGGAATGCCCGTGACGGCGCTGTAGTACTCGGCATAGCGGCGCTCGTCGAACCCCAGCTCGATCCACGGCAGGCGGCAGACGCCGAGCATGTCGAAGAGCGGCCGGATCGTCTGGTGGTAGATGACGATATCGACGCGATCCTCGTCGGTCCACTTCGCACCCGCCTCCAGCTCCTTGCCGACGGTCCAGGCGCGGGTGTGGTGGGCGCCGATGTCGCAGGTGCCGTAGGCGAGCGCCATCGAGATCGTGGCGCGCGCGTCGTAGGCGGACTGCTCCATGCCCTTGGTGTGGACGAGGATCGGCGTGAGCTGGGGCCACTTCTCCAGCACGACCTTGGCCCCGCCGGCGAGGATGTCGCCGACGCCGTCGCGGGCGGCGATCTTCTCCAGGAGCAGGGTGATCTGATCTGAGTTGCCCCATTCGAGCTTCATGCCGTCGACGTCGCTGGGGCTGAGCAGGCCGGTTTCGACGGCCTCGATCATGGTGCCGATGAGCACGCCGGCGGAGATGGTGTCGATGCCGAGGTCATCGCAGAGCTGGTTGCCCTTCAGGACGGCGGCGAAGTCGGAGACGGCGAGGTTGGAGCCGAGCGTGCAGGCGCTCTCGTACTCCGGCCCTTCCGTGATGGTGCCCTTGTACTTGCCGTTCTTCACGAGGCAGATGTTGCCGCAGCACATGGGGCACCCGAAGCAGGCGGTGTCGCCGATCTTGAATTCCTTCTCCATTTTGAAGCCGTCGATCTGATCGGCGTGCTCGAAGACGTTCTGCTGGAAGTTCCTGGTGGGAAGCCCGCCTGCCGTGTTGAGGTAGTCCACAACGGACATGAGGCCTTGCTGCTGCCAGAAGCCGAACATGGGGTGGTTGGCGAGGTCCTTGAGGGAGGTGTCGGTGAGCAGTCTGAGCGCGGCGGGATCGGCGACCGGCAGGTCTCTGCCGCCGCGAAGGGCGATGGCCTTGAGGTTCTTCGACCCCATCACGGCGCCCATTCCACACCGGCCGGCGTTGCGGCTCCAGTCGCAGTTGATGGTGGCGAAGCGGACGAGCTTCTCGCCGGCGGGGCCGATAGCGGCGACACGGACCTCTTCGCTCCGGATGGCTTCTTTGACCATGCGCTCGGTGTCGAGCGCGCCCTTGCCGGCGAGCTCGGGGGCCGGGACGACTTGGATGTCGCCGTCGTCGATGCAGAGGTAGCTGAGCGTCTCCGCGCGGCCGGTGAGGACGAGGGCGTCGTAGCCGGCCTGTCGGAGTTCGGGGCCGAAGTTCCCGCCCATGTTGCTGTCGCCGTAGATGCCGGTGAGAGGGGCGAGCGAGATGAAATGGGTCTTGGCCGCGCCGGGGAGGTAGAGCCCGGTGAGGGGGCCGGGGGCGATGACCAGGATGTTTTCGGGCCCGAGAGGGTCCTTGATGTGGCGCAGGTTGTCGTAGAGGATCTTGACGCCGAAGCCGCGCCCGCCGATGTACTTCAGGGCGAACTTCTCGCCGAACGGCACCACGCGGGTCTCGCCGCTGGTCAGATCGATCCAGAGGATCTTGAAGTGATATCCGCCCTGGAGATGGGGCTTACTCGCTTTGCTCGCGGCCGATTTGCGCGTAGCGGAGCTTCTTGCGCTCGCCTTTCTCGACATACTCGACCTCTTTCATGTGGGCATAGCGGAGAACGGAGCCGACGCGATTGGCCTCACCGAGCTCGTGCTCGGGGACGTATTGAAGGGCGCCCGTGGGGCACTGCTGGACGCACTGCGGATGCCCTCCGCACAGGTCGCATTTGAAGGGAGTGGGAATGTCGTCGTGGACGAAAATGGCGCCGAAGGGACAGGAGATGACGCACTGGCGGCAGGAGACACACTTCTCGGCGTCGATCCGGACGACGCCATTGTCGACGCTGATGGCGTCTGTGGGGCAGTTCTCCCGACACTTGGGGTGGGCGCATTGCCGGCAGACGACGGGCATGCGGATGACGGGGTGAGGGTAGAGGGCGATGACTCGGATCGCCGCCTTCTTTGGGTTGCTGACACCGAAGTGCTGGAGGGCGCAGACGGACTCGCAGAGGCGACACCCTGAGCAGCGCTCGGGCACGACGCTGAGTCTCTTTGGCACGGCTGCCTCCTGCTACAGACAAGTTCTCAGCCGGAGTTCGCCTCCCGATCGAAGGGCGCCCCCACACCCTGGCCCAGCATACTGGTTCTGCCTTTGCACAGGGATTTCCTCGCTGAGGGAGGCGAGCGTCGCGACTGCAGGTAACGTAGCGTGCTTGTGGAACGCCATGCCAATGCCGAGGGGATGTGCCTCCGGCAGGCGGAGGAGGTATCTGGATGGATGTCTGGTTGGCGAGTTCATTGGTGAGGCACTATCCTGCATCACGCCCGCGGAGGCGGAAGACGCTGGGATTGCACGCGGCGAGGGGGGAGCAGCTTTCGTTTCAGTGCGCTTTTCGCACCGAGGACGAGGTGCAGCAGGTGACGGCCGCGGCGGAGGCGGACGGGCTCGATGTGCGCCTGCGGCGGGTGGGATACGTGCCCGTGCCGCACTTCAATGTGGAGACGCCCTTGGAGGAGCGGGATGGTGTGGGCCACGTGCCGGGGTATGTGCCCGATCCGCTCTTTCCGGAGGCGACCGTAGCCGCCGGCCCGCGGGAGACGAACGCTTTCTGGATTACGGTTCGCGTGCCGCGGGAGGCGCGCCCGGGGAGCCATCGGGTGCGAATCACCCTCACGGCGGAGGGGGAAGAGCCGGAGACGCTGACGGCACGGGTGCGGGTGCATCGAGGGACGATCGAACCCCGGCGGGACTTCCCGGTGACGCATTGGTTCTACGCCGATGCGCTCTGTGACTGGCACAAGGTGGAGCCATTCGAGGCGGATTTCTGGCCGCTCGCTGAGAGGTATCTCGCCAACGTGGCGGCCCACAATCTGGATGTGTCGCACACGCCCCTCTTCACGCCGCCGACGGATGGGGTGAAGCGGCCGAACCAGCTTCTGGACGTGCGGCGCGAGGGCGAGCGCTATGTCTTCGACTGGTCGCTGGTGCGGAAGTGGGTGCAGACGGCGCAGGCGCAGGGGCTGGGGTATGTCGAGTGGCCGCACTTGTTCACGCAGTGGGGTGCGAAGTGCGCCATCCGGATCTACGAGGGCCACGGGGGCAGCGAGAAGCTGCTATGGGACCCGGAGACGCCGGGCGTTTCGCCGACCTACCGGGATTTCCTGAGGCAGTTCCTGCCTGAGTTCAAGCGGTTCCTGGATGCTGAAGGGCTGATGGAGAAGAGCTTCTTCCATCTCTCGGATGAGCCGAGCGGTGAGGAGGCTCTGCGAAACTACCGGGCGGCGCGAGCGATGCTGCGGGAGCTGGCGCCGTGGATGAAGGTGATGGATGCGCTGTCCGACATCGCCTTCGCGAGGGAGGGGCTGACGGACATTCCCATCCCGTTGATCACGGTGGCTCCGGAGTTCGTGCGAGAGGGGTATCACGCGTGGTGCTACTATTGGGGCGGGCCGCGCGGGCGATACACGCAGCGTCTGCTGGACACGCCGTTGATCAAGACGAGGATGCTCGGGTGGCTGTGCTACCGGAATAGGTCTCGGGGCTTCCTTCAGTGGGCCTACAACTACTGGTACAAGAGCCAGACGCGTGAGCTGATCGACCCCTATCAGATCACGGATGGGCTGAGGTGGCCCGATTGGTCTCACGGGGATGCCTTCATGGTCTATCCGGGGCACGAGGGGCCGGTGGACTCCTTGCGGTGGGAGGTGTTCGCGGAGAGCCTCCAGGACTACGCGCTGCTCCAGAGCGCCGGCGTCGATCCGGACGATACGATGCTGGCGGAGATCGAGGACTACGCCGAGTTCCCGCGGGAGGAGTCGTGGCTGCGCGGGCGGAGACAGGAATTGCTGCAGCTTCTCGATCGGCGATAGCCCGCCAATCGGCTGAGGTCCGGGGAAGGAGCGGCGGATTTCGGACAAGGTGGGAGGATGCAGACGGGCTAAGAAGCGTTTGAACGCGGAATGACGCACCGGAGGCGCGGGAAGCCGAGCCGGAGGCGAGACGAAGCGAGGGGGGGCACCGGCCGAGCGCCTTCGAGAAGGGGGTGAGAGAATGAGTGAGGTGAAGGAGCTTCTCGTATGTCTCACCGGAGCGAGCGGGATGATATACGCCGACCGGCTGCTCCGGAAGGCGCTGTCCCGTGTGGAGCGAGTGGGATTGGTGCTCACGCCGCAGGGGGCGGAGATGGCGGCGTACGAGCTTGGCTGGGCGATGGATTTCGACAAGCTCGAGCTCACCGGCCCGCCGGACGAGGTGCTCGAGCAGGCGCGGCTCTACCACCCCGAGGACCTGTCCCCGCTCTACGCGACGGGATCGCCGGCGCCCGACGCGATGGTCGTGATTCCGTGCACGTCGGGCGCAGTTGCTCGGATGGCGGCCGGGCTCGGCGATACGTTGATGACGCGGGGGGCGGCCGTCTGCCTGAAGAGCCGAAAGCCGCTGGTGCTCGTGGTGCGAGATACGTCGCTGAGCCTGATAGATCTCCGCAACCTGACGGCGCTGGCGGAAGCGGGCGCGACGATCATCCCCGCCTCCCCGACGTTCTACCCGCCGAAGAAGACGATCGAGGAGCTGGCAGACCGGTTCGTGGAGGAGGTGCTCGAGCACCTGGGTCTGGGGGAGGATGACTCTGGGAGCTAGAAGTTACACTACCTGAGGAGCACACATGCCCTATCCCCAGCTGAAGCCCGAGCCGGATTTTGGCCGGCTCGAGGCCGTGTTCGAGCGGCGCATCCCGGACCGGGTGCCGTTCATCGAGCTGTTTCTCGACGAAGAGATCATGGTGGCGATCCGCGAGGCGCCGTTCTCGGACGACCCGGCCGAACGGTGGGGCGAGATGGCGGAGCGGCCGAGCTGGTGAAGACGATCAAGTTTGAGCGTGCCGCCATCGGGCTCCCTTTTGCCCTCCTCTCCGCCTTTGCCGCTGTTTCCGGGTGGCCGCGCGGCTGGGTGCTGCTCTGGGTTGTGGTGGCGGCCGTGGCGGCAGGAGCGGCCGCCGAGGCCTCTCACGTATTGAGGAAGCGGCTGAACGGCTGGGTCCACTGGGTGGCGGGGCTATGCCTCGGGCTTGCCCCGGTCGGGGTCTGGGCGGCGGCGCGAGGCGGCGTGGGGATGGCGCCGGTGCTGCTGGGAGGGGCGCTCCTGTTCTGGACTGCCGGTTTCGATCTGATGGCGGCCTGCGCTGACATCGCCAGTGACCGAGAGCAGGGGGTGTTTACCGTGCCGGCCCGGTGGGGCGCGCGGAAGGCTGCGCTCATGTCGTCGGGCAGCCATCTGGTCGCGTTCTGGCTTCTGGCGATCTTCGGGGAGGTGGCGGGGCTCGGCTGGCTGTACCTGTCCGGGGTCATCCTGCTGGTCCCGGTGGTGTATGTGATGCATCGATTGGGCGCCCCGGAGACTAAGAGCGTCTATCAAAACCGCTTGCCTTCCGCAATCAGAACCACCTACGTATCACCGGAGGCCGGGGCCGGCGGTTCTGATAGCGGTTCTAAGGGTCAACGAAAGATCGCGTGGCTTCCCGCGGCCGCCGTGCTCGGCGTCGTGCTGCTGCTCTTTGCGGCGGCCGATGTCATCGTGGTTGGGAGCAGGATGCGGTTCTGAAGGAGACGCCACCGGGCTGGGGGGCGTGCTCTCCGTCGGGCGGGCAGGCGCGAGCCAGTCTGGGTCACATGCTGAGGAGCGGGAGGGAAGATATGGTGCCGCGGGATACGTTCGCGCTGATCGTGGGCAGCGCATCTGATCTGCTGCGTGCGAACGCACAGTACCTGAAGCGATTGGGCCCGGTGCCGACTCCCTTCGGGCTGTCAGCTCCGCTCTATCGCGCTCGAATGCAGGATGCCCACTTCCTCGTGCTGCCCCGACACGGCGATGTGGGCGAAGAGGTGGGAGCGCCCTGGGTCAACTATCGGGCCAACGTGTATGCGCTGAAGGAACATGGCGTCTGGAGGATTCTGGCGTGGGCGGGGTGTGCGGCGGTGAACCTGTCGCTTTCGGTGGGGGAATACGTCCTTCCGCACGATGTCGTGGACGACACGCGGGGCCGGGAGGCGAGCTTCTTCAAGGGGACCGACCTGGGGTTCATGCGACACCATCCGGTGTTCTGCGACGAGCTGAGGGCGGCGGCGGAGAGCACGCTTCGGATGCAGGGAATCCCGTATCAGGCGCAGGGCACGTACGTCTGCACACAGGGGCCGCGGACGGAGACGCCTGCGGAGGTGAAGCGTCTGCGGTCGTGGGGCGCCGATCTCGTGGGGATGACGATGGCGCCGGAGGCGTTCCTGGCGCGGGAGCTGGAGATGTGCTATGTGGCCCTGTGCTGTGTGACCGATTACGCGGAGGGGATCAGGAAGCGGGAAGCGAGGGCAGGCGACCCGCTGGGTGGGGTTTTGGAGAGGGCTGAGAAGGAGGCGTTGGGGCAGGCGCGGGCGGGGCTGCTGACCATTGCCGCTTCGCTGTCACGTGGGGTGTTGGACGACCGAACGTGCCTCTGCTCCCGCGCCATGGAGCAATATCGAAAGGCGGGCCGGATCGGAGAGGACTGGCATACGTGGATCGGCAAACCGTGAGTCGGACCGGAGATGACTGGGATTTCGCCCACCTGGGGATGAAGGAGACCCAGGGCTCGACGCATTTCTTCCACCACTGGACGGCGAAGTTCATCCCGCAGATTCCGCGGCGGGTGATCGAGAGATATACGGAGCGGGGAGACGTGGTGCTCGATCCGTTCATGGGGTGTGGGACGACGCTGGTGGAGGCGGCGCGTCTGGGGCGCGACGCCTGGGGAACGGATATCAACCCGCTGGCGGTGATGATCGCGAGGGCGAAGACGGCGCCGATCGATCACGCATCGCTCTCGGAGTTCATCGGGTGGCTGAGGGAGGCGGAGCGCAACCCGGACCGACACGGGGCCCGCTCCGCCGCGCTCTTCGAGGGAAGCGAAGAGTGGTTCCGCGAAGATGTTGCACGGGCGATCCGGGCGATTCGCACGAGGGCGCGCCGCCTGGAAGAGGAGACGCGCAACTTCGTGCTGATCGGGCTGTCGGATCTGCTGAAGGGGATGAGCAATGCCCGCATGGATCGGACGATCCCGTCGCTGCCGAAGGGCCCGCGGTACAAGGACAAGAAGCACTACTGGCGGCTGGTGGACAACGAGAGGCGGAAGATCGACCCGTTCGCGCGGGTGCGCGCCCAGCTTCAGCGGATGCAGAGAGCGTTGAAGGAGCTTCACGGTGAGGCGACGGGACGGGCGGAGCCGAGGCTGCACGACGCCCGGGACCTGGCTGCTCTCGGACGGAGGGCGCAGCTCGCGGTGACGTCGCCCCCCTACTGGAGCGCGCAGAACTACCAGAAGATGCACCTGCTCTCGTTCAAGGTGCTGGGGCTGAAGGAGCCGGGGCGGGCCGAGATCGGGCGCCGGGCGCAGGACTACCTGCCCGACATGGAGGCGGTGATCCGGCAGCTTACAGAGGTGCTGGAGGGGCACTTCGCGTTGGTGATCGGGGAGTCGAAGGACGGAATCCACGAGGCGGTGAGGGACATGTGCGTGGATCACGGGATGCGGTTGACGGCCACGCACGAGCGGCGGGTGATCAATCACGCGTTCTTTGCGAAGGCGGTGAAGCGGGAGTTCGTGTACGTGTTCCGCTACCCGGCGTGATCCGTGCGCGCACCTGACCGCACCCGCATCATCTCCTCGAACCGCTTCTGGGCGAGGTTGGGGTTGAGTCTCTCGACGGCTTTGGCGAACCACGGGGTGGCGGCGCCGGGCTGCCCGAGGGCGATGTCGCAGAGGCCGCGGAAGTAGGCGGGAAGGAAGTCCTTGGTGAAGTGCTCGGCGGCGATGGCGAGCAGCTCTCGCGCTTCTTCGTGTCGGCCGGCGTCGAAGAGCGCGGCGCCGGCGAGGAGCGCGATGTCGGGCTCCCCGCGGACATTCTCCGGCAGGCGCATGAACTGCTCGGCGGCGGCCTCGGGCTTGCGCACTTCGAGGTAGGCCATCCCGAGCGATGCGGCCGTGTCCTCGGGGTCTGCTCCGGCTCTCTCCACCTCCTGGAGGGCGGCGATGGCCTTGTCCCACTCCCGAACCGAGAAGGCTTCTTCGGCCTTGAGGCGCCAGACGGCGGTTTGGCCGCGGAGCCGGGTGAGGGGCCACAGCAGGACGATCCTGAGAGCGGAGGCGACGTGGAGCCCGAAGCCCGCGGGGCCTTCCTGTCTCGCTCCTTCATCGGGGGTGAGCTGGTCTTCGAGCGACCTGGCCTCGTCCCTGTGCTCCCACAGGTACCCTTCGGCCAGCGTGAGGAGCCGGGCTTCGAGCCCTTCGTACCCGTAGAGCATGTGCTCTTCGAGAAGCGGCGCGCCGTCCTCGGTGCGCCCCATGGCGAGGAGCGCGAGCCCGAGGTAGGCCTTTGCCATGTGGTTCTCGGGATCGAGTCGAGCGGCCGCGGCGAAGGCCTTGCGCGCCTCCTCGAAGTGCGCCGTGTCGTACTGAATCTGGCCGAGGACGAGGAGTGGGGCTTGGTTCTTGGGGGCGAGGTCAGCGGCCTGCTTTGCGGCTCTGACTGCCTCCCCCGTTCGCCCGGCCGCGGCGAGCGCCCTGGCTCGCTGGATGTGCGCCCGGGCGTGCTTGGGGAATACATCGAG
>Ga0307380_10012430_pt1 | contig 10596 bp, 9 predicted proteins | sample UN3MG_FD_202239 | JGI IMG/M metagenome (GOLD analysis project Ga0307380, IMG submission 202239) | Soil microbial communities from Risofladan, Vaasa, Finland - UN-3 | ecosystem: Environmental > Terrestrial > Soil > Coastal area > Acid sulfate soil | place: Finland: Risofladan, Vaasa | collected... | reverse complement strand
AATGACTCATGAGGTGTTACTCGATCGAAATTCAAATCATCCGGTGCCCATTGAGGAGAAAAGATTATTTTGGCGTCTGGAACATATTTTTCTATTTTCCTTTTAAACCCACTACAAGAAACAAAAACTGTTTCGCAGTTCTTATAAACGGTTTTCACGAATGAATCCAGTAGCTTTCCAGAAAGCGCTCTCTTCTTAAATCCATAGGCATAAACTGAATCCGGCCATATATCTAAGGTCCAGATGTAACTTTTCTTCCCAAAAAGCTTCTTAATAAGTACTACAGGAATGGCCTGTGTCAAAGGACCAACATGGTAAACAAAAACCTTTTCATATTTTCCGCCTATAAACAAGGACACCAAAGATGCGAAAAAAGAAAAACATAAATAATTCAGTACTTTTAAGAGCACACCTTTTTTATAACCCATCAAAGAAAATACTCTATAAATTTTAATACCCTTCCACTTTTCAGTCTGGAAAAGCTTATTTTTATATCCTTCATACACCTTGTCAAAAGGATAACTGGGAGCTTGCGTTAATACGGCTACTTCATAGCCTTTAGCTTGCCAGGCCTGTGCCAGATCATTAATCCCGAACTCTTCCGGATGAAAACGTTCTGTGATTATCAGGACACTATTATTTTTCTTCATCTTTTACCGCGCTGCTCATTCCGGGGGAAGATACCTTCGTGGTTCAATTTACTTTATCCCATCCCACATATTACTCAGTTTTGCCGTCCCTATGATCAGTTTGACCACCCTTTGTGACACATTTTCAATTTCATACTCGGGAGGAATTGGATGCTCACGCTGAGAGGCATTTTCATCCGTCACCACTTTAATTGACTGAAGTATGGTATCGGGATTCAAACCCGTCAAGACAATATTCCCTGTATCCAGGGCCTCCGGCCTTTCCATAGCGTTTCTCACGGTAATCGCAGGGAATGAAAGGATTGAAGATTCTTCACTGATTGTACCGCTATCTGAAATAGCACAAAATGTATTCATCTGGAGATGGTTGTAATCAAAAAATCCAAAGGGCTTTAAAAATTGGATATTTGAATGCAGATTCACGTCGGGTAAACTCTCAAGATGTTTTCTTGTTCTCGGATGGGTCGACACAATCACAGGAAGCCCATACTCTTCACAAACCAGATTCAAAGAACGCAATAGCAAAGCAAGATTCTCTTTGTTGTCTACATTTTCTTCTCTGTGAATGCTGACAATAAAATAGCCATCTTTTTTTAATCCGAGTTGTTCCAAAATCTTTGAAGATTGAATCTTCTCCATGTGAGTAAAAAGGACCTCCTTCATGGGAGAACCGGTAAGATAAATGCGACGGTGGGGCAGGCCTTCAGATAACAGATGACGTCTGGCATGTTCCGTATATACGAGATTAAAATCGCTGATATGATCGATTATCCTGCGGTTGATCTCCTCAGGAACGTTGAGATCAAAACAACGGTTTCCAGCCTCCATATGATAGATTGGAATCTTCATGCGTTTTGCCATGATACCTGCAATAGAGCTATTGGTATCACCCAGGATCAAAACTGCGTCAGGCCTTTCTTTTTCCAGCACCTTTTCAATGGATATGATGATATTCCCCATGACAGCGCCCAAAGAACTATGATCCACGCCCAGAAAATAGTCAGGCTTGCGGACATTCAATTCATTGAAAAAAATCTCATTAAGTTCGTAGTCGTAATTCTGTCCGGTATGGACTATCTTATGGTCAACATATTTATCCAAAAGGGCCATCACGCACGAAAGACGTATGATCTCAGGCCGCGTTCCAAGAATAGTCATTACTTTGAGTTTATTCATATGGTTTATACCTTGCTATAATAGGTGTCCGGTTTTTCGGGGTCAAAAATCTGATTCGCCCAGAACAAGACGATCATTTCATCATCCCCCAAATTTTCAATGGAATGTGTATATCCCGGCGGAATATCCACCACCTCAATATTCTCCCCGGAAACATGATAAGACAGGACCTCATCTCCAAAGATATGCCTGAACCTGATAACAGCCTTTCCTTTCAGGACGCAAAATTTTTCCACCTTGGTATTGTGATAATGATTGCCCCTGATGATGCCCTTGTGAGATGTTGACACGAATATCTGACCGAAATGATCAGATTTAATCAATTCAACTAGGCCTCCCCTTTGATCGGTTTTTGTGTCTAACTTGTAAGAAAAATCATCTTTATCCAGGTAGGACAGGTAGGTTGCGTGCAAACATTTCATCAAGTTATCAGACAAATCAGGCACAACTAATGACTTACGCATACCCCTTAATTGATATATCTTTTCTGATAGCTCGCCAAGGGTTATCCTGAATGTCCGTTTGATATTATAATAATATTTGCCTCTATCCGCATTTTCATCCGAGAGCAGCCCCAAAAACTCATCAATCACTTCATCAATATAAACAAGCTCAATTTCTTTGTTGACATCTGAAATGGTAATATCCAGCTCATGCGTTATATTATGGCAAAAGGTCGCCACAACTGAATTGTAATTCGGTCTGCACCATTTCCCAAACACATTTGGAAAACGATATATATAGACCTTTGCATCGCTCTTCTTGCTGTATTCAATAAGGATATTCTCAGCGTTCTTCTTGCTGACCCCGTAAGGATTGTCAAGGGTTGCCTGAATGGAGGATGACAGTACAATAGTGATGTTCCTCTTGGCCTTTTCGAGCATATCGACAATTGTCCGTGTTAACCCGGCATTGCCTCTCTCAAATTCTTCAACCTTCTCAGGCCGGTTCACGCCCGCCAGATGAAAAACAATATCCGCTTCTTTCAAGTGAGCGGACAATCTGTCAATATCATCTTCAATGTCAAACGTCTTAATTTCAACATCTCCACACCGTCTCAATCCCTCAATCAGATTCTTACCAATAAATCCACCTGAACCGGTAACAAGCGCCTTCTTGACAATAATCTCTTCTTTCTTATCCATAATTTTTTATCTTCGTGTTCTTCGTCCCCTTCGTGGTGAGAAAAGCATCTTCACTTCCCAAGTTCTTCCTGAATATACTCCACCTTCAACAGAACCTCTTTTATCTCTTCAACATTCAATATCCTGGTATTGTTAGAGGTGTAGTCCTCTTTGCTTGATATCTGCTCCTCACCCTTAATAAAGTATTTATTATAATTCAGATCCCTGGCATCAACCGGAATCCTATAGTAATCGCCCAGATCTTGGGCATAGACCATTTCTTCCCTGTTCAGCAAGGTTTCAAACAGCTTTTCCCCATGCCTCGTCCCGATTATCTTTACTTCATTCTTTGCCACAAATAGTTCCTTAACTGCAATTGCCAAGTCTTCAATCGTGCAGGCAGGCGCCTTTTGAACAAAAATATCACCTGCATTTCCATTCTCAAAGGCATACAAAACCAGATCAATGGCGTTGTCCAGAGACATGATAAACCGTGTCATATTGGGATCTGTTACTGTCAATGGTTTACCTGTCTTTATCTGCTCCACAAACAGAGGAATCACAGAGCCCCTTGAGGCAATGACATTTCCATAACGCGTCCCGCAAAGCATAATCTTTTTTTCATCAACTGTCCGCGACTTAGCAGTCATCACCTTTTCCATAAGTGCCTTTGACATCCCCATGGCATTTACCGGATAAACTGCTTTGTCCGTGCTCAAAACTATAACCTTACTGACATTTTGTGAAACAGCCGCATTCAGGACATTTTCCGTGCCAATGATATTTGTCTTCACCGCCTCAACCGGAAAAAACTCACAGGAAGGCACTTGTTTTAAGGCAGCGGCATGAAAGACATAATCAACCCCGTGCATAGCGGAATGGATACTTTCAGGATCCCTTACATTGCCTAAATAAAACTTGAGCTTGTCATTATGGTAGAAATTCCGCATATCATCCTGTTTTTTTTCATCACGGCTGAAAATGCGAATTTCTCTTATGCTGGTATTCAGAAAGCTCTTGATTACAGCATTCCCGAAAGAACCGGTGCCACCGGTAATAAGTAATGTTTTGTCGTTAAACATCTTTATTTCCCCCATATCTTCATAGAAAGGTCTATCTATGTATGCAATCTTTCGATAAAATCCCAAGTTTTTTTTATGCCATCATCCAGCGACGTAACAGGTTCCCAGGAAAGATCTTCTCTGGCTTTGCTTATATCAAGATAAATCTTTGGCACGTCAAGTGATCGTTTTTTTGTATAGGTAACCTGTATTTCGCGCCCAACAACTTTATGAATCATTCTTACAATCTCATTAATCGAATGTCCTACACCGCTGCCTAAATTAAATATAGCGTATGGGGTATCAAGAAAAGCTGCCTTGTAAATACCGTCCACCAAATCATCAATATAAAGATAATCCCTGATAATTTCACCGTCTCCCCATATTTCAATTGGTTCGCCATCTTTAATCTTGCCGAGAAAAACTGGTACTACTCCTTGAATATTCTTTGGATTTTGTCTGGGGCCATAAGGGTTCGAAGGTCGAATAATTGCAGACTTAAGGCCATACAGATGATTAAAAAGAAATAGATACTTTTCAATCACTAATTTTGTAATCCCATAAGAACACACAGGAATTTTTGGTGCATCCTCTATTACCGGTAATATTTTAGGTTCGCCATAAATTGTTCCTCCGCTTGAGATAAAAATAATCTTTTTAACTCTGCACGCAACACATTTCTCCATCAAGAATAGCGATTCAATAACATTAGACTGTACATCAAAAACAGGATCGTCATTAGAGGTCTTGGGAAGAGTGGTGCTTATAAGGTGAAAAACAAAGTCTATATCCGAAAGGGCATCGGAAACAAGGCCACGATTTCCAAAATCTCCAAAACAATACTCAACTTCTTGGATAGGTTTTCGAAAATATTCCTTATACTTATCAAAAACCCGTACAGTATTCCCCTCTGCAAGAAGTTTATCAACCAGATGGGAACCAATAAAACCATTCCCTCCAAGTACCAATGTATTCATTTTAATTCCAAAACCCTTTTTGTTGGTTTGTTAGAAAAATTATCCAAAAATACAAATTCCGGCACCTTCCCACGCCCGAGAAGCCATGAATATAAATCTATCGTCATCTGCGCCAGACTTGACCATGCGTATTTTGATGCAACCAATTCCTTCCCCCGTTGACCCATTTCTTCAAGATGCTCTTTTGGTAAGCTTACAGCATATTTAAGAGCCTCACAAATTTCGTTGACACTTACGTCAACCCACCAACCACATCGATAAGTTGACAGATCTTCCCATGGTGAGGCTTTAGTCGTAATCACAGGAACTCCCGCTGCAAGGGAATCAAGGATAACCATAGGTGCGCCTTCACTATACGAAGGTAGGATAAATAATTCAGCAGATGAGAAGGCATCGCGCTTTAACTGATTAAAAATAGGATCAACAAATCTCACTTTATCTTTCATGCCAAGTTCCTTTACAAGGGACTTGACCTCCGATTTGTGCCCAAATTCATCCGGCCCGACAATAACCAGTATCCAACCAGCAAAATCTCTCTTCATCATATCTATCGCATGAAGGATCAAAAAGAGACCTTTTTTGGGTGTAATTCGAGACATGAATAGTAAAATCCGTTGCTTATGAGCTATATCAAAATGATCGCGAAATCTATCGGCATCCCCTGTACTATTTAGCCATTCGTTAGAAACACCGTTTGGAATAACTGCTGACGAGTTTAAAAGGCCAAATTTTCGAAAGTCTGCAAGTTCAGGTTCAGATGTAGCGTGAAGGCATGTCGCACTACTAAGATTCATAGACTCATAAAGTGTCTCTGCAATTTTCTTTTTCCATCGTGACCGATTCAATGCCCATGATTCAAGTGACCCGTGCGGAGCAATCACCGAGGATATTCCATGTTTCCTGCGCAATATATTTGTGACACGGGAAATGCCTGTCCAGATACCATGCTGATGAATAACATTAAACTGTTTACCTGCAGGCCCAGCAGCAAAGCGCTCCATTTCAGGAGAGTACCTGAGAAAGCTCGGACCCGTATATGAAAACGATCGAATGTTTTTCCGAGGAAAATCGCTAACTTCACATGCCCACTTAACATCCATAGCTGTATCAAGAGACCAAATCTGCGTAGAACAACCTAATTGTTCCTGCTCTTTAGCTAAATTTAAAGCTACGTAACCGGGGCCAAAAGACATAGGCCCAACTGAAGGGATAAGATGTAGAATACTCGTTTTATACAATTTATATTTCTCTTAATATCCTGATCGGAATCAATCGCACTCCAGTAATCTTCATTAATAGACGTAATGAAATAAGCCGTACTATTGCAAAGCTTGTAGCTACCATACTGACATTACTTGTACGAGCGAGATCCCAATGCTCGCGACTTTCTTTATATAAGCCAAAACGCCATAATTTATAGGCTACTCCTAAAGAATATGCTACTAATTGTTGCCGAATTCGATTGTAACTTCTACGTTCAACCAATAATTTTGAATATTTCTCTGTTATATTAAAGGCTTCACGTACAACTTCAATATCACCTAAAAGTCTGTGACTTACCTGACGAGGATGAAATTTTATCTCACAACCAAACGATGACAACACCGCCATGTCTCCATGTTCAAGAATGCGCAACCAGAAATCGATATCTCCCTCCATTTTCATTGTTGTATCGAACCAACCTGCTTTACGAACCGCCTCTTTCCGAAGAAGGACACCCGATGGCAATGTGATAGGGTTAATAGCATAGTGAGCTTTGAACCACAATGCTGCGTAAATTGCATCAACACCTGCATATATACCCTGATGAAAATGATCACCGACAGGTCCTACTTTACGACCAGAGACATCTATCCTTTGTCCTTTTGAAAAAAGAAGTGCAACGCTTTCGTTCGCATCCATTACGTCAACCTCGCGGCGGATACATCCAGGCAATAGCTTGTCATCATCACATAGAATCCTTATGTACTGACTATTTGCTAACTCCAAACAACGATTGAAGTTTCCAAATAAGCCAACATTAATCTCATTTCGAACAACGCGGAGACGTGGATCAGAATAGCTTTGAACAATCTCAAACGTCTGATCAGTAGATTGATCATCAATCACCAAAATTTCCAGGTCGGGCATATCCTGTATCATGGCAGACTCAATCGCGTTACGGATGGTATGTCCTCGATTGTAAGTTGGGATAGCAATCGTGCATTTATGCATCTAATATCACCTCAATTCGGAAATAAATCGTTTTATAACATAACGTTCAGCACATCGTCTGTAACCTCAATCCTTACAAGAGTTATAATTTCGCAAATACCCCTCTCTTAAAGCCACGTTGAACATGTGATATAAGAGAAATGAACAATGAGATATTAATCCATGTGAATGGATGTATAAAAAAATCATATAAATATAATCCCATCACTATCGTAACAAAAGATACTAAACTTGCAGACATCAAGAAAAAATAATTGCTCACTCGTGGGTCATAATTCATTCTTGAAGATAGCCGGAACAAATATTTGACATACATTAATGGCTGTATAGTCATCATAAGTGTAACAATCCCTCCCAATAATCCCAATTCCAAGAGAGCTGTTAAAACTATTGTGTGGGATGAAACATGCTCATACTGTCCGAATCCTTGACCAAACAACCAGAAACCTTCCCTAAAACTATTCCACGCCATTAGGGCATAGTCAAGATGGCCACTATCGCCTAAGCTAAGCCTATGTGAAATCAAATCAATACGTTGCAGCCCACATATTACACAAAAAACAATAATAAATGTCAAAACTATACCCATCCTAATCCTTTGTTTGACACTAAATTTCATAAAAGTAAATTTCAATGTCAATAAAGTGCCCAACACCATATTCAAAAATCCTGATTTGGAAACCGTGGAGATGATCATTGCTACTAATCCGAGCAATATGAAAAGGTTTAGAAGTGACCGCCATTGAATCATTCTATTTCTATTAGAAATTAGAACAATCACTATTGCGAATGGTATGAGCGAAGCGCAATATCCCGCCAGCATGTTGGGCTCTCCGAAAGTTGATGGTATCCTGGTGGCCCCTTCAATAATACCGCCGAAATGCCCCCATTCTTTCAGTGTTTCATACCGATCAAGGAGTTGAAGTGAAGGAAACGGAAGAACCGTTCCATAAAGATCACCTTTTAAAACATGAATAACTTGATATAAGGTAGCAAACAATACTGGAATTGATGACAACAAATATATTTGGACAGACTTTAACCAGTACCCTTCTTCATGAGTGAATATTCTAACCACATAAAGCATCAGGATACATTCGATCAAACCGAAAAACCTCGTAGCAAATTCACTATAGTCGGAAATATAAAATGCACTTAAAAATGCCAAGAAACAATAAATACCAACCAAATATTCAAATGGGTGAAATCTGAGAACCAAATTGCGCATTTTAGCCAATCGTTCCATAACTATTGCAAACACAGTTAAAAGCAAAAAAAATCTGCTGAACCGATAGTTAAATACACCAGTCCCAAAACCATAAACGTTTAAGGGCACTGTTAGCAAAAACATATAAAAAAGGCTTTGCGTAACCAATGACCAATGATACGATCTAAAAGTAGAGACCCTTGAGTAATTGCTGTTTTTAGACAATCGATCTTGGGGACTTACTGCTTTTACTCTATGCGAATTTTGATAAAGTGAGAAACTCAAAGCCTTATTTCCCTCGGGTGTTTTGATGAACAAGTGGTAGTGGGTTATCGTCAGATATAGCAATGAGGGATGAACCGATATTTTTCGCGAGCATCGGCAAGATATTCTTTGAACCTATTGCTCTCACTATACTGTGTTGTGTAGAAGTATTGTCAAGACATGTCTCATGCCAAGGGCTGCCCCTTATGTTATCTTATTATAAGTATTTAATAATAGGCATAATACATAGTTTGGATGAGGCTGGTATCCAGTTCATATTTTTTGGGCTCTTATCAAATATTCAGCGGCAAGAAAATGTTTAAATATAGCTAATGTTGCTAAATTGGCGACCCTGGTTTTGCTGCCGCGTTCAAAACCCGTCTCTTTAATCATATCAATTTTAAGACCCGAAGATTCAACCAATTTTATTGCGGTACTCTGAGTAAAAAATCTTAAATGTGTTCTATCCAATATTCCTTCATTTGCATATTCCCATTTCCCCTGAAAAATGAGTGGAAGCACTATACTGAAACGACGTACATTTGGAATACTTGTTATTAACACTCCACCAGGCTTCAAGAATATCTCTAGCTTAGATATAACTTCCCAAGGATCTATTAAATGTTCTAAAACATCTAAGCAAAGGATAACATCTAAAGTCGCTGGCTCAATTGGCAAATCTAAGTTCTCAATATCTCCCTCAATTACTAAATCCACCTTACTTCGAGCCATCGCTGCAGCCTTGTGGAACAACTCAACACCACATGTCCAATCGCATCTGTAGTTATTTTTAATATAATTTAATGTATTACCTGAGCCACAACCAACTTCCAATAGACGATTTATTTTCCGCGGCAAGAGTGACAATATATCGTTCCTAACATTGTCAAAATAATCATTACTTTTTAACTCATATAGTTTGGATTCATTCATACATTCTTCATTTTTATTTTTCTCTTTGTCATACGAAGACAGAAAAAATCTTTTAGCAGCTCTCGTTCCTCTGGCGCTAACAACCAGAGCCATGTCACCGCAATAAAAGCTATCAGCATTCCAATAAGAAACATTCCCTTGATAAACAGACCCACTGTATATCCAGCCATGATAAAAATACACACAGCTATGATAACTCTCAAGAGACTATTCCGGATGACAGCGCTTGTGTTGGGCAAAAGCCACTGAACCATAACAAATAATATTAAGGTGTCAATGCCAGCCCTCACTACCCAGGCAATGGCCGCGCCTTTTATACCATAGACACCAAGCAACCACCATAAGGTCAAAAGGTAAAATGGTAATTCGACAATATGCATCTTGGCAGTAAGATCCGGACGACCCGCGCCTTGTACCAATGCAAAGGGGATTTGAGCAATACTGTTGATGAATACTCCAATGGCTAACCACTGTAATACAAAGGAACTGTTGTCGGCAAACTCCACACCCAACCATAGGGTCATGCCTTCATGGGCCAAGGTAACTATGATAAGTGATAGTGGAAAGAGTGCAAGAAATATATAGTTTATCCCTCGGCCGAACAACCGGGCGGTACGAGCTCGATTCTGGACCAAGGTGGTAGAAAAAGCCGGAAACAATACACCTATTAGCGCTCCTGAAATAAGCCAGAGCTTTGTCACCACCTCATAGGGAGTTGCATAGTAAGCAACAGCGGTAACGGAGATAAGAGCGCCAATCAGGAACCTGTCCAGATAGACCATAAGGGGGCCGACAATATTGGTGACTGTCATCCAGCTTCCAAAGCTGATCAGCGGCCGAACCATGGCGCGTTGCGGTTTGATGTTGTGGCGCAGCGCGGGCACCTGACGCAGGCATAGCGCTAAAAACACCCCGCATGTCAAAATTCTCACCCCAACCAGCACAGCTACCATCGGAAACAGGCTGTTTGAAAAAGGCAACACGATAAGT
>Ga0307380_10012429_pt1 | contig 10596 bp, 6 predicted proteins | sample UN3MG_FD_202239 | JGI IMG/M metagenome (GOLD analysis project Ga0307380, IMG submission 202239) | Soil microbial communities from Risofladan, Vaasa, Finland - UN-3 | ecosystem: Environmental > Terrestrial > Soil > Coastal area > Acid sulfate soil | place: Finland: Risofladan, Vaasa | collected... | reverse complement strand
TGCGACAATTGGAGCTACCTACCCGATAACGCTATCTGTTGATCTGCAACTGGTTGAGTCCGATTCGGATAATAATCATGATCTTGCCCGTGTTGTCGTTGGCCAATCTCTTTTTCTCCCCCTAATCGCGAAGTAAATGTGGGCGTGATCGTCTGTCTACAGTGGCGCTTCATCCAATGGGGGCGCTACGGCCAAGAAGTCATAAAAAAACCGCTGGCTATAGTCATCGAGCAAACGCTCAATACGCCCCTGATCACTTGAGGCAACGATTACACCGGCATGGTGCTTTTTATGCAAATGCCAGGAAACCTCAAGATCTGCGTAGCCAGAGAGATCTGGGTACTCTTGCCGGGCCAGACAGATCAAAACGCCAGCATAGTTTAGTCTCATTTCAGGTAACTGATAGTCGTTACTACATACTCTCGCAAGCTCAATTTTTGCCCATTCTTCCCACAAGTTAATCCCTGTGGCAAACTCAATCATTTCGGCGATGTTCGCACCGGCTACCCGAGCGGCCGTTTCTAAGAAATAGAGTCGCCCATCTTCTTCTCCTCGAATGAATTCAGTGTGTGCGATGCCCCGCACCATCCCTAGTGCTTGCATCAGCTCCTTGTTCATCTCTTTTAATTGGGTAACTTCATCCAGGTTTCTAGGGAGGGTTCGGCTCATAAAAATTCCGCCTTCCTGTGTAACTGCCAGCGGCGGTTGCCGGTATTGGTGAGCCTCAGCAAAGAGTATACGCTTCTCCGAAACGATTGTGTCAACGTGATATATATCGCCCGGGATGAAACGTTCCAATACAAAAAATGATTGCCGGTCACCCAGTTCGTCAAGGATGCGCCACAACTCGCTCTCTGAATGCACTTTTTTAATACCCATCGCTCCCGCCTGGGATCTGGGCTTCAACACCCACGGCGGTTGAACATGACGCATATAAGACGAGATATCCTCATAGTTAATCACGCCGGTAAATTCGGGGACGCTAATCCCTTTTTCCTGTGCCTGGACCCGCATCGCCAGCTTATCTCGAAAATAGCGTGCCGTCGTGTCGCCCATACCTGGAATTCGAAGGTGTTCTCTTAGCGCTGCAGCCGTTTCCACATCAAAATCATCCAACGCGACTATCAGGTCTATCTTTCTGGACCTGGCGAGATAACTGACTGAATAGATAATATCCGGCTTCTTGGTAATGTCCGGCATCAGAAATCGTTCGTCAATGGCCTCCCACGGCCACGCTTCATCAACTAGTTTTTCTTTGGTAAGCAAGATGACTTTACAACCCAAGTTCTTACAGGCTCTAATAAAAGACCCGCCCTTGAAGTAGCTTGCCAAGCAAAGAACTGTAACTATCCGCGAATCGCTCATCGTTTTCCCCTTCAAAATATATCGCTCTTAAGCTATTCTATCACTCAGGATCGTTACTTGTCGACGGGGATAATGTCAAGGTTAAATCTGGGGTTTTTAGGGGTAAGGTGACAATCTCTACCCCAGCCAGTTCACCGCCTCTCACAGATATGGGTACCTGGTAAACTTCATCCTGGATCTCAATATATAGTTCATACTCGCCGGGCAAAATATCGGCGATTACGAAGTTTTCGGCATATTCCTCGTCTGGTCTAATCAAATGTTGCGGATCATCTAAATAGGTCCAGCTTCTGTAGGTTTCTGTATCCTCTGATCGACCAACAGCCGCAACGGTGACGCCTTGCCAAGGCCGGCCTTCTGGATCAACTAGCCGGCCGACGATCAGACCGCGAGTCGGCGGGGGTGTCAACCATAAAAACGGATTGCGCGTAGATCCAAACTCGTTGCTACCTACCCTGACCTCCATGTGGAGATGCGGTAAAGTGGCGGCACCTCCAAAACCAACTTCGGCAACCTGCTCTCCCTGTGAAATATGCTGCCCTGGTTCAACGGATATATTCAGTACATGACCATATAATACATATACTGGCTGATTCCGCCAGCGATCAGCCAATTCAATGACGACCAGATGCCCATACCAATCACATCGCCAGCCGTATAGTTTCTCCTTATCTTCACCGGCAACAATCACTGTACCACTGGCGGCCGCTAAAACCGGTGTGCCCTCTGGCTCGGCCGAATCAACGCCGGTATGGAGAAGATAACGACCGCCGGCGTCAAAACCGTATGGTAGCCAATCGGTATACAGAAATCTGCCGCCGCCAGGCAACGGTTTTGATAGCCAGAAATGTTCTTCAGCCGGTATCTCTGGGACCGGCCATTCCGCACCACTCAGATAATAATGATTGTAATCTGGTTTGACCGGTGGTGGCTCTGGGCATGTTCGCTCGATAGGGTCAGCCAGAGCGATGGCCGTAGCTGTCATAGAATAGATCAGGGATGATATGGCTGTTGGTGTCAGCGTGGCGGTAGGTAGGTGGATTACGGTCGCCGATATTGTTTGGTCAGCTGTCGGAGTGACTTGCCGCGTATCTGTCGGATGAGGTGTAAGCGTTGGCGGCTGCGTCCGGATCTTGGTACCCGTTTCTACTTCCTCTGGCTCTGCTGATGGTTTATCTGGTGCGATCGTTCCAGGATCTTGAATCGCGGCAATGCCAACAATCGGAATGGTCACAGTCTCTTGCTGACAGGCTGCGATCCCAGCAACTAGCAAAATGCAAATGCCAAGAAAAGTGGAACGAAATTGATGAGTTGTCTTAGTTTTCATATTTCAAAAGAATTACCCTATTTTCCGTAGAAATTCTCGGGGCGTCAACGCCTCTTAAACAGACGACCGGTAACCAGAAGGTAACTGATTAGCATAAAGCGAACTGGGGCAAACCAGACGAAACGAACGAGTCCCACTCCACTCTGCTAGGTATCGCTGAATTATAGTTGTTTCGTCCTTGGATCATTTAAGGAGCAAATCCCTTCCTCAGCAAGTTTGACGTGGGTCATCCCCAGATTATAATGGATCGATAGTCATGTTTTCCTCCAGGTAGGAGTAATCTGAACCGATCTCAAAAGATAAGGTTTGACCAAAGGTTGATAGTCAACCTCGTTGGTCAAATGCCGATGGTCGTCCTGCATGTTGTCAAAGATATTGGCTTGAAATTGCCAGGCATAAATTAGAACGGCGCGGTTAGGTTCATGATGGCTGGATCTGGGCTTGTTCAGATACAAAGAGCGCCGTTTGTTACGATACGGCGATGCGAGGCGGTACCGCAGAAGGAAATATAGACCTTTCTTCCTGGTTGTGCATGGAAGTATTTTTCATCTGGGCAGCAATAAAAATTACTTAGCAAATAAATGTCGAGGAGGGGAAAGTATGAGTTTTACAAAACGCTACTTTCCATCGGCCACCGAAATAAAACTACAGGATCGCTGGTCGGATCTTGGCATAAACCATTTTCAGCCAGACAGAGCATCGCGCGTCTTCGCCATTGATACACCGCCCCCAACCGTCTCAGGGAATCTCCACCTAGGGCACGTATACTCATACAGCCATGTTGATTTTTTCGCACGCTACCTACGGATGCAAGGACACAATGTTCTTTATCCTATGGGAAGTGACGACAATGGATTGCCTACGGAACGCCTGGTGGAGCGGAAGCTTGGGATTAAGGCAACCGACGTTGGCCGCGAGGAGTTTATTAGTCACTGTTTGCGGGTGAGTGCAGAAGCCGAACAGGAATATGAGACACTATGGAGACGGCTAGGCTTGTCCATTGATTGGCGCTACAGCTACCGGACCATTGACGAATACCCACGCCGCCTATCCCAGCTTTCATTCATCGACCTCTACCAAAAGAAGCTAGCCTTCCGCCAACGCGCGCCGGCGATCTGGTGTCCCGAGTGCCACACAGCGATCGCCCAGGCAGATTTGGAAGATCTGGAACGAGAAGGCGAATTCGTTACTCTCAATTTTATGCTTGAAGATGGCAAATGCCTACCGATCTCCACCACCCGGCCTGAACTTCTTCCTGCCTGTGTAGCCGTGTTTGTTCACCCCGATGATGAGCGCTTTCGGCAGCTAATCGGTCAGGGAGTACGCATACCGCTTTTTGGCCACCGTGTACCAATTCTGGCTGATACACTAGCAGATCCCAAGAAAGGTAGCGGTGCCGTGATGTGCTGTACCTTTGGCGATGTCACAGACGTGTCTTGGTGGTACAAATATGATTTGAACTTAATTGAAACGATCGGCAAAGATGGTAGGCTTACAGAGGCAGCTGGACAACTTCAAAACTTAACGGTCGCTGAAGCCAGAGCTCAAATAAAAAAGCTTTTAACGAACCAGGGATTTCTGATCAGTCAAGAACCAACTACCCAGTCGGTTCGCGTTCATGAACGATGTGATACGCCTGTTGAGTATATTGTCACGCGACAGTGGTTTATCAAACTACTCGATTTCAAACAACAGTTTTTAGATCTTGGCGAACAGGTGCAATGGTTCCCGGACCACATGAAGAATAGATATCGCCGGTGGGTTGAGAATTTGAATTGGGACTGGTGCATCTCGAGACAACGGTATTATGGCGTAACTTTTCCCCTATGGTATTGTGAAGCTTGCCAGGAGGTAATGCTCGCCCGCGAAGAGGATTTGCCCGTCGATCCGCTGCGACTTCAACCAGATCGCCCGTGTTCATGTGGACATAATCATTTCACGCCTGAAACCGATGTAATGGATACCTGGGCAACCTCCTCATTGACCCCCCAACTAGTAAGTCATTGGTTAAAAGAAAGCGGTTTCGACGGTGAGGAATTCACACAGGTTGATCTCCGGCCTCAGGCACATGAAATAATCCGTACCTGGGCGTTCTATAGTATCGTAAAAGCTTATCACCATTTCGGCCAAATACCTTGGTCGGCCATCGTCATCTCCGGTTGGGCTTTAAGTCCCAAGGGGAGTGGGAAAATAAGCAAGAGCAAAGGGGGAGGTCCCGTAGCACCTCTTGAGGTGATCGAACGATTCTCGGCCGATGCGGCTCGTTACTGGGCTGCCAGCACGAGGCTCGGAAAAGATGCCATCATCAGCGAAGAACGAATTCAAGCCGGTGCCAAGTTAAGCAATAAACTTTGGAATGTGGCCCGTTTTAGCCAACGATTTTTTGACGATTACCAACCAGGAGATAGCTTGCCAGGCCTATCTCTTGCAGACCGTTGGATACTGTCTCGATCACAACAGCTGATTGATCAGGTAACCACTGCATTTAACAGGTATGACTATGCCACGGCTAAAAGTCATATTGAGCTTTTTTTCTGGAGTGACTTGGCCGACAACTACCTGGAAATGGCAAAAAAAAGACTTTATGATGAAATTGATGTGCTTCATGAGGGGGCAAAATATGCCTTGTACCACGCCCAACTTACTACCATAAAGCTTCTTGCTCCCTTTCTTCCCCATATTACGGAGGAAATTTACCTGGAATTGTATGCCACTACCAAAACGAACGCATCAATTCACCGATCGTCTTGGCCGGTTGTTGACCCACGCCTAGCTGACGCTGAAAGTTCGCTTGCCGGAGAAGTTTTAGTTCAAATAGCTACTGCTGTTCGACGCTATAAAAGCAAGGCTGGGATACCATTGGGAACCGGTATGAAAGGCATCTGTCTGGCCACAGACAACATCAAGCTGGCAAACCAGCTCAAATCGGCCGAAAGCGATATCTTGAGTGTCACCAGGGCTGACTCGGTTGCTCTTCTAGATCTACTCAGCTCCGATTGTCGCCCGGTAGAATCCGATGGTCCTGTTTCTATCGGTCTACTACTCTGAAACCCGACTCAGCAGATCGAACGGGTATAAGAGTCAGGACTATTATGCGAACACTGTTTATAGTCTGGTAGGTGATGACTTTCTGAACATGTCGCTTAAGGCTGATATGAGAATAATCTTCCTTACTTCTCTTAGATAAATAGGTTATTATTAGGTAAGGTTATACACAATTAAATCTCAGATCTAGGTCTGTGACACCAGCTTGATAAACCAGCAAGGAGAGTATGATGACCATCAAAAGTAAAATGATTGAACCCTTCAACGCTCAAATCAAGAGCGAATTTACAGCTTCTGCGCAATATATTGCGATCGCCGCCTACTTTGACGCTTTAGGCCTAAAAGAACTCGGGGACTTCTTCTTCCGCCAATCGGAAGAAGAGCGGATACATGGCATGAAGTTCGTCCAGTTTATGTTGGAAACCGGCGCCAAACCGACGATTCCCTCTACCCCTGAATTGCGCAATGAATTCGATGACCCGGCCGATGCTGTGCAATTTGCCCTTGATCAAGAAAATAAGGTGACAAATGAGATTAACACCTTGGTCGATCTGGCCATAAGCCAGAGTGATCATGCCAGTAACAACTTTCTCCAATGGTTTGTTACAGAACAGGTTGAAGAACTAGATACCATGTCAACTTTGTTACAGACGATAAAGTTGGCCGGAAGCAATTTGCTGTTGGTTGAAGAATACGTTCGACGTAATCCTCAACACGCCGGAGAACTGGCCGCCTGAGCAACAACCATTTGATCAAATAAAAACAGCCAGCGATCCGAAAATCGCTGGCTGTTTCTACTTTATACGCTGACAAGATAACTAGAACAGGCCTATTACCTCGCCATCTTCACTAATATCAACATTCATATACGCCGGCTTGCTGGGTAAACCGGGCATCGTTCGCATAGCTCCGATAATAGGGTAAATGAAGCCGGCACCAACCGAAGCTCGCACCTCTCTTACCGGAAGGGTATACCCGGATGGGGCATTTTTCAATTTGGGATCATGGCTGATGCTCAAATGCGTTTTGGCCATGCAAATTGGCAGCCCACCGAAGTTATTCTCCTCGTACGTCTTGATTTGGCGGGTAGCCAAAGGCTCATAAACTACATCCCCGGCATTATAAATTTTCTTGGCAATAGTCTCAATTTTCTCCTTGATTGACATGTCAAGCGGATAGAGAAACTTGAAATCTGATGGCTTGTCACAGGCGGCAACGACAGCTTCTGCCAATTCTGCCGCGCCGTCACCTCCAGTCGTCCAATGATCCGTCATCGCCGCTGTTTCTGCACCGGCTTCAATGGCTGCCTTTTTGACCAATTCGATTTCGGCCGGTGTATCTGTAGTAAATCTGTTGACTGCCACCACAACGGGAATTCCAAACAGTTTGGCGTTGCGGATATGCACTCGCATATTAGCCAAACCGGCATCCAGCAGTTCCAGGTTTTCCTCGGTATATGCATTGTCCAAAGGCCGACCGGGAACAACGTTCGGACCACCACCATGCATCTTCAACGCTCGGATTGTGGCCACCAATACAACACAGTCAGGAATTAGGTTCGAATAGCGACATTTGATATCGAAGAATTTCTCCATTCCAATATCAGCGCCAAATCCTGATTCGGTCACGACATACTCACCCAAACTCAGGGCAACCTTATCGGCAACGATTGAGGAATTACCATGGGCTATGTTAGCAAATGGTCCGGCGTGCACAAATGCTGGTTGACCTTCTAGAGTCTGCATCAGGTTCGGATGAATGGCATCTTTCATAAGCACGGCTGCTGCGCCGGCTACACCGATTTCTTCGGCCGTAATCGGTTTCTTATCTGTGCTCTGGCCAATAACAATTCGCCCACACCGCGAGCGTAGATCTCGAAGTGCCGATTTGTAATCATCACCGTTAACCAATGCCAGGATGGCCATTATTTCACTCGCTACAGTGATGTCATAACCGGCCTGTCGCGGCGGGCCATCCCATTGTCCACCCAGACCTATAATAATGTTCCTTAGCGATCTGTCATTTACGTCTACAACCCTATTCCAGGTTATGTTGTAGGGATCGATATTAAGCCGATTTAGACCCATACCGGCAAGACTTTTATCGTCTAGCCGGCTTTCATGGAACCACCGCGAATCAATTGCTGCCGCGACCAGGTTATTCGCTGCGGATATCGCATGGATATCGCCTGTAAGATGAAGGTTAAAATCCTCCATCGGGATAACCTGACTGTAGCCGCCGCCTGCGGCGCCACCTTTAATGCCAAAAGTAGGCCCTTGGCTTGGCTGTCGAATACAGGCAATTGATTTTTTACCAATAACGCCTAAACCCTGCACCAACCCAATGCCGGTGGTAGTTTTGCCTTCCCCTAACGGGGTAGGCGTGATAGCGGTTACATCAATGTATTTGCCGCGCGGCCGGCCTTCAAGCTTTTTCAATACATCCAGATGAACCTTTGCCTTATAACGGCCATATTGGATAAGATCCTCTTCATCCAGTCCAAGATCAGCCGCTATTTCGGTGATTGGTCGGATCTTTGCTGCCTGGGCAATGTCCAGGTCTGAGGGAACGGGGAACTTTCGTTCGAAGGTGCTCATATGTCCTCCTGCTAATTATCTGGAAAATAATATTTCTTGTTCTCTTAGTGCCATTAACTTTGTTTATTTTGGTATGACATACAACTAGACCTAAATAATACGACGAATTTACAAAAAGCAATAGTGAAAAAAGTCACATAAGATGCCGAAGAACTTCACATCTACTTAATGACACAGGCAACTTTTATGGAATAGATAAGCTCGGAACTTAATCCCTAAATGAAGCAGGCAACAGGCTAGAACTTGAACTATCGTTAATTTTATTATTCCAAGAGATCCAAAGCGGTTTGGGCTGTGGTCATCGATGGATTAAGTCGAAGCGCCTTCTTATATGCTCCCTCCGCCCCGGCCCGATCACCTTCAGCTAGAAGAGCATGCCCCCGATACAGGTAAGTCTCTTCAAGATTACGGCCACCTTCATATATAAGGATAACTTCTGTCAATAACTTCACGTCGTCTATCCGCCCAGCGACCAGATATGCCTGGTAGGGTTCAAATTGGTACCATAACATTCTCCACGGAAGGCCAAGTTCCCGGGCTCGGTCAAAGGCGATTGTCGCGGATTCAAATTGACTGATATTACCTGTCAATTCGCCAAGATTAGTGAGACTGGCTCCCAGGTTGAACCAGGTAAAGGCATCCTCATCATCTTCCAGGAGCATACTATCTGCTCTTAGTGCTGCCCCCTGCCACATTTCCTCCGAATTGCTAAATTCTGGAGGTAATAGAGTCTGGAACCGTTCTTCCTCTTTTGGCGGGCGTATAACGATGAACATATTGTTAAACTGATGCCATTTCTCTGATACTTCATCGTAGCTGACTAGCCGGCCGCCGCCATCCCAGGGTCCAAGAAAAGTGTCCAAACTCAAGAACGATTGCTCCGTATCGTCATATCCAACCAATGTCAGATAGTGACCCATCCATCCTTCCTTTACATCGAGCCACAAACCTTTCTCGATGATGACTGGGAAGCCGTCTGCTAACAACCTTTGAAGGAGCAGGAGATCTCCCCCACGATAAGCGTTTGCCAGAAAGGGAGTATTCTCATTTACATAACTAACTAACTCATGAGGTGACACATTACGATCTTCATAATTTGGTTTTAGTGAGTCGCCTATAAGCTCCTGGTCCGTTTCATACCCGTAGTAATCGAGAACCATGGTTAGATTAGCCGGACCGCAGTTGTTGAATTTCTGGGCGATAATCGTCAAACCTGGAATATGGGCAGCCACAGGTGGTGATGGTTGGGTATTATTTTGTTCGCCTTGGGGCGGAGTTGTTGTCAATCGCACGCCAACTTTCTCAGCTTCCAGACTCTTAACAGAGACAACCCGATTATCGTCTGTGTCAGGGAGATTACTCGTTTGACCCGAACGAACATTAGCATTTATTGGGACAATATTCGTGGGGGAGATCAACTTCGATGTTTTTTCAGGCGCCGGTAGTGCTCTCGGCAACGGTGTATGGATGACTGCATAAAGCGATTCTGGCAATCGGCTTTGGACTTGATCAGGCAAAGATGCCAGTAACTTTGGGGTCAGCCACCATCCTGCGCTGATGCTAACCAACGCCAGAAATATGATCAAGAGGCCTACCTGCCGGTGCCGTTTCATCACTTTATTCTACATCAGATGAACCTATTACCCAGCTAAAGATAACCCATTATTTAATTACAGTTTGCCGGTCATAGAGTTGCGCTATATTATGTCACAATGCTTTCTTACAGTTTCCTCATATAACAGGAGACTCGGATGAATTGGCAATCCAGTTTATTTAGGCGAAGATGGTCAGCAGCTCCTTTTGTTTTATCGGCTGCGGTTTTCTTGGTCTGTTTGTTTTTCACCTACTATCCCGCCTCGAGAAATTTAGCTACAGGTCTTACCCTCGATATAGATTCGGAAGTTATCGATATTACCGGGTGTACCGCTGACCTTGCTGCCTGCAATTTTAACGCTGGCAAATTACAGATTGGTGACCAATTAACAAAGATTGGAGACCTTACCAAGGAGCAATTTGATGCCGACCGGAGCCTGGCTTTGTTTGGTGAGTTCGGTCCAGGTGATGTCGTTCCCATCACAATCGAACGCGCAGGTGAGGAATTATCTGTTGATTGGGAGATGCTCCATCCAAACTTTGTATCCCGAGCCCTTTTATTGGTTGTTCCGCTCTTTATTTTTGGCCCCTTTTGGCTGGTTGGAACACTATTTCTCTTCTTCCTGCAACCGCATGACGCCAGTTGGCGTCTTCAGGTACTTTTCTACT
>Ga0307380_10012428_pt1 | contig 10597 bp, 5 predicted proteins | sample UN3MG_FD_202239 | JGI IMG/M metagenome (GOLD analysis project Ga0307380, IMG submission 202239) | Soil microbial communities from Risofladan, Vaasa, Finland - UN-3 | ecosystem: Environmental > Terrestrial > Soil > Coastal area > Acid sulfate soil | place: Finland: Risofladan, Vaasa | collected... | reverse complement strand
CTGCGGGTGCATGCACCTCGGCTGGGGTCCGGGTCGGCCGGCGCGCCGGCTGGCCACGCCGGAGGTGGCCAGGCGAATCCGGATCGCCACGTCGGAGCCGACGGCCACCAAGGCCGAGTCCGACGCCGACCGCGCCTGGTGGGTGGCCGTGGCGCTGCCCCTCAAGGCGTTGAGCGATTTCGCCGGCCGAGCCGTTCGGCCGCGGACGGGCGACCTCTGGCGGGCCAACCTCTACCGCTGCGGGGGGCAGAGCGACGACCAGTACGCCTGCTGGAACCCGATCGACTGGCCGCAGCCCGACTACCATCGCCCGGAGTTCTTCGGTACACTCTGTTTCGAGTGAGTTGTGCACCCTCGCCGAAGACCCTTCTCGAAAGGAACGGACATCATGAGGAACGCGAACCTGTGGGCTGTCGCGTGTGCCTTGCTTCTCGCCGGGTGCTTGCAGACGCAGGCCCCCCAGGCCGTGAGATCGTTCGGCGATGCTCTGCGGTTCCTGAAGAAACACACCGATGCGGTCGTGCTCTCCGACGCGGCCGGCGAGGCGCAGGTCGTCGTCGTGCCGAAGTACCAGGGGCGCGTGATGACCAGCACGTCGGGCGGCGCGAAGGGGATGAGCTACGGCTGGATCAACCACGATCTGATCGCCTCGGGCAAGACGACGCCGCACATGACCGTCTTCGGCGGGGAGGACCGTCTGTGGTTCGCCCCGGAGGGGGGGCAGTTCTCGATCTTCTTCAAGAAGGGCGAGCCGTTCGACCTGGAGCACTGGCAGACCCCGCCCCTGGTGGACACCGAGCCGTTCGACGTGGCCGAGAAGAAGCCTGACCGCGTTTCCTTCCGCAAGCGGGCGCGGCTGGTGAACTACTCGGGCACGACGTTCGACTTCCAGATCGACCGCACGGTCCGCCTGCTGACGCCGGCGCGGATCGGCAAGGCGGTGGGGGTGGCCCTTCCCGCGGGCGTTCGAGCCGTCGGCTTCGAGTCCGAGTCGAAGATGACCAACACGGGCACGAAGGCCTGGGAGAAGAAGACCGGCCTGCTGGGGATCTGGATTCTGGGCCAGTACAAGCCCACGCCGGGCACGACGATCGCGATTCCCTTCCGCCCCGGCAGCGACGCGGAGCTCGGTCCGGCGCTGAACCGGTACCCGAGCTTCGGCACGCTGCTGCCGGAGCGGCTGAAGATCAAGGACAACGTGATCTACTTCCGCGGCGACGGGCAGCGGCGGAACAAGATCGGCGTGTTCGGCCGGCGGGCCCGGGGCGTCTGCGGAAGCTACGACGCGACGAACGGCCTGCTGACGATCGTGCAGTCCAATCCGCCGGCCGGCGCGACCGACTACGTCAACGGCACGTGGGCGATCCAGAAGACCCCCTACGTGGGCGACGCGATCAGCAGCTACAACGACGGCCCGCTCAAGCCGGGCGAGAAGGCACTCGGCGGCTTCTACGAGCTCGAGACGCTTTCCCCCGCGGTGGAGCTCCAGCCCAAGGAGTCCGTCACCCACGTTCACAGGACCCTGCATTTCCAGGGGCCGAAGGCGGGTCTGGACCGGATCGCCAAGGCCGCCCTCGGCCTGAGCCTCGCCCAGATCGAGAGCGCCCTGCCGCGTCTGCCGTAGCCCCACCGCACCGGACGATTTCTCCCCCGCCCGTGCGCGGGGGAGGTTGCCCCGGGCGCGCCCGGTCCGGGCCCGCACGCACCCAACGGGAGGAGTCTTCGGATGAGAGAACGCACGTGGTCCCTTGGCGCGGGGTGGCTGTGTCTCCTGCTGGCCGGCTCGGCCGGGGCGCAGCAGAACCTGCTCCGCAACGGCAGCTTCGAGGGGTCCGTCCGGTACTGGTTCAACGTGCACCGCGGCATGCTCGACGCAAACGACGCTGCGTGCGGGCGGACCGCGCTGCGCGTGGCGGGGGACAAGGCGGTGCAGTCGGGCGCGTTCCCGCTCGAGCGCGGGCGCCCGGTGACGATCAGCATGTTCGTCCGTGCCGAGAAGAAAGGGCACGTCTCGTTGTCGCTGTTCCCCTCGCACCGGGAGATCGCCCAGCGGGCCGGGCTGGTCTGGAGCCGCCAGGGCGCGACGGTGCTCCCGGTAACCACGACCTGGCGGCGGGTCAGCGCCACCCTGCGGCGCGACGTCAAGGCGGGCGGCGGCTGGTGGCCGAATCACACGTTCATGATCTCCCTTCACTCCAAGGAGCCGTTCGTCCTGGACGGCGTGACGGCGGCGTACGACGACGACGGCAAGGCCTACCGCCCGCGGCGAGCCCTGGAGGTGGTCGCCGACGCGCCCGACCTGCCCGGGTTCACGTCGCCGTCGGCCAATCTGCTGGGGCGCGGCGCGACGGTGACCGTCCGGGCCGCCGTGCACAACCCCGGCAAGGCGCCCCGGAGCGTCGCGGTCCGTTGGCAGGTGCTGGACTACCGGGGCCGGCGGACGTTCGGACGCCCCGTCGAGCGGAAGGTCACGGTGGGGCCCGGGGGGACCGTCGAGCAGGACCAGGCGATCCGGCTGGAGGGCGTCGGCCTGATGCTGATCCGCGTCAGTGCCCTGGGCGCAGGCGGGGAGGTCGTCGACCGCTCCGACCTCCCGCTGACCGTCCTGCCGTATCCGAAGGCCGCCACGAAGCCCCACCCCGCCGAGCGCTTTGGCGCCGGTGTTCGCGGGCCGCATAACGTCCGGCTCGCACAGCGGATCGGCTTTGGCTGGACGCGGTGGTACCCGCACGTCAACTGGGGGGAGGTCCAGAAGGCCGGACCCGGCAAGTACGACTGGCCCGACGAGAAGCTCGCCGACCTGGCCGCCCACGGCATCACGCCGGTGCTCGTGCTGTACGGCCTGCCGAAGTGGGCCCGCGGCGCCGCGGCCCTGCCGAAGGACATGAGCTGGCCCGCCGACGACAAGCGATGGGACGATCTGTCGGTGGAGACGCACTTTGACCGGTTCGTGACGGCCGCCGTGAAGCGCTACGCCGGCCGGGGCTACCCCTGGGAGTTCATGAACGAACCGGAGTTGATGAAACTCCCCCCGAGGGTGTACTTCCAGTTCGCTCGGCGGACGGCGAGGCGAGTGCGGGGCGCCGACCCGAAGGCGTTTTTCATGGTCAACAGCACCTGGGCGGGGCCGACGGGGCTGTACGGCAAGTTCTTCTCCTGGGGCGGGGCGAAGCTCATCGACGCGTTCACCTGGCACGACTACAGCCCCGGCACGCTGGGGGACGGATCGAGGGTGCGCCGCATTCGCCACGCCCTGGACGAGCATGGCGGGGCCGGCGTGCAGATCTGGTTCGACGAGGGCTGGAGCTTCATCAACTCCTCCAGCGACTACGCCGCGCCGGAGATGCTGGCGATCTCACCGGCCGAGTCGGCCCATCACATCGTTCGCAGTCTGACCGACATGGCCGCCGCGGGGCAGGAGAAGGCCATCCTCTTCTTCCTCGGCTACGACGGGCACGGCAAGAGCTGGTGGGACTACTGCGCGCCGGGCACGGAGCTGTGGGACTTTGCCGGTCTGCCGACCGTCGGCGTGGCGACGTGGAACGTCCTGATCCACCACCTGGGCCTGGCCCGGCCGGTGAAGACGATCCTGCCGCAGGGGGCTGTGCTGCATGTCTTTGAGGACAAGCGGAACGGCCGCGGGGTGATCGTCGCCTGGGCCGAGACGCGCGACGTCGTACTCCCCGTGCCGCTGGCCGGTGTGGTCGGCGAGGACGTCATGGGCAACGCGTCCCCGGCGGTGTCCGCCGGCCCGGACGGCTCGACGGTCTTGCGCCTGGAAGCCGGCCGGCCGATCTACGTCTACGCGCGCGACGGACGCGCCGGGACGCGGCTCGCCGAGGCGCTGGCGCCCCTGCACGAGAAGCCCGCCGATGCCGCCGAAGCGGGCCGGGTCTTCCGCCCGCCGATGGCGTGGCAAGGCCGGCAGAAGGGCACGACCAAGGGGAACCCGTACGTCGTGGGCGGCAAGCCCCTGTGGCGCCTGGACCGCACCTGGCCCGCCGACCCGCTGGTACACCGGAACTACCGCCGGATGCCATGGTCCGGCACGGCGTGGCAGGCGGTCGAGCACGCCCACGGAGGCCAGCCGGCCGCCACCGTCCGCCGCGGGCTCGTGCAGCTCGTCGGCCGTGGGCCGTGGGTGGGTCAGCCGGGCGACAAGCTCCCCGCGCTGGTCTTCATCGCCCCGAGAACCGCCCGGTACCGGGTCGACGGCGAGGTTTCCACGAGCCTGTGGTACGGCGGGGGGAAGGTCAAGCTTCTGGTCCTGCTGCGGGATGACAACGTCGTGGCGCAGGTGCGCGCCTACGAGTTGGAGAGCAACAAGCCGCGGAAGATCGAGGGCCTCGTCGTCCAGCTCGAGGCCGCCCAGGAGCTCATCTTTATCCCGGGCTTCGGGCGACACCACGTGGCGGGGACGTTCGAGCTGAAGGGCCTGTCGGTGTCGGTGACGGCCGAGAACGCCACCGCCGCGCCGCCGAAGCGTCCGCGGTGAGCGCGCCTCACGTCGCGCGGCGGTGTCGCAGGCGGTCGAGGGCCACGGCGACGACGATGATCGCGCCCGTGACGATCTGGGTGACCCAGGGCTGGAGGCCCTGGAGGTTGCAGCCGGTTCGGATGACGGTCATGATCAGCGCGCCGACGATGCTGCCGACGATGGAGCCCTCGCCGCCGGAGAGGCTCCCGCCGCCGATGACGACGGCGGCGATGACGTCCAGCTCGTAGCCCATCGCGCCCGTCGGGTCGCCCTGGCCCTGGCGGCTGAGGAGCATCACGCCGCTCAGCCCCGCGCACGCGCCGCTCAGGCCGTAAATCCACAGCTTCACCCGCTCGACGGCCACGCCGCAGAGACGCGCGGTCTGCTCGTTCGAGCCGATCGCGTAGGTGTGCCGGCCCAGCCGCGTGTAGCGAAGCAGGGCCCAGAACAGCGCCGCCAGCAGGATCATCATCCAGCCGCCGGGCGGCAGCAGCTTCCACCGCTCGCCGTCCCCGAGCGTCTGGACGAAGCCGGTGATCCACTGGCTGTCGATGTTGATCGGCGCGCTCTGGGCGAGGCCCTTGGCGGCCCCGCGGACGACCAGCAGCGTGCCCAGCGTGACGATAAAGGGCACGACCCTGGCCCGCGTGATGATCAGCCCGTTGAACAGGCCGCACACCGCGCCGGCCAGCACCGCGCCGCAAACGCCCACGAAGGGGCTCACCCCGAGCTTCACCAGCAGGTAGGCCCCGGCGACCGAGCTGATGGCGATCATCGAGCCGACGGACAGGTCGATCCCGCCGGAGATGATGACCAGGGTCATCCCGACCGCCGCCGTTCCGACGATGACGGTCTGGATGGTGATCGTCTCCACGGCGGCCAGCGAGAACATCCGGGGACTCTTGGCGGCGAAGGCCCCGTACACGACGGCCAGCGCCAGCACGGGCCCGAGGCGGTTGACCCACTGGAGCCAGTTGGCTCGCGCGGCGGCCGGCAGGTCTTCGAGGGGCTCGGCGCTCATGCGGCGTCTCCGTGGCCGGTGGCTTCGAGCATCAGGTCCTTCTCGGTGACGTCGGCGGCGTTCCGGGCCGGTCCGAGCCGCCCGCGACACATCACGGCGATTCGGTCGCAGACCCCCAGCAGCTCGGGCAGGTAGCTGCTGACCATAAGGACGGCCTTGGGCTCGCGCCCGTCGGCGCCGCACGTCAGCTCGTCGATGAGCTTGTAGAGGGTGGCCTTGGCGGCCACGTCGATCCCGCGCGTCGGCTCGTCCAGCAGCAGGATGTCCACGTCGTGCTGGAGCATCCGCGCGACGGCGACCTTCTGCTGGTTTCCGCCGGACAGGTCGAGCAGTCTCTGGCGGGGCCCGCGGCAGCGGATGTCCAGGCGGTCCACCCATCGCCGGGCGGCGGCGGCCTGTCGCCCGGGCAGGACCAGGCCGAGCGGCCCGAAGCCCTTCAGCTTCGAGAGCGTCATGTTGTCGGCGACGCTCATGGACAGCGCCAGGCCCTCTTCCTTGCGGTCCTCGCTGAGGATGCCCGCCCCCTGCGCCCAGCGTCGCGTGGGCGAGGCCGGCCCGTAGTACGCCCCGATCCGGACCGTCCCGCTGCGAACCGGCATGAGCCCGAAGAGGGTCCTGAGCAGCTCGGTTCGGCCGGCGCCGACGAGCCCGGCGATCCCCAGGACCTCGCCGCGGTGCAGGGCGAAACTCGCCGAGACGGGCTTGTCGATACCCGCGAGGCCCTGGACCTCCAGGACCGCCTCGCCTCGCGTTCGGGGGGACCTGGGGTAGAGGTCCTGCACGGTTCGGCCGACCATCATCGAGACGATCTGCTCGATGGTCAGGTCGCTCGCCTCGCCCACACCGACGCTCTTGCCGTCGCGCAGGACCGTCACGCGATCGGCGACGCGCTTGACCTCCTCGATGAAGTGCGAGATGTAGACGATGGCGTGGCCCTGGTCCTTCAGGCGCTGGATGAGCGCAAAGAGCCTTTCGACGTCCTGCCGGGTGAGGCTGCTGGTGGGCTCGTCGAGGACGAGGACGCGGCACCCGACGGCCAGGGCGCGGGCGACCTCGACGAGCTGTTGGGCGGCGACGGTGAGTCGGCCGACCGGCACGTCCGGGCGGATCTCGGGGTGCTCGAAGTACCGGATGGCCTCGAGGGCCTTGCGGCGCACCTCGCGGCGGTGGATGAGGCCGAGCGTGTGCGGCTCCATGCCCAGCAGGATGTTCTCCTCCACCGTCAGGTGCCCGGCGAGGCTGAGTTCCTGGTAGATCATGGCCACGCCGGCCTGCCGGGCGTCCAGCGGGTTGCGGGGGCGGTAGTCCCGGCCGTCGAGTCGCATCGTGCCGCGGTCGGCGGGATGCGCCCCGCTGAGGACCTTCATGAGCGTGCTCTTGCCCGCGCCGTTCTCGCCGACCAGGGCGTGGACCTCGCCGGATTCCACCGTCAGGGAGACACCCGCCAGGGCGACGGTGGCCCCGAACCGCTTGTGCACGTCGCGCATGTCCAGGCGGGGAGCCGCCGCGCCGGGGCCGGAAGCTACTTCAAGCCCTTCAGCCATTCGTCCACCTGGGGGACCAGGGCCTTCGTCTCGGGCTTGTCGAGGTCCTCCCTCGTGATGAGCTTCACGCCCGTGTCGACGCGTTTCTCGATCGGCTTGCCCCCCAGGTGCGCCACCATCGTCTTGACGCCGAGGTAGCCCATCTTCTCGGGATTCTGGAGCACCAGGCCGTGAATCTCGCCCCGGTAAAGCCCGCGGATCAGCGCCTTGGACGCGTCGAAGCCGACGTACTTGACCTTGCCGGCGAACCGCTTGTTCCGCAGGGCCATCAGCATGCCGTACGCGCTGGACTCGTTGGGGCAGAAGAGCACGTCGCACTCGAGCTTGCCGTTCTTGGTGAACCGGTCGAGCAGGTTCTCGGCGGCGGTCTGGGCCGACTCCTTCGTCGCCCCGGCCCGCTGCTCCTCGCTGAGAATCTGTATCTCGGGGCTCTTCTTGACCACGTCGAGCCAGCCCGCCTCGCGGTTCTCCGTGCTGGCGGAGTTCTCCTGGTACCGGAGCATGATCGCCTTGCCCTTGCCCCCCAGCAACTCCACCGTGCGCTGTCCGCCGAGCTGGCCGCCCTTGAAGTTGTTCGTGGCGACGAAACTGATCCAGTCCTGACCCTCCATGCCCGAGTCGATCACCACGACGGGGATCTTGTTCTTGGTGGCCTGGGCCACCGGGCCGACCAGGGCCTTGCGATCCAGCGGGGCCAGCACGATGCCGTCCACGCCCTTCAGGATCATGTTCTCCACGAGGGCGATTTGCTGGTTCCGGTCGTCTTCCTTCTCCGGGCCGATCCAGTGAATGTCCACGCCCAACTCCTTGCCCGCCCGCTCGGCGCCGGCCTTCACCGACAGCCAGAACTCGTGGGTCGTGCCCTTGGGAATGACGGCGATGGAGAGCCTCTTGGGGCCGGCGGACTCCTTCTTGCAGGAGGCAACGAACATGGCGGCCGCACAACAGGTCGAGACGATCAGCAGATGACGCATGGTGGCTCCTTTCGTTGACAAGGCACACCGCCCGGCACGACGCCGGATAGAAGATACCGCGGGCTTTTCGGTCTTGGCAAGGCTTTGTTGGCGGCGCGGTGAGATGCCGTAGCCGATCGGTCGCCGCGTGCAGTCGCCGCGTGCGAGGCGGTCCTCGTTGGCGGCCTGGGCCCCGCGCGGCGCTCAGTCGAAGAGCTTGTGCTCCAGGATGAGCTTGTCGGCGCGCCGGGCGGACTTGGTCTTGGGGTAGTCGCGCAGGATCTGCTTGAGGTACTTCTTGGCGAGGTCTTTCCTTTTGTTGCGGAGGAAGTTCTCGGCCTGCTGGAGGATCTTGTCGGCCTTGCCCTCGGCGTCGCTGGCCTTCGCGGCGGCCTTTGGGGCGACCTTTGGGGCGGGTTTGGCTGCGCGTCGGGCGGCGACCGGCTTGGGTATTGGTTTTGGTTTGGGTATTGGTTTTGGTTTGGGTTTGGGCTTTGGGGTAAGGGCCAGCTTGGGCCTGTTGGGCAGGTCGTAGTTCGGGCTGGCCGGCTCGGGGTCCGGCGGGGGGTCCTGGAGTTGGACGGCCATCACGGCCGCGAACGGGTCGGGGATGACCAGTCGCAGGAACGGCGCGGGCTTTTCGCGGAAGTGCGGCACGGTGGCGAGCAGGGCCTGGCGGGATGCGGCCGGCGTGGGGTCGTCCCATTCCCTCGCCCGGGCGGGATCGAATCGCAGGTACTGGATCGCGATCTTCGGCAGGTCGTCGAGGCGGGGCGGTTTCTGGCGGAGCGGCGGGCCGACGCGCAGGAGCCGGGGCGCGTCGATCAGGCCGCCGGACTGCCCGCCCAGGGGCGGCAGCGTGGCGATGGGCCGCAGACGGAGGGGGCGGCGCTGTTCGGATGCCAGGGCCAGCGGCCCGCGGCGGATGTCGGCCAGCAGCAGGCGAGCATCGCCCCAGTCGCCGGTCAGTGTGGGCGTTGGCGCCGGCTGCGGCGCCGGGAAGACGCAGGGCAAGCTGCTGAACGCCGGATCGTAGTCCAGCCTTGCCCCGGGCCCGGTGGTGGGGGAGGACTTGTCCTTCACCGTAATGACGAGCTCGGCGCGCGTGAATTCCTGCGGCAGCAGGAGCTTGTTCGTATCCATCTTCAGCAGACCCTCTTCCTCCATCGTCAGGCTGGACTGAAAGACGGTCTCCTGCGTGACGGGGAACAGGGCGATCAGCGTGCCGGCATAGTCGGCCCCGTAGACCTTGAGGGGCCTTTCGGGGTCGGGCTGTTTCATGATCGAGCCGGTGAAGTACCACTGGATGGGCGGCATGGGCAGGCCGGTCCGACGGTCGAGGAGGACGCTCTCGATGGGGACGGTTCGCGTGCCGCCGCCGGCGGACGACAGGGCCAGGGAGATCGTGACCTCCGGGCCCTCGGGGGCTTCCCGGCCCTTGCTGGGGCTGCCGGGTTTGAGCCCCAGTTGCACCAGGGCCTTGTGGACGTCGCTCGGCTTGGCCAGGAAAGTCACCACGGTTTCGTGGGCCTTCTGGCCGCGAGGCGAGGGATAGGTAGCCATCACCTCGATCGGGTAAATGTCCTTGAGATTCGGCAGTTTTCTCGGGGCGATACGGCAGGGGATGGTGACGGTCCGCTTGACCTTGTCGACGGCCACGACGACGCCGGCCTTCTCTTCCGCCATGGTGGCGGCGTCGGCGATGCAGACGATCGCCGAGGGCTGGTCCGTCGAGGGGCCCATCAGGTTGCAGGTGGCCAGGTACAGCCGCCCGCCGTGCACGACGGGCGAGCCGAAGACCATCCCCGGCGCCTGAACGAGCGGGTCGGCGGGGACGTTGAGGGACCACTGTTTCTGGCCGGTGGCCAGGTCCAGGCCGTAGGCCACGCCCCTGAGATCGACGACGTACACCATGCCCCGAACGATCGCGGGCCCGGAGAAGAAGGGATGTCGCGCCTCGAAGATCCACCTCTGCTCGCCGTTGGCGAGGTTGAAGGCGCGGACCTTTCCGTCGGTCGCGGTGAAGACGGCCAGGCCGCCGGAACAGGCGACGGTGGACAGGACGCCTCCGGGAATGTCCTTGCGCCATCGGACCTTGCCCTGATGGGCGTCCACGGCGACGACCTCGCCGCGGGCGTCGGTGAGTTGCTTCGGATCGAAGCGGATGCTGCTGCACGCGACGAGAACGGTTCTTCCGGCGACCGTCACGCCGCCCCACGGATTGAGCTTGAGCGGCACTTCCCAGGCCACCGAGTCCTTCCCCTTCTGGACTCCCCGGCACAAGAGGAGGGCTCGCTTGCCGCGTTTCTCCTCGTCGAGGTACGCCGACGGGACGAAGACGCCCCCTTGGCTGACGGCGAGGGGGGCGTCCACGTGCCAGGCCCCCTTGCCCGCCTGCCAGGCCAGCTTGGGCACCGGCTTCGGCAGGGCGTCTTCCGTGGGGGCGATCGCGAAGTCGGGGTCCTTCTTCTTGGCCTCCTGGTACTGGGCCAGGAGCGCCTTCCATCGCTCGTTCAGCAGCTTATCGATCTCTTCGAGCGTGTAGACCTTCTTGCCCAGTGTCGCCTGGGCGAGGCTCACGCAGAGGACCCCCGCGTCGCCC
>Ga0307380_10012426_pt1 | contig 10598 bp, 11 predicted proteins | sample UN3MG_FD_202239 | JGI IMG/M metagenome (GOLD analysis project Ga0307380, IMG submission 202239) | Soil microbial communities from Risofladan, Vaasa, Finland - UN-3 | ecosystem: Environmental > Terrestrial > Soil > Coastal area > Acid sulfate soil | place: Finland: Risofladan, Vaasa | collected... | reverse complement strand
TCACCGCCCCTTCTTCGTGATGGATGGCGAGATCCATCATGGCAGTGACGGCATAACGTCCTTTGGTCGATAGTCGCATAATTGTTTCCTGCCGAATTATCCCCACAAGGGGATGCCCGGCCAAATAACCAAGTAATTTAGTCAGGAAATATTATGCGGCAGTCGCGCGGTGCAGGCAAGCGCCAGCGACTATCACAATGGAGATATACGGAGACTATCCTTCAGGACTCGGCGCCGAGCAGGTTTGCCGTGGTTGTTACGATGGAATCCTCGACCGGCAGCACCACACGACCAGGGATAAAGCGGTGACCCTGCATCAGGCAATACCCCAGCCATTTCTGCAGGAACCGGTTCATGTGCCACTTTTCGATCAGGGTATACGTGTGGAACATGCGGTTATAGAGTGCGTGGCGCAGGCCGCGGCGGCGTCCGCAGGAGATGACCTCGGCGACCTGTGCGTCGTGATACATCCTGACCTGCATGTCCGGCGCGGGGAAACTGCCGTGCGGATCGGTGAAGTAATAGGTCAGGTTGAAGGTGGTGGTGAACCTGCAACGCTCGACGACGCGCAGGTGCAGATCCAGCACGCCGTCGATCCGGGAAATGACGACATCGGGCATGACATCGATATCCGGCACCAGATTGCGTATGCGAATATAATTGCACTCGTAGATTTCCATGAGCCCGGCAAAATTCTTCGTCGGGATGCCATGGTTTTCAAAATGTCGCAAGGTGCAATGCATAGCCACATCATATCATGTTGAAAATATTCTGCCGGTCACCGGCCACAGCGCCCGGTGCTGGTATTTGCAAAACTATCGGCGATAATCTGTCTTACTTGACGGACCGTCAACCATTGACATAACAGGCCGACCATGTCTGATAACATCATTGCCTTGCTGCGCGCGCAGCTGCCGGAACGATGCGTACTGCATCAGGAAGAAGATCTGCGTCCCTACGAGTGCGATGCCTTGTCCGCCTATCGCCAGCTGCCGCTGGCCGTGGTCATCCCGGAAACGCTGGAACAGGTCTGCACCGCACTGGCCCTGTGTAACGAGCACAGGGTACCGGTGGTCGCGCGCGGCGCCGGCACCGGCCTGTCGGGCGGCGCCATGCCGCTCGGCGATGGAATCCTGCTCAGCATGGCACGCTTCAACCGCATTCTCGACATCGACACGGCCAACCGCAGCGCGCGCGTGCAGCCCGGCGTGACCAACCTGTCGATCTCGAAGGCCGCCGAACCCTACGGGCTGTACTACGCGCCGGACCCGTCGTCGCAGATCGCCTGTTCGATTGGCGGCAACGTGGCGGAAAACGCCGGCGGCGTGCATTGCCTGAAGTACGGGCTCACCACGCACAACATACTCGCGCTGCAGGTCATCACCATCGAAGGCGAGCAACTCGTGATCGGCGGCACGGCGCTGGACAGCCCGGGTTACGACCTGCTGGCGCTGATGACCGGGTCGGAAGGCCTGCTCGGCGTGATCACCGAGGTCACCGTCAAGCTGCTGCCCCGGCCGCAAACCGCGCAAGTGGTGCTGGCGGCGTTCGACACCGTGGAGGCGGCGGCCGCCGCGGTCACCGCGACCATCGCCAGCGGCATCGTGCCTGCCGGACTGGAACTGCTCGACAACCCGGCCATCAGGGCCGTGTCACGTTTCATCGACACCGGCTACCCGGCCGACGCCGGCGCCATCCTGTTGTGCGAACTGGATGGCGAACAGGAAGACGTCGCCGCACAGATCGAGCGCGTCAACCGCGTATTCCACGACGCCGGCTGCACCTCGCTGGCGGTCTCGCGCGACGAGGCCGAACGGCAGCGCTTCTGGGCCGGGCGCAAGGCCGCGTTTCCGGCCATGGGCCGGCTGTCGCCCGACTACTACTGCATGGACGGCACCATCCCGCGCAAGCACTTGGCCGAGGTGCTGAACGGCATCGGCGACCTGTCGCGCGAATACGGCCTGTCCATCTGCAACGTCTTCCATGCCGGTGACGGCAACCTGCATCCGCTCATCCTGTACGATGCCAACCAGCCGGGCGAGCTGGAACGCACCGAGGAACTGGGCGGCAAAATACTCGAACTCTGCGTCAGCGTCGGCGGCACCATCACCGGTGAACACGGTGTCGGCCTGGAAAAGATCAACCAGATGTGTGTACAGTTCAACACGGCCGAACTGCAACAGTTCCATGCCGTGAAGACGGCGTTCGACCCGCATGGCCTGCTCAATCCCGGCAAGGCCATCCCCACCCTGCACCGCTGCGCGGAGTTCGGCGCCATGCATGTCCATCACGGTCAGCTGCCGCACCCGGAGCTGGAACGCTTCTAGCGATACACGGCATGAGTGACCTTCAGACCATACAGGACCGGATCAGCGACGCGGCGACGAGCCACACGGCACTCGAGATCCAGGGCGGCGGCAGCAAGCTGTTCTACGGGCGCGCAGTTGCCGGCCAGCCGCTTGCGGTCGGCGGCTATCGCGGCATCATCGACTACACTCCGTCGGAACTGGTGATCTCCGCGCGCGCCGGCACGCCCTTGTCGGAACTGGAAGCCACGCTCGCACAAAACGGACAGATGCTGGCCTTCGAGCCGCCGCACTTCGGCGCCACCGCCACGCTCGGCGGCACCGTCGCCTGCGGCCTGTCCGGACCGCGCCGCCCCTGGACCGGCGCCGCGCGCGATTTCGTGCTGGGTGTGAATTGTGTCAACGGCAAGGGCGAGTACCTCCGCTTCGGTGGCCAGGTCATGAAAAACGTTGCCGGCTACGACCTGTCGCGCACCCTGACAGGCTCACTCGGCACGCTGGCGGTCCTGCTCGACGTGCACCTCAAGGTGCTGCCGCAACCTGAACAGGATATCACCCTGCTGCAACCATGCACGGCCGCGGAGGCCATCGAGCGCTGCAACCGCTGGGCAGCGCAGCCGCTGCCACTGAGCGGCGCCTGCCACTTCGACCACCAGCTGCTGATCCGGCTGTCCGGCAGCGCGCGCGGGCTTGCCCCTGCCGTGCGCAGACTGGGCGGCGAACAGCTCGACGACAGCAGCCGCTTCTGGGAGCACCTGCGCGAACAACAGCTGCCGTTCTTCGATACAACACTGCCGCTGTGGCGTGTGTCGGTGGCGCCGGCCACCGCCCCGCTGGCGCTCGGCGGCGAATGGCTCATGGACTGGGGCGGTGCGCAGCGCTGGCTAGCCACCGACCTGCCGGCCGACCAGGTACGCGCGGCCGTACAGGCCGCCAGCGGCCACGCCACCCTGTGGCGTGGCGGTGCAACGGATGATGCAATATTCCAGCCGCTGCCGCCGATGCTGCTGGCCCTGCACCGGCGCCTCAAGCAGACCTTCGACCCGGCTGGCATCCTCAATCCGGGCCGCCTGTACACCACATTGTAGGGAGCTGCTGTTTCATGCAAACCGCACTGACAAGGGAACTGCTGCAGACCCGTGCCGGCCGGGAGGCCGACGAGATCCTGCGCAACTGCGTGCATTGCGGTTTCTGCAACGCAACCTGCCCGACCTACCAGCTCACCGGCGACGAACTGGACGGCCCGCGCGGCCGCATCTACCTCATCAAGCAGGTGCTGGAGGGCAAACCACCCGGCGAGAAAACGCGCCTGCACCTGGACCGCTGCCTGACCTGCCGCGCCTGCGAAACCACCTGCCCGTCCGGCGTCGACTATCACCGCCTGCTCGATACCGGTCGCGCGCTGACCGCGCAGGCGTTGCCGCGCCCGATACCGCAGCGCCTGTTGCGCCTGGCACTGCGCAAGCTGCTTACCAACCGCTTTCTGTTCACATCGCTGCTGCGCAGCGGGCAGTGGTTGCGGCCGCTGCTGCCGGCCACGCTGCGGGCTGGCATACCCGCGCGGCAGCACCATACTCCTTTTCGATCCGGCACCCCGCATACGCGCAACATGCTGCTGCTCGATGGCTGCGTGCAGCCGGTGCTGGCGCCGCACATCAACCGTGCCGCGAAGGCCGTGTTCAATGCACTCGGCATCGACGTGGTCACTGCGCACAATGCCGGCTGCTGCGGCGCGCTCAGCCACCACCTCGATGCCCATGCCGAGGCGCTGGCCTTCATGCGCCGCAATATCGATGCCTGGTGGCCGCACATCGAGCACGGTGCCGAGGCCATCGTCATCACCGCCAGTGGCTGCGCACCCATGGTCAAGGACTACGGTCGCCTGCTGGTGGATGAGCCGGCCTATGCCGACAAGGCCGCACGCGTGAGTGCGCTGGCGCGCGACCTCAGCGAGGTGGTCGCCGCCGAACGACCGGAAACCACGCTCATGCCGGCGCCGGCGACACGCATCGCCTTTCACTCACCGTGCACCCTGCAGCATGGCCAGCGCATCACCGGTGTGGTCGAGGGCATGCTTGGCCGGCTCGGCTACACGCTCACGCCGGTCGCGGATGCTCACCTGTGTTGCGGTTCGGCCGGTACTTATTCGATACTGCAGGGCGAACTGGCCAGGCAGTTGCGCGACAACAAGCTGGCCGCCCTGCAACAGGGCAAACCGGATACGATAGCGACCGCCAACATCGGCTGTTACCAGCACATGGCCGGACATGCCGGCATACCCGTCGTACACTGGATCGAATTACTGTCAACCCTGCTACCCGAGACCAACCCATGAACGCAGCCGAACTGCCCCTGTTGATCGAGCCAGAAACCCTTGAAAGTTCATTGGGTAACGAGAGTATCCTGATCGTCGACCTGAGCAAGGCCGACACCTACGCCAAACTGCATATCCCGGGTGCCGTACACCTCGACTACCCGCAGATCATCGCTGCACAGAAGCCGGTGATGGGGCTGCTGCCGGACGACGCGACACTGGAGCGGCTGTTTTCCGCCATCGGCATCGACAGCGATACCCATGTCGTCGCCTGTGACGACGAGGGTGGCGGGCGCGCCAGCCGCCTGCTCTGGACGCTGGCCGCGGCCGGACACACGCGCTTCTCGCTGCTCAACGGCGGCCTGCATGCCTGGGCCAACGAGGGGCATCCCGTCGACGCGGCACACGTGACGCCGGCACCGAAAACCTTCAAGGTACAACGCGATCCCGCACCGGTAGCGACGCGTGACTATATCCGCGAGCATCTCGGTGACAGCGCGGTCTGTTTGCTGGATGTGCGCACGCCTGATGAATACAACGGTGTGAAGCGCTTCGCCGACCGCGCCGGGCACATTCCCGGTGCCGTCAACATGGACTGGATGCAGGCCATCGATACCGGGCGCAACATGCGCTTCAAACCTGACCCCGACCTCAAGGCCCTGCTACAGGCGGTCGGTGCGACACCGGACCGCGAGATCATCACCTATTGCCAGACCCATCACCGCTCGGCGCATACCTGGCTGGTGCTGATGCACCTGGGTTACCCGCATGCGCGGGGCTATCCGGGTTCGTGGTCGGACTGGGGCAACGACCCTGACCTGCCGGTAGAGTAGGCATTGCGCCCGCAGGAGGATCTCATCCGCGATCTTTTCTGAACACCGTATCGCGCATGGGATGCGCTCCTACAAAAACAACCTGGATTTGTATTTCCGTGTTGTTCCATGGATTCTGTGGCCATTCATGAACCCACCCGCAGCCAGACAGGTGGCAATTCGCTTACCATCCCCGGTGCGTAAAATGCACCCTACGTCCGGGTTTTTTTCCGTGTTCTTCCGTGGATTCCGTGGCCATTATTTATCGCGCATGGGATGCGCTCCTACTCCAAATGGATGCACCTGTAGGAGCGGATCTCATCCGCGATCATTTGATACATCCCATCGCGCTGGCGAAGCGCTCCTGCAACATGCGTTCCTCCCGGGGTATTACTTGAACAGGTACTCGCGGTAATACTTCAACTCGCGGATCGAGTCGCGCGTGTCATCCAGCGCCTGGTGGCTGCTGTCCTTCCTGAAGCCTTTCGCGACATTCGGCGACCAGCGGAACGCCAGTTCCTTGAGGGTGCTGACGTCGAGGTTGCGGTAATGAAAATAGCGTTCCAGCTCGGGCATGCAGCGCGCCATGAATCGCCGGTCCTGGCAGATGCTGTTGCCGCACATGGGCGAGGTGTTGGCCGGCACGTGCTCGGTCAGGAAAGCAATGGTCTGCTGTTCGGCCATGGCCTCGTCGCAGGTGCTGGTGCGCACACGCTCGGTCAGCCCCGACAGGCCGTGCTGCCGGGTATTCCATTCGTCCATCGCGTTCATCACCTCGTCCGGCTGGTGAATGGCCAGCACCGGTCCTTCCGCGAGGATGTTCAGCTGACTGTCGGTAACAATGGTTGCAATTTCGATGATCCGGTCACTGTTCGTGTCCAGCCCGGTCATTTCCAGGTCGATCCAGATCAGATTGTTCGCATCTTGCGCCATGCTTCTTCCTTTCGAATATAATGGTTGAGTCGCATTGTAGCAGAGGCTACCCTGCCAGCAGGCAACCCGTTTAGCGCAATCCTCATGAATTCTTTCTCCTATCTCTTTCTGGCCGCACTGGCCGTATCGGTTTCGCTGCGGTTCTGGCTGGCCGGGCGGCAACTGTCACATGTCGGCAAATATCGCGATAAAGTCCCGGAATCCTTCGCCAGCCGCATCCCGCTCGATGACCACCACAAGGCCGCAGACTACACCCGCGTCAATACGCGCATCGGTATGCTTACCCTGCTCTGGGATTCACTGATACTGCTGGGCTGGACACTCGGCGGCGGCCTGGACTGGCTCGACGGTGCGTGGCGCGGCGCCATGCTCGCACCGGTACTGACCGGCACTGCCGTCATCCTCAGTGCGATGGTAATCGGCTCCCTGCTCGACCTGCCCTTCGACATCTATCACACCTTCGTGGTGGAGGAACGTTTCGGCTTCAACCGGTCCTCGCCCGCACTGTTCGTCACCGACCTGCTCAAGCAGGGCCTGCTGCTGATCGTCATCGGCGCGCCGCTGATCGCACTGGCGCTGTGGATCATGCAGGCCTCGGGCGAGCTGTGGTGGCTGTACGTCTGGGCGGTGTGGATGACCTTCACCCTGGTCATGTTCTGGGCCTGGCCGGCCGTGATCGCGCCACTGTTCAACAAGTTCTCGCCGCTCGAGGATGCCGGCCTGAAACAGCGCATCCAGGCGCTGATGGACAAGTGCGGTTTCCGCAGCAAGGGCATTTTCGTCATGGACGGCTCTCGCCGCTCCGGACACGGCAATGCCTACTTCACGGGCTTCGGCAACAACAAGCGCATCGTGTTCTTCGATACCCTGCTGGAATCGCTGGAGCCCGCCGAGATAGAGGCGGTGCTGGCGCATGAACTCGGTCACTTCCGGCTGAAACACATCCAGAAGCGCCTGCTGTCCACCATGGCGCTGAGCCTGGTGGCACTGGCGCTGCTCGGCTGGCTGGCGCGGCAGGACTGGTTCTACACCGGACTCGGCGTCACCCTGCCCTCGACCTGGATGGCGTTGCTGCTGTTCATGCTGGTGTTGCCGGTGTTCACCTTCATCCTGCAGCCGCTGCTGTCGTTCCTGTCGCGCAAACACGAGTTCGAGGCCGATGCCTATGCCGTGGCGCAGTCCAGCGGCAGCGACCTGGCGCAGGCACTGGTCAAGATGTACCGCGAAAACGCCAGCACGCTGACTCCCGACCCCCTGTATTCCGCCTGGCACTATTCGCACCCGCCCGCGCCGGTGCGTATCGAGCGGATATACGCTAATATGAACACGTAACCGACGGAGGTATCCGCAATGAAAACCCTATCAAAACTGCTGGCAGCCGCGACGCTGGCAGGTACAGCAAACCTGGCGATGGCCGCCGACGCCGCGCATGGCAAGGTGCTGAAGCAGGAAAACTGCATGAGTTGCCACGGCGATGAAGTGTACACACGCCAGGATCACAAGGTCACCACGATGGCCGGCCTGGATAGCCAGGTCAGACGCTGCGAACTGAGCCTGGGACTGCAGTGGTTCGATGATGATGTCGAGAGCGTGGTCGCGTACCTCAACGACGCCTTCTACAAGTTCAAGTAATACATGACCGGCACCCGCCTGTTCGAGCGACACTGCAAGCCCTGCACCAGGGACACACCGCCGCTGGACAGGCCGCAGGCCGAACAACTGCTCGCCGGGCTGCATGCCGACTGGACGCTCGCGGCGGGCGGCAGGGAAATCAGTCGCACCTGCACCTTCGACAACTATTACCAGACCATGGCGTTCGTCAATGCACTGGCCTGGGTTGCCCACAGCGAAGACCATCATCCCGATATCGAGGTCAGCTACAAGCGTTGCCACGTGCGCTACAGCACGCACATGATCGGCGGCCTGTCCGACAACGATTTCATCTGCGCCGCCCGCATCGACGCGCTGCTGCCGGCAGCCTCGTAATCCACTACGGGTATGTCGTCCCGCCAGCACACCCCGCCACAGCCTGCCACACCCGCCAGCACTGACAGCACCGACGCCCTGTCGCGCAGCGGCCTGGTAATCGTCAACTACGGCAAGAACCTGCTGATGGAAGATGCCGCCGGCGAACTGTTTCTCTGCAGCTCGCGGCGCGGCATCGGTGCACCGGTGTGCGGCGACCGCGTACGCTGGCTGCGCAGTGGCGACAGCGCCGGCGTGGTCGAGGCCATCGAGGAGCGCCGCACGCTGCTGGCACGCGCCGCCGGCAACAGCCACAGCAAGCCGCTGGCAGCCAACATCGACCAGGTCATCATCGAGGCCGCGACCGAGCCTGCCTTCGACACTTTCCTGATCGACAAGTACACCATCGCCGCCGAACTGGCCGGTACCACGCCGCTCATCGTCATCAACAAGTGTGACCTGCTGACCGAAGAGGTGCGCCGCGACATCGATGCCCTGCTGGAGGAATACCGCGCCATCGGCTACCGCTGCCTGTTCACCAGCGCCAAGCAAAACACCGGCATCGAGGTCTTCCGCGCAGAGCTCGCGCAAAGGACCAGTATCCTGGTAGGCCAGTCCGGCGTGGGCAAGTCCTCGCTGATAAAGCGTCTGCTGCCGGCACTGGACATCACCACCGGCAAGTTGTCGGCGGCCTCCGGCCAGGGCAAGCACACCACCACTGCCACCACGCTCTATCACCTGCCCGGTGGCGGCAGCCTCATCGACTCACCCGGCGTGCGTGATTTCCATCTCGGCAAGGTTGACCCCGCCAGGCTCGGCACGGGCTTCCGCGAGTTTCACCCCTGGCTCGGCCAGTGCCGCTTCCGAAATTGCCTGCACCGCGACGAGCCGGACTGCGCGCTCGATAACGCCCTGGCCGAAGGTCACATCAGCGCCCGGCGCATGGAGACCTACCGGCGGCTGCTGGAGCTGTATATGTAGAAGGAGCTCTGCTCGCGAAGCAAACTGACGACGCAACAATATTTTCTGACAGTTTGCCCGCACTGCGGTTTCTGAATATGAAGTGATTTCGCCCCACTGGGGCGAGGTACTTTTCTTTGCTCCGCCAAAGAAAAGTACCCAAAAGAAAGGCGAACCCGAAGGCTTGTCCCGCACTTTCAGTGCGGGAGTCCCTGCGCTTCTCGCCATTTTAAGCGCTCGCCGAACTCGCAGGATTTGCTGCGCCTGACGGCTAGCAAATCCAGCTCGACACGGTGGCTCGCTTGATCTCAAAATGGCTGCGATGCTCAGCTGCGCCTGACGGGTATCAGTCCGAGGAAGCCTTAAACCTCTGAGTGCTGTATGAACTCTGCGTCTTCTTGTTTTTCTCTGCGTCTCTGCGCGAGATATTGTTTTGTTTAATCCGGCTCAGCCCGGCGGCCACCGCATCGGGCGGCCGCCCAGCAGGTGCAGGTGAATGTGATACACCGACTGGCCAGCACCCGGGTTGCAGTTCATCACCATGCGGTAACCGGGGTCCGCGATACCCTCGTCGGCAGCCACCTGTTTCGCCGCCAGATACAGCTTGCCGACCACGTCCGCCGAGGTTTCATCCAGGTCGTTGGTGGTCGCGATGTGCTGTTTCGGGATCACCAGCACGTGGGTCGGTGCCTGCGGGTTGACATCGCGGAATGCCAGCACCGCGTCGTCCTCGAACACCACGTCCGGCTTGATGTCGCCGGCCACCATCTTGCAGAACAGACAATCAGACATGCTTGCACCTCGTATTGAAGTCAATTAGCCACGGAAACACACAGAGACGTGAAACGTGAAAAGAAGAATGATGGCCACGGAATCCGCGGAAGAACACGGAAAAAACCTTATGAAATTCCGTTTGCCACAGAGTCCAGTTGTAAAAATTATCAATTCCGCTGCCCGTGAAAAATGCACACCATTCACGTCACACGTTTTACATCTTGCCGTGTTCTTCCGTGGATTCCGTGGCTATAAATAATTCGCGCTCTCCCGCGCTCATCCTCCGGCCGCGCGCACTTCATTCACGCTTCACCTTTAATGTGCTTCCGTGGCCTTTATTTTCGTAGGGTGCACTCTGTGCACCGTTGTCGGTGCGTAAAACGCACCCTACTAACGTTGTTCCGTGGATTTCGTGGCCATTATTCTTCGTTTCACGTTTCATGTCTCACGAGCCCGCCTAGATCTCCTGCCGCCCGGCGAAGGCGTGCGACAGGGTGCCGCTGTCGATGTACTCCAGCTCGCCGCCCATTGGTA
>Ga0307380_10012425_pt1 | contig 10598 bp, 14 predicted proteins | sample UN3MG_FD_202239 | JGI IMG/M metagenome (GOLD analysis project Ga0307380, IMG submission 202239) | Soil microbial communities from Risofladan, Vaasa, Finland - UN-3 | ecosystem: Environmental > Terrestrial > Soil > Coastal area > Acid sulfate soil | place: Finland: Risofladan, Vaasa | collected... | reverse complement strand
GGAACGTGACCTTCGCCGCCCCGCCAGTCGTTGAGCAGATGTACGGAGCCGGGTGGATGAACAGGTCGTTCTTCAGCCTGTCGTAGTAGTTTGGCTGGCCGAGGATCGGCACGCTGCGGTCGTACAGTCTGACGTCGGAGGCACTCAGGGGTACGTTGTTGGTGATGTCGGTCAAGTTGTAGATGAAGAAGATCAGCTTCTTCTCTGACGCTGGCGGGCTCGCGTTTGGGCCAACGACCGTGCCGTTACCGTCAACCACCGGGAGCGGGTAGCGGCGAGCACCCATGGTGAACGTCGACGCCGTCAGTGCGACCCCGAATTGAGGCGCCACAGAGATCTTGTACGGCGGGACGAAGGCCCCAACCGGACTGCGGTCACCGTTGTTGTCAATGACGTCGGTGATCGTGTACCGCATGCCGCCGACCTCGAGCACCCCGTCAACCCACCGCTCCAGCGAGCTGAGCCTGGTCACGCCATCTGGCTCGAGCCCGATCCCAGCGCCAGAACTGATGATGTAGTTGGTGTCCGCAATCACCACGCCGTCAACAGGGGCGGTGGACAGGTTGTCGAAGAAGTACGGCTTGTCGGCCTCGAACTCGGTGTGCCTGTACCGCAGAACCGTCTGCAGGAAGGCGTCGTTCAGGGCCCTTACGATGACGTTGTACTCGTCGCCGGTCAGGATGCTCCCGACCTGGTTGACAAGGAGTTCCCCCTGCACGCCCATGCGGCGGTTCAACTCGTTGGTCATCTCGTCGATGTTGAGCAGCGACATTACGGTAGGTCCTGTAGCCTGAAGCGGAGTCTGTCGCCACGGTCACGGCGGTCCCGGTCTTGGTCTCGAGATTCGATGTCGCTGTACGACGGCTCGTCGTAGTCGTTCAGGCAGACAAGCTCGCCGGTGACCGGCTCACGCCGAAGGTCCTTGCGTGGCCACGGGTCGCCGCATCGCTGGCAAGGGTAGAAGTAGTCGTGGTCGAGGATCTGCTCGCGCCGCGGTACGGCATACTGCTTGCCGCCCTTTTGGGCGAACTTGGTTTCGCGCCCACGGCTCATGGCAGCACGGCTATACCTGTTCCCAGACCTTGTGTAGCCGCATCTCCCAGCGACACCGCCGACCAGCGGGCGCGGTCTTGCGCCCGAGTGCCGCGAACGTCGGGTCATCCTTGAGCGCCTCGCCTGGCTCCTGCACGCCGGCCAGGTGCATCACCGGCTCCGGGTCGTGGATCTCAGAGCGGTCTTCGAGTTCGTAATCAGTGGCTGGCATCTCTCGCTCCTATGCGGGCATCGCCATTGCGAATAGGTTCATGTTCACGATGCTGGCGTCGCTGGCTGACGACCCGTTGCGGATCCCTATGGTCAAGTAGTCGTTAGTGACCACCGCGACCGAGGCGTGGATCGCCGTCGAGCCGACATCCGTGCCGGTCCCGGTCTTGCGCTGCTGCTCGCTGCCGGTGATCGTTGCGCCGTTCTTCTGGATCACGAACCGGATGATCTGACTGTTGCTGTCAGTGGTGAACGACACCGACATCGCAATATGCAGGATCGCCGGGTTTGTCCCGGTGTACCGCAACCGCGAGTTGCTCGGCTTGTCGAACAATCGCGAAACCGAACCGAGCGCAGTATTCGCGGCATTGTCGAGCACAAAGTAGGTCGTCGTGTCGGTGATCGTCATTGTTGCCGCCGCCGTGAGATAGATCTCACCGACCGGCGTTGCCGCGTTAGCGCCAGAGATCAAAGGCATCAGGTCACCGTCCAAGTGTTGATAACGGTAGTCGCGAGCCACTCCGTTGCGTTGACCGCCACTATCGTCACCACCGCGCCGATATTGGTGGACGACACCAGACCAGCCGCAGCACTGACCGCCGCACCGACCCGGATCGTGTCCGCTGCCGCCGCGTTGATCTGGATCCCGTCCGCATCCTGCACGACGAACGTGTACCGCAGGCCAGCCACAGCCGTCGGCAGGTCGAACACCTGGAGCGCCGCCGCGCCCTCGTTGGTGAACGTCCCGCCAGTTTCCAAGCTCGTCACCGCCCGAGGCGTCGCCGCCACGGCCAGCACGCTCTCCGCATACCCGCTCAGAACCTTGCCCGCCAGGTAGGTGTTGACCTCGATCGTCGCCAGCGCCGCCGCCACCGTGACCTTAGTAGCATCGGCTACAAGTAGCGTCACTGACGATGGACCATTCACCAGCGTGCTGGAACCGCCGCCGCGCATCGCATAGTTGGCGTTTGTCGGCGCGGTCGCGCCAGCACCGAATGCTATGTGTCCGGACGCGTGGACGGAATGCTGGCCGATTGACACCGGGAAGGCTTCGCTCGCACTGGTGAGGACGCGCCCTCCCTTGCTCACCGTCAGGACATCCGCCGCCGCGCTCGTCTGGACCTTGACGATATCCGCCGTCTGCGCCGCATCGCCGAGCACCGTCAGCTGGACAACATCAGACGTCCCGGTCAACGTGAGCGGAGCAGCCACCGCAGCGGAGATCGTATCAGGGCTCGCGTAACTCATACTATCCACCAGTCCGTGGCATCACAGACGATCCGGAGTCCTTCGTATTCAGCGAGTGCGCGAGGCGCCGCCACTGAGTCGATCTTCTCGCCGCCGAACGGAACCACCGTCGAGGTCGCGTCATTGGCGCCTTCCTTGACCATGACCCACCAACCGTTGCCGACCACCGTCGGGTCAGGTAGCGTGATCGTCGTGGTATCCACCCGGAACACCTTGCCATGGTCGGCGTCAACGATCGGATACGGCGCCGCCTTGGCCACCACCACGTAGGTCGGAGGCGGCAGGTTCGTCAGCAGTGACCCGTCGCCATCAAAGAACCCCGCGATGGACGTCCCGTCGATGTTCGAGTTGCCAACCTGCTGGACCCCTGGTGTCGCAGCCTGGAGCGCGACATCGTTGCTGCCATCGACGTCGATGACCGTGCGGGTGCCAGCAGCGTCAGTGTAGTAGAGGTCGGTGCCGTCGTTCTCGACGGTGTTCGGGACGGGCGGAGCCACCAGCGCCTTTGCCGAAAGCCCGAAGAACCCGAAGTATCTCTGCCAGCTCACCGCTTAGCTCCAGTGGTGGACGCGGATGTGAACACCGAGCCCTTCTGGGTTGGTCGTGCTGATCGGAGCCGCCGGAGCCGCAGTGGTCGTCGTGAACTCGAGCTGGACCGCCTGAGTCACCGGAACGTCCAGTGACTGGTGGAACCGGTCGGCAGTGCCGGCGGCAATCACAGTGGTCCAGGCAGACCAGATCGGGTTCTTGTACCCGCCAGTCGCGCCATCGATCCCGTCGCTCGACATGAGCGTGCGAACACGCAGGAGGTACGGGCCCGTGCCCGGCAGCACCAGGCCGCTGACGGCGTGGTACTCGGAATGGTCAATACGTACCGGCTCGGAAGTCTGCGACACCCCGCCGAGGAACGAAGCCCGCTCCTTGACGAAGCCAGCAGGGACTGGGTATATGAACGATTCGACCGGCCCGAAGGCGATCGACTCTCTGGCTGCGGTCTCGATCATTAGGTGACCTCTTCCGGGATGATGATGCCGTCAAGGAGGCCGGCGTCCTTCGATGAGCGCCAGAACGTCTGCTCAACCGAATCCAGGCGTTCGGTCCAGTACTCAACCTCGTACTGAACGAGCCCGTTTGGCTCATCAGTCGGCCGCCAGAGGCCGCGCGGGTCATTCTGGATCGGGTAGAACTGGAACTTGTTCTGGATCCCCGTGGACCCAACTTGAAGCTCGCGCCCGTTACGGTAGAAGCTCGGGTGGTAGAACCACGGGGCCGTGCCCCTGGTCTCGTCCGACTTCCCGGTGTCGTTCTGCTGCGGGCGCGGGTGGACGGGGTACGGGACCCCCATCGCGGCTCCCCACCCAAGCCACAAGACCGTGCCAGGGTCAACGCTCTCGATCACGATCCGCTTGACCCGCTTGGCGGCGTACCCGTTCTGGTTCTCGTCGCCGGCGAACGTGTCCCTGACCGGGAACCGTACGCCAAGGGTGTTCCCCCAGCCGTCGGCGAAGTAGACGCGGACGTAAACCAGGGAAGACCCCGAGATGATGGCGCGGATGTTCCGCGGCCAATCGGCCTCGGGCCAGCCGGACTCGTTCAATGGGAACTCGCTGTCGACGTAGTCGAAGACCAGCTCCCCGTCGACCACCTCGCCGCCCTGGGTGCCATCCAGCAGCAGGCCGTCGATGATGTTCGGCATGACCAGCGTCGGGTTCGCAACGGCGTTCTCGGCCGCCTTGGCCGTCTTGCCGACCTGCACCGGGGATGGCGCCGTGTCGTTCGTGTCGGCCGCCTCGCCCTGGTCGTAGAGCAGGACCGTGTTGCCCGCGATGTCTCCGTTCCCGCCATAGGTGGAATCGTTGATGGCGCCGATAGAAGCCTCTGGCCATCCAGCTGGGAAGGTGCTCGCCACACGGAAGAGCTTGTACGTCTGAACCCCGCCGCGCCCCTTCAGGTCGATTGTGACCTTCGGGTCGTACTGCTCCAGGTCTGGCAACGTGGCCATTGCCTCGGTCTCTGACACCAGGACCAGGTCGCCGTCCGGGTCGTACCCGGCGACAACGTAGCTGGCTGAGTATGTGCCGACGGTCGCCGGGGCGGTGCCGTTGATCAGCCACAGGCCGCCGCTGGCGGCTGCGTTCACGTTGATGGAGACCAGGGCAGTAGCCCCAGGGAACAAGGTCGCCCCGCCGTCCTGCATCTGGAACTGCAGGGAGTAGATGCCGACTACGGCGTCGGAAGTCCCCGCCATCGCGAACACCGCCGAGGCCCCAGGCGCGACCGTCCCGGTGACTGCGACCGGCGAGAAGTTGAAGTCGTTGCTGCCGATCGGAATCAAGTCGTAGGTGTTGTCCCAAGTGGACGTCCCGACGTTCTTCATCACCACGGTGATGTTGAGCGCCGTGCTGACCTCCATGTCAGTCGGCAACGCGGTCGACGGGTCCGACTCGTAGTAAGCCAGGTCGGCGACGGTCGGGTTGATCGCACCGTCGTTCAGCGGACTCTTCTGAAGCACCTTCCCCATGTTGACGTAGACGTGCCGAGGGTGCCGCATCCCGGCCCCCTCGAACCCGTCACCGTCGTGAGAGAACGCCTGCTCGACGTGGATGACGCGGTCGTTGTCGTTCCACCGCCCAGCCTGGACCGCGCCGAAGTAGGAGTCGCTCTCGGTTAGCTTCGGCATCAGTTGCCGCCGGACTCGTAGTCGGCCTGGAAGACGTCCGCAGCCGTTTCCCCAAGCGGGACAGCCTCAACGGTATGGACTTTTGATGGGCGGTAAAGGATGGTGAAGTTGCGAATCCCATTCAGGTTCGGGGAGAAGGGGGACCAAAGTCCTCGCGACCCGCTCGCAAAGTAGTTGACCTCAATTTGCGATGTCGAAACCGGGATCGGCACGGAGCCAGGGGTCTCCTGGTACTCTGCGTAAATGACGTCCTGAGGACTCACGATTGGGAACCGCAGGCCAATCTGCTTCGACCAGCCAACCTCGAGGGTGCCGGTGTAAGCGGAAGCGCCACGCCACACCAGCTTGGTGACAGCCTTGTAAGCCAAGTCCCCAAACGCGAAGTCCGATAGGACGGGGACCGTCTCGCTTTGGGTCGCACCGTACCCGTCCTCGCCGTGGATCTCGATAAAATCCCCAGCCGGCGGGGCAGCCGTGAACCTGACCACGCCCACCCTGCACGTACCGTCAGGGACGAGCTTGTATGGAACTGTGATCTCCTCGCCAGGCTGTACCGCGGTCACGGCCAGCGTGGCGTACCCAGCGTCATTGGAGCCGACCGGGGCTTTGAGAACCTGGCGGTGGAAAATGGTTCCAGGGACACCATCGTTGGGCGGGATCACAAGGCCGTCCCCTACCCACTTCCCGTCAGCCTTGCCAAATCGCTGGCCGTCTTCTTTCAGTGCTGGCATCTTACAGCTCCGTTACGAGATAAGCGATTTCAAACATCGCCTCACCGACCCATGTGGCAGGCTCCCAAGTCCCGTTCGAGTCGGCGTCAACTGCGGCCGACCCTGGGACGACGGTCCCGATCTCGCTGACTTTGTCCGCCAGCTTGACCATCACGCACTTCGTGTCAACACACGGGAATGGCAGTCCGAACATGTCTTGGATTCCAACGTCCATCACGCCGCCGGTAAACCCGACGGGAGTGACGGTCGCCACGGTCCAAAATGCGACCTCGATTGCAACCGGCCCGGCATCCCCGGTCACGGCTACCGTTGTGGTGAGCGGCCCACCGTCGCCGGTTGTACCGACTACCACCACCGTCCCAACCTCAACCGAGCCAGTGATATCAACGGTCAAGGTCCGAGGCGCATCGGGGGAGGTGTACGTGACAGCCGACGCGATCGTCGCATCGGCTGCCGTGAGAATTGCGGTTGTGTCCACCCGCTCCGTAGCGAGGAATCGGTGGTAGGCGAAGTCCGTTTTCGTGGCCGGCTGGCCGGCCCATTGGGCGACGAGCATTACGCCCCCGGAGTGGCAGCGATGCCACGCGGGTCATTGGCGTTCGCTGCTCCACGCATGCGGCCGAAGAACTGCTTGATGCCGTTGTTGATGTCGGTCTGGCTGCGGAACTGGGGGCGCCGGCGCCAGTACCACTCAAATGGCGAGTAGCCATCATCGATGAGCGCGTACATCTTGGCGGACGGGATCCATTCCCACGACAGGACCTTCAGGGGCCACAGACCACCAGAACCCCAGATGTTCTTTTCGTTGGTGTCGGTGAACGCCTTGTACATCGAGCTGATCGTTTCCCAGGCGCGCTTCTCCAGCTCGACCGGGACGACCAGGACGTTGCCGCGGAGGCCAGCGGGCATGCCCTCGCGAGTCCGGGTCTGGCGGAGCAGAGTCTGCAGGGAGCCGAGAGTCTCGGGGGACAGGGCTGAGTCAACCGCCGGGCGGTTCGACCAGGTGGTCGCGCCGGTGGTGACATTGCGACGACCGGCCGGGAACGGGTGGGCTGTCGATACGATCGGCAGGCCATCGAACCCGGTCGTCGTGCTGAACTGGTTGGCGAAGTGGCCGGCGCAAACCGACTCGACCCGACGGGTGAAGCACTTCGGGAGGTCGCGGCCGATCTCGCCGAGGGGGCCGTACAGGTCGTCCTCTTCGTCCTCTTCCGCGACCTGGAAGCCGCGCTTGTAGAGGAGCATCTTGACGGTCTTGGTCCCGCCGTCGAGCGGGCTCTCGAACTCCGAGGGGCCGCCGATGACGGCTTCCTGGGCGAGGGTCAGGCCGACGTACTCGAGCGAGGTCTCCTCACGCTTGATGGAGTCCTTGACCGAGTAGATCTTCGAGAACTGTGGCTGGGCTTCACGCAGCTCGTCGTAGAAGAGCGTGTGGAAACCCTGGGACAGAAGCCGGCCCCCTTCGGGGATGGCGCCGAGATTGACTGGTTTGGTGAGGCTGATCATTCTTGGTTCTCCTTTTGGGTGTAACCGGTATTACGGCTGGAACTGGAGGAGGGTCTTGTTGACCTTCACGTAGACAGTTCCGTGCTGTTCACCCAGAGGGAACTCAGGGGAAATCTTCTGAATCTGCACGGCCGGGTTGCTCGTGCCGTTGATGTCGACGGTCCAGTAGTCCTCGCCGGAGGCGACCACCTTGCGAAGCTCGTACTTCTTGCCAACCAGGTTCTGGGCCGTGACCGCCAACAGCTCGTCGCCGCTATGCGAGATCGAGATGCGGATCTCTCCGTCAACGGTAACCGGCTCGACATTCCGCTGCCGGTCGGCCACGGGGACCACGGCAGTGGGGTCGGAATTGTAATGGTCGATCGCGTAGATCCCGGTCACACTCGCCGGGGTCGTGCTGATCTCAAGCAGTTCGCCGTTGGAATCCAGGGCAACGAATGCGCCCTTCAGATACGTCACGGCCTGCTTTTGAGGCTGCTCTTCCCGCGACACGCAAGTGCCACCACGATACCGAACGATCTCAGGCTTTACGAAACCGGCCATTACTCCTCCTTGGGGGCTTGCTATCCGCCGGCCCCGTCATCCCACACGGTTGTTCCGGCCATCTTCGGCCCCGCCAGAGAAACCCTGGGGGCGCCGCGGCCCGGCATTGCGATCATGTCTTCGTCAAACGGAATCTCACCGTCTTGCGCGTACGAGTCTTCAGTGAAGTGAGCGACGCCGTTCTGCAGGCCGTAGGCGTCCATCGCCCGAGCTTGGCGTGCGGCCTCGTTGGCGCGAGCGCCCATGCAACGGTTGGCCGCTTCAGTCATGGCGGCGTCCAGCTCGGTCTTCCGGGTCTTGGTGGTCCAGGCCGCGCACACGGCGCGGGAGTCACGGTAGACCAGGCCGTCCTCGGAATTCAGGTCGATCGTCGGGCTGGTGCCCTCGAGCTTGAGTTCCTTCCAGTCGCCACGGGTAATCGGGGCCACGCCGTAGGAGCGGTACATCGGGACCAGGTGCGGGTCGACCCAGAGGGCGACCATGCGGTGGCCGTCAGGGCCGATCGGGAGGTTGAGGATCGCGGTGGTGTCCGCGCTCCACTCGTTCATGCCGCCCAGCGGGGCGGCCTTCATGGCGGGCGAGCAGACGAAGTCTGCTGCTTTTGATGCGATGGTTGCTGGAATTGCTTCTTTGTCGATCACATTCATCTCGAGAGTCCTTCGATGGCCTCTGTCAGGGCGCGCCCCTTGAGACCCATGGTACGGAGTTTCCTCACATCCTGGGAAGAGACTTCATGACGGCCCCCGCCCTGAGTGCCCGATCTCCCGCCAACCATCCCCGAGCTGGCGCCTGCGCTCGAGATGCGCCCGCGGTCACGCCCGCTCATCACATGCTCGCCGTAAACCTGCTGCGCCAGGAGGCGGTAGGTCGTTGGCTTCAGCTGCTGGTCGATGGTCATCCGCGACGCCAAGTCGAGCATCTCGTCCGCGACTTCCGGGAACTCCGACGCGGCCTGCTCCTGCATCTGGGCAATCGTCCGAGCCTGGTCTCTGCTCTCTGACGAGAACAGCTCGTTCGCGATACGAAGCGGCCCGTTCACCGTGTTGGCGATACCCTGCCGCTGCGCGAGCAGCGCCTGCTTCTTGCTCTCGTCTCCGAAGTCGTCCTTCTCGAGGGCCGCCAGCTCACGGTCGATGGCTTGGGACTGCATCCACAACGGGTGCAGCTCCTTGGCGATTCTCTGCTTCGCCGCTTCCTGGGTGGCGGCCTGCGCCCGCTGGCCGAGGGCCTCCAGGTTGATCCTCGGCATCTCGGTCGGGCGCCGCTCGCCCTCCCCGTACTCCGGCGGGTCAACGAATATGCTTGATCCAGTGTCGTTGTCCTCTTCCAGGATCCTCTGCATGTCCGACTGCTGGCCCCGCGGCGGCTGACCAACTGGGCCCATCGCGCTCGTTTCTTCTGGCATTTACAGCTCCTCCTCCATGTTCTCTTCAGCTTCTTCTATCGCCGCGAGATGCTCTTGCACCGCGCTAACGCCTTCGTAGAACTTGTTCTCGACGTACTCGAGTGCAGCCATCGTCGCCTTCGATGCGATGTCTTGCTCTCTAGAGTTGGTCATGCGCCTCAACACTTCGGAGGCGCTCTGGACCTCTTCCCGAAGAGACCCAATGAAGTACAGGAAGCCGGTACACCTACCCAGGTGGGCCAGCAGCTCCTCCTGCTCCCGCAGGGGGAGGTCCTCCATCCTTTCCACCGGGACCGCCAGGCGGTCCTCCTTCTCCACTCGCATCCTGCCTCCTCTCGGCCTTGAACCCCAGCCGGTGAAGCAAGTCTATCTCTTCATCTGGCATAAGGGCGTCAAACTTCGGGGCCATCAGGCGTGCGATCGTATCGCTAAGCGGCTTCGGCGCGTTCTTGGCCTGCTCGCGCATCTGCTGGATCTGCTGCTTCATCTGCGGCCAGATGGTATCGAAATCAGGCAGCATCTCGGATGCACCGGGGAGTTCGTAGGCGTGGAGGAGCTGGCGCGCCAGGTTCATCCTGACCTTCAGCGAGCTTTCCATGATCGGGAGTGCGACGTCTGGGGTCTCGGGGCTCCCCATGTGGTTCACGGCCTCGATGATCTCCCCGAACAGGGGGCCGATCGTGGCCATCAGGTGCTGGAGGGTCGCCTTGCGGATCTCGGAGTTCGAGCCCACGGTCGAGGTGACGACCCGGACCCGGTATTTGCCGACGATGCTCTCGTGGGGCATCTTCAGCTCTTTCGACATGGCCTCGCCGTACTGGGCGTACGACAGGTACTTGTCCCCGCCAGGCATGAACTGCTGGTAGTTCGACAGGTACATCTCGGCGACGACGCTGACCGCCCGACGCACCTCGTCGAGGATCACGTCGAAGATCGGGGTGACGTTGCCCATGCGGGCGAGCGCGCCCTCGGCAGTCTCGTTGTTGCCCTGCGGGCCTTCGCCACCCTGCAGCCCCTCGCCGACGGACGACGCTCGCTGCGCCATCAGGTCGACGTGCTTGACGAACTCCATCGTGTTGGGCGACGGGTTGCCGGTGTCGAGGCGGCGCAGGCTCGCGGGGTCGTCCAGCGTCAGGATGCGGCCGGCCCAGATCCTGTCGTTGCGGCCAGTCTTGATCCCGCTCCCCTTCGACGCGACCCACAGGCCGATGTTCGCAAGGAT
>Ga0307380_10012421_pt1 | contig 10599 bp, 9 predicted proteins | sample UN3MG_FD_202239 | JGI IMG/M metagenome (GOLD analysis project Ga0307380, IMG submission 202239) | Soil microbial communities from Risofladan, Vaasa, Finland - UN-3 | ecosystem: Environmental > Terrestrial > Soil > Coastal area > Acid sulfate soil | place: Finland: Risofladan, Vaasa | collected... | reverse complement strand
AAGGGGATTTAATTTTAAGGATGTGATTGTTTATGGGACAATATCCACTTCTCGAAGCATTTATGGCAAATCAGGGGAATACTAAAAAAATAATAGGAATGGGAATGGCTTCTACATCAACTAACGAAGTCAGTTCCTCAAGTATAGGTATAAATACCCTTGAAGATTTAATGAATCAGCAAAGTGGTGGTTATAGTAGAAGTGACCCTACTTTGTGGACTATAAATGGTCAAAAAGTAAGAATAGATTCTAAATTATATCAAGATTATGTTGATTATTGGCAGGCTTGGGGTAGTTCAGATATTTTTCAAAAATATGGGATAAAAGAATCTGCACAATATAGGGATGAATGGACAAAACAGTATCTCCAAAATTACAATGCAAATAAACCTACTCAACCCACTGCAACTTTACCGACTATGAATCAACCTACCATAAATCAAACCGCAATTCAACCTACAACCTCGCAATTAGAAGGGATTACTACAAGGTTACCCACCATAAACCAACCTGCAATAAATCAAATAAAAGAAGATAGTTACAGGTTACCTCAATGGACGGGTAATATAGAATATAATTCTTGGTTAAAAAATTGGAAAAAACAAAATAATATAAATTTTTAAGGGGATTTCATTTTAAGGAGCGTGATTTCATGGCAAATACATATCAATGGTATAGCACACCTTATGAATGTGCTGCTGATCCCTCATTATCTCACGGCGTTGGCTGGTATAGCGGGACTACTTTTATTGCCTCAACTTATAAAAACCCTGCTACCGGTTTAGCGTATACTCCTGCTGAGTTAGCGGGGTTAAGCGGTGGGGCAACTACTCCCACTACCTCACAGTTAGAGACAGGCGGAACTGTTACACCAACTAATACGTGGAATCCGTTTCACGCAGGTTGGAATGCTACACCAGAAGAACAGGCAGCAGCACAGGCAGCATATATTAGTGGCGGATGGGGTGGAGAAGTAGGCGGAGCTGTTACAGCCCCGACTCCTGCACCACCAATATCTACTTTAGAAATTCCTCAAGCACCAACCTTACCACCTTATAAGCCTACTGCCGAATTAGAGGCATTATCAACACAAGTAGGCGGAGCAATATCAGGTATTATCGCAGAGGGCGGTATCGGAATGGGAGAGGAAACCAAAGAACAGTTATTCCTGAGGGAAGCCGAAATTATCAACGCCAGCACTGCACAGGCACAAAGAAATTTAGAAGATAGGATGGCGGCACAAGGGTTATCCGATTCGGGTATGGCTTTTAGTGAAGGCATGAAGTTAGCCTCCAAAAGCACGATTGCAATGGCTAACGTGATGAGGGATGTGACGATACAGGATAGTCTGATGAAGATAGCTTCTTATCAAAATGCTTTAGGTCTGGGTGTACAGTTCTTATCTTATTTAAGTGAGGAAAGTTGGAGACAATATCAACCGACTATATTGAATTGGCAGGCAAAAGTAGATATGTATAAATTAGCAATTACTGATGCTTATAATAAGCAGAATTTAGACCTGGCTCATAGTTATGATATGGAGTTATCAAAATTCCAGGCACAGACACAAAAAGAATTAGCTCAAATGGAGATAGATGCAGCAGCAAAAGCCGCCGCTAAGAAGAATTGGTGGGATATTGCAGGAACAGGATTAGGAATATTAGCGGGTATAACGCTATGATAAAACTATGTGAAAACAGTGATAATTTTTTAGATATATGTGAAAAGTTAAAAGAAGTTAAAGGTGCAAGATTAACAGGGAAAATCTTATATACTTCTATGATTGCAGGATTATATGATAAGCGAGTGTTTACTTATGTAAGTTGTGATAATAACAAGATGAATGGATGTTTAGTTTTGCTTTTTACTAAAGACCAACTTGGTGAACTAACTTTGGTTTTGTTTTTTGTTTGGATTGATGCTTATTATCCTAACCTACATAAAGAGTTTATAGAAATAGCAACTCAAAAAGCTAAAGAATTAAAAGCAGAAAAAATGAGTATTCTAACCAACAGAAATGAAAAAGTAATTGCCAGAAGAATGGGTAAATATGGATTTAAAAAGACCTGTTCAGTTTGGGAGAACAGGATAGAAAAGGATGTGATTTATAATGGGTGATTTTTCTACGGGATTTGGAACTGGATTTGAAATAGGTTCTATTATAAAGGAAAAACGAAAAGCTAAGAAAATATTGGAACAGGTTCAGAATACTTTACAAGAGTGGAAACTTTCAGGTGAAGAACCTTCTTATGTAGATAAAGTTTTGATGTCCGTATTATTAAATCAAGCAGGGACAAGTTATGCTTCCTCATTTGCAAATATTGAAAACGATAAAAACTCTATGGACAGAGAAAAACTAAGTCAAGATGGGATGAATTTACGTACCCTGAATGATAATGGAATGGCTCTTCTTAAAATGATTGAAACTTCGGCCAAAGAAGGGACATTAGGTTTAATTGACTGGTTTCAAGTCCCTAAAGAGATGTTCCCTCCTGATTTTGACTTAAACAAATTTTTAAGTAAGGATACCATAACTAAATTACAAAATGATGATACCAGACAAGCGGCATTAGATGAAGTAATGGGTATCACCAGAGCATTGCCTGAAGAATACCGCAAGGGATACATGGAACAGCAGGGTGTACTTGAAGAAGGGTTACAGCCGACTCCAAAAGAACCAACAGCATTAAGTGCGAAAGATAATTGGGCGATAGAAAACTATAAGACAGGCAAAATTAGTTTTGACCAACTTTCCAAGTATATGGGTGCATATATTGAACCTGAAAAGGCAACTGAATTACAAAAGAAGATTGGAGAAGCCAAGCAATACGGTGCAACCAATGAAGAGATTAAGAATATGTTATTAGGGACTGCCGGCGGTGGCGGAGAAGAAGAACCAATTTTAAGAACTGATATAGCATATTGGGAAAATACCTTCAATGCTATAACAAGTGAAGATGAGTATAATCGACAATACGCACTTTTAAAACAATCAAAAACCAGCAAGCAATACGAACCTAAACCATATAAAGAAATGTTAATAAGTGATTTAACTGCTCACGTAAAAGATATCAAAGCTTTATTAACTTCTGATAATAAATTTAAAAAGGCATTAAATAAAGAAGGGAAATTAGTAGAAGATGAAGAAGCTAAAGCGACTTATGCAAAATATCAAAGAATTTATGAACAGAAAGTTAGAGAACTAATAGCAAAATATCCCGATATTGATGTAAGCCAATTTCCAAAATTTTTATCAGTTGAAGAAATTAAAAAAGTGGGAGTATTAAAAGGTTGGTTTACGAAGGGAATAGCATCTGGAGATTATTCAGTAATAGATACTAAAGGATGGTAATATGAATTCCTTTGATAAATATTTAATAGATGAAGAAAAAGAAAAAAAGAAAAGTAGTTTTGATAAATACTTTATGGAAACCATACCTCAAGTTGGTTTAGGTATAAGTGCTAAAGCCACAGGCGGTATATCTTTGCCTGAGGCAGAACCAATCGTAACAGCACCCTTGCCCGGCGTGACCAATCGTATGCGTGGCATAGGGATAGCACCGGAGAAAGTAACCCCAGAACCCGAATTTGATTTGGATAAAATTAATCAATTTTTTCAAGACCCAGAGATGATAGAAGCACATAAGGCTAATTTTGAATCGTGGAGATTATGGTTAAAAGAATTAAAAGAAACTAAAGATAAAGTAGCATTTTTAAAAGGTGAAGGTCATTCTCCTGAACTTATAGAAGCACAAAAAAAATCTGATGAATTACTTCCTTATATGTATGGAGAGAAAGGTGGAAAATGGCTTAACGCTATTGCGATATCTCTTTATTCTATGGGGTTAGTAAGTGAAATAATTCCCTTACTTTCACAGTTACCTGCTAATATCCTTAATAATTTAGCCTATAAAGTTGAAGGTAAGACGGTAAGAGGCAAAGAATTACTTAAAACCTTACAAAGAGTTACATATCCTGACCCTCGTTCAGGGTTTGGTGCACCAAGTGAATTTGATAGAAAAGTATTTGACCAATTTGTATCCGAAGGTGTGAAATCTGTACATCAAAGAATGGTTGAAGGTATTAAAGTTACGACAACCGTACCTCGCTTTGCCTTCGGGACTAAATTATATGCTGGACTCCCTGCTGATGAGATAGCCAAATCTATCGTTGCAGTTGGTAAGGTTACTGCCGAGATGGTTAAGGGATTAGACCCTGTAAAAGTATCACAGGTTACACAAGCGTTATTAAACACTTCTCCTGCGTTGGCAAGTGCATTTTTGAAGGCAGTAGAGAAGCCAGAAGTAATACCACCAGAACCCGCCAAAGTTACCCCACCCGTTGAGCCGAAAGAGGAATTGAAGGCGAAGCCCGCCGAGCTTGGTAAAAAATATCAAGGTAAAGCATATAGAACTGAAACACGTATACCTGAACACGGGGCAGATATAATAGGAAAAATGAAAACTGCACAAGAAAAACTTAATTATGATGCTTCAACTACTGGAAACCCCATTTTTAAGGAAGCTGGAAAATTAGCAGAAAAACTCGGAATAGACTTAAACAAAGTCCCCATTGGAGAGATGGCGTGGGTGGCACGAGATTTTGAAATTGCTGAAAAATATGATGGGGCCGAAGAATACAAACTCCCAGAAGATACCATAATATTAGCGAAAGATGATGAAGGGGGATTTTTAATATTAAAAAATGTTGATAAATATAAAAAAGCAGAAGCCATCCCCGAAGCAGTTACCGAGAAACCTGCGGTAGTTGAAGCACCTGTTGAGAAAAAATATAAAGTCTATGACCAATTAGGTAATTATTTTTATACTAATGATAAATTTAAAGTTGGAGATAAAATATCGGGAACAACTTATGTAACAAAAATTGAAGCACCTGCACCTGCGAAAGCCGAAGTTAAAGCCGAAATAGAATTAGCTACACCAGCACAGATTAAAAAAGCTTACGATATTGCTGATAGTAAAAATATGATTAGCGATGCAGGTAAAATAAAACCTCAATATAGAGCAGTGGCTAAAGCAATGACTGGTAAGACCTCAATGGAAAAGATGACATCAGACGAGGCAGAAACATTTATTAATTCTTTAGACTCTTTAGTGATGAGAGGTAAGGGATTACCCCCAAGAATACCCACAACAAAAGATATTATTACTCAGGATTTTGCCGAAAAAATACCTAAATTAAATGAAATAGGAATTAAAGAAGCAGTTAGACCAGCTTGGAGAGTATTTAAGAAAATCGGACTATATAAAGAAGTTTTTGAACCAGCATTTGAAGCGGAAATTAATACATCTGAAGATTTAATTAAATTTAATGAAGATATTACAAAATTAAGAAAAACGGTAGGCAAAGGCAAAGAAGAAACAAAAAAGTTATTTAATGTAATAGAAAACCCTGAAAGATATAATAAATTATCTCCTCAGGAAAAAAAGGCAATAGATTGGGGTGTAAAGTTTTTTGATGACTGGGCTGATAAATTAAAACTCGAACCAGAAAAAAGAAGGGAACATTATATTACCCATATCTTTGAAAAAGAAATAGCCGAATCATTAAAAGAGAAATATCCTTTAGATCCAAATATAGTTGCCGCACTTGATTTTATCACTCCTAAAACCATTTTTAACCCTTATTTACAAGAAAGATTAGGTAAGAAAGTAGGGTTAAAAGAAGATTTTTTTGCTGCCTTAAATGCGTATGAAGGAAGGGCATTAAAGAAATTCTATTATGAACCACTTATACAAAGAATTAGAGTCTATACAAAATATCTCCCCCCTAATTCTGCCAGATATTTAAGAGAGTATATAACCAGAATTACAGGAAGACCGCTGATAATAGATAGAGAAGTTAATCAGAGTTTAAAAGAGGCAGCAGAAATAATTAAAAAATTGCCTGGTGGTAGGAAATTAGCGACAGCCTTAACTCAAGGTAATGCTTCTGGAATGGTTGCCTATAATCTTGCTGGTATATATTACGAAGCCTATATGGGTTTTCGACCTTTATCGGCAATCAAAAATTTATCACAACATGGATTAATTTTATCAGAAGTGGGGCCAAAAGCATTTACTCAAGCATTAACTTATCCCAACTTAAAAGAAAGAAATAGATTATTAAGTCAATCTCTTGTATTAAGAAGTAGACCAATAGGATATTTGCCTGGTATTGATGAGTCATTTATTAAACAATTGGATAACAAGAGAAGAAAAGCGACGATGTTAATGTTTAGATTAGCAGACAAGAAAAATGTTTCTGACGCTTTTCTTGCCGGTTATTTTGAAGCAAAAAATAAAGGATTACCTGATGAATATGCCTTTAAACGTGGTGATGAAGTAGCCCAGAAAACTCAATATTTATATACCAAATTAGCCGGGCCGCAATTAACGCAAAGTTCTGTTGGTAGAGTAATGGGGGTATTAACCACCTGGCCTGAAAATTGGGCAGAATTAATGAATGATTTTGTTCAGGGGAAACCTTCAGACGTATATAAAGAATATGAAAAAATATCAGGCAAAAAAATAACTCCTACTAACTGGGTTTTAAACAGAAAATCACTTTGGATTTATCTTGGATTAGTAAGTTTAGCCATGTTAATTCAAAGGAAAACAAGATTGAAGGCTCTTTATTATACTGGATGGACTTCTTTAAAGGCAATTGCAGATTTAGCAAGTGGTCAATTCGCTGGTTTAGAATTGCCTGGTCTTATTGCTCAATTAACCGCTGGAATAGCAACTGGGGATATGCAACAGGCCAGAACTGCTGCCAGACAATTGAGGCCTGATAGATTTATAGTAATAACCAGAGAATTAGAAGATATTGCAAATGGTAAAAAGGATTGGATGAATTTATTTGTATATTTAGAGAAAGAGAAAAAAGAGGAAATAATAAAACCTGCAGAGTTAGAATCGTTTAAAAAATACCCTACAACTAAAGAAAAAAGTTCCTTCGATAAGTATAATCCTAAAACAGAAAATTCATTTTCTAAATATTTTTAAAAATATTTATCAAAAGAACTCTCTTTGTATATTGGCACTCTTTCCATTTCAGTAAACATATCCCCTGTTATAGTATTTATTTTCGTAATAACTACAAAATTATCACTTACCCTGACACTCTGTATCTGATACTTCGGCACTACCATATACACCACCACTGCAATGGCCAATATAACCAACCCGAATAACAAGGTCTTACCGACTTTCCGCATATAGGTTTTCATTTATAAATAATCATTCCTTTAAAAAGAATAGGAGGCCCCTGCGTACCCTCACCGCAAGGGCAAATGTATAGTTTTAGTAATTTCAGTATATCAGGTTTTTTAAGTTTGTCAAATATTGTTTTTGATATATTTGTTGTTGTAGTTTAGAAATCAATTTACCGTTGGTTATATCTCTGTTTGCTAAAATCTCGATTAAGTCCATATTTATTTGACATCTTTGATGGATTGTAATTATTGCTAAACCTTCAAGAAAAACGATTACAATAAGGATCACAATAATTTTCTTTATTCTTTCCATTTACTTTCTTGCTGTTAAGGGAGTCGTGTATACATCTTCACTGGGATCGTCAAAAGAATTCCCGTTAATTGTAAAATTTTCACTACCTGCAGTAGCATCATAAACAACATATACCATTCCAATATCAGTAGCAGCACCAGCAGTAGCATTTATAGTTTGTGCTAACCCATCAGGAATATGGATACCTGACGCGGTAATTAAAGGACTGTCCGCACCAGTAGCTCCTACCATAAGGCTAACTTCGGTACTTGTAGAATCTGCTAACTCTGCTTGAATTAATGTTTGAACTGTACCTGCATTAGCTTTAACGATTGCATTTTTAGCTTTTATTTGTTGACCCGTATAGAGTCTCAATCCTAACAACGCTAACACTCCTATTATTGCCACTACAACCATCAATTCAATTAATGTAAAACCCTTTTTACTTTTTAACATATTAAAAACCTCCTTATATTTTTTTAGAGCTTGCTCTATATATATTATTCCCAATATTGTAGGTTTTTAGACATAAATAATAAAAATAAAATAAATATGATTGATTTCATTATAAAAAGAAAGGAGAACAATAATGTTTGAAGAAAAAACTAAAATAGGAGATTCGTTTAAAATGTCAGGAGTAAAGAAAGCAGAAGAAGGTCTGAGAATCTGCGGTAAGGTAAGACTTATCGGTCATAACAAAGATGGTAGTCTTGCCTTCGATAGGGAAGTGCCTAACCTAATTACCAACGCAGGTTTTGACGCTATTTGTGCTCAAATAGGAAATCCTACACAACCTAATGAATTTGGCTGGATGGCAATAGGTAACGGTGCAGCTGGGGATGCTACCGCAACTGCCTTAACTGCAACCGAAACCGAAAGGGTAGCAGCAACCTATGCTCATACGGGTGGAACCAAGATATTTACCATTACGGGAGTCTTTACTACTGTAGTGGCTGCGGTTGAATATGGTTGTTTAAATGCTGCCGAAACTGGAACTTTATTGAATATCGCAGGATTTACAGCAATCACGATTGACTCACTTACCATCGTATGCACAATGACCCTTTCATAAAAAATAATCATTTAGTTAAGGAGTAAATTATGGCTTGGCTTTTTGGCTGGAAAAAACGAATAGAACTCGCTATTAATGATTATGCTGGTGATATTGGCGGAGAAGTTACTTGGTTTCCCGCAACCATACATCTAAAAGACACAAATGGACAGAGTACCAAAGTCTTTTTGGAAGTCGGGAATAATTTCAGAAAAATAGCCATTACAAAAGTTGATGGTGAAACCGAGTTATATGGAGAAATAGAAGCGTGGAATTATGATGCAGAAACTCCCTCTAATAGCACTGCCACAATCCATACAAGTGCAGAGGGATGGACTATTAATAGCAATACAAAAGTTTATCTCTATTACGATAATGACCATGCAGACAACGATAATATTAATGTAATAGATACTGCGGCTGGGGCTGCTGTCTGGGATGGTAATTTTAAAGCAGTCTATCACATGGTAGGCACAGGTGAAACTGCCATTGATATAGGAAGTGCAGCAATTAATAGGGCTGAAAAAATCGTTGGTGGTTACACTCTTATCGACTTAAATAATCCTGCTGATTTTACAGGCAAAATTACCAATATTGCTATTTATGTAGATACACAAATGGCATCGGCAAAAGTGGCTACATTTTATGCAGTAGATGCGACTCATTATACTGCTCGTTCTGCAAGTGGAAATCTTGGAGTTGTTGGAGTAGGGCTGAAAAATTTTGCTGTTAACCTTAATGTGATTGCGGGGGACTTTATCGGGATATACTTTACAGATGCCGCTGATTATATTGATGCCTATACCGTTGGGGGAAGTGGGGTCATGTATTTGGCAGGTGACCAGACTGCGTGTAAAGATACAGAATTTACTCTACAGGCTGGTGGTATTATAAGTTTATATGGGACAGGAATAACCATAAATATTTTGGATAGCACTTCCAACAATAATGATGGTTGGAAGATTGCTGTCGGTCACCCTGCAGAAGCAGCGGGACAGGTAGGACAGGCACAGGATTTTGATGGGGTAGATGATAGAATCCAAGTTCCCGATACTGCCGATTTTGATTTTACGGATGCCTTTACATTAGAAGCAATCGTAAATCCTGATGTTGTAGATTATTCAGGGATGATATTCTATCGCTATGACCCTACATCTAAAGATGGTTATTATTTGACACAAAATTCATCTGGTGCTGGTGTATGGGATTTTACGGTCTTCGTTAATCCAAGTGCTGTAGTTTGTTTTTCAAATGCTGTCCCTTCAGGAAATGCACAGCATATAGTTGGCGTGCGTGATAGCTCTGGAAATATGATTTTATATGTTGATGGTGTCGCCCAAGATGATACAGAAACTCTTAATGGGGCAATAGACAGTAATTCTAAATTATTTATTGGTTCTGATTTAACCCCCGCTACTTTTGCAAAAGGCATTATGGATGAATTACGTGTATCGTCAACAAACCGTTCTGCTGTTTGGACAAAAGGAACTCGTAATAGTCTGTTTGATACGTTATTTACTTATGGGGATGAGGAAACTGCTGAAATATTACTCGAATTTTCAGAAACCCTTTCTATTGTAGATACAATGGCAACATCGGGGACACTCGCAAAAGCGGAAACCTTATCTATTGTAGATACCAAAATTACGTCTGGTTCATTAGAACTTACTGAGGCTCTCAGTATTGTTGATAGTTGGAGTGGTTTGCTTGCCTTCTTCGAGACCTTATCAATAGCTGATAGTAAATTTCTAACTGGAACATTAGGGTTAGATGAAACCTTAGAGATAGTGGATTCCGCTACTTATCAATGTATCAAAACTTTTTATGAGACCCTGTCTATAATTGACACCATCACTACATCTGGTTCATTGAATCTTGCCGAAACCCTTAGTATCGCAGATAGTTGGACTGTTTTAAAGACTTTTTTTGAGACCTTATCAATAACGGACACTGTTGCTATGGGCGGGAGTTTAAATGTTTCTGAAATTATTTCAATAATAGATTCTTTTATCCGGTGGATAGAACACCCCATTTATACAG
>Ga0307380_10012419_pt1 | contig 10601 bp, 7 predicted proteins | sample UN3MG_FD_202239 | JGI IMG/M metagenome (GOLD analysis project Ga0307380, IMG submission 202239) | Soil microbial communities from Risofladan, Vaasa, Finland - UN-3 | ecosystem: Environmental > Terrestrial > Soil > Coastal area > Acid sulfate soil | place: Finland: Risofladan, Vaasa | collected... | reverse complement strand
CGCCATGAGAAAACTGCTCGTTACCCTGAACGCGATCCTGAGGACCAAACAACCATGGCAACCCAAAAACGCTTGACGCCCAACACAGTCGCTTCGGGATGACCATGCCACCCGGCCGAGTTAGCCGTCCGCCTTGGCGGGCGCCATCACGGGCACTGCTCGCCCGAGGCGAGCCGTGGCACCCGGCGGACCGCGGCGGCGCGCGCCGAGTCCTGAACCCCAGGTGTACCCAACGCGTTTTCCGCGGACGCGGGCCCTCGTTTGGCGGCGAATCTAGGCGTGTCGATGCCGGTCTTGGGTGAGTATCGGGCTGACTTGTGGTACGGAACCTGCGACAATGGGCTTAAGGACATGGCGTGCCGGGCGGACCGCGCCGGGACGAGCCGTCGGGCCACGGCCGGCGCACCGCCCGGAAATCCGGCTGAGGGGTTTGGGGGGGGTGCTGCCATGCGACCCAACGTCCCATTCTCCTTCCTTCTGGTCGCGGTGGTCGGCCTCTCGGCGCATCCTGCGGCCGCAGGGATCTTCGGCGAGTTGCGCCTGCACGACAGCACCGACACCAGCGTCGTCATCACCCACGTCGGCCAGGTCGTCGCCATGGACCTGTACGTGAGCGTCATCGGCTCGAACGCCGACTACACCGACGATGCCCTGTGGGGGTTCAAGGCCTCTTTCCAATCGACGAACGTCAACTGCGGCAGCGTCCTCGGAGACCTGTGGGGCGAGATCCTCTGGCCGTTCACCAGCGGCGGGTCCCAGGACATCCCAAACGGGTTGGCGCACCAGCCGGACCTGGACGGGGACGGAGACCTGGACATGGGGGGGACCATCGGGCCCAATCCCAGCGGCTGGTTTGCGGCCCGCGCGGGACGTTTGGTCTGGGGCGACGGCCGGCAACCCGCCGAGTTCCACGTGGCCAACGTCACGTTCACCGTCACCGGTTTCCTCTCGCCGGAGGCCGACGCCGTGACCGAGGTGAACGCCTTTCGGCCGGACATGCTAATCGGCACAGATGGCAAGCAGTACGAGTGTGTGCTGGGGGCCCTGTGGATGGAAGACGGTCTGCCCAAGGCAAGTTTGCCTGATGGGGGGCCGGACACCGGCACGGTGACGATGGGCGATGCGATTGCTCTGGTGCTCGACCCGGCCCTGCAGGAGACGCTGCCTCCGCTGCCGCCCGAACCCGACCCGCCTCCGCCCGAACCGGACCCACCCGCGCCAGAACCCGATCCCGTGCCGCCCGACCTGGACCCGGCCGGCGGGACTACTCCCGACGACAGTGGCAGCGGCGGCAGCGGCGGCAGCGCGGCGGGCGGGGGGATGGGTGACGCGGGCATCGGCGGACTGTGGGATGGGGACCTGGTGGACATCGTCGTGGGTGGTCCCGTCGACCCCATCGGAACCCCCATCTTCCTCGATCCGCCAATCGGGCTGGACGCAGTGCCGCCGATGGTACACTATCCCGAGCCGGCGACCCTGGCGTTGCTGGCGGTCGGAGGGGCCGCCATCCTGCTGCGGCGCCGCAAACGATAGCCCGTATGCCGCCCGGTGCCGTTGCCGTCGTTTAGCCGCGGCCGGCACGGCCGCGGGCAGCGCCGGTGGATGCTCGACAGCCGTTCCCGTCGCCGTACCGGCGACGGCTAAACGACAGGGCCGCCCGGTGCCGTTGCCGTCGTTTAGCCGCGGCCGGCACGGCCGCGGGCAGCGCCGGTGGATGCTCGACGGTCGTTCCCGTCGCCGTACCGGCGACGGCTAAACGACAGGGCCACCCGGCGCCGTTGCCGTGGTTTAGCCGCGGCGCGCCGCGGCCTACCGGCCCGCGGGCAGGCGGATGCGGCCGGCGATGAGCCGCTCGAAGTCGTACGTCTCGCGGGCCGTCTCGAGCAGGCACGTCCAATCGACGGGTCCGCGCAGCGTCTTGGCCGTGCGGCCGTTGACGGTCAGCGTAATGGGCCGCGCGAAGTCGAGCCGCTCGGCCGGCAGGTCGATCTCGATTTCCTTGAGGTTCCGCGCGAAGACGGCCACCAGGTTCTTGCCGGGCGGCAGGCGGGCCGTCAGTTCGTACCCCTCTCTCCGCCAGAGGGCCCGCTTGGCCTTGTCGAAATCCTGCTTCCGGGCGACCTTCAGGACCCGCCTCGCGCGGAAGTCGAACTCCTCGGTCGCCGTCGCCGTCGCCGTCGCCCGCACGTAATACGCCCGGCCCTGGTACAGGCGGTGGAAGAGCAGGCGGCAGTCGGCCGGGAAGGGGTCGCGCCGCGCCGCCTCCAGGAACGCGCGGACCTTGTCCTTCCGGATGTCCAGGCCGTGTCCCTGACCGGCGTACTCGACGGGCTCGAAGTGCTTGGCCCCCAGGCGTTTCATCTCGGCCGCCGCATCGCGCGAAAGCGTGTTGATACCTTCCTTCTGCCCCGGCTCGATGTCGTCGGCGCCCCAGTGGGCCTGCACCGCCAGGTTCAGCACGTTGGGCAGAAAGAGGACGGTCCCGGCCGAGCCGGCCTCGGTCAGGGGCCAGGAGGCCATCGGCACGGCCCCCGCCCATTCGCCGGGCGAGAACAGGACCGTGCCCCAGGTCGTGTAGCCGCCGCGCGAGTAGCCCGTCAGCACGCAGCGGTCGGCGTCGACGTTGGCCTGCCGGCGGACGTCGGCCAGCAGCCGCACGGGGTACGCGATGGTCAGCCGCTCGGCCTCGTACACGCCGCCCCGGGGCGAATCGGGCCCGGCCACCAGGTACTTTTCGACGTCGGGCCCCAGCAGGTGCTCGATGAACTCGACGGCCTTCTCGCCGGAGCCCCCCGTGCCGTGGGTGCTGAGGATGAGCGGCCAGCCGCGCGGCCCGTCGGCCACGTACCCCTGCGGCACGCGGAGGGTGTACGTGATGGCGGGGATGCCGTCGCCGCCGGCCATCCGCAGCGTGTGCCGCCCGGGCGCGAGCGCCGGCCGCGGCGCCACGCGGTGGAGCATGGCCTTGAGGTCGTCCCAGGCGGCGGGGGCGAGGGGACCGAAGCGCGCGGCCAGGTCGGCGCGGCGGGCCGCGTCGTTCTCGGCGAAGAACGCCCGGAGGATGGCGACGGCATCGGCGGGCGGCGGGGCCGGTTCGGCGGCGCGGGCGCCGGCCGCCGCCAGAGGCACGAACACCGCCAGACATTCGAGGAGCCAACGTAGGCGCATCAGCCGGGCCTCCACTAGCGTCACCATCGTACCGGCCGGCGGCGTCGGCGCCAAGCGGACCGGCGAGTTCTGCGTTGACCTCCTTGCGGCGGGACGCTAGAACGGATGCCACAACGCGGCACCGCTGTTGGAAAACCCGTTCTACGCTCGGTCTGGAAACGCAAGGAGGCACACGATGGCTGTCCGAGTCGGTATCGTGGGGCTGGGCATGATGGGCACGACGCATTTCAAGGGGTACCGGGCGATCCCGGACGCCGAGGTCGTGGCGCTGTGCGACGTCTCGGGCCGGAAACTCTCGGGCGACTGGTCCGACGCGGCCGGCAACATCGACACCGGGGCCGCCCAACAGACCGACCTGGCGGGCCTGCACCTCCACACCAGCCTGCCCAGGCTGCTCCGCGACAAGGACGTCGACATGGTGGACCTGTGCGTGCCGACGTTTCAGCATGCGTCCATGGCAATCAAGGCCCTCAAGGCCGGCAAGCACGTCTTCTGCGAGAAGCCGATGGCCATCACGTCGCGCAAGGCGAAGCGGATGATCGAGACGGCCGGGGCGTGCGGGCGGATGCTCGCCATCGGGCACGTTCTGCGGTTCTGGCCCGAGTACCTCCTCATCAAGCAGATGATCGAGGACGGCCGCTACGGCCGCGTCACGAGCGCCGTCTTCACGCGCCTGAGCGCCCGGCCCCTCTGGTCGTGGGACAACTGGCTCCAGGACCCGGCCCGCAGCGGCGCGGCGGCGCTCGACCTGCACATCCACGACACCGACACGGTGCAATGGTACTTCGGGCGGCCCGAGAAGGTCTCGGCCGTCGGCGCGTTCGAGGGCGACGGTCTGGCGCACGTCGTCGCGACCTATCATTACGCCGACGGCCCGGTCGTCGTGGCCGAGGGCGGATGGGACTACCCGCCGTCGTTCCCGTTCCGGATGGCGGCGAGCATCGTCTTCGAGCGGGCGGCGGTCGAGTACTCGACGCTCTCGTCGCCCACGCTCACGATTCACGAGGCCGGCGCGACCGAGCCGACGCATCCGCCGGTGCCCGCCCAGGACGGTTACACCGAGGAATTGCGATACTTTGTCGAGTGCGTGGCCACAGGCCGGCTGCCCGAGCGGATCGACCCGGCCGAGGCCCTGGCCGCCGTGGCCATCGTCGAGGCCGAAGTCAAAGCCGCCCGGACCGGCCGGCCCGTCAAGGTTCGTCTCTAATCCTGCCACGGTCGGGCCAGACGCGTGTTCGTAGGGGCACGACATGTCGTGCCCCTACAACAGAGGCCGTTTCCGGAAGGCCGCCAGGCGCGATGAAGTGGCGAAGTGGCGTTGCTAAACACGACCCGAGATCGGAGGACCAGGCATGCTCACCATCGCCTTTGTCGGCTGCGCACACATCCACACGCCGGGGTTTGCCAAGAACGTGGCGGCCCGGCCCGACGTCCGGACGCGGTACGTCTGGGACCCCGACCCCGCGCTGGCCAAGGCCCGGGCGGCCGACCTGGGCGCCAAGGCCGTCCGCGGCCGCAAACGAATCTGGGACGACCCCGAGGTTGCCGCCGTCGTCATCTGCTCCGAGACGAATCGGCACCGGCGTCTCGTCCGCGAGGCCACGGCCGCGCGCAAACACCTCTTCGTCGAGAAGCCCCTCGGCATGGGCGCCAAGGACGCCTACGAGATGGCCGACCTCATCGAGCGGGCCGGCGTCGTCTACAACACCGGGTACGCCATGCGGTGCAGCCCGGTCCACCTCTTTCTGAAGCGGCAGATCGAGGCCGGCGCCTTCGGCACCGTCACGCGCGTCCGGGCGAGCGTGTGTCACGGTGGGTCGCTGGGCGGGTGGTTCGACACCGAGTGGCGGTGGATGGCCGACCCGAAGGTGGCGGGCGTCGGCGCCTTCGGCGACCTGGGCACGCACGGGCTGGACCTCCTGATGTGGCTCATGGGCGACGTGGCCAGCGCCACGGCCGAACTCGACATCGTCACCGGGCGATACCCCGGCTGCGACGAGACCGGCGAGGGCCTCCTGAAGTTCGCCTGCGGCGCCATCGGCACGCTGGCGGCCGGATGGGTCGACGTGGCCAACCCCGTGAGCCTGATCGTGAGCGGCACGGAGGGCCATGCGGCCATTATCGACGGCAAACTCTACTTCCAGAGCGCGAAGGTGGCGGGGGCCGACGGCCGGTCGCCCTGGACCGACCTGCCGGCGGCGCTGCCGAGCCCGCTGGACCAGTTTCTCGATGCGGCCGCCGGCCGGCCGGCCCCGGCCCTGGTGAACGTGCGCGGCGCCGCCGCGCGCTCATCCGTCATGGAAGCCATGTACAAGGGATCCAAGCGGCACCGGTGGATGGCGCCGAAGTAGAGGAGGGCATCATGAGGCAAGCGTGCGCGTGGACGGCGGTGCTGGTGCTGGCGGCGGCGTGGGCCTTGCCCGCGTGGGCGGCCGAGTCGCCCTGGCGGTGGCTGTGGGTGTACGCCCCGCGCAACTTCCAGGTCAACGAGCGGGTCGACGACCTCATCACCCTGATGGGCCGCGCGAAGAAGGCCGGCTACAACGGCGTGATCATCGGCGACTCGAAGTTCGGCCGCATCGAGGGCCGGCCCGACTGGTACTACACGAACCTGGCGCGGACCCGCAAGGCCGCCGAGGACCTGGGCCTGGAACTCATCCCCGCCGTCATGCCCGTCGGGTACTCGAACGACGTGCTTCAGAACAACCCGAACCTGGCCGAGGGCATGCCCGTCCGCGATTGCCCCATGCTCGTCAAGGACGGCCGCGCGACCGTGGCCGACCCGTCGAACCGCCTGCCGAACGGCGGCTTCGAGGAGACGCGCGGCGAGAAGATCGCCGGCTGGGACTGGATGGACGAGTGCGCGCGGCGCGACACCGAGGTCCGCCACTCGGGCGCGGCCTCGGTGCGGGTCGATAAGTTCCGCGAGGGCAGTAGCCACGGCAACGGACGCCTGGTCAAGAAACTGACCCTCGCGCCGTACCGGCAGTACCGCATCGACGCCTGGATCAAGACGCGCGACCTGGCGCCCGCCGCCAGCCTGCTCATCAACCCCCTGGCCGAGGGCCGGGCCCTGAACCACGCGACGCTGGGCGTCAAGCCCACCCAGGACTGGACGCTGCACAGCATCCTCTTCAACACGCTCCAGCACGCCGAGGTCAGCCTGTACATCGGCATGTGGGGCGGCAAGGAGGGGGCGTTCTGGATGGACGACGTCAGCGTCCGCGAGGTGGCCGGCGTCAACATGGTCCGGCGCCAGGGGTGCCCCTTGCGCGTCACGAGCGCCGACGGCCAGACCGTGTACGAGGAGGGTCGCGACTTCCAGCCGTGGGCGTATCCCAAGATGGGCCGCGTGCCGTGGCCGGGGGCGTACGAGGTGGTGCATCCCGAGCCGCCGCTGGTCCTGGCGCCCGACTCGCGCATCCGGGAGGGCGAGACGCTCAAGGTTTCGTTCTACCACACGGTGGTCATCTACGACGGGCAGGTATCGGCATGCCTGGTGCACGACGAACTCTTCGGCTACATGGAGAAGCAGGTGCGGCTCATCAAGCAGCACTTCGCGCCCAGGAAATACCTCATGAGCCACGACGAACTCCGCGTGGCCGGCCATTGCGAACTGTGTCGCGCGGGCGGCAAGACGGCCGGGCAGATCCTGGCCGAGAACGTCCGCCGGTGCCGCGAGATCATCCGCCGGGTGGACCCCGAGGCCGAGGCCTTCGTCTGGAGCGACATGTTCGACCCCAACCACAACGCGGTCGATAAGTATTACCTCGTGGCGAGCACGCTGGCGGGGTCGTGGGAAGGCCTCTCGAAAGACGTGAACGTGGCGTGCTGGTGCTTCGAGAAGCGCGACGCGTCGATGCCGTTCTTCGCCCAGCGCGGCCACAAGATGATTATGGCGGGGTACTACGACACCGACGACGTCAAGGCCAACGTCATGGGCTGGCGCGACGCGGCCGCCAAGGTCAAGGGCGCCGATGGACTCATCTACACGACCTGGCGGAGCGAGTACAAGGACCTCGAGACGTTCGCCAAGTTCGCGCTCCAGCCCCGGCCATAGGCTGCACCAGCCGCGTCACGGCCGCTCGATGCGCGGGGCCGTGGCCACGCGCGGCCGGATGGGCAACTCGTCGATGCACGGAAAGTCCGGGTCCGCCTCGGCCCGGACCTCCGGGTCTCCCTGGTACGGGCAGCACGTGTCGATCCACGCGATGAGCCGCCTGAGGCCGAGCGGGTCCACCCGCACGCCGTGATGCTTGCCGCTCATCGCCCGGGCCACGAGCGGGCTGGTGTACGCGAGGTACCGCATCGGCCGCAACGTGGCGTAGGCCTTCGGGTCGCGGGTGCTCGGGTCCATCGTCTCGACCGGGATGGCCCCGGCGAACCCGTATCCCTTGCGCCCGCCGCCGGGCACCGGGTTGCCCCACCCGGCCGCGCCCACCAGCGTCAGGTACGGTTCCTTGAAGGGCCCGTGCCCCGGCCGGAGCGTCAGGTCGAGCGTCGGCCGGCCCTTTCCGTCGCCCTGGTGACACTTGCCGCAGTACCGGTCGAGCACGGGCTGGGCGAACCGCTCGTAGCCGATGCTCTCGTCGCCCCACGGCGGGGGAGTCAGTTCGACGGGCGGCCGGCGGAATGCCAACCCGCCCGTGGCCGGCGGCGCCGTGCTGTGCGACTCGTGGCAGCCGATGCATCCGCGATGCTCGCCGGGCATGAGGCCGGTAAAACTCCGCATCGTCTGGAGGCACCGGAAGTGCTCGTCCAATAGTTGAAAATGCAGAGACCGCCCCGGCGGCGCTTTGAAGTATACCGATCCGTCCGGCATCACCGGCACGACCGAGAGGATCCGCTTGACGCCTTCCTCCTGGATGATCGAGACGGGCGGGCCGGAGTTGCGGTACGTCTTCCGCCACGTCGAGTAGGTCTTGTGGTCGGTCTGAATGACCCGCAGGTACTTGACCTTCTCTCGCGGCAGGTCCGGCACGCCCTGGCAGACGTCGGCGCTGTAGAAGAGGCCCGACTGGGGAGGCTGGCGGTCGGGGCCCGTGCCGGGCCAGGCCACGCGGTCGGGCGATTGCGGCGGACGCGGGCGCGGCCGGACCGGAACGGCGTGCCAGATGTTGTGTGCACCCTCATAGATAAGTTCGCGGTTGCCGCGCACGTCCATCAGGTACAGGCGGAACCGGCTGCCCTCGCCCCGCGCCGAGACCAGGAAATCCTCCTCCGACAGCGGGTACGGCGTCTTGTACCCCGTGTACCGGCCAGAGGGGTGGTAGTCGGCCGACTCGTGCGGGTCCTCGGGCGGCGTGCCGCACTCGGGCCACGGCAGGTCGCACGTCACCTTCGTCAGGCCCAGCGGAAAGTTGAGGCCCTTGCCGGGGTCGACGATGCCGATGGACCCCGAGAACCAGTCGTGGTGCCCGACGCCCGAGAACATGACGCGGCGGGTGCCGGGAATGGGGCGCGGCTCCGACAGGTGATCGGGCCAGACGGTCTGGTTGCCCCAGAAGACCGTGGTGCCGGTGCCGTCGGGCTGGGTGGTCCAGAGGCTCTGGATGCGCCAGAGCGGCTTGTCGGTGTACTCCCACCGCGAGTAGATGACGCGGCCGTCGTCCATCAGGGCGGGGGTCCACTCGGTCTCATTGCCGCAACTAAGAATGTAGATATTTTCACCATCGGCGTCGCACCGCGCCAGCAGGGCCGAGTAGATGAACGGCCCGCACCGTACGTAACTGTTGCCGCGCGTCGTCGTGAAGAGGATCCGCCCGTCGGCCAGGTAAATCGGGTCGAGGTCGTCGTACGGCCCGTCGGTCAGCCGCCGGGTGCCCCGGCCGTCGATGCCCGTCTCGTACAGGTGAAAACTCTTCTCGTCGTGGGCCTTGTAACAGAAGAGGACCCGCCGGGCGTCGAACGACAGGTCGGGCCGCCAGAAACTGCCCGGCTTCCCGGGCGCGAGTTTCCGCACCGCGCCGCCGGGGTCCAGCCCTCGCAGTACCAGCAGCCGCCCGCCCGGCGCCGCCTTGATGCTCATCCGGTGGATCGACTCGTGCTGCCACTCCGGCCCTTGCGGGTAAGGCTGGTCGATGAAGAGTAACTCGTCGAAGTCCACGGCGGGGTTCGCCAGCGCGATGCGCCGCTTGATGCGGCGCGCGGCCAGGTAGAGTTCGCGCGCGGCGGGGTCGCCGTCGGCCCAGTCGGCCGCGGCGTCGAGATCCGCAATGCGTCCCTACGGCCCGCCGCCCAGCGGCGCCGTGACGGCGGCCGCCGGCCAAGCCGAGTCGTCGAACGCCGTCTCGTGCCACCCGGTCGGGGCCTCGGTGGCGGCCCGCCAGGAGGGGTCCGATACCAGTGTCATCCGCCGGTCGTCGGCCAGGACCAGCGTCAGGCGGGCGATGAGGCCGGCGGGATTCTTCGTCACGGGGGCGGCACGGTTCTCGGCCCGGACGGCCAGGACGTTCCGGCCCGGCCGGAGCGACTCGCGCCCCATGCTCATCCCCGCCGCACGCTGCCACGTCTCGTGCGAGCCCAGCCGCGCGCCGTTCAGGAAGACTTCGCACGCGTCGTCGGCGGCGATGCGAAGGCGCGCCCACCGCACGGCGACGCCGGCTGGCACGTCGAACGTGCGGCGGAAGAACCGCGGCGCCACGGGGGCGTCCTCAAAGGGCCGGCCTTCGGGGAACCAGATCCACGCCGGTGCCGCGTCGACGCCGCCGGGTACCGCAGCGCCCGCGGGCGCCTCGGCCGCGAGGCGGGCCTGGAGGGCGTCGAGTTCGGCCACCTCGGCCGAGAGGTCCGGTGGACGGGCCGTGCGGCCGAGCCGGGCGGCCAACTCGCGGGCCCAGGCGATCTCCTTGCGGGTCCGCGCGGCCAGCGGTTCGCCGACCGCCTGGAAGAGCCAGTCGCGCTCCAGGGCGTCGGCCGCCTCGGCCGGCGCGAGTTGCCGCGTCTCGGGTTCCACAGCCGGCGCGAGGACGGGCAGGTAGATGTCGCCCGGGACGTTCGCCCGTGCCCGGCGGGCCAGGGCTTCCTGGAACGCGTCGGCGGCGGGCCCCGCGTCGGCGGCGGGCGCGCCGCGGGCCGCCGTCACGAGCAGGACCACTAGGGCCAGGAGCCGCGCGCGCCGCATAAGCCGTTTCCTCCTCCGCCGGAGCCAACCGTTGCCACGGACATTATGCGGTGTAATAGGGGGCCGGTCAAACGGGTTCCGGCGTTCGCCGGGCGTTCGTGCCGGCGCTCGCGGGGGTGTTCGTAGGGGCACGACATGTCGTGCCCCTACCTGGGCGCGCAAAAGACTGTAGCGCTGGGGCCGTGCCCCAGCGCCGTGTGCCACGGCCGGTCTTGCCCGGCCGTGAGCGTGGCCGGCGCAACGCACGGCCGGGCAAGGCCCGCCGTGGCACACGTCACCCCAACGTCCCCCACGGCGCGGCATGGCCGCG
>Ga0307380_10012418_pt1 | contig 10601 bp, 13 predicted proteins | sample UN3MG_FD_202239 | JGI IMG/M metagenome (GOLD analysis project Ga0307380, IMG submission 202239) | Soil microbial communities from Risofladan, Vaasa, Finland - UN-3 | ecosystem: Environmental > Terrestrial > Soil > Coastal area > Acid sulfate soil | place: Finland: Risofladan, Vaasa | collected... | reverse complement strand
CAGTTACTAACCTCACTCTTTCAAAACCACCCTAAGCATAAAATTAGCGATATGACGTTGAAGCCCTTGGGCTTCTTCGTTTATAAACGCTTCTTCTTCGGGGCCTAATTCCACCCGCCCGAATTCTTTAAAAGCGGCGGTGTAAGCTTCCAACACAATTTCCCCCGCCCTTAATTCTACATCGTGTACTATTTTGTTTATATGCTTTTTGTCCGACATCATCATTTCCCTTTTCCCTTTTTCCTTTTTGTGTACGTTAGCCCACCACCCAAGGCCGCCAATAATCCAGGTACCTGTCACCCCAAGAAATTCCTTTCGAGCCTTCTAACGACCTAGCAGAAGCTTCTACCCACTTGTCACGATCGGTTAAAAGCTCCACACACTTACCCACGAATTCTACCCGACCTTCGCGGCCATAAGGGTGGTGGTGGATAAGATGGCCATATTCACCCACGGTGTCCGTCAAAGCCGCCACGTCCGAACAAACGATAGGAGTCCCCGAGCATTGAGCTTCTTTAGCCGACAAACAATAAGTTTCGGTGAAAGTCGTAGGGTAACCCCAAAGATAACACTCCGCCCATTTCTTAGCTAATTCAGCTTGGTCGATCCGCCCGTGCATAGTAACCCCGTGAGCTTCGTCGATAGCTTTTTGCAAAGCTTCGATCTGACGTTTCCCGTGGTCGTCGTTACGAACTCGCACCGATTCCTTATAATTGTGCCACCCGTAATAAACATCCAAGTGGGTTTCAGGACACTGTTCTTGAATCCAAGGTAAACAATAAAGCAAATTATCTAAGCCGCGATCCGGGGACGAAGTCCAAATCATCTTACCGGGCACTTTTAGATCAGGATCAAAAGCCCCGAAAATCTCCACGTTCACCCCGTTAGGCACGATCTGTAATTTGTCTTCAGGGAGATTGTGGTGACCCGCTACAAAGTTTTTGTGCCAAGGCGTCAAAACGAAAAACTTGTCTACTACACCACGGTGATAATCTGAAATGTGCTGGCCTGACATCAAAAATATATCGTGGATTATTGCTACCTTACGCTTAGCTCTTAACCTAACATCGATAGGTGCTAAGTTCCTACTGGCAGCAAAAAGATCGAAATATTCTTCTTCCGGTTTAAAGTTTTGCCAAGGTACTAAGTGAACCCCGTATTGTTCTACTTCTTCCAGCACGTCCCCGTATAACGTTACGTGGTGACCGTCAGCGGCTATGGTTTCCGCCAACCTACCGGCACAAGTCTCAGAGCCCCCTAGGCCCGAACCCCCAGCGCGATACGAATTAAGGTCCCACCGTTCCCAACCGGGACCGCACCAGATCCCCACCCGCTTTTTGGTAGCAGGCCATCTTCGGTGTAACAAAGAATTATTGGCTTGGTCTTCGGAGTGGTGTAACGAATGGTTTTGTTCTTCGGAAAAGAGTCTGGTTTTACCCCCGAAGTGGAAAACAAAAGCGGTGCGAGTCCAATAAGACTTCACCCCTAAAAGTTCTTTAGCCCGGTTGCAAAAGTCTGCGTCTTCGCCACCGTTTTTGAATTGGGTGTTAAGTTGGCCTACCCGTTCCACGATTTCCTTGGGGATCAAAGTCGCGTAAAAAGCTGCGAACGGGGATTCGTGTAAGACATCTAAATCGGTTTCATTGTCAGGGGCAAACTTTTTAATTTCTTCAAATTCCCCGGAGGTAAAGTCTTCTACTTTCATATTGGGGTGAAGGTCTTTGCCGGTGCTTAAAGTCAAAGCGTCGTTGTGCAACCAAGCTTTATCGCAATTAGAATAAGGATTCAAAATGATGTTACGGTCCCCGATAGCTTCTGCGTACCGGCCTAAAGCTTTGGCCCCTAGGATGGTGTCGTCGTTCAACAAAAGGACGTGGGTGGTGTTGTCCCGTAGCATCCCGAACCCGACGTTATTAGCTTCCGAAAAAGACAGTCGGGTATCGGAATGGTGTACTCTAACGGGTAAGCCTTTAAATTCTGCACTAGGGTCGATAGCGGACGACGACACGATCAAAACATCCCGAGAAGGCCCCCACGATTCTAAGGCGGCGTTGACGGCTAATTTTAGGTAATCTTTTCGGGTTGAATAATGGGGGATGATAATTTGGTAAAAGGTTTCGGCTCGCCACGGTACGCCCGCGCCGGTTTCCCGGATCGCTTCCATAAAGCGGCTGACGTAGGTTCGTGGGTGTAAGTTCTTTTGGGCGGTGCCGTGACCGTTAGCGGCTATCTTATTCCTAAGTTCGGGGTCGTCTCTTAGTTTCAACACAGCCGCTAGGAATTCACTTTGGTTTTCGGCTACCAAGCAATTTTCGCCGTGTACCCCGTACCGGAGATAAGAATTCAAAGGTGGGATCACCACCGGTTTGGTACGGGACCAAGCCAAACCTAAGCGGTTGACGCTTTTACACGATTGGATCTTGGTTCTACCGGGTAGGATAATAACGTCACAAGAGTCGATAAAGTCGTGGATCGTGTCGGGGGAATAAGGCCAATCCGCGTTGGGGTATTCGTGACACATTTTTAAGGAGATCCCGTTAAGGTGTAAATCTTCCCTTAGGATCTCCGCTGCGTATTGGTTACCACCGTAACAAAAGTTACCTACTACAAAAGTCATTCCGCGACCCCTACTCAGCTAGAAAGAAGAATCTAAAACAGTACCCACTGTCCAATATAACACTATTAGTGTAAGCCATTAATAACGGGCATTTCGAGATCGGAAGCGATCGAAAAGAGTGCTAAGGCGATCCCGGAAGTCAGCGTTTCGGTATCGGCGTTAGGGTGGTAAGCGTTGCACATCGAGATTATTTCTTCTGCTACCGAATTAGCTATTTCTTGTTGGTCTTCCCCTATCGCTAGGTAGTTGACTAATTGGGTGTTTAACAAAAGGTCTTCGGATTGTGATCTTGCTATTTTCATCACGATATAATTTCTTTGGTTATCGTTGAGTAATTTCATAACCAACCTCGATTCGGTAGTTCAAAGTGGTCGTCTACGTTGATCACTTTTTTGTGGGGGTATAAAGATTTGATGTGTTCTCCTAGCGCCTTGGAAGAAGCGTTCACCACATCAGCTTGGTCGATCCCGTAAGGTGAATAATCCGTTAGCTGTTCACAAACTTCTAAGACGTAAATCACCGAATCATTCGGGATGGTGTGTCTAAAGTCTAAGCCCACCAACACGTAAGCTTCGTTGGGCACCGCCCCGTGTACCGGCATCACCGGGTAACCGTTTTTAGCAGCGGACTTCACCAAATTAGAAATTCGGTACCGGTAAGGCCCGAAGTTATGGTCGCCCAAAGCGTAGGCTATGATAGGTTTGGCGGGGTCTTTTCGCACGTAACTCCAAACGTGGTGCTTTTCTAAATACATCTCGTCTGCTACGTATTGAAATTCTAGCACCGGGGGCGTGGCGTCCCCTACCATCCAAAGGAACCCCCCAGGCTTGATCACCCTGGCTAATTCTTCACCCACTTTAAAGTTGGTAACCACCCCGTCGAAAGAAGCGTCCGCAAAAGGCATCTTTTCTAAATCGATTTTGTGGAAGTCGGTCCCTAAACGATAAGAGTCGTATCTAAGCTCTGTTCCTAACTCCAACGTGGTGAGCTTGTGACCCGGTTTAACGGGCAATACTTTGTGGGTAAGGGCCTTGGCCCACTTTTCCACCCCAGGGTCTCCTGAGACGTTGTCAACGGCTCTCTGGGCATATTCAGCAGCTTTGTCCCATTGACCTAGGTGGTCGTAGCACATCGCTATCTTTTGCAAAGGGTGCCAAGTCCAATATTCTAAATTCAAAACTCTTGGCGGGGGCGGGGGCGGCTTAACGCACCGTTCGTACCATTCGATCGCTACGTCGTAATTACGTAGATCGTATTCTGTTTCGGCGAATACAAAATAGTATTCGGACCTGCGGCGGGTGTTGTCCAGGTGGTACACCGGTTCGATCACCCGGATAGCTTCCCCGTGGTTCTTTTCCGCCAAGTAGGTTTTGGCTAACCGGAACCGGGCTCCGATCTCGTCGTCGAAGTACTTACCCGAGAGTGTAAGATAGTGGATCAGCGCTTCTTTGGCGTTAGGCTTCATCGAATCAAAACGCTCTTTAGCGGTGTAGTAGGCGGTTCTAGGATTATTAGGTTCGGCAGCGTATTCCGTTTCTAGGATTCTAAGGTTCCTAGAATAGTCTATGACCTTACCGGCTCGGTTGTGGTCCACCACTAAATCGTTGTATTCGTGTTGGCGGTATTGCCAGATCCCTATGGACTCGTGGATAGCCCCTTCCCACTTAGGGTTGATCGACCTGCGTAAAAACCTTTCCCGGCCTAGGGTCAAAGAGGGCGACCCGTCAGGATACTTGGAATAGATATAGGGTAGTATCCAAACGTCCACTTCGGGGTGGTCTAAGACATTCTCTTTGAAGTGTAAGAGACTTTTTTGGTCTACCCGGTCGTCGCCGTCCACCCAAAAGACCCAATCTTGGGTGGCTTTGGTAAAAGAAAAGTTTCTAGCTTTGGAAAAGTTTTCCACCCATTCAAAATGGTCTACCACCAAATTAGGGTATTGCTTTTGTTTGGCGGCTAGGATTTCTAAAGTTTGGTCGGTGGAACCGGTGTCCACGATAACAACTTCTTCTAACACCGGGCAAACATCGTCTAAAAGTTCAGCGAGGTTGTGTTCTTCATTCTTAACTATCATACACAACGAAACGGTATTCAAGACACGCCCCCGATCTCTTTGGTTTCGGTCGATTTCCGGCCTACAATCTTAGCTGGTGTGTCCGACACATTGATTAAATAATTCCCAATCTCTTTGAGCTTATTACGCAACGCTTTAATTTCCAAACTTTTATGAACTAAATTATCCGAAACTTGTAACAGCTTTTCTTCTGTCACGGCGTTGGCTTCTACCAATTTCAAATCGGGTTCGATCCGTTCCACGATCTTTTCGACTTCAACTTCAACGATCCTTTCCACAAACTTTTCAACGATCCTTTCGACTTCCACGATCTTTTCGACTTCCACGATCTTTTCAACTATTAATTCGACAGGCTTTTCCACGATCCGTTCCACGATCTTTTCGATTCTAATTTCTTTAGGAACTTCTTTGACGATAATAACTTCTTTCGCCGGTAGAACTTTTGGCGGGGCAGCTTTCACCACCGAAAGTTCTTTTTGTAGATTTTTGATCTCGGTTTTGTATTGCCGGTTGGTCGCTTCCACTTTGATGTGGGCTTGTTCGTATTCTCGATTTTCTTTGTGTAAGACATTTAGTTCGTTATGTAATTCGGTAAGTTGAGATTGGGTATCGGTTTTAACCTTTTGAAGTTCGGTCTTAAGGTCGGTGTTGGCTAAAGATCTTCGTAAGCCTTTGTTGTCTTCGGTAAGCTCCAATATTTGCTGTTTCAATCTTTCATTTTCTTCCTTGGCAAAGGAAGCTTCCTCGTAATGGCGCGTCATCTCTAAAGTCATAGCAAATCCTTTCCAGGTTTTAGGAACTAGATAACATTGCCGAGCATCTTCGTAGCGAAAAACAAAGCTTGTTGGTGGGCGGTGATCTTCCATTCCGTGCGCCAAACTTTGACTTCTAGGAAATCTTTGTAGTGTAAGACAACTTCGGGAACACCTTCGGCCACAGCACGGTCGATCGTTTGGTTCACCACATCAGACAGAATTTGTTCGTCGGTGATTTGGTTCAACACCTTCACCGCCCCGTGCCAAGATATCTTTTGATTTAGAATTTGTAAGAGAATCGCTTCAATTTCTTGGTAGCCGTACCCCACGTTTCTATTCAGATCCGCTACCGAAACTGTCCGGGTCAACACAGCCATCTCCGCGATCTTCACCGCGTCACGAGCGTGCCCGCCAGATTTCTTGTGGATCGCTATCATAATCTCTTCAGAAAGCTTGCCTTGGAAATTGAAAGCCAATAGCTCCGTGGTGTCGATCTCGGACAAGAGCCTAAGCTCAATGTGTGTACATCTCGATCTTATGGTGGGCAGCAACCTAGAAGGCTCGGTGGTACACAAAAAGAAATGGATTTTATGTGGGGGCTCCTCAATCACTTTTAACAAAGCGGATTGGGCAGCAGTAGTCATCTGGTGAAGCTCATCAATAATAAATACTTTAGAGCCTAATCCCAAAGGGGAAAACCTAGCAGCTTCAGCCCACTGTCTAGCATCATCAATACCCCTCGCGTTAGCCGCATTGATCTCTGTGATGTCCGTATCCGATTGAGCTAACCTACTAGCCAACAACTTAGCTATCGTCGTCTTACCGGTGCCGTAAGGACCTGAGATCAAGAGTGACGGAGGAACCTTAGTAGTGTCTTCCAACCAATTTATTAAAAGCTCTTGGATGTGATCTTGCCCAAAGATCTTTCCTATGTCATCAGGTCGCATAGCTAGCCTTCCCCTTAATCCAAATATCTTCTCGCTATGCTTTTAAAGGGGATCAGAAATATTGCTCAAGGAATGCTCTGGTGCGTCTAGGGGGATTACTGAGAATAGGGCTTAATAGTCAGATCCAACTATGTTTATTTATACTGGTTTTCTGCGGCCTAATTCCTTATAGTCAGATCCAACTATGTTTATTTACTTTTACTTTGGGGTACAAGATATCCCGTTACGTGCCCCGATCCAGCAATAAGCCAAAGGACCTAAACAAAAGTAGTAGTCTTGAACATTTTTCCCAGTTTTGACTCTTTTGCAATCGGCGTGGAAGACTTCTTCTGACGGATCTTCAGCTTCGTCTTCTACCAATTTTTCTTCTTTGGGGTGGTATTCTTCGTAGGGGATCAAAACACAAGCCGAAGTGAAGACACTAAGGGCGAAAATACTCGCCAGCGCGGGCGCAAAGCGCATAAGGATCTCCTAGGAATAGGGGGTGGTAGAATCAAGATAAGGCTAACACATGCGGACGCCCAACCCCTAGGGGAATTTAAAGGGTTTGGTACTTAAGTTATTAATATGGTTAGGCCAAACTAAAGATGTTTAGGCGGCCTAAATTGGATTGGGGTTCGCACTGGACTTAAAGCTTCAATGGCTTCTTGAGCTTGCCTTTTTTATCCCGACCTAAATTATCGGGTTGGATGTCAGGCGCTTCGATACCTAACCGCCGGTAGTCGGTGGCTACGCTGTCTAATTCGTTCATAAACTTCCGGGTCGATTTTGCCGTGTTCTTCCACGTAGTCGTCTTCGTCAAAATGACCTATGTAGGTATGAAGCCCTTGCGTATCTAGCAGGGAACTAACTTCGTAGAAAAGGTATTCATCCTTTTCTTCTTGTTGTAGTAGGATACTTCACCCTTTACTTTTTATCAGCTAATAACATCCTGGAAATTTGTCCAAAACATTTCTAAATTTTTATCAGTGTCCTCTAAAGTCACACCGTCCAATAGTCTGCCTATGTCAGAAACAGTTATAGAATCGTGTGACCCGCTATCATCAGCCAATATAATTTGGTCGCCCTTTTGTTCGTGAATTACTATTTGTTGGTATTCACCGGAGTGGTTCCATTTAGCTTCCTTTAAGAACTTTTCGAGATCTTTAATTGAATCATGGTCAGCAGCGATTATCTTTTTAAGTGCAGTAATAACTTCCTTATTCATTATTTATCCCCTTTAGCTGTTTTCGGATCGTTTGTGTTTGGCATCATTTCTCCTAAAGTCTTAACCAACGGCTCAAAAGACCGTCCTTATTCTTAGAACTTAACGTGGCGGCTCCGCTCGAAGCTGGGTGTTCTCACCGATCAGCCGCTTGTTGTCTTCACGGAGGTCCGTTATTTGGTCCCTCATGGTAGCTACTACTTGCGGCCACTCGGAAGTAGGGGTGTTTTGGTTTGGTGCGGCAGACGCCCCTTTTCTGGTATTACCCCTGTGGGCCAAGATAGCGGCTCGGTTGATCTCCCAAGCCCCAGCCTATAATATTACCCTTTTGTTCGGTGCTTTGACCCTTGATTTTGATGGTGCGCTGAGCCTCGTTGGCACCAGCTTCATAAGCTTCCTTGATCATAACAAAACACCCTTTCATCTATGTTCAAACAACACTTTTCCAGAATTCTTATCGATAATCTGGGCACCCTCAAGAATTCTTTTATGCTTGCGCATGGGCACATGCAGCTTCAAAGTTTTATCCAAAGTCACCCTGTCGTGGATCTCCCATTCCTTGACTTTTCCTGTGGTCACTTTCGAGCGGATCGATGTCCCGTCAACTCGCATCCTGTAAAGAATGCCATTCTCCCAGAATATATAAAGAGTGTCCGGCCTGTTCGGGGACGATGACCGGTGCTTGCCGTCTATCCTCCTCATACACTTCGCCGGGTTCTGCCGACATATATTTTCAGCTAAATTGTAGGTCATTGCTGCCTCCCTCGTGAAAAGCCTAACGGCACAAAATAAAACTAGTTTAGGGAAAACTAATTAGCTTGTCAAACAAGTAAATACTATGTCCGAAAGACTTCCCTGATCTTTAAAAGGATAGAGGAGGGTTGTTATGACTAAGTGTGCCAAAACGGACTATGGGAATCTGCTGAATTATTTCCCTTTTGACGAATTTCGCGGGGACCAAAAGGCCATTTTGGTTCAGCTTCAAGAATGGCTGCAAGACCCAACAGTAGATGTAATCATTTGCCAAGCGGCTACCGGGATCGGCAAGTCCGCTTTAGCGCTGTGTTTAGCCCAAGCGGCAAGATCATCTTACATCGCTACCGCGAATAAGGCGTTACAGGACCAATACGTAAGTGATTTCAGTGATCTTTTGGTGAACTTGAAAGGCAGGGCTAATTATCAGTGCTCACGGTTCACCGCCCCCGAAGGTCGGTTGCCTTATAATTGTGGGGACTCACCTTGCCGGGAGTCGTTGGAAAGCCGGTCTGAGTGTGCAGCATTTTCTTCTTGCCAGTACCACAAAGTCCGGTCGGCGGCTTCTAAGGCTCCCGTAACTTCCTTCAACTTCGCTTCGGCTTTGCCTTTCTTGAATTACCTTTCCGAGATGTTTCCCCCTAGGAACTTGTTGGTTTGCGACGAAGCTCATTCGGTATGGCAATGGCTTACTAATTTCGTGGGGATCGATTTGTCCGCCAAGGTGCTCAGGGACCTGGACATTATGCAATTGATTCCTAACTATGCTGAGATCGATTTGTACGTGGGTTTGATCGAACAGGTTCAGAAAGCTATCGAATTTCAATTAGGCTTGGATATTATAGGCGACATAGAAGCGGGTAAAAGGGTCGAACAGCTAGAAACTTTGAAGAACAAATTGGCGATGTTTGACGTGGTCACCGCCAACAAAACCAAACTTGATAATTTTGTTATCGACAAAAAGTACGATTTCAAAAATCCGACCTTGATCCAATCGATATCTTTCAAGCCGGTAGACGTGTCCGGTCTCTTGAAGGACTACTTTTTTCGACACGCTGACAAGACTGTTTTGTTATCCGCAGTGATCTTAGACTTCGATACCTACATCAAAGTGATGGGGATCGACCCTAATCGGGTGAAAGTGATGTCTTTAGATTCACCGTTCCCAGTCGCCAACCGACCGATCTATACCTACGAAGCCGTGGGAAGGCTTTCTAAGAAGAATCTGGCTAAGTACATGCCTGACCTTTGCTACAAGGTTGTGAAGCTTTTAAACATCTACCGAGGCGTTAAAGGGATCATCCACGGAGTCTCTTGGGATCTTTGCCGTAAGGTGTACGAAGGGGTGAACGACGAAGCTCGGTCTAGGATCTTGTTGGCTGCCCGACCGGAAGAGCAAAGAGCTTTGCTGGAAGAGCACAAAATGTCAAAAGATCCCACTATTCTACTATCGCCTTCGATGTCGGAAGGGGTGGACCTTAAGGACGACCTTTCCCGGTTGCAAATAATCTTGAAGACCCCTTACCCTTACCTGGGCGATCCTGTGGTCGTGCAACGGATGAAGCTTTACGAAAACTTTTATGCGATGCAAACCGCACAAGCTTTGATTCAAATGTACGGGCGATCGATCCGGTCGGAAGAAGACTGGTGTGACACCTATGTCTTAGATGGGAATTTTCTAAACTTTGTGGGGTTCAACGGGTGGTTGATGCCGCCTTCCTTCCACAAAGCTTTGGTTCGGAAAGATTTTTCTTAGTTAGGCTCGAACACTACGCCAAATACTTTGGCCCGCTTCCATTTCTTTAGGAGGAAAGTCAGATACGTCACCCGCACTAATTTCTCCGTTGAATGTCTCGATTTGTCACCACCGAACTTCATTCTCCTCCTTCGTTGATCTGGTTTGGTGTTTTCGCTGCCATCAAATCAATTTCTGGCGTGTTTAATTCTATCCAAGATTTTACAGCCGCCTCCATTAGATCTGTAAGTCCGTAGACAATGTAGGGATCTAAGTCTCCTGTTGTGATGTGTGGATTGTTTTTAGCAATCACATCCCAAAAAGCATCTTGTGCTTCTTGTGTTATTTCTTTTATGGTGGTTAAATACTTCAAAACTTCGTGGCCTTCTTCTTTAGGTCTGGATTTCGTGACTCATATTCGGCCAGGTCTTCCTGCAATTTTTGTAACACTTCCGAGGCCAGATCCTGCTCGTAAATCAAGTCTATTATGTGTTCCACTGTCCAAACGTCCATTTT
>Ga0307380_10012416_pt1 | contig 10601 bp, 10 predicted proteins | sample UN3MG_FD_202239 | JGI IMG/M metagenome (GOLD analysis project Ga0307380, IMG submission 202239) | Soil microbial communities from Risofladan, Vaasa, Finland - UN-3 | ecosystem: Environmental > Terrestrial > Soil > Coastal area > Acid sulfate soil | place: Finland: Risofladan, Vaasa | collected... | reverse complement strand
GCCGAACCCCGGGGCCATGTGCACCACACCGGTGCCCTCGCCGGTGTCGACCCAATCGGCACCGAGCACCTGATGGGCGTTCTCGGTGCCGGCGAAGAAATCGAACAGCGGCCGGTACGAGAGTCCGACCAGGTCGGCCCCGACGACGTTCCCGATGTGGGTCATACCCTCGAGCTGGGTCTCATACGTGCCGACCGTCTCCTCGCCGAGCAGGTACTCGTGCTCGCCATCGGAGTAGACCGAGTACGAGATCGTCGGCCCCACAGCGATCGCCAGATTGGACGGCAACGTCCATGGCGTGGTGGTCCAGACCAAGAGTCGCTGGCCGTTCGACAGCTCGAACCACACCGTGATCGCCGGATCCTGACGGTCACGGTACGACTCGTCCATGCGGGTCTCGAAGTTCGACAGCGGGGTCTCGCACTCCCAGCAGTACGGCAGGACTCGCAGCCCCTCGTAGGCGAGGCCCTTGTCGTACAGCGACTTGAACGCCCACATGACCGACTCCATGAACGAGAGATCCATGGTCTTGTAGTCGTTCGCCATGTCGACCCAACGAGCCTGCCGCGTCACCACCGAGTGCCATGCGTCGGCGGTACTGCCGACCAGATCGCGACACTCGCGGTTGAACTCCCCCACCCCGAGCTTCTCGATCGCCACCCGCCCGAAGGTCCCGAGGCGCTGTTCGGCCTCCTGCTCGACCGGAAGGCCATGGCAGTCCCAACCGAACCGGCGATCGACCCGCTTGCCACGCATCGTCTGGTAGCGCGGGATCGCGTCCTTGACGAACCCGGTCAACAGGTGGCCGTAGTGGGGTTGCCCGTTGGCGAATGGCGGGCCGTCGTAGAACACGAACTCCTCGGCACCATCGCGACGCTCGATCGACCGTTCGAAGGTCTTCTCGGCATCCCAGCGCGCGAGCACGGACCGTTCGATCGCGGGGAAAGAGGGATTGGGGTCGACGTCGGGATAGGCCTCGGTCATCGGATCATCCTAGGAAGCCGAGGCGTGCTGCCCGCGTCCCAGTTCTGAATGCTCAGGTTCTCGGTGCCGACTGCTCGGCGCCGGATGTCGGCTCCGTCGCACGTTCGTTCGCAGTCGACGTCGTCTTCGCCGGGGTTCGCATCTTCGTGGGCGGCGGCTCTGACTCGACGACGGTCGCTGCGGCCGGCTCGGGGACGGGCCTGGTGCGCTGCGTCAGGAGCCTGCGCCACCTTCGTCACTCATCGCCCGACGAAGCTGCTCGAAGTAGTCACCGTCGTGTTCGGACTCGTCTTCGTCGCGCGTCACCTCGTCGGGCTCGTCGTGATCCTCGAACGCATCGGCCCGGCGGACGTCACTCTGCGGCTCGGCGACCGGCGGGGGCGGCGGAAGATGCCGGGCTGCCGCCCGCTCAGGGGCCGGCTCCTCGTCCGCCTCGGCGGCGCCGGTCAGGTCGACGATGTGCTCGGACTCGACGGTCAGCGCCTGCTCGGGAGGCGGCCGGTCGCTCGTCACCGGTGGAGCGAACTCCTTGAGCGCCGTCGGGTCCTCGACGAGACGCTGCAGGTCACGGGCTGCAGTTCGCATCCGTGTCCGCTGATCGTCGAGATAGCGACGCAGGGCTCGCACGTCGCCTTGCATCACCTCGCGGGTTCGTTCCAGCGTCGTGATCTCCTCGAGAATCCGCCGACGGGTCTCCTCACCGGCACGCCTGGCCTGGGACTCGGACTCGAGGCGAGAGCGCTCGGCCGCGCTCCCTGCCTCCTTGAGCACGAACTCGGCCTGCTGTTCGGCCCGACCGATCAGCCGCGCAGCCTGCTCCTCGGCATCGGACACCGCAGCGTCCGCCGCCTTCTGCGCGAGCAGAAGCGTGCGCTGGATCGTCTCGTCGGTCGACGGCGCCTGGTTCGCGCCCTCGGCGGCGACCTCCTGTTCGAGTTGTCGCACCCTCGCGCGAGCGCTGTCGGCGTCACCGACGGCTGCCTGGAGCCGTTCGAGGAGCTGGTCGACGGCGACCGCCACGCGCTCGAGAAACTCGTCGACCTCGCGCATGTCGTAACCCCGGCGAGCTTCACGGAACTCCTGCTGGTGCAGAACGTCAGGCGTCAGGTCCATGGGCCAAGACTAGTGGTCAGCAGATCGAGCCAATGAGGATCTGAAGACCGATGATCAGCACGATCGGCGACAGGTCGAGCGCGGCGGCGCCCATTCGGACCGGCGGAATCGCGCGACGGAGTGGACTCATCACCGGGTCGGTGACCGACACGATCACCGCTGCAATCGGAGCGATGGCCGAGTCGGGCGTGATCCGCACCCAACTGAGGAGGATCCTGGCGAAGATCACGACCAGATAGATGGTGAGGAACGAACAGATGATCTGCACGGCGGTGGGATCGACCCTCAGCGGTCGACGAGTCCCCGATCCTGGAGGTGACGACGCTCGTCGTCGCTCAGTTCGACGTCGCTCGGGGTGAGCAGGTACACCGAATCCGCCACGCGCTCCATGTTTCCACCGAGGCCGTAGCAGAGGCCCGACGCGAAGTCGATGAGCCGACGGGACAGATCCCGGTTCACCCCCTGGAGGTTGACGATGACCGGATTCAAGGTCTTGAACCGGTCGGCGACCTGCTGGACGTCGTTGAAGGAGGTCGGCTGTACGACGTGCGGCTTGCTGGAGGGCGTCGGAATCGCTCGAACTGCACTCTGGCGGGCCGGGTCGGAGTCACGCCGCACAGGTTGTGGCCGGGCCGGTGGTCCGAGTGCGCGGACCGATCCGCTGTCGGGCGGCTCCGACGGCTCGGCCCGTGGTTCGGGGCGCGGCGTGCGGGCAGGGCGGGGTCGTTGGGGGCGCGCACCCTGCGGTGTGGACGGGCGTGGACGCTCCGGTCTCGCGGGCGGGGCCTCGACGGCGTCGTAGTCCTCGTACTCCTCGTCGGGCCCGAGCCCGAGGTACACCATGGTCTTCTTCAGCAGTGACATCGCACTCCTCCTCGGATCCCGCTCCCTAGTGTTTCACTTCAGCGCGTGGCGGGCGCGGACCGAACAGCGCCGTACCCACGCGCACCATCGTCGAACCGGCCGCCACGGCCGCCTCGAGATCGCCGCTCATCCCCATGCTGCGCTCGACGAGGCCGAGACGATCGGCCAGTTCGTTCGTCGATGCGAAGGCCTCCGAGGTTCGATCGGGGTCGTCGGCGTGGCCCATGGCCATCAGTCCTCTGACGACGAGTCCGAGCTCGGAACATCGTTTCACCAGCGGGGCGACCTCCGCCGGCGGGCACCCACCCTTGGCGGGCTCGGCCGTCGCATCGACCTGGACCAGGACTGCGGCCGACCCGGCGTGCTTGGCGATCTCGATCGCGAGCCGCTCACGGTCGACCGAGTGCCACAACGAGACCCAGGGCGCGATCGACCGCACCTTGTTGCGCTGCAGCCTTCCGATGAAATGCCACGTCGGACCGCTCTGTCCCCCGTCCTCGGACACCGCTACCGCCTTCGCCACGAACTCCTGTGCGTAGCTCTCGCCGAAGTCGACGATGCCCGCGTCGAGGGCCGACCTGACCACCTCGGGCCCGAATCCCTTGGTGACCCCGATCAGCTGAACCCGATCGTCGCCCCCGGCCGCCTCGATACGCCGTCGCACCGCCTGGGCACGCTGCTCGATGCTCACGCCACTCGAAGCCACACGACGGCGGCGTGACGACCCACGTCGGCGCGGAGCCGATGGGAGAAGAATCGCTGGTCAGCAGTGTCGTACCCGTGATCGATCAGGTCGCTGACGCCCGCGCGCCGGAGCGACTCGGCGACGAGTGCCGGGACGTCGAGGGCGGGCGAACCGTCGGTGGTCCGACCACGCACCGACGATCCGAACTCGGCGACGATGGGCTGCAGGTCCGATGGGTCGAACTGGTAGTGGCGGGGACGGATCACCGGTCCGAGATGCGCCTGGACGTCGGCAGGGTCGCCTCCGAGCGCGTCGACCGCGCGTTCGAGGACACCTTCAACCAGCCCGCGCCAGCCCGCGTGGACGGCCGCGACCCGTTGTGATCCGACGAGGATGACCGGTGCGCAGTCGGCCGCATGTACGGCGATCGGCGTCTCGACCTGCCCGGTCACCAGGGCGTCGCCTTCGACCGCAGCACCGGAGGAGGCCGTCGGGGCCTCGATCACCGTTGTCCCGTGGACCTGGCGCACTCGGTTCCACGACGCATCGGCCGCCAAGTCGCCGTCAGCCCGTTCGGTGAACCGGATCTCGGCGACTCGGCCGCCTGCGGTCAGGACCGAGACTGCCGGGAGCACTGCGGCTACTGGAGGAACGAGGGGACGTCGAAGTCGTCGTCGTCGTCGCCGCCGAGTCCGAGGTCGAGATCGTGGCCGTCGTCTCCGAACACGTCCGAGAGGTCTCCGTCGTCGCCCAGGTCGAACCCACCACCGGTGGCCCCGGCGTCGCGGCGATCCTCCCATCGGTCGAACCCGGCGGCGATGACCGTGACCCGGACCTCGTCGCCCATCTCGTCATCGACGACGGTGCCGAAGATGATGTTGGCATCGGGGTGCGCGACCCCGTGGATGACCTCGGCGGCCTCGTTGACCTCGAAGAGTCCGAGATCGCTCCCGCCGGTGATGGTGAGCAGGATGCCGCGGGCGCCTTCGATCGAGGCCTCGAGCAACGGGCTGGAGATGGCTTGACGCGCTGCGGTGAGCGACCGCCCTTCGCCGGCGGCGTAGCCGATGCCCATCAGCGCCGATCCGGCGTTGTTCATGATCATCTTCACGTCGGCGAAGTCGGTGTTGATCAGGCCAGGCGTCGTGATCAGGTCGGTGATGCCCTGAACGCCCTGCAACAGCACCTCGTCGGCCATCTTGAAGGCGTTCAGCATCGACGTCTTCTCGTTGGACACCGTGATCAGTCGATCGTTGGGAATGACGATCAGGGTGTCGACTTCCTCCTTGAGCCCTTGCACGCCGTGTTCGGCCTGCACTGAGCGGCGCTTGCCCTCGAAGGCGAACGGCCGAGTCACGACGCCGATGGTCAGCGCTCCGATCGACTTGGCGATCTCGGCAAGCACCGGCGCACCTCCGGTGCCGGTGCCGCCGCCCTCGCCGGCGGTGATGAACACCATGTCCGAGCCCTTGAGCGTCTCCTCGATCTCGTCGCGGTGCTCCTCGGTGGCCTGACGGCCGATCTCGGGATCGCTCCCGGCGCCCAGCCCACGAGTCAGTTCCCGACCGATGTCGAGCTTGACGTCGGCGTCGCTCATGAGGAGCGCCTGCGCATCGGTGTTGACGGCGATGAACTCGACACCCTTCAGGCCGGCGTCGATCATGCGATTGATGGCGTTGACGCCACCCCCGCCGATCCCCACCACCTTGATGACGGCGAGATAATTCTGCGGGCTACCGGCCATGGATCCTCATCACCTCGGGCGTCGCAGCCCCAACGGGACTGACCTTCAAGTTCAGGTCGAGCATGGCTCAACCTGCGCTGAACGTCGAGAACCTACTGACACGGCGCGTCACGGGTCAACACGGGCTGGTCGGCGATTCGGACGTCGATGGTCCGCACGCAGGTCAGGTCGACCTGATCGAGCATCGTGGCCACCGAGCGGATCTTGCTCTCGGTCCGTTCGGCGTCCCCGAGTCGAACCTCGATGGCGTCGTCGATCAGCAACGAAGCGTCGCCACCGTCGGTCTGGGTGATGACCACCGAATGGCCCTCGATTCCGGATCCGACGGCCTCGGCGAGACCGAGCAGGGCGCGGGTGTCGTCATCGACCTGGCGTCCTGCGGCCGGGATCTCGGCGACGAGTTCGACGGTCGCGAGGTCACCGTGGCCCAGTTGGAGCGGGCCGAGCACCCGCCCGGACGCGTCGACGAGAGCCTCGACCTGACCGAAGCGCAGGATCCCGATCGGCAGGCGCTCGGTGATCTCGATGCGCACCCCTGATGGGAAGTCGCGGCGCACGATCGCCTCGTCGACCCACGGGAGCGCTTCGAGTGCTCGGGTGGCCTCGTCGACGTCGAGTCGGACCATGGCGTCACCTTCGGCGATTCCCGATGCCTGGACGATCTCCGGCGACGGCGTCATGGCGGCGCCTGCGACCGAGATCCGATCGACGTCGAGGACAGGACTGAGCGCGACCAGGACCGCCACGATGATCGCGAGCAGGCCGGCCCCGAGGATCATGAGCCGCCGGAGTCGGCGACGACCGGATGCGCGCTGCACCTCGATGCGCCGCTGGCGAATCCGCGGGTCGATCTCACGCCGGCTGACCGTGGTCATCGCTGATCCACCTCGGCGCCGAAGCCGACGATTCGCGTCTCGACCTCGAGCTCGATCCCGTGCGTGTCGGCCACGACCCTTCGGACGTGGCCCATCAGTGCGAGGACATCGGCGGCCCGACCGCCAGGATCGACCTGGATGAAGTTGGCGTGTTTGGCCGACACCTCCGCGGTGCCGAAGCGGTGACCCTTCAGCCCCGCAGCCTCGATCAGCCGACCGGCCGAATCGCCGGGCGGGTTCGTGAAGACCGAGCCGGCGTTCGGACCGCCCGGTTGGTGGGCCCGTCGCCACCTGACGATCTCGCTGATCGTCTCGGGACCCCGCGCGTCGGAGTCGGGCTCGAGATCGAGACGCGCGTCCAGGACGAGGTGCTCCGGTCTGATGGCCGATGTCCGGTAGCCGAGGTGCAGGGCCGACGCCGCCATGCGTGCATCCTCGCCCGAGGTGAGGTCGAGGACGCGGATGCTGTGGAGCGAGTCGCTCATGTCGGCACCGTGGCCTCCGGCGTTCATGCGCACGGCGCCGCCGACCGAGCCGGGGACGCCAACGGCCCACTCGAAGCCCGTGAGCCCGGCCGACACCGAGGCTCGAGCGACGACAGGCAGCTTCGCAGCCCCGCCGGCGGTCACCTGCGTTCGTTCGATCGAGATCGCCGCAAAGGTGCCTGCGAGGCGGACGACCAGGCCGTCGAAACCGGCATCGGAGACGAGAAGATTCGATCCGAGTCCGATGACCAGGACCGGCACCCCGACCGTGCCGACCACCGACGCGAGCTTCGAGAGCGTCGCCTCGTCATCGACGTCGACCGCCCAGCGAGCCGGACCCCCGACGCGGTACGTCGTGAACGGCGCCAACGAGACCTCACGCCGGAGCGCACTTCCCAACCCGTCGGACAGGAGCCGATCGGCCTCCTCGCTCATCGGCTCGACCCCTGCTCGAGGGCTTCCATCACCCGAGACGGCACGGTGGTCAGGTCTCCAGCGCCCAGGGTCAGGCACAGGTCGCCGGGGCGGAGTTCGGACACGAGGAATGCGGTCACGTCGTCGAGCGACGGCTGCCAACGCACGTCTCGGGTGGGATCGGCGGACGCGACCGCATCGACGAGCAGCCGACCGGTGATCCCGGGACGTGGCGCCTCGCCGGCGCTGTAGATCTCGGTCAGGACAACCAGGTCGGCATCGCTGAAGACCTCGCCGAACTCGGCCGCCAAGGCCTCGGTTCGGCTGAAGCGGTGTGGCTGGAAGACGCAGACGACCCGCGGCCAGTCGCCGAGGCGTGCAGCAGCCAACGCGCTGCGGACCTCGGTCGGGAGGTGATCGTAGGAGTCGACGAACGTGACACCCGCTGCCTGGCCCCGGGGTTCGAAACGCCGAGCGACGCCTCGATAGGAGGCGAGACCGGCCGCCATCGCGTCGGCATCGACGCCGGCGAGCAGGCCACAGCCGAGGGTCGCAGTGGCGTTGCGGAGGTTGTGCATTCCCGGCGAACCCGTCAGCCGGATCTCGACGTCACCACCGGGGTGGGTGACGGTCGCCGTGCTGTCGAGCCGGTCGGTGCGGGGTGAATGGACACGGAAGTCCGCGGCATCGTCCGTCCCGTAGGTCATCGCCCCCAGCCGCCGGGCGATGTCGGCAGCCACCGGATCATCGGCGCACACCAGTGCATGGTCAGCCTGATCCACGAACTGCTCGAAGCCGGCGATGAGCCCGTCGAAGGATCCCCAGAACTCGAGGTGATCGGGTTCGATGTTGGTGACCACGCCGATCGAGGTCTGCAGCCCGAGGAAGGTGGCATCGCTCTCGTCACCCTCGACGACGAACAGATCGCCGGAACGCCAGGCAGCGTTGCGCCCGAGGCTGGTGACACGGGCGCCGACGAGATAGGACGGGTCGGTGCCGGCGTGGTCGAGTGCGCTCGCGAGCATGGCGCTGGTGGTGGTCTTGCCATGGGTCCCGCTCACCACCAGCGATGTCCGGTGGGTGCTGATCACACCGAGGAGGTCGGCCCGCGTCAAGACCGGCACGCCGCGCCGAGACGCCTCGATGACGTCGGGGTGATCGAGCGGGGTCGCGGTCGACACGGCGAGGGCCTCGATCGCGGGATCCAACGGCGTTCGGCTCGACGACACCTCGACCTCGACGGACATCTGCCTGAGTGGCTCGATGAACACGGTCTCGTTGGCGTCACTCCCGGTCACCCGGTGGCCCATCTCGGCGAGCACCGTCGCAAGGGCGCTCATGCCCGCTCCCCCGGCATTGAGCACGTGGATGCGCCGCGGGTGACCGAGGTCGAAACGGTCGATCACCGTCGACGATCTCCTGCGTGAAGCTCGACGAGATCTGCGACGGACGCAGCAGCGTCGAGCCGGGCCGCGGACCGAATGGCGTCGGACATCTGCTGTCGTCGAACAGGATCGGCCACCAGGTACCCCACTTCGGCCTCGAGCCGATCGACGTCGAGTTCGTCGTCGGGCACGAGCACCGCTCCGCCGGTCTCGACCATCGCGCGTGCGTTGGCCGTCTGGTGATCTCGCGGGGCGATCGGAAGTGGAACGAGGACGGCGGGGACCCCGAACGCTGCGAGTTCGAACACCGTCCCCCCCGCCCTGGTGACCGCGATGTCGGCGGCGGCAAGCATCACCTCGACGTGGTCCTCGTATTCGACGGCCCGGTAGTCGATGCCGCCGGCAGGTGGCACCGGCAGCTCGGCCTGGTCGGCCTCCCAGTCGCGGCGGCCCACGACGTGGTGCACCACGATGTCGGCTCGGTGGGCCCACCGAGCAACGAGGCCGCGCACCGCCGTGTTGATCCGGCGAGAGCCGAGTGAGCCCGAGAACGCCGCGACGAGCAGCTGGTCATCACCGATCGCCATTTGTCGGCGGGCATCGACCCGATGGTCACCGAGAGCCGCGGCGCGGAGCTCGGGCCGGAGCGGGTTCCCGGTCACGGTGGCACGGGGCAGATCAGTGCCCTCGAACGACACCGCACTCGCTTCGGCGAACCAACGCAGGACCCGGTTGACCGCTCCGGCGCGCTTGTTCTGCTCGAGCAACACGAGCGGGATCCGGAGGATGCCTGCAGCGAGCCCACACGGAAAGCTCGCGTGGCCCCCGAGGGCGATGACCACCTTCGGACGCTCACGGCGGACGATCGCGAAGGCGCGCACCAGCCCACGCAGGATGCCGAAGAGTGCCGCCACGCTGGCGGGGCTGGGGCGACGGGGAACTCCTCGCCCGGGCAACTGGTCGAGTCCGTACCCGAGCGGCGGCACCACCTCTGCCTCGACGCCACGGTCGCTGCCGACGACGTGGATCGACTCCGGGGCGTGTCCACGTTCAACCAGCTCGGCGGCAACGGCGAGACCTGGGAGCAGGTGCCCGGCGGTGCCTCCGCCGGCGATGATCGCGTAGGTGTCGGTCACTCGTCGGAGCGGGCGCGCGGCCGGCCTTGGGCCGCGACGTTGAGCAGCATGCCTGCGGCGAACATCGATGCGAGCAACGACGACCCGCCGAACGAGACGAAGGGGAGCGGCACGCCGGTGATCGGCAGGATCCCGATCACCGCTCCGATGTTCACGAAGGCCTGCACCGTGATCCAGGTCGTGACGCCGGCTGCCAGCAGCATGCCGAGTCGGTCCGGAGCACACAACGCGGTGCGTATTCCGAGGACGCACACCGCGGTGAACAGCGCCAGCACGACGAGGGTTCCGATGAGGCCGAGTTCCTCACCGATGATGGCGTAGATGAAGTCGGTGTGGGCGAAGGGAAGGAAGCCCCACTTGGCCCTCGACGCGCCGAGCCCGGTGCCGGTGAGGCCACCGTCGACGATGCCGACCGCGGACTGGATGGTCTGCCAACCGGTGTTGAGGGGGTCGTCCCACGGATCGAGGAAGGCGAGCACCCGGTCGCGCCGATAGCTCGCCGACAATGCCAACCAGGCGGCTGCTCCGGCTCCGATCACGCCCCAGCCGGCGAGCGACGGCAACGGCGAACCAGCGACGAAGAGCACGCTGATCACGATCGCTGCGAGCACCATCGTCGTCCCGAGATTCGGCTGCATCATGAACAGCCCGGCGACGAGTCCGCTGACCAGCAGGACCGGGCGCAACGTGACCCTCGGATCACGGATGTGCTTTGCCCGACGAGCGAGGAGGTTGGCCACGAAGAGCAGAACGGCGAGCTTGGCGAACTCCGAGGGTTGCAGCTGGATCGGTCCGGCACCGAGCCACCGGGTCGAGCCGTTCACGGTGACACCGACGCCGGGGATCAACACAGCGACGAGCATGGCGATAGCGACCAGCAGCATCGGGGCGGCCATGGCGGCCCATCGGTGGTAGT
>Ga0307380_10012415_pt1 | contig 10602 bp, 7 predicted proteins | sample UN3MG_FD_202239 | JGI IMG/M metagenome (GOLD analysis project Ga0307380, IMG submission 202239) | Soil microbial communities from Risofladan, Vaasa, Finland - UN-3 | ecosystem: Environmental > Terrestrial > Soil > Coastal area > Acid sulfate soil | place: Finland: Risofladan, Vaasa | collected... | reverse complement strand
AGGTCCTCAGCTTCTATGGTGACTTTCATATATTCTCTTTTTGAAACTGCTTCCCTACGTAATGAAGGTAGACATCCTCCAGGCTTGGTTTGCGTAAGCGCATAGAGGAAATAGCAAAGCCATTCTCCTGGGCTAATTTTGCTATATCAGCCAGATTTATATCCTCTGTGCCCAAACTAAGCTCCAGGAAACCGTTATTCTGTCGAAGCTTCTTGACCCAGGGCAGACTCTCGAATAATCTGGCAGCGTCCTCCTGTGGCCCGTTGTGCAGCTTGAGGGAAATCACGCTCTTGCCAATGGAGTCCTTTAGCGCTTGGGGCGTATCTATAGTTATTATCTGGCCCTTGTCTATGATACCTATCCTGTCACACAGATAGTCTGCCTCTTCGATATAATGCGTTGCCAGCAGCACTGTCACCCCCTGCTGCCGGTTTAATTCTTTGACATGGTCCCACATGAATCTTCTTGTCTGTACATCCAGACCTACCGTCGGTTCATCTAGAAGCAGCACCTGGGGTTGGGTCAGCATACTTCGGGCTATTTCTAGTCGGCGCTGCATACCACCTGAATAGTCTTTAGTAACGGTATCTGCCTTATCCTTCAGCCCGGCTAATTCCAGGACTTCGTCTATCCTTTTCTGTCTAATTTTCTTTGGCAGGTGGTACATTCGGGCATGAAAGTCCAGATTCTCTCGCCCACTAAGCTGGGTGTCGAGGCTCATCTTCTCGAAAACGATGCCGATGGATTTCCTAACCTTGTCTTTGTCGTTTAGAATGCTATATCCGCATATGCTGGCTGAGCCTGAATTCGGGTGGAGCATTGTAGCCAGCATCATCAGGGTAGTCGTTTTCCCGGCCCCATTGGAGCCGACCAAGCCGAAGGATTCTCCCTCTTCTACTTCAAACGAGATGTTGTCCACTGCCACAAGCTCGTCAAATATCTTGGTTAATCCATGGACTACTATCGTCTTTCCTTTGCCAGGCATGAACTTCATTTCCCTTTGCCTATCGCTCTCCAAGTTATCTGTCTCCTTAATCTGTGAGTGCAAATTTCTATTCGCCATTGCAAGCCCTTTGTTTCCTGTCATTCTGAGCGCAGCGAAGAATCTCAATCCCATAGCCCCACCGGGATTGCTTCGTCGCTACGCTCCTCGCAATGACATCTGAATTTGCGGATTCATTTAAAATGCCACCTGGGAGGTGGGCATCTTAATCATGTATTCACGGATCATGGTGTCTAATATCGGATTGCTATTTTAACTTAAATTGTACCAGGTTTTCAAAGACTTAATTGCAGGGTGTTTAGCAACCCGAGCATTAGTGCGAGGCACGGAGTGCCATGGCAATCTCGGTGGGGTGACAAGTGATTATGCCGAGATTGCTTCGCTGGCTGCTTCGTCACTTTGTTCCTTTCAGCTTCGGCTCGCAATGATATTCCTCGCACCACATGTTTTTATTCGGGGTCGCTCTCCAATCCATGCTTTCTCCTTCATGTGATGACATTGCCCTTGAACAGTTAGAGGATGACAAAATCGTAGAGCGTTAACACTTCAAATGGGCTGTATCTACTTGAGTTGGTCTCTGGAATAGCCAAGGACTCGCCGCGCTACAACAAGCATGTTGATTTGGCCAGTGCCCTCGAAGATGTCATTGATCTTGGCATCGCGCATCCATTTTTCTAAGAGGTACTTTCTGGAATAGCCCAGTGGCCCCATAAGCTCGACTGCCTTCTGAGTAATCCTGGTAACAGCAAGCCCCGTTTTTGCCTTGGCCATTGAGGCTTCCAGATTGTTGGGCTGCCCCTGGTTTAACATCCATATTGCTCGCAGCGTCAGCAGCTTGGCTGCCTTGTAATGGGCTTCCATATCCATGACATCGCGTTCGAGAGCGCTTAGCTTATTGCGTGGTAAGCCATAGCGTATTTCGATGCCTTCCCTCTCCAGCGTTTCCTTGACAAAATCGAGGGCAGCGCGGCCAACACCCAAGGCCTGAGCGGCCACAATGGGTCGGGTGGCGTCGAAGGTGGCCATTGCCTTCTGAAAACCTGCGGTCTTGGTCTTGTCTAAAGTTCTAACTTCAGGACTGCCCAATATGTTTTCATACGGGATGCGGCAATCCTCGAAAATAACGGTAGCAGTATCGCTGGCTCTGATTCCCAGTTTTTTCTCTAACTTCTCTACTCTCATTCCCGGAGTTCCTGCTTCTACCACGAACGACTTCATGCCTGCCCGCCCCGCCGACTTGTCCACGGTTGCCCAAACCACCACGATGCCATCGGAGTCTTCCAATGCCCTTTTACCCTGGGTTACAAAGATTTTCTCACCATTGAGCACCCACTCGTCGCCGTCGCGCACCGCTGTAGTGGTAATGGCAGAAGTGTCTGAGCCGCAGCCAGCTTCCGTCATGGCCATAGCACCCCATTTGGGTTTATCTTCAGTGAAGCGCTTGAGAAAGCGGGTTCTCTGCTCTGGTGTTCCTGATGCCCAAACAGCGGCACCTCCCAAGCTTGGGCCTGGGTTGCATAGCATAAGCCCCGCATCGCCCCAGCACAGCTCCTCTATGCCAAGCGCTGCAGCTAGGTTCAGGCCGAGCATACCGACCTCTCCTCTTTTCTCCCACAGCGTGTCAATGAGCTCTTGAGGGCTCTCGTGCTCGTGTTCATCATAGTAACGACTTATAGGGCGGAAGAGTTCCTCTGCAGCCTTGTGGGCTACCTTTACCGCAGCTTCTTCTTCAGGGGTGAGTTCAAAATCAATCATAGTGCTGTATCTCCTTCTATACTATAGCCATGCCATCAAAGGTGGCAAATCCACGACCGTTTCTCAGCCATAGTTCGACCGGATGCTCCCGAATATAACCATGTCCGCCCAAGATCTGGACGGCGCGGTCAGTCACTGTTACCGCCATATCATCAGCATACATTTTCACCAGGGAAGCCTCTTTAGTTGTATCTTCTTTTTGGTCCAGTTTCCAGGCAGCCTCCCATGTCATCAATCTCGCAGCGTCGACCTCAATAGCCATTTCTGCCAGCATGAAAGCAATGGCCTGGCGAGCGGCGATGGGCTCGCCGAAAGCGACACGCTCTTTAGCATAGTCTCGTGAATACTCAAAAGCTGCCCTGGCTACTCCTACAGCCATCGCTGAGAGTGCCACCCGTGAGCAGTTCATGATTCGGTTAAAGGCACACCCCTTCTCGCCACCCAGGCGATTCTCCCTGGGTATGCGGCAGTCCTTGAGGGCGAGCTCGTAGGTGGCTAGGGCTTTTATTCCCATGTTCTTTTCGGGCTCACCAATCTCAAGCCCTGAGGCGCCCTTCTCCAGGATGAAGCCTTGGTTGCTGCCGTTCTCGGCCGCATAGACCAGTAGTAGGTCAGCATTGGCTGCTAAGGGGACATAGCATTTCTCACCACTCAGCAGGTAGTCGCTGCCGTTGAGCCGAGCGGTAGTTGAAAGGGAGTGGGGGTTGAAATTGAAGCGGGGCTCCATGAGAGCGGCAGTAGCTGCCTTGTACTTTTCACGGCAGAAAGCAGGCAGGTATTCCCTTTTCTGCTCTTCAGTGCCCATCTCCAGGACGGGGAAAACTACCAGTGTTGGGCACAGGATATGCATTGCCATGGAGAGATCGCCCCATGCCAGTTCTTCAGCGATCAATGAACTAGTAATGGCTGAATGTTCACCGCCAGGCCCTCCGTGCTCCTCGGGAATACCACTGGAAACGAAACCCAGTTGCCACGCAGTGTCTATGATACGGGCAGGAATCTCGCCGCTTTCATCAGCTTCCCTGTAGACCTTCCGCATCTCATCTGTAGCGAACTGCTTTACCACATTCACAATCATTTGCTGTTCTTCGCTAGGGCTAAACGAGATCATTGCTCACTCCTTTCAGTCTATATGTGCACAGTTTTGACATAGCCTGTTTATAAATACTGTAGCGGCGCCAAGACTTCTCGTCAGGAAGTTCACAGCTATTTGACCTGTTTTTCAGCTAAATTACCTGCCCAGGGCAGCTTATACATTGTCCCCTGATAAGCTTTAACCATCAAGACTATCCATAGTACAAGTGCAAGAAACGAGAGGAGCAGATTAAGAATAGAGCCAATGAAGGGTATAAAGCGGAAGACGATGCTAGCAGCCGTGATGGTTCCAAAGACTATAATCGATTGCATAGCATGGAAGCGAACAAACTTGTTCTCCTTCTCTATTAAGATAAACACGAGACCACTTATCCAGCCCAGCACATAGCATAGTAGCCCGGCAACATTTGCCTCGAGTCCAGTTGAGGTCTTTCCCATTGTATTAAACCTCCTTTAGTTAAAGTTAGGCATAAGATACGCCTGCAACTAAGCACGTGTCAATAGTGGACCCCATTTTTGTCATTGCGAGGCACGGAGTGCCGTGGCAATCTCGGTGGTTTTTTGGGGAGTGCTTCCTTTCCTCCCTCCGCTGAGATTGCTTCATCGCTAGCGCTCCTCGCAAAGACGCAGGGGTTATGCTGAGATTGCTTCGGGCTGGAGCGGGTGCTCCAGCCTACCCTGCCTCGCAAAGACCAAACAGCATGTAGCGCAACCTTTTAAGGTTGCCTGGGGTGGCGATGGGCGAGGCTAAAGCCTCGCACTACATATTATTTGCCTCCTCCGTGATTGATTCGCTGATTGCTTCGTCGCTTTGCTCCTCGCAATGACAGTATGGATTATGTGCTATCTTATTTAGAGGAGCCTTTGAAAGCGCTGGGCTTTGTTCTGCTGATGATAAAGGCAGTAAGTAATGCAGCAGCGAGTAAGCCAATAACTATCCAGAGCCGTAGCGGAAAATTTTCTATCCAGGATGACGTTTCAGTTTCTTCTTCGGCCGCCACGGTGAAGCGGAAGATGGGACTGGGCTCGCTGATGAATGGCTTGGTGGCTTTTGCTTGCCAGAAGTAGGTGGTGTCCCAGTCAAGCTCGCCATCATAATCATAACTGGCAATGGGTACCTTTCGACTGGTAACTATTTGCTCTAGAACCTCGTCCTTAGCCAAGGTAAATTCGTATTCAGTAGCTCCGGGTAAATGTGTCCACGAAAATGATGGAGAACGCTCAACATTTGTAGCGTCCTTTGCTGGACTGAGCAGTGTGGGGCTGGGGTGAGGAGTTTCTGGCAGTAAGCTTGGTGCCACACTGAACGACATAACTTCTGACCACTGACCTTCACCGGTTTCCCTGGTAGCTGCACGGGTGACCCTTATCTTCCAATAATAGGTATTGCCGGGTTCTATGGCTGATGTTCGGGAGGACAGTGTCCAGCTTGGAACGAGCGGGCTGCGAGGAATTACAGTTTCTTGCATCACCATCTGGCTAAATTCTTCATCTGTAGCCAGCCACAGTTCATACTTCGTAGCCTGAGCTGGTTGTTGCCACTTGAAGTTGACATCGGCAACCCTGGCGGTGTCCGGGTCTACCGGGATTACCTCATCCCTGGCTGGTGAAATTAGCGTAGGAGCCTGGAAGAGCAGCTCCCGGCTTACTGGCGAAACTGGCTGAGGACCCATGCTCATGCAGTCGGAGAAAATCCAGAGGCGGCCGGTGGTAGCAGTGTAGGGTCGGTCATCTATCGCCCACAAATCTACATTGCCCGAAACCTTGAGGGAGGTAGGCTCCCTGGTGAAGAAGACGCCGCTACTTAGTCCGGCAGTCAGAGTATCCCACTCGATAAAAGGAGGGGCTATGGCTTCTGGATTGAGGGTTCGGTCGACGGCGATAGTGGTGCCGGTTGCCCAGGCACCGTAAAGGGTACCTGCCTGAGCAAGTCCGAAGAAGCTTTGTCCTGGCGGTTCCATGGGAGTCCACTCAGAGGTGGCACCGACGACCATGCAATACATTTCGCCTCCGGCACCGTCGCTGCCGGCGTAGATAACTACATAATTCTGAATTCTGGCGTCAGTAATGGCATGAATCTTCCCAGGTACAGGCACAGCTTGAATTCGTGCGAACTGGGTGGCACCATCTACCGAATAGGCAACCATGCCTTCGGCGGCATCGCCTACCACTACAACACCTGCAGGCGTGGCAGTTATAGTATGTCCTGAGTTGAGGTAGGTATCTACCTTCCTATCCCATTTCCATGCCTGGTAGGTGCTCTTACCTTTGCGAACATAATTGCTTTCTAAGACATACACATGTAGGGCATCATCGGTTTTGGTAACGGTAAAATCGGTTATGTTAACGCCGGGAAGGGTGCTTTGCCAGGTCTGTCCTTTGTCCCGTGAGCAAAGCAGGTCGCTGGTAGAGCGAACGGCGTAGAAGACAGACTGGTCTGCCTGAGCCTGGCTCATTCGCAAGATGGCGTCATCGGTGGCAGTGAGCAGGCATAGCACTCGCTCCCAGGTTTTACCCAGAGGGTAGCCGGTGCTCCGCCACAGGCTGTCGAAGCCATTATTCCCGCCGTTGGTATTGATAGATGACAGGTAAAGGGTGTCGGAACTAGCTGAAGCGACGACATCAAAAAGAAAGCTTATCTCGGTGTCTATCAGGCTGAGCTGGTTCCATGTGTAGCCATTGTCTAGAGTGATAGAGAAGGCTGATTCGTCGAGGCTTTCAGTTGTCAGATAGCCATTGGGCCAGCCTGCGGTGTCGAGGTTGGCTGAGCTGGTGCCGTAGTAAGCTCTGCTGCCATCGGGGCTCCAGGCTACCTGAGCATTGGCGTAGCCCGAGTTGCCACCGCCAGTAGGTGCCTTTTGGACTTGATACCAGCAAGTAGCCGGGCAGGTGATGGGTGCGTCGGTGAACCAGGTCATCACTGTAGCTGAGTTTGGGTCACCGAGAACCTCACCAGCTAATAATTTGCCTGAAGCGTAGGTGCCATAGTAATCAATGCTTGAAATCCTCTTACTGGTGGCAGCAGGCATCAACCAGTAGCCAACAGCATCATCGAAGCGGTAGATGCCAGCGTTGGTTGTTGGAGCATCGGTACTGATATAGAAGCGGCGTAGGTTTGGGGCTTGTCCTGAGAAGTCAAAGGGTAATTCTAAATTGGCAGTTAGGATTTGAGCTGCGGTGGGTGAGGTGCCTGGACCTGCGGTTGTAACCTCTACTGGTCCCCAGGTGCCCCAATTGGTGGTGTTGGCGACCGTGTCGTGAATGCCAAGGTTGAGATAGGTACCGGTGACATTCGCCGAGTTTGCTGAGACAGTCACTAAGCTAGAGTCGGCAGTGTAGTTGGGTGAAAATTTCACTGCCAGTATATCGCCGGTAAATCCCTGGGCTGCCCAGGCACCGATACCAGTCGCCTTAAACATATAGACATTGCCGTTGCCGGTTCCGGTTCGGGTGCCGATAGCGATATCATAGTTGCCATAATTCGTAGAGATGTCGATGGCACCGATATTGTTGACTGCAGGGCAGTTGGTGTCCTGCCAGTTAGCGCCACCGTCGGCTGAGATAAACACCTCTCGGGGAAGGCCAGCGTTGCTGGTGACCACGGCTACAAAGTTGGGATTATCTGGAGCAATGGCTAAGTGCCAGGCAGGCATAACAGCGCCAGCGCCGGTCAGATGACCGGTCAACTCATCCCAGCTAATACCGCTATCGTTTGATTTATAGAACTTGCTGTAAGCGACGTCTATGGCGTAGAAAGTTCTGTCATCGCAGCCGATGGCGATAGTGTCGATTTCTGATGGACTAACTATGACGTTGCCCTGGCTGCTCGGGGTATCGACAACCGTCCATTGCATTGTCCCGGCGCTGACCGGGGCTGACCTGGCAGGAATTGTAAGACAGAGCAATATAGTCAGTACCAGGCTCAATCTTAATCCCGGGTGGCTGCTATCTTTCGTTCTAATCATTTCGCAAACCAAAATATATGTGATAGGGAGGAGGTGTTTTCTTAAGGTGCGGGGACTCTTTATGACATGGTTTCTGAGGGTAACTGGTCGGGTGAAATAATCTGGTCGTCAGCCACCTCTACTTTTGGCATGCCGTCAGTATAGTGAGGCTCAGGCGGCCGTGGTTCTTGCTTGGGCTCATAGACTTTCTCTTCAGTGATGGAATTGAGCAGACTGTAAACTATTTGAGAGATGCCCTCATGGGGTTCCTTGTGGCCACGGGGAAGCGAGCAGTCGAGGATTTCCCACTCCTGGTATATATCTCGCGCCCAGACCACGGCAAGGCCAGCGCTACTTGCTGCTGCCTTCCGGCCGCCAGATAGTGGCGTGATGGTTCTAGTTTCTGCCTGTCTCCAGCTACTGGCAACGGTTCTCAATAGTTTTTTCGAGGTGAAGCTGCACAGTGCATCTTCCTCTTCTGGGATGACTTCTCCCTCGACTACATGAGGTGGGGTGGCTTCAGGGGCTCGCAGTCTTTTCCCCTCCCGAACAGTTTCAATCCTGGGCGGTCCCCCTGCTCCTTTGGAAGCCGTAATTTCATCTTCATACTTTTGTAGAAGCTGACCAAACTGTTCCATAAGTTGCTCTCTGGTTGATGGGGGCGTTTGTTTTGCCTTCTCTCCTATCATTACCACTGTTGTTTGTGGGGGAGGCATAGCCTGAAAGGGTGGAGCAACTGGGACTGGTTTGGGTTGGAGGCCACGCCACAGCAGGTATAGCCCGTAGCTGCCAAAAATGATTAAAAGAATCGCCAGCGGTATCAGGATTGCCGGCATTGTGTAGTTGGGTTCCCAGTCTACAGCTATGGTTTTGGGGCCGTCCATAAGTTTGGTGCCTCCCGGGTTGACAGCCTGATACTGGCCTCCAAAGAAGCCCAGGATGCCAGGCATACGAACTTCATGACTTGCCATACCCCATTCAGCCTGGCTGCCAGCCTTGTACCAGGCGCTTCCCTCTGTCTCACCATAGGTGGACGTCAAAGTTAGCAGGTAGTAGGTGTTGTAATTGGCGATGCAGCTTCCAGCCATGCTAACGGTCAGGCTCAGGTTTTTGTCGGAGACGGTTTCGCCGGTAGGTAGCCACCAGTTAGAAAACCGGTACTGTGTGCCTGGTTCGTCTGCAATTTCAACCTCAGTTGGTGCGCTGACTCTCAGTGTGTAGCCTTCTTTGTACCAGCCAGAACCTGTCAGCTGGGCAGCGTCGGAAGGGTCGGTCTCGAACCCGATGTAGTACTCGGTATAATAGGGGAAACTGGCAGTGAGCGAAAGCTCACTCACCGTTATTCTATCCGCTTCGGCTTTGAACCTGATACCGGTCTCGGTTGGGTGCTCGACAATAGAGTCGACACCTATAGAATGGGTTGTGCCCAGGTCAAAGCTGATACTTACGGACTCACCGCCCCGAAGCGTAGCTACTGGAGTTGCTCCCACATATACCTTTGTCTCACCGGCTTTCAGCCCGGAGCCAATGGTGACAATAGGTTCGTAAGAGCCCTTTTCGATGAGGAGGCTGAAGCTTCGTTGACCGGACAGAGCTGGCGATGAGCTATCGGTAACGCCAATAATGAAGCTATGGAAGCCGGCAGTCCCCGGGAGTGGAGTGCCTGAGATATAACCGGCCGTTACGTTCAGGACTAGCCCGGTAGGTAATGTTCCGCTGATGATAGTCCAGGTATAAGGCGATGTACCTCCGCTGACCCTCAGTGATGCGGAATAGGGGTTGCCCTCCTTTGCTGCGGGCAAACTCGTTGTAGTGAAGGTCAGGGGAGGTGAAGCAATAGTGATAGAGAAGCCCTGTTGGGCTGAAGGCCCAATTGTATCAGTGACCGTGACGAAGAAAGCATAAGTTCCGGTTGCAGTAGGGGTGCCTGAGATGGTTCCTGAGGCTGCGTTGAGACCCAGCCCCGGTGGCAGAGAACCACTTGTTATTGTCCAGGTGCAGGGAGGTGTTAGTGGCGCAGCAACCAGAGTTGCTGTATAAGAGGTACCGACCTGCCCGTTAGGTAGGGAACTGGGGAGAATCACTGGCTGTGCCTGAACAGAATTGGTAAAAAAGAAAAAGGTGCTAAAAAGAACAAGCAGGCAAACCAGCATCAAACGAGATGCCCAACCAGCGGTGTGCCCTAAAGAACGTCGCCTTTGCCAGTGCTTGGGTTTCATCATTCCCATACTCAACTCTATTATAGTATCCAAACGACCAAATGTCGATAGCAAATAGGTCATGTTGTGTAGAAATAACATGGTTGGACGTCTATACATGCTAGGACTGAACAAAGCAGCGAATCGTCGACGAATTGGCTTGAGATTACTACTCTTTTATCTTGACTGGGATGTCGGCTGCCATGAGGTAGGTTTTACCTTCTTGCTGGATATAGAAGGTTATGTAGCCTCGATAGCGGGTATAGCTGACCACGTGTGGACGATAGAAGAAATAATCTCGCTAGAAAAATTTCAAAAAACCTCTATTTCAAATTGACCCACTACCCAGGCGTGAAAGTAAACGTACCTTTTTATATCCCCATATAGCAGTTGCTTTAAGAGCGTAGGAACTATGTAGTACAATTATTGATATCCATCACCTGAGATAAAAACGCAATGCTTGAAACTTATGGCATGACAATTGCCAACCAGGCGGGAGTCACACACCAGCAAGTAGAGGCTGTCAGGTCCCTGCTTGATGCGGGAGCGACTATTCCATTCATTGCACGCTATCGCAAGGAGAAAACCGGGTCACTTGACGAGGTGG